>Ga0210410_10001818_pt1 | contig 19581 bp, 18 predicted proteins | sample IncBWC4MmetaG_FD_161058 | JGI IMG/M metagenome (GOLD analysis project Ga0210410, IMG submission 161058) | Forest soil microbial communities from Barre Woods Harvard Forest LTER site, Petersham, Massachusetts, United States - Inc-BW-C-4-M | ecosystem: Environmental > Terrestrial > Soil >... | reverse complement strand
AGGAGGCGTGGCGTCTCGAGGGCAGGAGTCATGGTGTTTGCCATCGCGTACGTCTGCGGATTTGTCCTCGCTTGCCTTCAGAGTTTACACCTCTCGGCAGCGGCGAATCTGTCGAGAACTGCCTCGCCGCTTCGGCAAAGTGGACGGCTGGCGTATCCGAATGCTGTTGAGCCCGCGCCAAAAAAAGCGGCGTCGTCTGAAGATTATTTTCGTATGACGCGATAACTGGCGTTCGCGTTTGAGCGCCTCAACAATGCAATCAGAAACGCAAAGCTCCAAGTACCGATCGCCGCGGAGCTCCCGCTCGAAGATGCGACTGAGGCGCACCGCCGCATCGAGCAGGGCCACGTGCTGGGGAAATTGTGCTTCGTGTACGGTAAAGCCGGCGCGAGGAACTTTCGCCACGCTCAGCACACCTCTGTTGTAACAGGGAAAAAGGGAAAATTCTGGCGGAGAGGGGGGGATTCGAACCCCCGGTAGGAGTTTTAGCCCCTACAACGGTTTAGCAAATTCCCGATTCCACCCGCTGTTGTTCGGAATCAATAGGTTACGTTCGGATGAGTTGCCTCATTGTTGGGCAAAGAGCCGCTGTTCGGGAGCAATTGTGCAGCTATTGTGCAACCAGAATTTCAACGGTTTATCATGCCGATGTACGCCCATCAGGAGACCAATGTCGCAGTCGGCAAAACAGGATTAGCTTCTGGCCTGGTGCTGAAAGCCCTCGAGAATGGCTACCGCTGCCAGTTCGTTCGCGCTCAAGATTTACTCGACGAGATGTATGCTTCTCTCGCCGACCGTTCCTCGCGCCGACTGGTAAAGCATCTGGCTCGCCTGCACATTCTTTGCATCGATGAACGAATTTGGCATCGTCCATCCGCACAAGGGCGCCCGTAGGTGCGTTCATCTTGACCCTTGACAGCCCGAGGCGTCCCAAAGAATGAAAACGGGAACGAAGCGAAACGAAGTCCAGTGAAGCTTCGTTCCTGCTGGCCGTTTTTTCGGAACAGGGGGCTTGGTGGTGGCTCGGCCTTGCGGATCGCGCAGCGGGGGCCCTTGAATGTGGACGGTGTGGCAGTGAGTGGCGGAGACGGCTCAGGAGCGCTTCCGCCATGGGCCGATTACCCAGGAAGTTGGGCCATTCGTCATAGCTGAAATTCGCGGTGATGCAACGTGGCGCTACTGGGTCATTTCTGGTGAGCGCTGAAGTCCTTTGGCAGCGGAAAGTGACTTGGCCATCGGTGAGGGAGGCTAGGCGATTTGGTTTCTGAATGTGACGCCAGCTATGAACGCAAGCATGTTCCATGCCTCGATTTATTGTTGGCAGAGGACTATTCATCGAAATCCTGATTGAGCCATTTAGGCATTAACTCCTGTAGTTGGCTGCGACTGAACGCAGCGCGGCCAAGGGGAATTCGGCCGAACCGGAACTTGGTTTCTGTGATCGGCAAGGTAGCGATGGATGTACGAGATGACCACGGATCCCTCGCCAACTGCTGACGCAACGCGCTTGATGGAGTTTGCGCGCGCATCTCCAACCGCATAGATGCCCGGCATACTGGTCGAGTATGGGCTTTCCTCGAATCCATCAGTACCTCCCGTCAGGATAAAGCCTTTCTTGTCGAGCTGAACTGTGCCAAATAACCAGCCCGTGTTCGGTTCAGCGCCGATCATCACAAAGACAGTGGAGATGTTCCTCGCAGTACGCTCACCTGTATCCAAGTTGACCCAGGTCACCCTCTCAAGGGACGGATCTCCCTCCAATGCAACAATCTCAGATTCTGTGTGGACGCTTATTCGGCTCGAGCTCTCGATACGGGAAACCAAATACTGCGACATCGTTTCCGCGAAGGAGGGTCGACGCACAACATGATGCACATGCTTTGCGATACCCGATAGAAACAACGATGCCTGTCCGGCGGAGTTACCGCCGCCTACAACGATAACCTCCTGGTCTCGGCATAACACGGACTCCATCGCGGTAGCAGCGTAGTAAAGGCCACGATTCTCATATTTCAGGTAATTTGCGACAGCGAGCTTACGATATTGAGCGCCAGACGCCACTACAACAGTGCGCGCGCATACCTGGTGACCTCCTTCCAGCGTTAGTTTGTGAATTCCGTCTAGTTGGTCGATAGTTGTGACGTCACGAGAGATGGCAAAATGCACACCGAACTTGAGTGCCTGCAGCTGAGCACGACTTGCGAGCTGTTGACCGCTGATGCCAGCAGGAAATCCCAGATAATTCTCTATCTTCGAACTCGCTCCCGCCTGTCCTCCAGGTGCTATCCCTTCTATGACTGTCGTACAAAGTCCTTCGGAGGCTGCATAGACCGCGGCCGCGAGTCCTGCGGGACCTGCTCCGACGACGGCCACATCGCAGATCATCTCGGGATTCGGCAGTTCGGTGATGCCCAGCTCATCTGCCAGCTCGGGAATGGACGGTCGTCTCATGATTCGCCCGTCAGAGAGTATGACTGCCGGCAGCAGTGCGCTATCGTGGTCAGCGCCCTCTGCAGGTACGTTTACGATTCTGTGCGGATAGTTGTTGCGCACGAAGAAGCGCTGAAGAAGCATCATCTGGTCGTCGCCGGCCGTTCCTTTCAGAACCACCCCGCTTGAAGCCGTCTTGACAATGCCAATCCGACGCCAGATACACGCCGCCACAATCACATTTGCTATGTCTCCCTCTGCGCGCATCAATCGCTTGAGTTGTGTGCCTGATATGCGAAGTAAGGTGCTCGGCACCACGGTTCGTGCTTCGACCACTGCGCCCTGGGAGTTGAGGAGGTTGAATTCTCCGGTGAAGTTATGTTTGTGGTGCCGAGCATAGACCTTGGCGTCCCCCTGCGTTGAAGGAACGAAGATGTCTACTTCGCCTTCGAGAACAACGAACATATCGATCCTGCGGTCACCATGGGTATACAACAGCGAATCAGCAGGAAAGGATTCACGGTTCCCATAGGCTCGAAGTCTCTCGACCATCTCTTCGGTCAACTCTGGGAAAGCCAGCTCCCAGCGAAAGTCGGATCCGAGCAACTTGAGAAAAGTATCCGCGATTGTTTCAACGGAGTTGCCGAGTGCGATTTGGTGATTCTCATTTTCCATATCGGTGTCTCAATGCGTGACTTTTTTCAACTACGCTACTGATCGCACGAGCTAAAACCATCGTGCGATCAGTAGGGATCAGGCTTTGACTGCCCCGTTGTAGAACGGATAATCCGTGTAACCCTTTGCCTCGAAAGTGTAGAACGTGTCGCGATCATAAGACGCGAGCGGAAGCTCTTGTCGGATGCGCCTTGGAAGATCAGGATTCGAAACGAAGTAACGACCGAACGATATTGCGTCAGCGTCCCCCTGCTCTATAGCTGCCGCCGCACTCTCCGGCTCAAAGCCACCGTTTGCGATGATCTTCCCCTTGAAGATCTTTCGTGCCCGTTGCGTGGCCACCGGAGGCTGGTCTTCCTTAATTATGAGGGACCCGCTCATACGGGGCTCGATGATATGCAGGTAAGCAAGACCGAATCGATTTAGAGCTTCAGCAACATGGGCATGTAACGCTTCTGGGTCGGAATCGGACATCGCGTTGAACGTTCCGTTTGGAGTGACGCGCACTCCTACTCGGTCGTTGGTCCAGGCGGAAACCATTGCCTCGACGACCTCAAAGAGGAGACGGGCTCGATTTTCTATGGAACCGCCATACTCGTCGGTTCGCTTATTGCTGCCGTCCTGAAGAAACTGGTCAATAAGATACCCGTTGCCTGCATGGAGCTCGACACCATCGAACCCAGCTGATTTCGCACGTTGGACGGCCTTGCCATACTCTTCCAGAACGCCAGGAATGTCAGATTTCTCAAGAGCGCGATGTGGGGAGGGCTGTATCCAACCAGTGGGCGTAGAGATGAGACGAGATGGATTTTGCCAGTATTCGGGGTCCACTGAAGCTGAAACAGGTGTCGCTCCTCCAGTGAGCGAGACATGAGAGAAGCGCCCTGGGTGCCACAGTTGCGCGAAGATATGACCGCCCTTCGCATGAACGGCATCGACGATCTTCTTCCATCCGTCGACCTGCGCATCTGAGTACATGCCAGGTGCACCATGCCATCCGCGAGTGGCGCGACTAAGTTGTGCGGCCTCGGTAATGATGAGCCCGCCATCCGATGTGCGTTGAGAGTAGTATTCCAACATTAAGTCGCCAGGGATACTATCTGGTTGGATCGCTCGTGAGCGCGTGAGGGGAGCCATGACGGCCCGATGTTTGAGGCGAGTTGAGCCCAGCTCTACCGGGCTGAACAACTGACTGGTCTTCGTTGCGTTCATCGTTGCATTCATCGCAGGTCTCCTTTGTACTTTGCGGTATCTGAATGTTGTCTATGCGCATAAGTGCAGCCGGCCACTGAGGTGTCGACCGGAATCTTCACACCGCATCGACTAAGAAATCTTCAGCTTCGTCAAGTCTTCCAGCCCCAGATTCTCGATCAAGCCGCGCTGGATTGGAGCAACCGCGTTATTGACCACATCCGATCCAAACGGCAAACCGACTACCATGCGATCGGGACGGCTACCCGCAGGTGTGGACACGATTTTCTCGATGGCCGTCGCGATATCCTGGGGATTCGGAGCATTCTCGCCTTGAAAGAGGGTGACAAAAGTCTTGAGAATCTTTCCCGGAATCTGCGCGACCTCTCCATACGACTGAGCAAGTTCTCCATCAGCCGGTTGCTGTGCAGCAGCGTACATGTTCGTGGGGTAAGCGCTTGGCTGGACAAGCACGACATCTACTCCCAACTGGGACAGCTCATAGCGGTAGCTGTCGCTCATTGCCTCTACTGCGTGCTTCGAGGCCCCATAGAGGCCGAAGAACGGCAGCGTTACTCGGCCAAGGATCGATCCCACATTGATCACGAGGCCTGCACGCTTTGCCCGTAGTACAGGTAGCGTCGCCCGAATGACCCGCTGAACACCGAACACATTAACCTCAAACAACTCGCGAGCTTGCTCCGAGGTGAATGCCTCCGTGATGCCCGCCGACGCCATGCCTGCGTTGTTAACCACGACATCAAGCTCGTTGTTCGATTTCTCGAGAAGCTGCGCGATGGCGCTGTCGACGCTAGCCTGATCAGTGACATCGAGCTTGAGAATCTCTATATTCTTCCCTCTGAGTTCGTCAGCGACCTGCTTCTTTGCACCATCAGTTGAACGAAAACCTGCGAATACCTTGTGCCCGGACTTTGAAAGGGTTTCTGCAGTCAGACGGCCGAAGCCGCTAGACGCGCCCGTAATCAGAATCGTCTTTGCCATCTGTGTCCTCCATAAACTCGTCATGCAATGCTTTCGCGTATGTGTTTGTCTGAAGCAAACACACGAATATGATGCGCATCGAAGTCTGAGCACACTGACAAAAAGAGGGCAAAAACTGCCAGAGTTATTGGCTAGACAAGGCTGTCCTATGTCCAAATCAGCGTCGCGTGTCGAAGCAACGAGGAATAGCCAGCCTGACATTCTTTCATGGCTACTGCGTGCTCAGTCTGGGGGAACACACATAGCGCCGGGCAATGGCAATGATCCTTTTCAAGTGGTAGATGTCAAGGATGTCGCTCGATTTCTGATCAGCTCCGGTGGAGCGGCGCATCACTGGAAGATTCAATCTCACTGGGCGCGTGATGAGCTTCCGCGAATTTCTTGCCGCCTCTAGCAAGGCGACAGGCTCAAATGCGGAATGGATTTAGATTCCAAGAGAGTTTCTTGCCAAGGAGGGGTCGTGGACTGGAATCACTTCATTGCGAACGTGACACGCTTGAGGTTTTAACCTCCAACTTCGAACTTCCTTCAGACAAACCTCGCGCTACGCTCTCCCCCGAGCTGAACCATTCACGTAAGGTCCAGCCGCGAAACTGCTTGCTTTTATGACGCTATTGCAGTTCCAACGAACTTTTCTTCGCCTGTCACTCCAGACCCTGCCTTCGGAGCACGGTCGGAGTTACATACAACACTGGCTATTTGTTGTCAGAGCTCGAGAATGTTTCCTGTTCGAGAACTTTGACTGAATAAGATGTTTTCCAAATTTTCCGATCGTCAGTTGCCGTTGACTTCGTGCGGCACGATCGTACGCGTCGCGTTAGTTTGGCGACTCCCAGCCACCGCCAAAAGCTCGGAAGACCGCCACGGCAGCTCGGGCCGCACCGGCTCGATTACCGTCCAGTTGGTCCTGCGCCGACAGTAGCTCACGGTCTGCGTCTAGCACGTCCGTAAGGGTGATGGAACCTGCCCGGTAAGCCTCCTGCGATAGATCGCGAGCTCTCTGGAGAGACTGCACTTCACTTTGGAGCTCTGCAACATAAGCCTGCGTTTCTGCTAGCGTCGACAGAGCGTTTTCTACATCCTCAGCAGCGCGAAGAACAGCCTGACGATAAGTGAGCAACGCCTCAGCGTTTGCTCCACGCGCTTGCTTTACTTCCGAGTCGACTCTGCCGAAGTCGAACAGCCGCCAACGCAATCCTGCCACGGCAGCTGGCTGGAAAGCCGACGCCGTAAAGAGATGGCCCGAGTTCAAACTGTCGAAACCGAGAACACCGGATAGCGAGATTTTGGGATAGTAATCGGCGATGGCAACGCCGATCCTCTCATTAGAAGCGGCTAGCCGTCGCTCAGCCGCGATAATGTCTGGTCGGCGACGAAGTACATCAGTCGGTTCTTGGTTACCTATCGGCGGAACGGAGGGAATCGCAGCGCCGGTATCTAACTCCTGCGCATACGTCCCAGGCTGTGCTCCCATCAAAACATCCAATCGATTCAATTGCTTCTCGAGCGAGAGACGAAGGAAAGGAACCGTCGAGCGAGCTTGCTGAAGGAGCGCTTCAGCCTGTGCGATCTCACGCTTCGTTGCGGCGCCTGCCGCGACTCGGTTTTGTACTAGTTGTAGGAGATGTTCGTCGGTTGCGATCTGATCCTTCGCAATGGCCAGCCTTGCCTGGTAGCCTCGCACCTGAAGATACGCATCTGCCGCATCGGCTGCGATCATCACGCGCGTTCCGATTCGCTCCGCCTCCGCAGCCTGCACTTCGTCGCGGAAGGCGGCAGCGTTATGACGCAAGCCGCCGGCCACGTCAAGTTCCCAACTCGCCGCTCCGCCGATTGTGTACTCGTGTATGTCTCGCCGGAAAGTTGGGATGCCGCCAGCGATCGATCCCAGGTTCCCTTCAAGGCTCTGGCGTTCCGCTGTGGCTGATACACCAAGCTCACCCATCGGGTAGAGTTTGGCGCCAGCTCCCGCTGCCGCGGCGCGCGCTTGACTGACTCGCGCGAGCGAGGCCGCCAGATCCAGGTTCTGATTCAGAGCCCTCTCAACGATCGTCACCAGAATCGGATCATTGAATCCGGTCCACCAACGATCAATCGGCGTCTTTGGAGCATCCCTCGTTGGAGCATCGACGTGATTGTGGAATTGTGCCAATGCCGGTGCAGGAGCTTTGTATTTAGGACCGACCGAGCATCCCTCAAGAAGAAGACTGAGCAACAGGCCGCTCAAGCCTGGTTTACAGATTAAAGAAAATGCGCGACTCATGCGCTCCTCCTGCCGAGCTTGCGGACGATGGTGTAGAAGACAGGAGTGAACAGAAGACCGAAGAGGGTGACGCCGATCATGCCGAACAAGACAGCCGTCCCTAGCGATTGGCGCATCTCCGCTCCTGCCCCATGCGCGACTGCGAGCGGCGCTACGCCGAGGATGAAAGCAAAGGAGGTCATCAAGATCGGGCGAAGGCGCGTCTGCGCGGAGTGTACGGCTGCTTCTTCTGCTGCGATGTGGTCCTCATCTTCATGTTGTTTCGCAAACTCCACGATAAGAATCGCGTTCTTGGCGGCTAGTCCGACCAACACGACGAATCCGATCTGAGCGAGGATGTCGATCGGCATGCCTCGGGCATGAAGACCACTCGAAGATGCCAAGAGACACATCGGCACAATCAACACAATCGACAAAGGCAACGCCCAGCTTTCGTATTGCGCTGCGAGGACGAGGAATACGAACAGCGCAGAGGCTCCGAAGATCAACAGTGTAGGCGTTCCCTGCTGCTCTTGCTGGTGGGAAAGGTCGGTCCACTCGAAGGTGATGCCGGGCGGAAGGACCCGGGCAGCGATGTCCTGCATATGTTTCATAGCTGTGCCCGACGAGACCCCAGGCGCGCCGGAGCCCAGCACCTCAGCTGCGGGGTAGAGGTTGTAGCGTGGAATGCGGTAAGGCGCGGTACGTTCCTTCATCGTCGCCACCGTCCCAATCGGGACCATCTCGCCGCTCATATTTCGGACCTTGAGTTGAGAGACATCTGCTGGAGTCTGGCGGAACGATTGATCGCTCTGAGCGAACACTTGCCAGGTGCGTCCGAGATAGTTGAAGTCGTTCACATATTCCGGACCGACATAGAGCTGAAGCGTCGAAAAGACAGCGTCGGGCGTCACTCCAACCTTTTGCGCCTTTTCGCGATCGATGTCAGCGTAGATGGACGGCGCGCCCGCGTTGAAGAGAGTGAAGCTCCCGCCCAGCTCCGGATCTTTATTAGCCGCCGCGACGAGTCCATTGGTCGCCTTGCTAAGAGCTTCGGGTCCCAAGCCGCCGCGATCTTCGATCATCATCTTGAAGCCGCCCGCCGAGCCGAGGCCTTGGACTGGCGGTGGCATGATGACGGCAACCTGTGCATCCTTAATGCCGGCAAGCCGTCGTCTGACAGTCTGCAACATCGTCGCAGCATCGCCACCGGGAATGTGGTGGTTGTAGAGCGAGGGCAAGGCGAAGTAAAGCGTGCCCGTGTCGGAGGAGAACGTGCCCGTCGTCACGTCGAATCCAGACGTGGCGGAAGTATGCTCGACGCCGGGCGTCTTCAGGAGGGTATCGTTCACTTCGCGCACGACTGCATCCGTGCGAGCGAGGCTCGAACCCGGCGGCAACTTTACGATGGCGGCGAGATAGCCGATATCCTGCTGAGGGATGAAGCCGGTAGTCATCTTTGAGAACTGAAATCCAGTGAGTGAGATCAAGCCGACATAGATAAGCGCCATAATCGCCGCCGCTCGAACCAATCGTCCCGTAATCTTGCCGTAACTAGACGACAACCACTCGAAAGCTGCATTGAAGTAACTGAACACGGGCCGCATGAAACGGCGTAGGCCAACTGGCTTTTCGTGAACACCTTCCAATTTGTGTGGCTTTAGAAGGACAGCGCAGAGAGTCGGGCTCAGTGTGAGGGACACGAAACACGAGATCACGGTCGACGCAGCGATCGTGGTCGCGAATTGCTTGAAGAACAGACCGGAAATGCCCGAGATGAAGGCGGAAGGCGCGAACACAGCGCACAGGGTCAGAGCGATGGCAATCAACGCGCCGGACACCTCGTCCATCGTGCGATGAGCCGCGTCTTTCGGTGACATGCCCAGCGCCATGTTGCGCTCAACATTCTCTACCACGACGATGGCGTCGTCGACCACGATGCCTACGGCTAGCACCAAGCCGAACAATGACAGGTTATTGATAGATATGCCGAGCACGTCGAGGATAGTGAAACTGCCAAGGAGGGAAACCGGGATTGCGACGACCGGAATGATAGTTGCGCGCCAGTTCTGCAGGAAAGCGTAGACGACCCCGACCACCAGCGCGATTGCGATCAAGATCGTGAGTCGGACTTCCTCGATCGACCTGCTGACGAATTCGGTCGGGTCGTAGATCTTCATGTCGCTGATGTCGGACGGGAAGCTTTTCTTCAGCTCGTCGAACTTGGCGAGCACCTCATGCTCGACCTGGACAACATTCGATCCCGGAACTGCAAAAAACCAGAACGGGTTGGACGGATTGCGATCCGAGTAGGAGATGCTGTTGTAGTCGGCCGAGCCGAGTTCTACACGACCCATATCACGGATGCGGGTGACCCGACCCCGATCATCTGATTTGACGATGATGTTGCCGAACTGCTCGGGGGTTGTGAGCCGCCCCAAAACCTCGAGGCTGATCTGATAAGCGGAATTCGTGGCAACCGGAGGTTGATTCAGAACACCGGCCGACACTTGTGCGTTTTGCGCGCGCAAAGCGGTCACGATATCACTGGCGCTGATGTCATACGCCGCGGCCTTGTTGGGATCGATCCAAATTCGCATCGCAAACTGCCGCTCGCCGAGGGCAAAGATGCCACCCACGCCCGGGAGGCGCGACAGTTCGTCCCTGACTCGAAGAGTCATGTAGTTCGAGATATATGCGACGTCGCGGGTTCCATGGGGAGAGTAGGGGAAAATGCCGAGCAAATAAGCAGGGATAACCTTCTGAACCTTCACGCCGATGCTCTGAACGGGGCCAGGAAGCCGCGTCAAGGTATCCTGCACACGATTATTCGTGAGCATCTGCGCGACGTTCACATCGCTGCCGATCTTAAACGTCACAGTGATGCTGATGTTGCCGTCGCCTGTCGATTGGCTGGTGATGTAATCCATATTTTCGACGCCGTTGATGGCTTGCTCCAGCGGTGTCGCGACGGTGCGTGCGATCGTGTCGGCCGAGGCGCCTGGATAGGCTGTCGTAATCTGAACGGTCGGCGGAACGATATCCGGATACTGAGCTACGGGCAACGAAACCATTGCCGCTAACCCAAACAGTGTGATGAAGGCGCTGATGACTATCGCAAAACGCGGACGTTCGATGAAAAAGTGAGTTAGCTTCATGGCTCGCCTTACTTCCGCCCTTCATCTGAGGCGGGTCGGATCGGTCCCTTCTTCGGCGATACTTTGGATCCAGGCGTTGTAGTCGGAACACCCTCGACGACCACCCTGTCAGAGGCCTCCAGCCCCGATCGGATAACTCTCAATCCATTGCGGATCTCGCCCAGCTGAACCTTCTTTGCCACCACCACGTCATCCGATCCGACTGTCAGTACGACGTGATCCGACTGATCCGTCAGGACGGAAGCGTCCGGCACAAGGAGCGTTGGCGCTGCATTAGATACTGCAAGCCGAACTCGAGCGAAGGCGCCTGGCGTCAACAGAAGATCGTTGTTTGGAACTATAGCGCGCGCGTGAATCGTGCCGCTCGATCGATCGAGGGTGTTGTCAACGAAGTTTAGTGTTCCCTGCCTGTAGAAGTCTTTCTCATCGCTCAGAGACACCTCAGCTTTGTTGACGATCGAACTCTTTTGTTTTTTCTGCGCGCGCAAGAAGGTCATGTAGTCCGCTTCGCTCATGTCGAAATTCAAGTAGATTGGGTTGAGCGAGACCAGAGTGGCGAGCAGTGTCGTAGAACTGCCACCGCCTCGATTGCCAGAAATGAGATTGCCGATCGAGACGAGATGAGTGCCGATGCGTCCGGTGAAAGGGGCAGTGATGCGGCAATGGTCGAGATCGAAACGAGCATCACGCACGAGCGCTTGAGCTTCATCTAAGGCCGCCTGCGCCGACTGTTGTTCCGCAGATCGTTGTTCTACGTTCTCGGGCGTCCCCGCATCGGTCTTCTCTAGCGTTTGGGCGCGCGTCAATTGCCGGGATGCGAGTTCAAGTCGAGCACGGGCATTTGCGACCTGCGCAGTAACTTGACTCAACTTGATCTCATACGGCGTCGGATCGATGATGAACAGAACGTCACCCTTGTGAACGATATCGCCGTCTTTGAAGCCGATATGAATAAGCGTGCCGCCAACCTGAGCGCGCAGTTCGACCTGCTCGATAGCCGAGAATTGCCCCAGGAACTGGAGCTTAGATTCGAGCGCCTCTTGAAGCGGTTCGCTTACTGACACCACCGGAGTACGCGGAGCGGCAGCTAACTGGGATGCACCTCCCATGAAATGCCGCCCCACGATAATTGCGCCGACGACGGCAGCCGCTACGATCACAAAGCTCAACCAAAATCTCCCTTTGTGCTTGCGGTCATCTTGTTCCGAGAATGTACTCGGCTCTGCTGGAATAGCTGTATCGTTCATTGTTTCCTCGCGTGGGATGGATCTGAATTCCGAACTTCGAAACGGGCGGATCTTCTGCACGAATGGCAGCAGATTCTGGCCCCAAGCTTAGGTTGTTCCCTGCCGTGAAGCTGACTCTATGCATGTGCTTTCCTTGCAGCTTGTTCGAAAGCTTTCAATGTTTCGGCGTAGGGGTTTCCACCGTAGCTGACCCTCGCGACACCTTTCTTCGCAAGCAAGCTGATCTTGGAAGTCGCATCGCTCACGAGGATGTTCAGAGGCATAGGCGATGCCTTTGCAATCTGTGCGATGAGAGTCTTGTCTTTAAGACCTGGTAGGAAGAGACCGTCTGCGCCTGCTTGCTGGTAGAGACGCGCGCGCTCGATTGCCTTGGTGACTAAGACTTGGCTGGGCTTTTCGGACGGTCCTTGAAAGAAGACATCGCACCGGGCGTTGATGAAGAAGTTTATTTTCGCAACCTCAGCTGCTTGGCGAGCACTACGAATACGTCTGACCTGATCGTTAGCTTCGCGAAGCTCTCCAGTTGCCGGAAAGCTATCCTCGAGATTGCAGCCGACCGCTCCCGCTCCGATGGCAAGGGCGATGGTCTTACCAACAGTTTCGGGGTCTTCGCCATAGCCGCTTTCCAAGTCGACGGTCACCGGAAGCTCAGTCGCTCCAGCGACGCGGCGCAGATTGTCGATCACCAATTCAAGTGGGGTATGCTCGCCGTCGCTGAAACCAAGAGCTTCTGCAACGGCCCAGCTGCTGGTGCCGATCGCCTTCGCGCCGGCCGAGGCTACGGCCTTGGCGCTGCCCGGATCCCAAACGTTGTAAAGAACGAGCGGGTTACCAGCTACATGCAACTTGCGAAACTGTTCGGCCTTTCTCTGTTGAGTTTCCATTTCGCCTTTCCTTCTAATTTGCGCAAACTTCACGTCTGAGACGGTCGGTCTAGACCTTGCCGCCTGCGCGCGTCGCGCAGCAGGCCCGCGCCATCAGGCCGCTGCTTGATCTACTTGTCGCCAAAACTCACGGAGTTCGTCGTTGAAGTCTTCCCAGCGCTCTTCGGGGAAGAAGAGCCTTGCGCCTTCGAACTCGACTCGCCGTACGGTTCCTGGGATATTCCGACTTAGCCAGTGCGACCATTCCACACCGAAGTAGACGTCGTCTGTGGCCCAAACGATGAGGGTCGGAGCTTTCAACGTTTTCAACTTCGGCTCGATTGTGATTGTGTGCTTGTTGTCAAAAGCTGTTATGAAACGCTCTAGATCGCGAGTGCGCTGTTCATTGGCGACAAACGGACGGAGGTACGTCTCAATCGTTTCGTCCGTTACTTTCTCCGGATGTTCGTAGGCCGGTCCTAACGCTTTGGGCGAGCGGTAGACAGCTTTGTCCGACAGCATCGAATCGAGGGTTCCACGGAGACCTCCAGCCGCAACCATCGCCACGAACGGTTTGAAAGCCTCGGGAGGCCAGTTGTCATGTGTATCGCAGTCAGTCAGCGTAAGGCTCCGAACACGTTCCGGGTAAAGGGCAGCGAATATCTGCGAGATGCCGCCCCCACTGTCGTTTCCTATAACATCGACCCGATCGATGTTCAGCGCGTCGATAAACTCTCGGAGCATATTCGCATTCGCGGTTACCGACACGTCCTGGTCTGGTTCGATCTGAGTGTCTCCATGCCCCAGGAGATCGACTGCAATGGTCCTTCGGATATCCGATAGCCCGTCCAGTTGATGGCGCCAAAGATGATTGTTTAGCAATACGCCGTGAACAAACAGCGCCACCGGGCCTGATCCTTGTTCGACGTAGTTGATTGGCCCCGACGGTGTTGCAACACTATGCTTTGTTGACAGAGACTTGTTCGTTGACATGCCACACATTCTTTCTTCAAGCTCACCGGTCTCTGACCCTGGCTTGAACATCCTCGCTAACGTTGCGACCGGAGAAGTGAGCTGAACACTGAGTATGATGTGTTTTTAGAATGGCAGAAATGACATAAAGTGGGCATTTTCTGCCATACTACAATGCACCGGTAGCGGTCATACGAGACAGTTGCTTTAAGAAAGAGTCTTGCCGAAAGCAGGAGGAGCGCCCTATGAGTCTGTCGCATAGGTCTTGAGCTCGCCAGTTGGGGAACTCAAGCTGGTGGCGAGTCGCGCAGGTTTGGTCGCTGTTCTTTGGGAGAACGACGATCCCAGGCGCGTGCGCCTTGATGAATCAACAGAAGACGATGCTCATCCAATCCTCGCGCGGGAAACAGAGTTGGCCGAATACTTCGCAGGGAAAAGGAACTCGTTCTCGATTCCGCTCGAAGCCCGTGGAACGGTTTTTCAGAAGCAAGTATGGGAGGCACTGCTGGGAATTCCATTTGGCGAGACGCGGTGTTACGGCGAGATCGCGACCCAATTGGGTGTGCCGACGGCTTCACGAGCAGTGGGAGGAGCAAACGGCAGAAATCCGATCAGCATCATTGTGCCGTGCCATCGCGTCATCGGGTCCTCCGGAAAGTTGACCGGATTCGCCGGGGGCTTGGAGGCGAAATCTTTTCTCCTAAATCTGGAAGGAAAGGGTCGCGACGTTGGAAATACGGATGTCGTGAACGAGACACGACGACCGCGCCGGAGGAACCGTTCGGGGACAGGAAGCACGGTGATCCTCGAGCAATTCGATCGGAGGCGTTCGCCCGTTGATTGCACTTAAAAGAGGCTGGCCATAATATGTTCGAGGGTTGGCTAAACGGCTGGAGCACTCCGACAAGTCGGCTTGAAAAAGAGATTCGGGGCGGCCGGCGGAACTCCATCCTGTCATCGGCAGAAAAGACATTGAAAGTGCAGCTTCTGCCACGGTGAGATAGCAGACTATTTACACTATGAGGCGCCGTCCTCCAGTCATTGCCTTTCTTGTTGCGTCCCCGTTCGAACTCCTCGATTTTACGGGGCCTGCATCTGTTTTTGAAATTCCTACAGTCAAGGGAAAACCCTATTACTCGCTTCAAATCCTATCTACGCAATCGGGCGGCTCTGTCCGAACGAATGGTGGCATCACCATCAGCAACGCTTGCAAATACTCCGAGTATCAGGGACCTATCGATACTCTCATTGCAACCGGTGGCGAAGGCGCTGTCGAGCAGCAATCACCCGAGCTGTTGAAATGGCTGCGTGAACGCGCGTTCTACAGTCGCCGTGTTGCATCGGTTTGCACCGGTGCATTCGTCCTCGCCGGTACAGGTCTGCTGGATGGACGGCGCGTAGCTACGCATTGGCGATACTGTGATCTTCTTATGAGTCGTTATAGGCAAATCAAGGTACAGCGTGATCCGATTTTTATCAAAGATGATAAGTTCTACTCCACCGCAGGGGTGAGTGCGGGCATTGACCTGGCTCTCGCGCTTGTCGAGGAAGATCTTGGACATGCAGTGGCTGCCACGCTCGCTCGAGAATTGGTGCTCTTCTTGAGGCGTCCTGGCGGTCAGGCGCAATACAGTACCCTTTTGGCGCAGCAAGAAGGCATGAATGATGCACGGATGCGCGATCTACCCGTCTGGGTGCAAGCGAACCTTGATCGCAAGTTGGACGTAGAAACACTTGCAAACAACGTTGCGATGAGTCCACGAACATTCGTACGTCAATTCAAATCTCAGTTCAACACAACCCCGGCCCGCTGGGTACAAGCACTCCGGGTAGAAGCCGCAATGCAATACCTTGAAAATCGCGACATGTCGCTCAGCAAGATCGCACTCGTTACAGGGTTTCGCGATGAGCAGGCACTACGCAGAGCTTTCATTCAGCAAACAACACTGACGCCAAAACAATATAGGCAACGGTTCGGTGAAATAGAGTCGGACGACAAACTGGATGCACGGCCGGTTCCTGAAAAGCAGCTGTAGTTAACCATCTGCTTGGGTGGTCGAGAAATCAGTTTCGATAGGACGGTTACGGGCTTTCATCAACAGACCGCGACACAGGGCGTGACGAGTTCGGTTTTAACCTAACGTTCGGTTTCGTCTCGCGCCGGTGGAGCGGGCATCGTTCTTTTTGCGGACGATTATTCGCCGAAACCGCTCTTGATACTCCCCCGGAGTTGTGTGGACGTGGTAGCGGAAGGTTCGTCGAAGTGAACCCACGTCTCGAAACCCGGTTTTAGAGGCGATCTCCTTTAGGCTGAAGTCGTCATTTTCAAGATGTCGCCTTGCCGCCTTAACGCGAAGCGACTGCACCCATGCCGCCGGTGTCATGTGAAATTCCTCTCCAAATCGGCGCGCGAAGGTTCGTCCGGTCATACCACTCGCTTTGGCTAGTCTTGCCACGCTAAGGTCTGCTCTAAGGTTCCCCGCGGCCCAGGAGCGGAGGTCGCGAAGCCCCTGATCAGAGACATCCTCGTGCTCAATAGGAAAATAGCTGAATTGAGCCTGACCACCAGGACGCTTGGGGAAGACCATTAACTCTCGTACGACTTGCATCACTGCCGTATGTCCGAGGTCTTCTTCGACTAAAGCCAACGCCAAGTCAATCCCTGCGGACACCCCAGCTGTCGTGTAGACCTTTCCATCCTTAATGAAAATGGGATCTGTCTGGACCCGCAATTGCGGGTATTGCTGGGCGAGTCGGTCACAATAACGCCAATGGGTCACAACCCGCCGGCTATCCAAAAGACCGGCTTCGGCGAGTAGAAAGGCTCCAGTGCATATAGATCCAATGCGACGGGCGCGTTTGCTGGACTCTCGCAGCCACTTCTTCAATTTCGCATCGGGAGGCGCCATAGCCCCTTCGCCGCCGATCACTAGCAATGTATCGATAGGACCAAGGAACTTCGCATAATGAGTTGCTGGCCCTATCGTAAGTCCACTTGAACTGCGAAGGGTGTTCTCCCTCGTCGCAGCCAGTAAGCGGACTTCATAGGCGGGACTCTCGGCCTTGCGCGCAAAAGAAAAGACACTCGAAGGACCAACCAGGTTGAGCTGTTCAAACGGCGGCAGTACCAAGAGCCCAACGCACCGCCTGGTCCTTTTCATATCATTGCTCTCCGATTATGGCAGAATTCCGCCGACAAATGGCATTTCTGCCAGATCTCATTGTTTGATGATACTCGCAAGTGGGATTAGTTGCGGCGAATTCGAGACGGGGTTTGGTTTCGACAGCAGAGATCTCGCAAGTGCGGGATATTCGAGCATACGGACGATATCGGACGTCGATCGCGCGACTTAAGCGATCATGCCCGCAATGAATGCTATGCAGGAGAAGACAATGTTAGAGATGAAAGCCAACTGCGAGAATTGCGGCATCGCATTGCCCGCAAACTCTAACGACGCAGTGATTTGTTCATTCGAGTGCACATTCTGCATCAAATGCTCGACGAACGTCCTCAGTGGCATTTGTCCGAACTGCGAGGGCGAATTAGTTAAACGCCCAACTCGTGAACGCAGGGAAGCTTGCTCCATCGAGGCAATTTAGCAGCCCTAACGGGCGAGATAGGCGTTGTCCTGCGATTGCCCTTCCTCGTGAAGGAGCCTTTCTCTTCCAGAGTTTTTTCCAATATCGGCAGATGAGTCCAAAAGCCAAATCGAAACGACGGCCATTCCCGAGAGCTCTCGCGCTCGACCAGGTCTCGGTCGAACGGGCCAAACGGTGGTTGCGACGAGACGCGTCACGACCGAACGAGCCGCGCGATATTGTATTTCGTCGGATGATCCTCTCGATTCCACCAGGTAAAGTGAGCACTTACGGCCGCGTTGCTGCGGCCGCAGGTTATCCTTTCTATCATCGCGCCGTTGCTCGACTCTTACGCACGGACCCTGTCGATCAGTTGCCGTGGCATCGCGTAGTGGGCTCAGGCGGCGAAATAAAGCTACGGGGTGCTGCTGCTCACGAACAAAGAGCACGTCTGCGGTTGGAGGGCGTGCGGTTTAACGGAAAACGAATAGATATGAGCAGATTTGAGCACACGATTAAGCCTTGGGAAGTATACGGATGATTGCGAAGCGCGGCATGGCGGCTTCCCTGCGACGGGCTATGGATTGAAACAAAAGGTTCTCTCTCATCAAAAAAATACGGCGGAGCAAAGATCTGCCAGCCGACAGAAGTCCTTCGGCTAAGTATTTGATAAGGTATGCTTGGCCATCGCGTCATACGTCGGGAAGTCGGTGTAACCCTTGGGCGTCGAAGGCGTAAAACGTGCTTCGGTCGTAACGGCGTAAGCGGGAAACCATGTTCGGTTACAAACCGAAAGCTCGATCAAGTCTCGAAGCCGGAGTGCTCTCTGCAGCCACAAACAACGATGCCGCAGCCCGGAAATCCAAAACTGCTACTACATTCTTATGACAGCGCCAGTTCAACTTGGATGCGTTCTCCGGGAAGGCCTTCCCGTTTAACAATTTCCGCGCCACCCATTTACACTTCAGACCCCGAGCATTCGGTCACGAGCCGAATGCTCTACCCACACTCCGTAATTGATTGACGGCAATGAGCGGCCCGACACACAGGTGACAGTTTGTACCGGACACATGGGTGACACTTTTTCCCTTTAAGGGGAGGGAGTGATGCCTTGGAAGGAGTGTTCGGTTATGGATGAACGTGTTCGCTTTGTGGCGCGCTTGCTGGACGGGGAGAAAATGGCCGCGCTTTGTCGCGAGTTCGCCATCTCGCGAAAGACCGGTTACAAGATTTTCGAGCGCTACAAGGAATCCGGTCTGGAAGCGCTGACCGATCGTTCGCGCCGACCCTGGCGTTACGGCAATCAGCTGCCTCAGCAGGTGGAGGCCGCCATCCTCCATCTCAAACGCGAGAAGCCGTACTGGGGCGCACGCAAAATCCGGGAACGCTTGCTACGACGCTTTTCCTGTGAGGTGAAGGTTCCTGCGCGCAGCACCATCCATGCCGTGCTCGATCGCCGGATCCATGACGGACCCTCCAAAGCCGATGCGGCAGCAGGTATGTGAATCCAACGAACACTTCCCACCGAGTCGACGTCTTAGTCAGCCCCCGATTGAATCCTGCGTCGACCACCAAATTCTTGCGAAGGGAGCGCGAAACCGCCCAGAGATTACCGACGGTGTTGCCCTTCTCGAATGGCTGTGAGAAATGCCATACCTCCCCGGAGATTGTGAACTTCCCCAGGCGATGGGAAATGGACAGTGTTTGTCCGAACTGCGCTCGACGTACAGCGCTCTGCAACTGCTCGGTAAATATCCCGTTCGCATCGAAGTGAAAGCCGTGTAGATCTTCACTCAGAAGAATCGAGGCTGATTGTCGAAAAGTGCCAACGTCGAGCTCCGGGGCGACACTTGTGTGAACCCGGCGAACATAGCTGATCGAAACCGTTGGCCGTGATTCACCACCGACAAAGAGCACGCTTTGCACACCCGCGAAGACCTCTCCTTCATGCACTGCCGTCCGGTCATTTGACTGACTGATGGCGAGCGGCTCACTCTGCAAGAACAGCTCCAGCCGCGGATGTACAGACAGTTTGGTGACTTGACCGATCCCGATACGCTGTGAAAACTCTGTCGAGTTTTGTCCGAAGAGCGCGCCATTCTCGAACTGCACGTATCCAACCGGCGTGAGTGTCGCCGGCGTCGATACCGTGGGTCGTCCCGGATTAGCCTCTGGCACGGATGATGTCACCGATTGTGCCCGGCTGAGCCGAGCAAAGGCGC
>Ga0210410_10001817_pt1 | contig 19606 bp, 16 predicted proteins | sample IncBWC4MmetaG_FD_161058 | JGI IMG/M metagenome (GOLD analysis project Ga0210410, IMG submission 161058) | Forest soil microbial communities from Barre Woods Harvard Forest LTER site, Petersham, Massachusetts, United States - Inc-BW-C-4-M | ecosystem: Environmental > Terrestrial > Soil >... | reverse complement strand
GGAAATACACCGACAACCTTGCACCTCACTGTCGGGGACCATGTAATTAAATTTGAAAAGCCTGGGTTCAAACCGTGGGAGAGGACACTGTCGATCACCCAAGGCGAATCTACGACAATTCCAGCGGCGCTTGAAAAATTAGAGGTAGCGCTGCCTCAATAAATTGGTTTTCTCATTCTTTAAAATTCAAAATATCTACCAACCCTGCAAGCGCCAACCAGCGTCGTGGATGCGGCCTCTTTCGACCTGCACGCATGTCTGAAGCACATCCTCCAAGGCCCCATCGAATCTGCATCGGCTTGTGACGACCTCCTAGAATCTAGGCGCCCAATAAGCATAGAAAAAACGCTAATGATGCTGCAGCTTGGTACGTCCAGCATGCGGCGGATCACTCGCCGATAGGCTCCCTGCGTATGAGTGAAATGGTGGGTGGGGCGGTGGAGATCGAAAACAACAATGCATGGAATTTCAAGGACTTACGAGGAATGCAGAGGAACGCTAAGTCATTGAAAAGGAGCATGAGGGCATGCAAAGGAATTCTTATTGCTCCGTCAAAGCTCCCTCGTATTTCACGAGTCACATGGAGTTCTATTCCTTTGCGCCCTTAACATAGCGTCGGTATCGGGCCCCAAATCGCGGCACGGATGGCAAACCATGCCGCCGGGTTCCCTGGACGTGCCGCGAAATCGCCCATGGCACGGGAACCAACGGGCACCACACGAGGAGGCAAAGCAGAACGTACGTTACCAGAACTGTAATAAACAGACGTCGAAGTTTTAACTATACAACTTCGCTCGCAAGGCATAGGATAGCCGCCTCACGGGTCCTCGTTTGTTCGCTGGATGAAACTCTGCATCTTCACTGTCGCGGCCCTGGACTCCGCTTCTTCGATCCAGGGTAACCCAGGCGCCCGCCACCACGCCCGCTAGGAAGACCGCGAATCGAGCCTAGGAGACTGCCATGCCCCAAAAACGGATTGTCGCCTACTTCATGCGAGACGAGGAACGCGACGCAGCCAGAAACATCATGAGTACCAACGAAGCCACGCCCAGCTTTCTCGTGGGCGAGGTCGATGAGAATAATCTCGAGAAACTCCGAAGTACGGGCGTCGTTGTGCAAGTTTTGGAACCGAAAACGGTTGAACCAGAATCCTTGCCAACCGCCGGCATTTCCGTTCTTCCCCACACCTGGAAGGGCGCAATGGCGAGTGTCGAAGGCATGACGGAGGCGGTTACCCTGCCCGCGGCTCCAAACCTTGTCGACTACTACTACGTGACACTAGACGGTCCGCTCGTCGAATCCTGGCGAAAGACGTTAGAGGCAGCGGGCGTCACATTGCTCGAAGCGGTACCGGGTAGAGGGTATAAGACCAGGCTAAATATGGAGCAACTCCCTGCTCTTCGGGCTATGAAGTTTGTCGACAATGTGAAGTGGATCAGCATTGAACCGTCGGCCGTCAACGTCGAAACGGTCTCGGTCGGAGGTGGACCAGGCGAACAACCGCCTTCCGGATTGAAGATGGTGACGTTTGATGTGCGCCTGCACTCAGCTGAAGACCGAGCCAAAATTGAACGATGGCTGGCTGACCGGAACGTCGCCCTCTCGGGATCGAGCGGCCGCAAAATAAGATTCTTTCTGCTTGAGGGTTCTCCCGTGCTCGGCGATCTTGCGCAACTGCCGGAAGTCGACTTGGTGGCCGAGTACACTGAGCCCCAACTGTGGAACGATGTCGCCCGCCGGTTGCTCGGCATTGACGCTGCGCCCGGCCACAACCCCGCGACAAACGTAACCGAAGACGGCTCGGGACAAATCGTCGGTGTGGCGGATACGGGAATCGACGACGGGCATCCCGATTTTCAAAGCCGAATTGTCGGGAAAGTCGCCAGGGGACGGCCGAACGATACGACCGATCCGGTCGGTCATGGTACGCATGTCGCAGGTTCGATACTGGGCGACGGAACGGCGTCGGGTGGAAAGATAAAAGGCGTCGCACCCAAGGCCAAGCTGTTTTTCCAATCCTTGCTGGACGCGAAGGGCCGACTCGGAGGACTGCCGCTCGACCTGAATGACCTTTTCGATGAGGCCTATCAAGCCGGAGCGCGAATCCACAACAACAGTTGGGGCGCAGCGACACCTTCGTCCTACACCATCAACAGTGAAGAGGTAGATGAATTCGTGCGAAATCATCCCGACATGCTCATTTTGATTGCCGCGGGCAACGAAGGAAACTCTAAGAACCCGATCAAGTCCGCTCCTGGGTTCGTCGACTGGCTATCGATCGGCTCCCCGGCGTCATGCAAGAATGCCCTCACGGTAGGTGCCAGCCGCAGTGACCGCGCTGACGGGGCGCTCAGCAATCTCACCTGGGGAATGGGTTGGCCGAAAGAATTTCCGAATCCCCCGATCGCCAATGAAAAAGTCTCTGGCGACCCACTGTGTCTTGCGGCATTCAGCAGCCGAGGCCCTTGCGATGACCGGAGGATTAAACCAGACGTCGTCGCACCTGGAACGGACATCGCCTCCACAAAGTCATCGCTCGCCCCGATCACAAACTTTTGGGGACCGTATCCGACGTCGCCACAGCAGCCCAATAATCCGAAGTATGCTTTTGACGGCGGAACGAGCATGGCCACGCCGCTCGTGGCCGGATGCGCCGCACTCGTCCGTCAGTATTACACCGAGACCCGGGATCATGCGCCGAGCGCGGCTCTGCTCAAAGCAACGATCATCAATAGCACCGTGTGGTTGTCCGGCACCGATTCGACGGCACCGACTAGCGGAGTACCGAATTACCATCAGGGTCATGGAAGAGTCTCGGTTCCCCTCGCGTTTCCGAATCCCTCGCAACCAGGCCTAAATCTCGAATACGTCGACGATTGGAAAAACTCGAATCGCTCTTTTCGGATCACCGGTGCCACCAGGCGGTTTCAGTTCAATCTCCCGCAAGGCGCCCCGGAACTGCGAATCTGCATGGCGTACACGGATGTACCGGTCAGGGCACTGCAGAACAATCTGAATCTGATGGTTCTGCATATCGCGAGCGGAACCAAATGGCTCGGGAATGCTGGCTTGCCCGACGCCCTGATCTTCCCGGACCCGGACAATAACGTCGAAACCGTGCGCATCAAATCGCCCGCGCCGGGCAGCTACCTGGTCCAGGTGTTGGTGGGCAATATGCTCAAGCCGCCGCAGGATTTCGCGCTCGTTCTGACCGCTGTCGGACTACCCACACTGAATGAGATTTGATCCACCGATTTCGAGCGACTCGGTGAATCTGCTTCAGCGGAACGTCGTCGATCTCTCTGAAGGATCTACCGAAGGAGGCTCTCTATGGACAGGCTAGCTAAAGCTGCACGCCTTAAAGCGATGCTGTCACAGATCGCCCCGCGAGAAGCGCTTGAATCCATCTCCAGGCCACAGTTCCGCGCGGAACTCCCGGCCGGTCTTGAGAGTTACGAACCGGCGGGCGACCCAGCGGCGACCGTCGACTCTGGCCTGCAAAAAATGCTGGAGAATCGCGAACGCGATGCCACCCCTGCCGAGCTCTATGCCCTCGAGGCCATCGTGCTGCCGGCAAACCGTCCGGTCGTCTTTGTTCGTGGGGAATCGTATGACCCGGTCGAAGCCCCTTGGCTTGCGCTGAATGAGCCTCCGGTAAAGGCGCGGCTAAGCGCACTTCTCCCGTTCATTGGAAGAGTCGAGGTTCCAAATTCGCCGCTGCTTCCCTATGCGGGAACGGGTTTCGTCGTTGGAAAAAACCTGCTGATGACCAACCGCCATGTGGCCGAGATCTTCACGGAGGGGCTCGGGCTTCGCCTCCGCTACCAACCCGGTGACGCCGCCATTAACTTCAAGCGGCAGGTGGATTCGCCCGAAGACGATTCTTCCCCAACTCTCGTCGTGCGCAACGTCCTGATGATTCACCCCTATTGGGATATGGCGCTGCTCGCCGTCGACGGGCTTTCGACGGTTGGTGCGCTGAACCTATCGGCGCGGTCGCCTGAAGAGCTCGTTGGCCACAACATCGTTGCCATCGGGTACCCTGCGCGCGACGATCGCAACGACCTTTCGCTCCAAGACAAGATCTTCCACAAAACTTACCAGGTGAAACGTTTGCAGCCGGGCATGGTTCGTGCGCGAGCCACCGTGCGCAGTTTTGAAAATGTCGTGAACGCTATGACCCACGACAGCTCGACACTCGGCGGAAATTCCGGATCGGCCATCATTGACGTCGATACCGGTGCGGTCCTGGCCCTCCATTTTGCCGGCGAATACCTGAAGGCCAACTACGCGGTTCCCCTGTATGAGCTCGCGAGAGACCGGAGAGTCGCATCCCTGCTCAATTTCCAGAACTCGCTCCCCCCGACCAACGATTGGGAGCCCGCTTGGCAGAGAGCCGAAAGCAATGAACAAGCGGTTAGCCCCTCCACCACAGCGACGCTCGGGACAGCCGTCAGCCCCTCTCTGCAATCCCCTTCGTCCGCCATCCCCGGAGCTGACCGTTCTGACCTCGGGATCACCTGGAATATTCCTCTCCGGGTCACGGTCTCACTCGGACAACCCACAGTCCTGCCTGACACTGCCGGTCCATCTGACTGTTCTCCTGCTCTGAGCTCGGCTTCAGAGGCGGAAGAAGAGGCCATAGTCGTTGATAAGAACTATAAGGACCGGCCCGGCTATGATCCAAACTTCCTCGGGGAGATCAAAGTTCCGCTGCCACGGATCACCCCGGCTATGGAAGCAGACACCGCGGTTGTCAGCCCGGATTTCCTCAAAGGGAAAGACCGGTTCGAGCTCGCCTACTATCACTACAGCATCTACATGAGAAAGAGCCGGCGCACGGCCTGGTTCTCTGCAGCGAATGTAGACGGAGTTCATCGACCGACCATCGGCAAACGGCAGGGAGACAAGTGGTTCACCGACCCGCGTATTCTGAATTCCGAGCAACTTGGCCAGAAAGCGTTCGAGCATGGCATTGACCGAGGGCATCTAACCCGGCGCGAGGACACCGCTTGGGGCGAAGACGTCGCGAGCGCGCGGAAGGCCAATAACGATACCTTCCACTTCACGAACTGCTCACTACAAGCCTCACCCTTTAATCGCGGCAAGGATCGCTGGCAGGGGATCGAGCAATTCCTTCTTGAAAAGCACGCGAAAAAAGACAAACGCATGATGGTGGTCATCACCGGCCCCGTATTTGCCGCGAACGATCCGGTCTACCGCAACGAGAATATGGACTATTCCGTTCGCTGTCCCATTCAATTCTGGAAAGTCTGCGTTCTCATCCGCGAAAACGGCACGGCTGCGGCCACCGGGTTTGTTCTGGGACAAGAAGACATCGCCGACCTTCCTGGGTTCGAGGAAGCCTTCGATGTGGCCGCCACGCAGGTTAAGATCGCCCATCTCGAGACAAAAACCGGCTTGGATTTCGGGGATCTAAAAAACCACGACCACTTCGCCCAAGGCGGCCCCCAAGGAACACTCGAACTGCCCGGTGCCCTGCGCGTCAGAGCCATACGGACGGGCGCGGATATCTATGTGGGAGAAGACTGAGGATCGAATTCAGGAACGACGGTGCGGAGAGCTCCTCCGGAGGACTCCGACTTTTGCAATGCAGAGATTTCTTGATTCAACAAGGGAGGATCTAACAATGCCTGAAGAAAGTGCTATCGGTGGTTTTGGAACGCGGATTTATTTCATTCCCAGCTCCGGTATGGACGCGAAAAGCGCCCAGGTGCTTATGGGCCACGGGTATGTGACCGTGAACCTAAAAGGAGCGCATTACCGCTCCGCGGGAAACCTGTGGCAGAAGATTTTTGGCGGCAACGATAAGGTGTCCCTGTCGACACAGATCACGCACCTCTCCGGAATGAACTCGGTGTCCTGTTCCTCGATCGAGGAGGTCCGGAAAATCGATGTTGGGCATCCGTTCTATTTCGGCAGTGGGCGATTTATTGCCTTGAAACTGCCGACCGACTGCGATGGTATCGAGATGGCCGTCACCATGAGTGCGGTCAAAAGCGACAACTTGAGCGGTGCCCTGGATATATTGAACTCCGGGGAACTCAAGGGAACACTCCAGTTGGCACCTCCCGCGGTTTCTAGCGCACTCGCGGTTGCCAACGTCGTCAAAAAACTCCTCACCGCAACAGACCCGCAAAACAGCCTGCAAGGAAGTTATGCCGGCCGGCTGAGCACGGCTGCCTCGGACAATCCGATTCGCGATTTCTGCCTGGTGCAGGGAACGATCATCCTGATCTACCGGGAAGCAGACGACGATACCTCGCTCGACGATCTAGATCCCGGGAAACTCACGACCGACGGCGACGGCCTGAAGTACGACGGCCAGATCATGCAGAACACCTACGTCATGTTTCAAGTTTCCTTCGACCAACTGAAAGGCGAAGAACCATCCTCCCAGTGGTCCGGCATCTTTTCCTCCGCGGAACAAGCGCTCGATCAGTTGGTGACGGTGACGAGTGATGCCGACCGCCAGAAAATTTGGGCCACAGCCTACGCCACCTATCAGCAAGCCGTTAAACTATTGATGGCCGATCCTTCCTATACGCGGGACGAGGCTACCGGCTTAAGTGCGTTGCATTTGACCTCCCTCCGCAAGAAATATACGAACTCGGGCGGCCAGCCTATACCATCCCCGGTACGTGTCGAATTGCCACAGGTTGCCGCGTTTCTTCGAGAATCGTTCCAAACCGACGACGTGGAAAAAATCGCCAGCAGTTATCTTTCGCGTCTTGCGCGCGCGAACGTAGCTTTGCCAGGCCGCGGAGCACGTTGAGCTTGCGCGCGGAGCAGTACGGCGATCAATGCCACATCTCGGCGAACCAATAGGGAGCACCATGGACGCACAAACCGGAAGCATTCTCATCCACATCGTCGACGGAACGCGGCAGTCTATAGCCGATGCCGTCAAATGGTCCGCTACGATCCATGATGGGAGGCCGCCAGACGACTGGCACATCACGAACGTGGATAGCGCTGGGTCGGCGGCGCTTGTCAAAGGCCTACCCTACTTCGACAATTTTTTCGATAACTACACCGTTATTCTGAACTCCGATGGCTACGAACAAGCGGGCTGGATGCCTGTTCCCCTCCGACCCGCGAGGCCAGCGCCCGTCAGCTTGATGCTCCTCGAGAAGGACAGCCATCTGAACTTCAGCAATGCCACTTGGAAGACCCTGAATAGCGTGCGACCTCGCTTCGTCGAGATCCTCTCGGCCGGGATCAACGATGCCCCGACACGCTATGCAGGCATGATGGAGCACAACGAAGGGCTGGTACTCGGCTGCCTGCTGAACTTGCTTACCGCCATATCGCAGATTACCTTGCCCAGTGAAAAGACTCCCTTGGACTATTATTGGCAGCCCATCTGGGACGACTCCGAATTCCAGATGGCCCAAGACCGATTCTTTGCCTACGTCGACAAGGCTCTTGTCGACGACGTCGTCAAAGCCAGCAAGATGGGGGCCTTCTCCGAGGAAAAAAACCCCGGCGCCTTGCACCCGGGTGCGACTTTGAGCTACAAGCAGATTCAGTTTGCGGTCACCAACGTTCAGCTCACCTTTCATCAAGGCAACAGCAAAACCCTGCCCGGCCCGAATGGACCCGTAGACTGCATTGTTATTGAGTCCGATATCGACTATTACAAAGACCTCCTGGCCCATTTCTTTCTCGAGGTTTTGCCCAACAAGTTCACCGGGGGCCTCACCGATCCGAGGGCGGTTTACCTGCTCCGGTGGATGGCCGCCAAGCAAGCGGGGAGCGACTTTAACCCGCTCTACACGATCACCGTCTAGAACGATGGGTTCGAGGAGGAGACAAATTGCCACAAGAAAGAGACACCCGCCCGGATTACACCTATCGAGATCCGATACTTTCCCTGTGGCAGTCCGCCGCCGCCGCGATGACCTCGACCGCGCGCACGGGACTCGAGGCTCTCGAGATTCAGAATGTTTTCATGACCCCGGTTCACGCCGTTGCTTCTGCCGCGGAAGGAAACCGAGAGGCTCCGACCGCCGAACTTGAATCCGTCGCCGTGGTCGGCGACTGCGCCAAGGTAGCCTCGCAATTTCTCTGGGCGGAGATCCGAGGCGATCGAGAGCTCGCGGCGCAATGCGCCGCCGAGCTCAGGAAGGCCGTATGCGATGCGGCCGGATGGTCCACCTGTCTTACGAACTACTTGAAGTTCAAGGCCGAAGGCGGGAATTTCCCGTACCTCGGAAACAAGAATCCGGTCGTGTCGATCGACGAAACTTTTCGCATTGCTCTGGTTGGCGATTGGGGGACCGGCGAAGACGCGGCAGTGAATCTCCTCGCTCAAGTGAAGTCGCAAAGTCCCGACCTGCTGCTACACCTTGGCGACATCTACTATTCCTGTACGCAGGATGAGGCCGCAAAGAACTTCCTGGACAAGTGCCGCGCTACCTTCCCTCCGAACTTCCCGCTCTTTACCCTCTGCGGCAACCACGACATGTATTCCGGTGGTAATGGCTACTACTGGCTCTTAAGCCAGATCGAGCAGCATGCCAGTTACTTCCAGCTCAAAAACAGCAATTGGCAATTGCTGGCGATGGACACCGGCCACAACGACTCGAATCCCATCACCGTTGCCTCCTACATGACGTCCGTGAATCCAAAAGAGGTCGACTGGTTACGCGACAAGATCAAGACCGCCGGTCCAGCATGCAAAACCATCCTGCTCTCCCATCATCAGCTGTTCTCACCCTTCGCGGCGGTCGGCCGTGTCGACGGGCGACCTTATGCTTACAACCCCAACCTCTATAGAAACTTTCAGGATGTCTTGGGACAGGTTGCTTGGTGGTTTTGGGGACACGAGCACAACCTGGCGGTCTATGAACCTTATATGGGTCTCGAGCGCGGACGCTGCGTCGGTTGCTCAGCCGTGCCGGTGTTCAAGAACCAACAGTCCTACACTCTGGACCGCACCTTAGTCACTCTCGACGAGGGCCAGTTCCCCGTATGGGCAACCGCTGCAGAGCTCGGCGACAACGGCACGGATTACAACCACGCGTTTGCGATTCTCACACTTCGGGACAAAAGCGCTTCGGTTGACTATTTCGAAGTTCCCATCAACCAGGCGGCGTCGAGATTGTGGAGCGAGCCTTACGATGGGTGACTTCGAGGTCGCGCCAGTCCGCTGTATTCCCTGGGAGCGCTCTTAAATATTCGCAAAGTAACCACTTAGTACAAAAACATCTTTCGACGTTCGCGGGAATTGCGTCCGCAGTCTACGCTAGTCTTCTCCGTGATCCCTTCGAAGTCGAAGTCTAACCTGTACTCAATCGCCCGAGCTGGAGACTAGAGGAGGGGCCAGGGCCGTGCGGCTCGTGCCCGAGTGGTCACAGCCCGACCCCACTCGCGAACCAAATTTAGGAGCAGAGTGCTCCACCGCACTGCACCCTAGGGAATACCACCGTTCTCCCCACCGAGTGCCTTAACAATGTTTGTGGCTCCATTCGAGTTTGAGAATTTCCACGGCTGGAACATAAGGGGAAATCGGCAAGCTGCTAGGGACTGGACGTACACATCGCCGCTGTAAAGATCAAGTCGATGCCAGTTGAGAAGGTCTCCTCCTATGCTACAATCGGCACGTCACCAACGCGGCAGAGTCCCGCCCGCTGTTCCGTATTACGTCTTTCTTGAGCGCTTTACAGGACCACCGCTTTCGTCGCCGTTTACCGCGTAGTCCTCAGCTAGTCGCCCCATCTGCAAATGCAAGGCGACGGAGGTCTCCCATGGCACGGATTGATCGATACCTGCTTCACACCTTCGAAACCCTGAAAGATGTGGGGACACCGGAGATTCACACAGCCGCGCCGGCCGGGCCCGCTGCCTCCGACCTACTCCCGATGCTCGTGCGCGTTGTACATCCAGCCGAAATACCCAAAATCATGGATATCCAAGACTGCCAAGTAACTTCGGAAATCGGGAATATCGTGGCATGTCTCGGAAGTCTCGCTACCATCGAGGCCCTGGCGGGTAGTCCATGGGTCATCTCGGTGGAAGCCAGCCGACCTACCTCGGGTTTCGACTGCGGCGTGTCCGTTCCCTTTGTGCACGCGGACAAGGTTCACAATGACCCGCAACAGCCAGAAAAGGGAGATCATGCACTGGTCGCTTTGATTGACGGTGGAATCGATGTGCTCCATCAGGCGTTCCAGGACAAAAACAAGAACACACGCATTGCTTCCATTTGGGATCAGACCGATTCCTCAGCGCCGGGACCAACCGTACAGGGCCGATCGCTTTACGGAACCTTGCACACCAAAAACATGATCAACGGATACATCACAGCCGGCACTGTACCCAAAGGCTTGGGCCGCGACCCACGCCATCACGGCACTCACGTCGGCAGTATTGCCGCAGGACAATCAGCCGGGAAATTTTGCGGCGGAATGGCTCCGGAGTCCCAAATCGTCGTCGTCATTCCTAGAATCAGGGTGAATTCCCGTGACCCATTTAGCGTCGGCTATTCCAACAGCCATGTCGATGCATTGAGCTTTATCGACAGCGAAGCGAATCGGCTCAACTTGCCGGTGGTCGTGAACGTCAGCCTTGGCATGAATGCAGGAGCGCACGACGGAACATCCAACCTGGAAGCCGCATTCGACAATTTCTCGGGTGGAGGACGCGTCCCAGGACGGGTCGTCGTGAAATCAGCAGGAAACGAGAGAGGCAAAGACGGCCACGCACAACTGAAGATGGCTAACCAGCAAGTGCAGTCGCTCACCTGGACAAGTCTTCAGTCTCACGCTGGGCCGGATGTGATTGAGCTGTGGTTTCGCGCTTGTGACGACCATAAGCTCCGCCTCTTCGACCCCAGCCAGGGATCCTCCCAGTTTGTCGAAGCAAATGAATCGAAAGGTGGGAACTTCCCATCCGGATACAGGTTTGACATCAGCTATGAGAAATTTCATTGGGACAATGGTGACAGCCGAGTACTTGTCTCTATTTCGTCGGGCCAAAATTTGAGCATTGCCGCGGGCAATTGGCGTCTCGACATCGAGGCAAAAACGGTCCTCTCCGATGGTCTCGTGCACGCTTGGATTGAACGCGATGATACTCGGCCGATCCGCTTCACAAGCCACCAATGGGAGGAGTTCACCTTGAGCATCCCAGGTACAGCCAGAACTGTCGTCGCCGTCGCTTCAGTTGCTCCTGCCATTCCATGGCAGGTCGCTAGCTATTCTTCTTATGGCCCTACTCGCGACGAGCGGGAAAAGCCGGATCTAGCCGCCCCCGGCGAATCGATCGAAGCGGCAAAGGCGGGCACGCTTCAGGACGTCGAAGTAATGAGTGGAACCAGCATGGCGGCGCCACACGTCACGGGAGCGATAGCCTTACTGCTCTCCCGACAGGAGAAACTTGGCCGGGCGGCCCCCGCCGGCGGTTCAAAGCAGTTCAATGCAGCCCAGATTCGGGCGGCGCTCAGTCAGACTTCCCAGAACTTCAGCGGGCGCCCAACGCCCTCGATGGGCTACGGCGTACTCGATGCACAGAAGTTTCTCGCAACCTTAAAGTAAACGGGAAACGCGCAAAATCCGGCCCGTCGGCTCCAATCCACAATTGCGGCCTCCGCTCAGCAGTGAATTGTTGCCGGGGCCCATCTCTCAATGGGCCACTTGACGGCAATGGTAAGTAACGATAGGCTTCCGCAACCAAGCTGCCCGCAGTACAACCACTGAAACAGCGCTTGGATGCCGGCTAGTCATTCCCGCCGTCAGAATGTTGTAACCTTTTCCTTTAGGAGAGTTTCGTGAAGGTCATTTTGGTCCGTCCCGCTTATGACGATATGAGCCAGAAGATGAGCGCGTGGGCCGAGCAGGCCAAGCCCCGGATCGACGCTGTAGAGGATCTCGAAGGCCCCGCAGTAACCGAGGAAAACCTCCGAACCAGTTTGCAAAAACGTCCGAACGTGCGACTGGTTGCATTCTACGGCCATGGCTGGCCCGAATCCTTGCTGACTTTGGGTTCAGATGGGACCGAACGCCCCTTGGTACACGTTACCGGGCCGGGGATCCTGCCTCAAGAGTTCGCGGGTCGAAACCTGTATGCTGTAGCTTGCAATTCGGCGGTAGACCTCGGGCCCGCACTATTCAATTCGGGCTGCCCGTTCGTGGGCTATGAAAAAGAAATTTTGCTTCCTGCGGGGTTCGAAGCTGAATTTGGGACCGTCGTCAACGACGGCCTCATCTCCTGGGCTTACGACGAAAAAACAAGCGCCGAGATTGGTGAGCAACTCGGTGCGCGGTGGCGGGCCCTAAGCGATCACATCAGCGAAACCGCGGGGAATAGAAAATACCTCTGGGCAGGGGCCATGGCAGCACTCTGGAATGCAGACAAGGTGCGCGCTTACTGACCAGGCCTCAACTGCTTCGCCGAATGAGTTCGGGAATCGAAGTACGTTTTCCAGTGGCTTTCAATCGCAAGCTCAGAGCGTACAATCCTGCCAGGAATTCTCTTCCGAGATCTGTGCCGCTCTCAACTTCATTCAAAATCTCAACGGGACTCAATCCATGGTTCGCGATGTAGAGGAAATGCGCCTGCGCGTCTGCCTGCGATAGGGAATGCACCCAATCGCGAAGGGCTCGCTCGTACTCTGCCCTATCCTGATATGGGATCGCGGGAACTAGTTTGAACGCGTCTTTCATATCCAAAGTCCGAGGTTATGTAACGGGCGGGGGGGTGTCAAGAAACTGATGGGCAGGTACTGACGTAAGGACCAATAACCCATACGGTCAAAACACGCTCCTCCACCTGTACCTCAGGACAGGCTATAGATTGGATGCATTCGAGATATCTTAGGTTCTGACTTTTGCTTAAGTACTCATCGCCAAGCACTTATAGCTACGTCGCGGCCGACACTTTGGCCATGTCGCGATCGACACTTCTGCGAATCAAATCCGCCACCGAAGCCTTCGGGTTTCTTGCACTCATCCGCTTCTGCAACTGCCAGAGCCCCGCGACGAAGGCGTTGCCTAGCTCCGTTCGGTCTTCTACAGCTTGCAGAATCTGCCGGGCCGAATATGCTTGTCGCGAGAGGTAGATACACTTCTCCTCAGGATCCGCCAACTCCTCGACCCATTGCCGCAATGCCTTGACAATTGTGGCATAGAAATCCGGTTCCGGCCTAAATGCCGCAATCAGCTTCGTCCACACGTTCTTATGCCTTCCCTTCAAACCGTTCCCTTGTACTCCACTCGACGGCAAAAATCAACCCAAAGGCTCCCGTAAAGATCAAACCCGAGTTTTCGCTGCTGGTCGCGCATCGGCCTTGTCCCCGCGGGTTAATTTGTTGCAGCCGAACGGCCAAATCAGTGCCTCATTAAATCCCGCTTTTTCTATAGGCAGCCAGATTTGGCGGGGCCCAGTACTGGGTCAAATTACCCACAATGTCCGCTTTAGAGACAAAAAACGCCATACGGGTCTTGAGCGGGGATTTGGCTAATTCTCCATAGCCCTGCCGGGACTCACGATTTGTTGCCTCACTCCGCAGAGCAACCACCACGCAAACTCAGAAGTGGAGTGAAAGCCGAACTTTCAAAGAAGAACGAGAAACGACAGACTAGTGTAATGAAGGTTACAAAAACGAAACAAGCCAACTAATGATGCAAGGGCGGACTGTACTCATGGTGCTGCTCGCACTGCTTTACGCTGAAGTCTCCTCCGATCAACACACCTCACCGAGAATACTAAGTCTCCGCCTAGTTGGAATCTAGGCGCGCATCAGGAACCCGGATCTCGTTGTGGCTCTTTTCAGCGGGTTCGCCAGGACAAGTCGTTGATTCTAAGGAGGCGTGGTCGGGGCGGATTAGCCGCTCAGTCGTGCGGACATCTTCCATGCTATAACTTCGAAATGCCCAAGGTCATCGAGCAATGGCTACTCTTCAAGTACATCGACGGTGAGTTCACGCCGTTGTCGAAACCTTTCAAAACGAAGGAGCAGGCGGAAAAGGCTCGTTTGAAATATCCAGAGCGGGAGCGGAGGACGATTGGGGTCGGTGTAATCAGGCTCTCAAAAGACGATTAACTTATGTCTGAACCAACTCGAAGAGAAACACAACTAGGCATTGCCGATTTGAAGAAGCGACTTAACGCTGGGGGCCTCAATATTATTCAGCAACAAGAGGACTTTCGGCGCGGCTCCACATTGTTCATCGTCGGGGATGTTGAGAATCAAACAGTTATTGTTCTGTCCGAAGAGTTCCTTAACGATCTACCAAATACAAAAGAATACCAAGCGATGGTCGATTCGTACGCCCGTGCCGTTGCGGGAAGACTCAAATGTGGGTCCCCCGAACTGTTCTACTGCGAATCGGGCTTTGGCGTCCAAGTCTCTTTTCAGTGGCCGATTCATGGCGGAATCTACAACAACGAACTTAAGGCATTCCTTCTCATGGATGTCACTAACAGAGCCGATGGGAAAACCGCGAAGTGTTCGGTGGAGGTTGGTGGTGGGCGTGTGCCCTCCGTCTTGGTTCAAGTCGTAAACAACGTCCGTTTGGCCGTTGATGCGGGGCAAATAACATTCTACGAACCCACCGTTCGCCAAGAGACCTACCAGCGCGTTGAAACGAAACAACCCGCTCCAGAGACTCGCTCACAGTCGGATGTCGAACGCTTTGTAGCAGGAAAAGCGTATACGTTGGGCTTTATCGCTGCCGATGATACGAGCGAGGTGTGGGCCGTAGACCCTTGGGACGCTCAATATCTCGGTGTCACCGTCAAAGAGTTATCTCTGGCAATGCGGGTCTTGCGAGCGAACGGATTGTTGCTGGCAGGTACAAGTCCCGAGCATGTGCGGCCAACGGACAAGCTACTCGCTGAGCATTCATCTCGGGCAAAACAGGAAGAATCATTCTCCACATCCCAACAAGCCCTCTCGCGCACATCTCTACCTAACAAGGACGACCTGTTGAAGGATATGCAAAGCCTTTTGAAGCAGCACCCAACTTCTACTCTCGTTCTAATTGATCTCGACAATTTCAAAGCTGTGAACGACACGAAAAGCCATTCGGAGGGCGACGCATGTCTTGATAAGGTCATCGCTACGATTGGCGCAGTGGTTGGACGTAGAGGGAAAATCTATAGGTGGGGTAGTGGAGATGAGTTCATTGTTTGCCTTCCAGACTTCTCTACAGTAGAAGCAGTGGCGACGGCTGAACGAATCCGGTCATCCGTAGAGCAAGCCAAGCCGGGAGGCGACATACAGGTAACGACGAGCATCGGCGTATGCGGAACCGATTGCACCGAGTCTAAATCCCCAGAAGAGATTCTCGATTTCGCAGACAAGGCGATGTACGAGTCGAAACACGGGAGGGGGAAAAACTGCGTCACAGCTTGGCCTTTGTCATCTACCGGGAACAAGGGCGAGAACACACCCTCCAAGCGTTTGGGAGAGCGCGAACGTCACAAACTCGCCGACTCAGTTGTTCTCTCAATCAAGACGGACAACGGTCACCACCGTAACTACACCATTCGAATTAAGAATCATTCCAAAGAAATCGACTTGGCAATTAGACGTATCTCACTGTGGAGCGACGGCCAGCGCGTTAGCTCACCTGTCTCCCGGCCAGATGGTGCAAATTGGACCGTTGGTGCGGAGAGAGAGATTCCCATCAATTTCGACGCCGGGGAGGACGTAGCGCACCGATTGTGGATGCTAGCGGGGTCACCTCCGAAGAACGCACATGTGACACCTCGACATCTTCCGGGGCATTTCGACGCCAAGGTCCGCGTGGAGATTACGTACGAGGTGTTGGAGATCGAGAAGACTTACAGTGAGGTCGGGTCTGTTCAAGTGGACCCGACAAACCACGCAATTACAGGATTGTGAAGTCAAAGATTGCCTTCTATTTGTCAGGCAACGGCAATTTCAGCTCCATCAGCGTTATTTCCTGATTGTTCCAGATGCTCCGTAATCGTCGCTTCACAGGTTTGAACTTGTATTGTGAGCCTTTAAGCTCTAATGCATGGAAAGCATTCTTCGTGAAGAGAACCTTATAAGCGGGATTGTCGTCCTTAGAGTGACGGGATCTACTGGCTTGTGCCGAGCATCCCGAATCAATTGGGGAGAACTAGCAAAGAAGGCGCATTTTGACCGCAGACCTTAATAGAGGTTCGTCGATCCGAAGATGGAATTGCGCTGTGCGAGCTGCGGTAGCATGGAAGCTCAGGAAAGTCTCAGTGGTATACCACGAAGGCAGAGTTCACGTGAGATCGCAGAGCCCGTTGCGCGCGTTGTTGTTGGGAATCGATGGAGCGGATCTGTGGTCGGAAGGGCTGAGATAGTGGGCGTTCTGCAAACCCGGCTCTCGAAGAAATTGCGGCCGCCCGTGAAGTGGTCCTACCTGAAGCTTGTGGGCTGGTTTGGGCTGAGTTGTCTTTCGAAACATACTGATGGGCTATAATCTGCCGCGGCAGGCCGATGCAAGGATTTGCCAAGAATGAGTGGGTTGGATAGACCATGCCGCTTTTGAGCTTCTGGAAAAACGATCGAAAAGAGGTTCTCAAACTCAGCATCGAACAGATTGTGGTGAACGCCGGGGATGGGAAGCTCAGAGACAACAGCGACTGCTCCCACGAGCTTCGGCAATTCTTCAAGGTGTGCCCGAGTGACTGCCTGTTTGGATACGCCCGACACTGCATGGAAGAGGCGTTCCAAGACAGCGGCCTTGCTCTTCAGGACATCGTCAACGAATTAGGCCGCAGACTTGATTTCGATGTCGAAAACGGACTCTACAGGGGGAAAACCACAGCTATCGGGTTCGACGGGATTTGGAGAGTCGAGGACGAACCGGCCCTGATCATAGAGGTCAAGACCACGGACTATGTAACGATACCGCTCGAAAAGCTGGCTTCTTACAAGGAGAAACTGATAGCTGCTGATCGAGCCTCGCGTGATTCATCCATCTTGATCGTTGTGGGACGGGAGGATAGCGGGGCCTTGGAAGCTCAGATCAGAGGTTCGCGGTATGCCTGGGACATGCGGCTGATCAGCATCGAAGGGTTGATTAAGCTGGTTCAGATCAAAGAAAAGTCAGACGATCCGACCAGCCTTCTGCAAATTAGGCAATTGCTGCGGCCGTTTGAGTACACCAAGGTGGACCGGATCATCGAAGTAATCTTCACGACCGCCGCCGACGTCGAGAGCCAGCAGGCGACCGAGCAAGAATTGTCCGCGGAGGAAGGCACGGACAGGCAAGCGAGAACCGAGCCTGAATTACTAAACATAAAGCGACAGCAGGCCGTCGACGCGTTCGCGAAGCTGAAAGGAAAGGAGTTGATTAAGAAAAGCCGCACGCTCTACTGGAGCGCAGACAAGGAACTCCGCGTGTGCTGTGCGGTGTCGAAGAAATATGACCGGGACAATCAGATGTATTGGTACGCGTACTACCCGAAATGGGATGAATTTTTGGCCGAAGGCAAAGAAAGCTATTTCGTACTGTCTTGTATGGACCGCGAAGAGGCATTCGCCGTGCCGTTTTTGTGGCTACTCGATAACAAAAAGGATTTCAATGTTACGGAAAGAGACGGCCGGTCTTATTGGCACGTCGCACTTACAACCTTGGGGACCGATAAGCTCGCGTTTAACTTGTCCAAGAAAGGTAGCAGGGTCCCGCTCGAGCCGTATCGCTTTAAGTTTTGAGGGCGAACCGCCACGCCATCGCTTTCCTAACGGAGCCGTGACGATCAGGGACGTTTGAGTGCTACCATGAAGATGCGGAGATGATCTCGTGAAATTCGAACAAGGGGACTACGTCAAATTCGAAGTGAAGGACGCGAAAACAGGCGAGGCCGAATGGATGTGGCTGTGCGTTGAGTCCTGTGATGAGCCAAAGAAGACTGTATTCGGTTGGCTGGACAGTGAGCCCGCTGTGTTTGCTTCCACTCTGAGACTTGGTCAGCACCTTGCCGTGAGCTTTGACAACATTCGAGACCACAAGAAAGCAAGCGAACTGCAAATCAAACCATCCTAGCGGATCATTGTGACGCTCTCCTCGCAGGCCGGGGCGCGCAGATTGTGGACACTTTCCCATTTCAATCTGTGTCGGTGATCCTGACCCGTAATTTTCTCGGATGAATCTGAGCACAGAATGACCTAGAATGCGCGGTAGCCGGGCGGTTGCGTGACTCGCGCCGCGGAGGCGTAGGAGGAATTCCGTTGTGACCCGTACCGTGTTGAAAGGGAGGACCAAAGGGGAGAGGACCAAGGAACAAATCAGTTTTAACATGTCCCGAGTGAGAAGCTCCGGTTCTGAGATTGAGAAGAGGATGCGGCTGGTGTTGACCCGGGGGAAGTTACGCGTAACGAAACAGCCTAAAATGTTTGGCCGACCTGATTTTGTTCTTCCGCGAATGAAGATCGCAATTTTTTGCGACAGCCATTTTTGGCACGGCTACCGATGGAAAACAAAGCAGAGGGAGATTCGACGCAATCGAGCCTTCTGGGTACATAAAATTCTCGGCAACATGCGGCGTGATCGGATCGTGAATCGTCGTTTGCGAAGAGACGGATGGATAGTGCTGAGATTTTGGGAGCACCAGATACTGCGATCTTCCGAGGCGTGCTTGCTGAAAGTCAAACGAGCCGTTTCCGAGAGGAAAAAGACTGCTTAAAATGTCGATCCTTGCGCTGGATATTTTTTGCGGAGCGGGTGGCGTAACGCACGGCCTTAGGAAGGCGGGAATAAGAGTTGCTATCGGGGTTGACAAGAACGAAGATTGCAGGCTGAGTTTTACACAAAACAATCCCGCCGTTAAGTTTTTATCCAAAGACGTTCGGAAGTTGACTCCGCAGACCCTGTTTTCGGATATTCGGTCAGGCAACGAGAATGACTTGCTGCTGTTAGCGGCTTGTGCCCCCTGTCAGCCGTTCTCGTCCCACAACAAGAAGCGCGATGAAGCGTTTGATCGCGCGGTTCTGGGGCAAGTGGAACGCCTTGTCAAGCAGATGCGGCCGGACTTTCTTTTCATAGAAAACGTTCCGGGGATCAAAAAAGTGTCCGGGTACAGCGCGTTTCGTCGTCTTCAGCGAACTCTTCGCGGGATGCGCTACAAGATACGATGCGGGGTAGTCGACGCTGCCTGCTACGGAGTTCCTCAGCACAGAAGGCGGCTTGTGCTGACGGCGTCGCTGCACGGTGAGGCTCCGTGGCCGTCCCCGTCTCACGGAGACACACCGGGTCTTATGCCATTTTCGACGGTCCGAGAAGCGATTTCAAAATACCCGCCAATCAAGGCCGGTGAGGAACATCCGATAGTTCCCAATCATATCGCCGCCCAACTCGCGGTCCGTAATATTGAGCGGTTGGAAGCGACGCCTGCCGATGGAGGCAGTAGACTCGCGTGGCCTTCCATATTCGTACTCGAATGCCACAAAGAACATGACGGGCACCCCGACGTATATGGCAGGCTTCGATGGGATGCGCCGGCGCCCACGCTTACGACCAAATGCACGAGCCTTTCAAACGGAAGATACGGGCATCCGGAACAACACCGGGCGATTTCGGCGAGGGAGGCCGCAGCACTGCAATCTTTCGACGACTCCTATATGTTTTACGGCGGC
>Ga0210410_10001815_pt1 | contig 19620 bp, 16 predicted proteins | sample IncBWC4MmetaG_FD_161058 | JGI IMG/M metagenome (GOLD analysis project Ga0210410, IMG submission 161058) | Forest soil microbial communities from Barre Woods Harvard Forest LTER site, Petersham, Massachusetts, United States - Inc-BW-C-4-M | ecosystem: Environmental > Terrestrial > Soil >... | reverse complement strand
AAGACAAGTTTGCCTATTCGCGCCGGTAATCATCCTCGATGCGGATGATGTCGTCCTCGCCGAAATAGCTGCCGGTCTGCACCTCGATCAATTCGAGCAGGATCTTGCCGGGATTCTCCAGCCGGTGGACGGCGCCCATCGGGATATAGACCGACTCATTCTCGTGCACGGTCTTGACGACGTCGTTGATCGTCACCTTCGCCGCGCCGCGCACCACGATCCAGTGCTCGGAGCGATGGTGATGCTTCTGCAACGACAGCCGGCCGCCCGGCTTGACGATGATGCGCTTGACCTGGTGGCGGTCGCCATTGTCGACCGACTGATAGCTGCCCCAGGGGCGATGCACCTTGAGATGACCTTCGGTAACCTCCGGCGCCACGGTCTTGAGCGTGCCGACCAGGCGCTTCAGCCCGTTGGCATCCTTCTGCCGCGACACCAGCACGGCATCCTCGGTCGCCACCACGACGAGATCGTCGACGCCTTCCAGCGCCACCAGCGCCTTGTCGGTCGAGACGTTGCAGTTGCGCGAATCCTCGAACACTGCCCTGCCCTGCGCCGCGTTGCCCTGCGCATCCTTGGTCGAGAGCTCCCAGACCGCGTGCCAGGAGCCGACGTCGGACCAGCCGCAGGAGACCGGCACGACCGCGGCGCGCGCGGTCTTCTCCATCACCGCATAGTCGATCGAGATCGCCTTCGCGGCGCCGAACGCGTCAGGCTGAAGGGTGATGAAGCCGAGATCGCGCCCCGCGCGGGCCACGGCTTCGCTGACGGCTTCGACGCTTGCGGCGTCGAACTTGCGATATTCGTCTGTAAGCACCGCAGCGCGGAACATGAAGTTACCGCTGTTCCAGAGGTAGCCGCTGCTGGTGTAATCGGCCGCGGTCGCCTGGTCCGGCTTCTCGACGAATTTCGCGACCGTGCGCACCTCGCCGGACACCGTCTCGCCCGGACAGATATAGCCGTATTCGATCGCCGCCGCTCTCTCCGGCTTGATGCCGAACGTCACGATCTGCCCGCTGCTTGCGGCCACCAGTCCCTGCCGGCAGGCGGCGATGAAGGCCGCGTTGTCGCGCACAACGTGGTCGGCGGCGAGCGCAAGCACCACCGCGTCCTGCTCACGCGCCTGCGCGAACGCAGCGCCGGCCGCGATCGCAGGTCCGGAATCGCGCCGCACCGGCTCGAGCAGGACATCGGCCTCGATGCCGATCTCGGCCAGCTGCTCCAGCACCATGAAGCGATAGGCGGCGTTGGTGATGACGATCGGCCGCGCGAACAGCGTGGCATCGGACACCCGAAACAGCGTGTCCTGGAACGTCGAGCGCGCGCCGAACAGCGGCAGGAACTGCTTCGGCCGCACTTCGCGCGAGGCCGGCCACAGCCGCGTGCCGGCGCCGCCGCACATGATCAGGGGGATGATTCGCTCTGTCATCGACGCTCAAATCCTGTAGTGCTCGCGATACCACGCCACAAAGCCGCGTACACCCTCCTCGATCGGGGTCGCAGGCGCAAAGCCGGTATCGCGCATCAAATCGCTGATATCGGCAAAGGTCTCCAGAACATCGCCGGCCTGCATCGGCAGCATTTCCTTCTGCGCGGTGCGGCCGAGCTCCTTCTCCAGGAGGGCGACCACATGGGTCAATTCCTCGGGGCGGTGGTTGCCGACATTATAGAGCCGCGCCGGCACGCCTCCGGCCGCCGCATCGGTCGGCGGAACGCGCTCGACCAGCCTCGATACTACACGGCTGACATCGTCGATATGGGTGAAGTCCCGGCGCATTTTGCCATGGTTAAAGAGCTTGATCGGCCGACCCTCGGCGATCGACCTCGTGAACAGGAAGATCGCCATATCGGGACGGCCCCATGGGCCGTAAATGGTAAAGAAGCGCAGGCCGGTCGAGGCAAGCCGGTAGAGATGACCATAGGAATAGGCCATCAGCTCGTTGGCCTTCTTGGTCGCGGCATAAAGACTGACCGGATGATCGGTCCGGTCGGCGACCGCGAACGGCAGCTTGGTGTTGCCGCCATAGACCGATGACGACGAGGCGTAGATCAGATGCCGGCACCGGTTGTGCCGGCAGCCTTCGAGAATATTGAGGAAGCCTTCGAGGTTGGCATCGGCATAGGCATGGGGGTGATTGATCGAATGGCGGACGCTGGCCTGCCCCGCCATATGGATCACATTTGCGAAACCGTGCTTGGCGAACAGCGCCGCGATCGACGGGCGATCCGAAAGGTCGGCTTGCACAAATTCGAAACCGGACTCCTGACGCAACAGGTCGAGCCGCGAGCGCTTGAGCGCGGGATCATAGAAGTCGTTGAGATTGTCGAGCCCCACCACATGACGACCCTCGGCCAGCAGCTGACGCGCGACATGAAAGCCGATGAAACCCGCAGCACCCGTCACCAATATGGCTTGTTCCGACATCCTGTCCCCGACACTGCCGGATCGGCTCCGCCCGGCCGGCCGGGGCCTGTTTAGCCGCGCTTGCGCGGCCGTCGCAATAGAAGATCGGCACCTATTGCCATCTCGGCGCCAAAACCATACCAAGGCGCGCGGCGCGGCCTCTTTGCGCCGTTCATCCTCAAACCCAGGGCATTCGGGCGAAATGCGCCGGCTCCTGCTTTCAGCGGCAAAGATACTGGTCTCCGTGGCGCTGCTCTACTTCGCGCTGCGCAAGATCGATTTGCTCGCGCTGTTCGCCCGCATCAACAATGTCACGAGCCTGATGTGGATCGCGATTGCGATCAGCGTGACATTCTTTCAGATCTTCATCGGCGTGCTGCGCTGGCGCGAGATCAGCGCGGAATGCGGTGCCCCGCTGCGGCTGCGGCAGGCGATGCGCTATAACGTGATCGGCACCTTCTTCAACCAGACGCTGCCTTCCGCCATCGGCGGCGACGCGGTCAGGCTGTGGCTCGTGGCGCGCGCGGGCGCCGGCTGGCGCGCGGCGACCTATTCCATCTTCGTCGACCGCGCCATCGGCTTGATCGCGCTCGCCGTCATCATCGTGGCGAGCCTGCCCTGGAGCTACCGCCTGATCGGCGATCCGCAGGGCCGCATTGCGCTGTTGTTCGTCGATTTCGCCGCACTGGCCGGCGGCCTCGGATTTCTCGCCTTCGGCTACCTGCAATGGGCGTGGTTGAAGCGCTGGTGGGGCACGCTTCACATTCACGCCTGCGCCGTCATCGCCGACCGCGTGCTGTTCAGCCGCAGGCGCGGACCCAAGGTCGCGGCGTTGTCCTTCACCGTCCACGTGCTCGCCGTCGTCATCGCCTGGTGCGTCGTGCAATCGATCGCCGCGCCGGCCGCCTTCGGCCAGATCTTCCAACTGCTGCCGCCGGTCATGCTGATCACGATGCTGCCGATCTCGATCGCGGGCTGGGGCGTGCGCGAGGCCACCATGGGACTGGCATTCGGCTATGCCGGCCTGGTGTCGAGCGAGGGCGTCAATATCTCGCTGTTGTACGGCGCGGTCACCTTCATCGTTGGCGCGGTCGGCGGACTGGTCTGGATCCTCAGCGCGGAAAAAGCCGCGCGGGGCTCGGCGCCGATCGAGGTTCCCGACAACGCCGTCTAGTGTCCCGGTTCTGACATTCGTATCATGGCGCGGAGAACTCGTTTACGAATGTCAGAACCAAAGGGACACTAGCATCAATATGATTCTAGTGCGGTTTTGGATTTGACATTCGCCATGACGACTCGCGGACATGCTGTAGCGAATGTCAAATCCACCGCACTAGGGCGCCGAGGCGACATGGGTGAGCTCGGGAAAATCCTCGTCGTCAGTCAGCACTATCCGCCTGACACCACCACCACGGCGACCTATCTCGGCGATATCGCCCGCGCGCTTGCGGCCGACCGGCGCGTCGTCGTGCTGTCGGGATCGCCGCATTCGGCCTCGAGCGGCGCCGCAAACCCTGAAGTGACCGAGATCGCAGGCTCGGCTGCGCCGAAAGACGCGCTGACCAGACGCGCCATCGCGATCGTGTGGCTTGCGATCAGGATGTTCCTTGCGACCTTGCGGCGGGCTGGGCGGCGCGACGTGGTGTTTTGCGTCACCACGCCCTTCACCCTCCCCTATGGCGTCATGCTTGCGGCGCGACTGCGCGGCGCGGCAACCGTGCTCCTGATCTACGATCTTTATCCCGAAGCGCTGCAGGCGGCCGGACTTGCCAAACCATCGTCGCTGACGGCGCGGCTCATTCGCCGCGCCAACGCGGTCCTGTTCCGCCGGCTCGATGCGATCATCACCATCGGGCGCGACGTCGCGCCGTTGCTGCTCACCTATCCCGGGGTGGCGCGGGAGAAAATCCACTTCATCCCGAACTGGACGCAGCTGCCGGCCGGCTATCGCGACGTCCCTGCCGACAACCGTTTCCGTGCCGGACGGCAAACTCAGCTCATCGTCGGACTGTCCGGCAATCTCGGCTTCACCCATCATCCGCGCACGGTATTCGAGGCGGCGCGGCTGCTTCGGAACAGCGGCGACATTCATTTCCTGCTGTCGGGCTGGGGCATTGGCTGGAACGAGCTCAACGAGCTGCAGGCGAAAGAAAAACTGGCCAACGTCACCTTGCTTCCGCCGGTGCCGCAGGCCGAGCTGACCGATTTGCTGTCGTCGGCCGACATCTGGCTCATTCCCTATCGCCGCAACATTGCAGGCGTGTCGATTCCAAGCCGGCTCTACAATCTGCTCGCGATCGGGCGCGCGATCATTGTCGCTGCCGAGCCGAATGCCGAGGCGGCGCTGGTGATCGTGGAGGAGAGAATCGGCTGGGTGGTCCCGCCGGAAGAGCCTGCGGCGCTGGCGGACGCGATCGCCCGCGCTGCCAAGGATCGCGCCGGCATCGCCGAGAAGGGCCGGCGCGCGGCCGCTGCGGCGGCAAAGTACAGTGCTGAGGTCGCGCTCGCCCGTTACCGCGACGTGATCCTGCAGGCCGGGAGCAGCGATTTGCGATCATGACCCCTGCTGCGATCCTCACATCACTGATCGCCATCGCCGCTGCCGCGCTGCTTTCGGCCGCAATCATTCCGGCGATCCTGCCGCTGCTGCAGCGTTACGCGCTGGCGCGGCCGAATGCGCGCTCGTCGCATCGCATTCCGACCCCGCAGGGCGCCGGCATCGCGGTGATAGCGGCGGTGCTGGCCGTTGGCGGCACCTCTGCCGTCGTGCTCGATCTTTCCGCGCCCGTCGTGCTGTTCGGCGCCATCATCTTCATCGCGCTGGTCGGAATGGCCGATGACATCAGATCCATTCGGGTGCTGCCGCGCCTGCTGCTGCAGGCCGCCGCGGTCGGCGCGATCTTGTATGTTGCCCCGGCTGATTTCAGGATCATCCCCGCCTGCCCGCTCTGGATCGAGCGCGCCTTGCTGCTGCTCGCGGGTCTCTGGTTCGTCAACCTCGTCAACTTCATGGACGGGCTCGACCTGATGACGGTCGCCGAGGTCGTGCCGATAACCGCCGCCATGGTCCTGCTCGGCTGGACCGGCGCATATCCGCAAGTCCCCGCTGTCGTGGCGGCGGCGCTGTGTGGCGCCATGCTCGGATTTGCGCCGTTCAACCGTCCGGTCGCAAAGGTCTTCCTCGGCGATGTCGGCAGCCTGCCGATCGGCCTGTTGCTCGGCTGGTGCCTGCTGCAGCTGGCCTGGCATCAACAATTGACCGCCGCGCTGCTGCTGCCGCTCTATTATCTCGCGGACGCCACCATCACGCTGCTTCGGCGGATCGCAAGGCATGAACCGTTCTGGGCCGCGCACCGCAGCCATTTCTATCAGCGCGCCACCGATAACGGATTCACGGTTCCGCGCGTGGTCGGCGAAGTGTTCGGGCTCAATGTCGGCCTCGCGCTGCTGGCGCTGACCTCGACACAAATCAACTCGACCGGCTACAGCCTGTCATTGCTTGCGATCGGCGCGACCGCCGTCGCGTTGATGCTTTACCGGTTTTCGCGCCAGCGCCCGCTCTGAGCGTTCCTCACATTTCGGGTTCGGTGAGCGCGCGCCTCAGCCCCTCATCCAGCGTGATCGGCGGCCGCCAGCCGGTGGCCGCCGCCTTGGACAGATCGAGCGTCAGCGATCCGATCAGGCTTTCATAGGCTTCAGGTTGACCGGCGATGGTGAGCAAGGCGCTCAGGATGGGCATCGGCAGCGAAAACAGCCGCGGCCTGATGTCCGCGGCCCGCCCCAGCCGCTCGACAAATTCGGGCGTGGAGACCTGTTCCTGATCCGCCACCAGGAACGCCTCGAAGCCTTTGCCCGTAGCGGTCAGCCGCTGCAGGATGAAGGAGGCGAGGTTCTCTACCGACAGGAAGGCCCGCTGATTGCGAATGGCGGCAAACGGAAGCGGAATGCGCTGCCTCACCGCGCGCGCCAGGAACGCAAAGTTTCCCTTTGCCCAGGCCCCATAGACCAGAGGCGGCCGGATCACCGTGACGTGCATGCCGGTTTCCAGCGACAATTCCCGAAGCCCGGTTTCAGCAGCCGCCTTCGACATTCCATACGAACCGCGCGGCGTCAGAACGTCCTGCTCGTTGAACGGCGCGCGCCCGTCATTGCTGCGGCCATGCACCAGGACCGTGCTGACGAAGGTAAACTTGCGGACTCCGGCCTCGGCCGCGCGCCGCGCCAGATGCAGGGTGCCGTCGACATTGATGTCCCGGTAAAGATCGAATTTGGGTCCCTCGTTGCGCTGATGGACCCGTGCGGCAAGATGGACGACGGCATCGATGCCGGCAAGCGCCGACTGCCAATCGGTCGCGCCGCCGAGCGACTGGATTACCACTTCGTCATTGTAGCCTATCGGTTGCCGCACGGCGCGTCGCACCGACCATCCGCCGTGCGCGAGCACGGGCGCAACGTGGCGGCCAATGAAGCCGCTGGCACCGGTGACGAGAACGAGGGGGCGATCGCTGGTCATGACGACTGTCGTGCCCGCGGCCGCAGGAGCTCGTCGACAAGTTCGCCGTAAGCCGCCATCGCGCGATCCAGCGTAAACGCTCCGGCCGCGACAACCGCGCGTTCGCCCATGGACGCGTCCGAGGACGAGGACGCTGCGCGTATCGCGTCTGCCAGTTCATCGGGCATGCCCGGCCTCACCACCCAGCCAAGATTATTTTCGCTCACCGTCATCGCCGCTTCGGCCTCGCCCTCGGACACGAGGATCACGGGCCGGCCCACTGCCAGCAGATTATAGAACCGGCTCGGCACCGATACACCTGCGACATTCTTCCGATACGGGATAATCCAGGCGTCAGCGGCAACAAGGAACTGTTCCAGATCGCCGTCCGCAACACGATCGACCAGCGTTACATTGGCAAGCCCCGCCTCCGACCGAAGTTGCTTCAGCCGCTCATATCCAACGCCCCAGCCCGATAATAGAAAATGAATCTCCGGCTCATTGGCGAGCAAGCGCGCCGCCTCGAACACCACGACGGGATCGTGGGTGAAGCCGAGATTGCCGGAAAGCCCCACGACGAACCGGGCCGGGTTGTTGCGCCGATAGGGATTGCCGGCGTCAATCGGCCGTATCGCAGGCGCCAGCGTGGCCCAGTTGGGGATGAAGCGCATCTTGCCGGGCGTCAGGCCGCGATAGCGCAACAACAGGCGCCCGGTGTCGCGTCCGATCGTGATCACCGCATCGAGCATGCGAAACATCAGCGCGTTGGCGCCGCGGATGGCCCAGGTCACCGGCGACCGCTTTGCCAACAGCCCCGACATCACGAGGACATCCGGATAGAGGTCGTGCATGATCAGCGCCGATTTCGCTGCCCTCAATCGCGCAGCGAAGACAACCGCATAAGGGAGCATGAAGGGTGCCGTCACGGTGAGTACGACGTCGCCGCGCCGGGCCTTTTGCAACACCATGGCGAAGGCGCGGGTGGTGAAGGCAATCTCGGCCACGGCGCGGCGCACCAGCGCGGCCTTTGCCGGGATACGGTTCTTGATCTCGGCGACGACAGGCCGGCCCGACCCGGTTGCAGCGCCCGTTGCCGAACCCGGCGTTCCCGAAAGCACCAGCACGCGATGCCGCGCCGCCAGATGCCCCGATATCTCGGCCATGATAGCCGCGGTCGTGCTCGGGTCCGGCGGATAGTGCTGGCTGACGACGACGACCTTCGCGGAAGACATCAGCGATCGATCCCACACTCATCACGCGGCATTCGAGCCGAATTCCGGAACAGCATCCTTCAGCACGGCCTTGATGGTCGCGGGATCGTCGCGCTCGATCGCCTGCTCCAGCGCGGCGATCCATTTTCGCAACGACTGCATCGGCGGCTCGTTCGGCTTGGCCGCCATCACGCCGGCCACCCCGATCTCGACCGGCGGCTCTTCGTTGGCAAACAGGATTTCGTGCAACCGCTCGCCCGGCCGCATGCCCGTGAACACGATCTCGATGTCGTGGCCCGGCTCGAGGCCGGACAACCGGATCATCCGCTCGGCGAGATCGACGATCTTCACCGGCTGGCCCATGTTGAGCACGTAGACGGAAACGGTCGCGCGCTCCGCGGCGAGCGCATGCGTCGCCGCCGTAATCACGAGATCGCAGGCTTCGCGGATGGTCATGAAATAGCGGACCATCTCGGGATGGGTCACCGTCACCGGGCCGCCAGTCTCGATCTGGGCCTTGAATTTCGGCACCACCGAGCCGTTCGACGCCAGCACGTTGCCGAAACGTACCGAGATCATCCGCATCCGCCGCCTGGCCGACTGTGCCGCCGGATCGTGGTCGAGCGCCTGGCAGTACATCTCGGCGAAGCGCTTGGTGAGGCCGAGCATCGAGACCGGCTCGATCGCCTTGTCGGTCGAGATCATCACCATGGCCTCGGCGCCGGCCGCGAGCGCCGCGTCGGCCACGTTGATCGAGCCGAAGATGTTGGTCTTGACCCCCTCGCTCCAGTCGCGCTCGAGGATCGGGACGTGCTTCAGCGCCGCCGCGTGAAACACCAGATCGGGCCTGAAGGCACCCATCAGGCGAGTGATGCGATCGCGATCGCGGATGTCGGCAATCCGGCCCTCGATGGTCGCCTCGCCGCCGTTTGCGGTCAGCGCCTCGGTCACCGCGTAAAGCGCCGGCTCCGAATTCTCGATCACCAGCAGCCGCGCCGCGCCGAAGGTCACGATGCGATGGCAGATCTCCGAACCGATCGAGCCGCCGCCGCCGGTGACGATCACGGCCTTGCCCTTCACCAGGGCTTCGAGCCGCGGATAGTCGATTGTCTCGCTCGGGCGCAACAGCAAATCCTCGACCGCGACGTTGGTGAGGCGCGGCGCGTCGCCGCCCTCCAGCGAGGGCAGACGGTTCACGATCAGACGCAGCCGGCGCGCGCGCATCAGGAAAGTTTCGGGATGGGAGTCCGGCTCGAAGGCTGACGGCATCATCACAACGCGCGCGATCGGTTTGCCACGCCGGGCGAAATCGCCGACCACCTCCTCGATGTCGTCGCTGTCGCCAAGCACCGGCGTGTTGCGGATCAATTGCCCCCGGTCGGCGCGCGACGGCGACAATATGCCGAGCGGCCAGATGCCTTTCACCGCGCCGCTTTCGATCCCGCGCAGCAGCACCTCGGCGTCGGCGGCGCGGCCGATCAGCAGCCCGGGCGAAGCCTCTTCGGTGCGCGCATGGCGACGCACGCGGGTGTAGCGGAAATAGCGATAGGCCAGACGCAAGGCGCTGAGAGAGAACACCTCGAGGAACCAATAGAGGATTATGGTGACACGGCCGAGGAAGAAGGTGCCGACGGCGGGTGCCACGATGATGTAGTCGAGCACGACCAGCGCCAGCGTCAGCACGGTCGCCACGCGCACGATGTTGATCGCGTCGGGCAAGGAGATAAAGCGCCATTTCGTCGTCGTCAGCTTGAAGACGTAGGACACGCCAATGCTGAAGACGAGGAAATACGGCAGGATATGCAGGAGCTGCGGCAGGCGGTCGTAGAAGCCATGGCCGCCGTCGAAGCGGACGTAGCAGGCGACAAGGAGCGCGCAGGCCGTCGCGATCACGTCGTGGGCCGCGATCATGAAATTGCGCAAAGTGAGATGCGAGAAACGCGTCATTCAATAACCGATTGGCGGGACGGGTTTTGAGACACGTTCCCCGCGCTGCTGATAGCCCATCTCCAATGCCCTTACCAGTGCAGCGGCGCTCAGGAACCCGCAGCTTCGGCTGCTTTCGACTTCAACACCATTCCGCCGGCAATCCCCACGCCGAGCACGTACATCCAGCCCTCGTGGAAATCGAAGATGTGCGAGTTGAACAGCGAGGTGAGGAAGTTCTGCACCACCACGAGCAACCCGATCCAGCTCGCAAACCCGTCGCCACGAAATAACATAAAGTGCACCAGCCACATGGCGTAGAGCACGAAGATCCCGAGCACGCCCCACTGGATCGCGACATTCAGCGTCTGGTTGTGCGGATTGGGAAATATCCTGACGCCCGCCGTCCAGTCCGGGCCGTGGGCGGCTCGCTCGAACAGCCCTTTGGCTGATCCGGTGCCATGCCCGACCAGCGGGGCGTCAGCAATAAGCCTCAGCGCATGCTTCCAGTACGTAACGCGCTCCCCGAACGAGGTCGGAACTTGCTCTTCCTCGTAGAGACGGTAGTCGCGCGAGAACGTCTTGAAGGTCCATTCGAGCGACGGCGAGGCGAGCCTCTCGCGCCCCACAGCGCTCATCTCCAGTTGCGGCACGAGGCGCGTTGCGCAGACGTTCGGCGCGACGCTCGACCATATCGTCCCGAAAGGGACGGCCCAGGCGACAAGCCCAACGAAGATTGCCGCACCAAGAAGCAGCAGATTGATCCACAGCCGCAAATGCAGGATGCCGAACAGGACCAGCATGATCGGCAGGGTGACGAGCGCGGTGCGCGACACAACAACGAACACCATGTTGGCGACCATCCCCAGGCTGATCGCGCACAGCACCAGCGCTTGCCAGATTTTTCGTGCGCGCAGCAACTCGACCACGGGATAGGTCAGCGCCACCGCGCACAGCGCGAATTCCTGGCTTTGATCGATATAGTTCTTCACAAAGATGCCGCGCGAGGCGTCCGCAGCGGGCTTCAGCGACAGAGCCGGCGCGCAGGTCACGATCCAGGACATAATCATCAGAAGCGTGCAGGACACGAGAAACGCAACAAGCACCCAGGTGCCGCGCTCGGAACGTTTGAAATGATAGAGCAGCACCGGGAGCACCAGGAGCTTGGCCGCTGGAAATACCGCATAAAGCCGCACGCCCCATGCCGCGTCTGACCAGAGCGTGCCGACAAATCCCAAAGCAAAGAAGGCGATCGGCACCGCCGCGATCGGACGCCGCAGCGAATGCAGAAAGGCGCGCAGGTCGAGAAACGGAGCCGACGCGATCAGCATCGCGGCGATAAAAATCGCCGGCAACGAGGTCGAGAACGGCAGCGAGGCCGCGGTCAGGATCGCAAACACGTCGACCGCCGCCATCCAGGCCGCGGGGTCGCGCAGCAATCTCAGCAACGCGGCGAACGGCGAGTGTCCGGCGATCGCCGTCATGCCACGCCTCCCCGCGCGCGGTTCACCAGCGAGGTCGTGCTGTGGCCCTGCAGGATGTCGACCAGCATCACGACGCCGCCGTTCGCTTCGACGATCTCGTGGCCGACAACCGTCTCGCGAACGTAGTCGCCGCCCTTCACCAGCACGCTCGGCTTGATCTCCGTGATCAACCTGATCGGCGTGTCCTCCTCGAAGAGGACGACGAGATCGACCGCCTCCAGCGCGGCTAGCACCTCGGCGCGTGCGCGCTCGTCCTGCACCGGACGCCCCTCACCTTTCAGCCGCCTGACTGACGCGTCGCTGTTCAGCCCGACGACGAGGCGATCGCAGGCGCCGCGCGCCGCGGTCAGCACCTTGACGTGGCCGGGATGCAGGATGTCGAAGCAGCCATTGGTGAAGCCGACGCGCAGGCCCTGCTTGCGCCAGTCGGCAAGATGGGCGGCTAGATCGCCCGACGCGGTGACGATCTTCTCTTCCGCGGCGAGATAGGCATGCGGCAGGATCTTCCGCCGCAGCTCCGCCGCGGTGACGATCGCCGTCCCCTTCTTGCTGACGGCAACCGCGGCAGCCGCATTGGCAATCCGCAACGCCGTCTCCCAGTCGGCGCCGGCGGCGAGCGCCAGCGCGAGAGCCGCGGCAACCGTATCACCCGCGCCGGAGACGTCGCGGACCTTGACCGGATGCGCCGGCACGTGGATGGGATCGCCTTCGCGCGGCACCAGCGTCATGCCGTGCTCGCTCTGCGTCACCAGCATCGCCTCGCAATCGGCCAGGATCATCGCGTCGCGCGCGGCTTCCGCGATGCTCACCTCGCTGTCGGCGCGGCTGCGGGTCGCCTCGGCAAATTCCCTGCGGTTGGGCGTCAGCAGCGTGGCGCCGCGATAGATCGCGAAATTGGCGCTTTTGGGATCGACGATGACACGCTTGCCGGCCTTGCGCGCGGCATCGATCACGTTGCGGATCACGCGCGCGGTCAGCACGCCCTTGGCATAGTCGGACAACAGCACGATATCGGCGCGTTGAAGCTGCGGCAGGATCGCGTCGATCAGCTTCTGCTCGATCTCACCCGAGGCAGGCACGGCCAGTTCCCAGTCGGCGCGCAGCATATGGGTCGAGAAATGATCGGAGACGAAGCGCACCTTCCGGGTCGTCGGCCGGGCGGGATCGTGGACCAGCACGCTCTCGATTCCGGGCTCCTGCGCCAGCGTCACGGCCAGCTTCACGCCAACCTCATCCTCGCCGATCAGGCCGGTGAAGATGCAGCGCCCGCCGAGCGAGGCAATATTGCGCGCGACGTTGCCGGCACCGCCGATGTTGGTCTCGCTGCGCTGGACCGCGATGACCGGCGCAGGGGCTTCCGGCGAAATCCGCGACACCTCGCCATAGACGAATTCGTCAAGCATGAGATCGCCGACGCAGAGCACGGTCCGGTGGGCAAACGCAGCTGCGAGGGCGTCAAAATCGAACATCTTTCCGTTATCTCTCAGCGGAAGCGGTCGGCGGTATCGAGAAAGCCTTTCACGTAGAGCCCGACCGCCTCTTCAAGCGCGGTGAAGCCGCCATTGTAGCCGGCGCCGTGCAGCCGATCGACCTTGGCCTGCGTGAAGTACTGATAGCTGCCGCGGATCGATTCGGGCATGTCGATGTATTCAATGTTGGGCCTGGTGCCGAGCGCGGCATATGCTGCCAGCATCAGATCCCCGAAGCTGCGCGCCTTGCCGGTGCCGACATTGAAGAGACCTGACACCTTCGGTGTGGCGAGCAGCCACATCACCACCCGCACCACGTCGTGGACATAGATGAAGTCGCGACGCTGGTCGCCGTCGGCGATGCCATCGCGATGCGACTTGAACAACTGCACCACACGGCCGCCTTTGACGTCGTCGAAGCGCCGCGCCAGCACGCTCATCATCGTGCCCTTGTGATACTCGTTCGGTCCGAACACATTGAAGAACTTCAACCCCGCCCATTGCGGCGGAAGCTTCTCGGCTCGCGCCACGCGCTCGGCAACGGCCATGTCGAACAGATGCTTGCTCCAGCCGTAGAGATTCATCGGCCGCAGCGCTTTCAGCCCCGGCAGCGACGCGTCGTCGGCAAAGCCCTGCGCGCCGTCGCCATAGGTCGCAGCCGACGAGGCGTAGATGAAAGGCGTCGAAGTCGCCGTGCACCAGTCAAGCAGCCGCAACGAGAAACGGAAGTTGGTCTCGATCACAAGATCGCCGTCGGTCGCAGTGGTGTCCGAGATTGCGCCGAGATGGATGACGGCATCGAGCTTGCGCCCCGACAGCCAGGCGGGCAATTCGGCCGGCGGGACAATGTCGGCAAGCCGGCGCTTGGCAAGATTGCGCCATTTGCCGCCATCGCCGAGCAGGTCGCAGACCGCAATGTCGGCGCGGCCGGCGTCGTTCAACGCGGCCACGACATTCGACCCGATAAAACCGGCGCCGCCGGTCACCAGCAACATTCCACGTCCTGCCTTGGTAGAGCTTGGCCAGCTTTGCCCCACTCCCGTCGATGAGGCAACTTGGGTCGCGCGCCTTGGTGAAGGCGACCGGCCCGCTTTACCTGCCAATGGCGAGCGGCTACCGACAGGCCGTGAGCCGAGCAAGTTAAATAATGAACATTAATTCACAACATCAAGGAGTGATCGAGGATGCGGACGACACCAGTCCGATCCTGATCGTCACCTACATGTGGATTGGCGACTTCGTACGTAACCATACGGTCGTGCGGCTGCTGAACGCGCGCTGGCCGAACCGGCCGGTTGACCTGCTGACCACGTCCCTGTGTGCCCCACTGGTCGACTACATGCCCGGCGTGCGTGCAGGCATCGTCTGGGACCTGCCGCGAAGCCGGCTGGCGGTCGCCAAACAATGGGGCCTGGCAGCTCTCCTGAGGTCGCGAGGCTATCGGACCGCGCTGATCCTGCCCCGGACCTGGAAATCGGCCATTGCGCCGGCACTGGCCGGGATTCCCGAGCGGATCGGCTTTGTCGGCGAGGCCCGGTTCGGGCTTGTTAACAAATTGCGCTGGGGCGAGAAGGCCCTGCCCCGCTTCATCGACAAGAATGCCGCGCTGGCCCTGCCTGACGGGGCGCCGTTGCCGCCGGAATGGCCGGTGCCGCAGCTCAAGGTCCCCCCTGACGAAGCCGCGCGATGGCGGCAGGCCAACGGGCTCGGCAACGAAAGGGCCGTGGCGCTGGCGCCGGGCTCGGTCGGCGTTTCCAAGCGCTGGACCTATTACGGCGAGGCTGCGCGCCAGCTTGCGGAACAGGGCCTGGACGTCTGGGTGGTCGGCGGGCCCGGCGAAAAGGCGATGGCCGAGGAGATCGTCGCGGCCGGCGGTCCCCGCGTACGCGACCTCACCGGCGCTGATTTACGCAACGGCATCCTGGCGATGGCCGCGGCCAGCGTCGCGATATCGAACGATTCCGGCCTGATGCATATCGCGGCCGCGTTGGGTACGCCGACCATGGGGATTTTCGGACCCACCAGCCCCTATCTCTGGGCGCCGTTGAACGGCCTTGCCGCGACCGTGCAGACCACGACGCAGCTCTCGTGCCAGCCCTGCCAGCGCACGGTCTGCACCATGAACGACCATCGCTGCATGCGCGACATTTCCGCCGCCGAGGTGGTCGCCATCGCGCAGCGCGTGCTGAGCGAAGTCGCGGCGCACGCGCCACATTAACGATTTGCGGTTCTTGCGCGGGCGCGGCGCGGTCGCTACCAAGGCCAACAATTCAACAAACGCGGTGCCGCTTGAGCCAGGACCTGATCGCAGCCCATCTGAAGAGTTCGCTCGCGGCGTTTGAACGCGCGGCGCAGGACGCGGCCATGCTGACCGCCGCCCACAAGATCGCGCAGGTGATCATCCATGGCCTGCGCGCAGGCCGCAAGCTCCTGCTTGTTGGTAATGGCGGCAGCGCCGCCGACGCCCAGCACATCGCCGCCGAAATCGTCGGCCGCTACAAGAAGGAGCGGCCGGCCTATGCCGCAATCGCGCTGACGACCGACACCTCGGCGCTGACGGCGATCTCCAACGACTACGGCTTCGAGCAGGTGTTCGCCCGGCAGATCGCGGGTCTCGGCCGCCGCGGCGACATGCTGCTGGCGCTGTCGACGTCCGGCCGTTCGCCGAACATCCTCGCCGCGCTTCGCGTTGCGCATGAGCAGGGAATGATCACGATCGGATTCACCGGGAGCAAGGGTGCGGCGATGGGGGTTGCCTGCGACCATCTGCTGGTCGCGCCGACCGACGACACGCCTGTGATCCAGCAGATCCACCTCGCCGTTGCCCACGGCATCTGCGACGAGGTCGAGCAGGCCTTGATGCACACGCGCAAATGAACAGCGGCATCGTCGAGAGGCCGGCTGCGTTCCTCGATCGCGACGGCGTGGTCAATCACGACGACGGCTATATGGGCACGCGCGACCGCATCCGCTGGATGCCGAACGCGGCCAAGGCGATCCGCCGGCTCAACGAGGCCGGCTATTTCGTGTTCTTCTTCACCAACCAATCGGGCGTGGCGCGCGGATTCTTCACGGAAGCCGAGCTCAATGTCCTACACGACTGGATGCGTGCCGAGCTTCTGGCCCTGGGTGCGCGCATCGACGATGTCAGATACTGCCCGCATCACCCCGACGGCTCGGTCGCGGGCTATCTCGAGGATCATCACTGGCGCAAGCCCGCGCCCGGCATGATCCTTGACCTGATGCAACACTGGCCGGTGCGGCGCGCGGGCAGTTTCGTGATCGGGGACCGGCCGACCGATATCGAGGCGGCAACGGCCGCAGGCCTTCCGGGATTCCTGTTCGAAGGCGGCGATCTCGACGCCTTCGTGGTCGACGTGATGGCTCAGACCAGCGTGCGGTAGACGCTCGCAATCCCCTGCGCCTCGGCATCGAGGCTAAACTCCTCGAGCACGCGTTGACGCGCGCGCGCGCCCATCGCCGCGGCCGATGCGGGATCGCGCATCAACGGCTCAAGTGCGGCCACCAGCGCGTCGACGTCGCCCGGCGGGGTCAACACGCCGGTGACGCCGTCCTCGACCACAAGCTCGGCCGCGCCGGCGCGTGCGGCCACCAGCGCGCTACCTGACGCCATCGCCTCGATCAGCGTCAGGCCAAAACCCTCGTTGCGCGAGGTGAAGGCGTAGATGGTGAGACGCTGGTACCAGCGCTGCACCTCTTCGATCGGCAATTCTCCCGTGATGACGATGCGCGAGGCGAGCCCGGCCGCCTCGATCCGCTTCCTCAGGTCGTTTGCAAACATCGTCTGGTCCGGCGTGACGGCGCCGACCATGACGGCGGAGAAATCCGGATAACGCGGCAGCAGGCGACACATCGCCTCCACAAAGACGTCGCTGCCCTTCTGCGCGCGCACGCGACCAAAGCAGCCGATCGCGTAGCGCCCGGGCAGTCCGCTGTCCGCGAAGGCCGCGCCGCGGTCAGCCGGCGTCGCATAGACATCGGTGTCGACGCCGTGCATCACCACCGTCGAGCTGCGCTTCAGATACGACGCCGAGATCGACGAGGTCGCGATGATCGCGTCCATCTGCCGGATCAGCCAGCGCGTGAGCCAGCTGTGATGACGTTGCGCGGCCGAGGTGAAGACAAGCTTCAGCGGCCAGCCGAGAGAACGCAGCAAGAGGCCCGCGATCATCTCGTTGTTGCGCCGCGCGTGCCAGACCAGCGGCGTGGTGCGCCGCCATAGCCTGAAGAGATCGCCGAGACCCATGCGCGCGATGCCCTCGGGGGGCGCGTCGCTCCCGAGCCAGGCGGCGCGAAACAGCTTCGCCAGAGGCGGCGAGACCATGCGGCTGGCCGCGGTGACGCCGGTATAGCGCCAGTGCAGGTTCGGCACGATCACCTGCAGATTCCCGGTTAGTCTGCTCTCGCCCGGCACCGTCAGCTCCAATTTTAGCGATGTCCTATACGCAACATTAAGCATAGTGACCAGTTCGCCCCTCCCGAAACCCCCTCTTCACCGCACCCCCGATAGCATCGCGCGTTATCGAGGGACGGGTGAGATCATGACTGTGCTTGTCACCGGCGGTGCCGGTTATATCGGAAGCCACATGGTTCTGGCGCTGGCGGAAGCCGGCGAAAGTGTCGTCGTGGTCGACAATCTCTCGACCGGCTTTTCCAATTATCTGCCCGATGGTGTGCCGCTGTTCATCGGGGACGCCGGCGACGAGAACCTCGTCGAGGGCGTGATCGCGCAGCATCGCGTCGAGAGCATCATCCATTTCGCGGGCTCGGTGGTCGTGCCGGATTCGATGCGCGATCCGCTCGGCTACTACCGCAACAACACCATGACCACGCGCAGCCTGCTCAACGCCGCCGTAAAGAGCGGCATCAGCCGCTTCATCTTCTCTTCGACCGCAGCCGTTTATGGAAATCCGGATCAGGTGCCCGTGCCCGAGCACGCACCGACGCGGCCGCTGTCGCCCTACGGCTCGTCGAAGCTGATGACCGAGATCATGCTGCACGACGTCGCCTCCGCCCATGACATGAACTATGCCGTGCTGCGCTATTTCAACGTTGCCGGCGCCGACCCATTGGGCCGCATCGGACTTGCCACCATCGGCGCCACGCATCTCCTGAAGATTGCGATGGAAGCCGCGACCGGTCAGCGCGCCAAGATCGACGTGTTCGGCACCGACTATCCGACGCCGGACGGAAGCTGCATTCGCGATTTCATCCATGTCACAGATCTCGCGCAGGCGCATCGCGCCGCGTTGTCCTATCTGCGCAATGGCGGACCGTCGGTGACGCTGAACTGCGGTTACGGCCGCGGCTATTCCGTGCTCGAGACCATCGAGGCGGTGCGGCGAATCTCGGGCCGCAATTTCGCGGTCCAATATGCGCCGCGGCGGCCGGGCGACATCATGACCATGGTTGCCGACAGCAGCCGCATCCGCGCGACGCTGAACTGGACGCCGCAATATGACGATCTCGAAACGATCGCGCGGCACGCGCTGTTCTGGGAAGAAAAGCTGTTCCGGGAGCGCCACGCCGATATCAGGCACGCGGCATCTGCCTAGAAAGCCAGCCTCCGCAAGTCGTAAGCGCGATGACATTTGTCATCGCGCTTACGCTTCTTCTTTAGGCATGATCTTTTCGGAAAACCGCTTCACACTTTTCCGGATCATGCCCTAATTGGGCTTGAAAATCCGGCCCATAGCGGGCAAGGAGCCTTGGACGCGCCGGTGAATCCCGCCTGGCGCCGTCAAGGATTTGGGATGGCCGACTTTCCGCGCAAAATCACCGACGACCCCTATGGCGCGGCGATCCTGATTCGCCGCCTGGTGATGGAACAGGGCGCCGTCTACTGGCGGCGCTATCTATCCGCCTTCGCAATGATGGGCGTTGCGGCCGGCGCGACCTCGCTGTCCGCCTACCTGCTCGGCGAGGCCATCAACAAGGCCTATGTCGACAAGAACATCCCGGGCATCGCGTTCTATTCCGCGATCATCTTCCTGCTGTTCCTGGTGCGCGGCATCGCGATCTATCAGCAGACCGTGACGCTGTCGAAGATCAGCAACGCGATCCTCGCCAACAACCAGCGTCGCCTGTTCGCCAAGCTGATGAGCGAGAGCATCGGCTTCTTCTCCACGCGGCATTCGTCGGAATTCCTGGCGCGGCTCACCGCCGGCGCCAATTCCGTCACCCAGGTGCTCAACCTCCTGATCAACGCGCTCGGTCGCGACCTCTTGCTGCTGGTCGGGCTCGTCGCGGTGATGCTGGTCCAGGATGCCTATATGGCGATGCTCGGTTTTTTGATCGCGCCGCCGGCGATGCTGGTGCTGCGCAAGCTGGTCAAGCGCATCAAGGGGCTGGCCTACAACCAGTTCACCGGCACCGCAAGCATTCTGGAAACCATGCAGGAATCGCTACAGGGCATCCGCACGGTCAAGGCGTTCACGCTGGAAGAGGCCATGCGCGCGCGTATCGACGAGAACATCGCGGTGGTCGCGCGCAATGCCAACAAGATGGCGCGGGTGTCGAACCGCGCGAGCCCGCTGATGGAAACGCTCGGCGGACTCGCGGTCGCCGGCGGCCTGATGTATGGCGGCTACGGCGTGGTGGCGCTGCATTCGAC
>Ga0210410_10001814_pt1 | contig 19620 bp, 16 predicted proteins | sample IncBWC4MmetaG_FD_161058 | JGI IMG/M metagenome (GOLD analysis project Ga0210410, IMG submission 161058) | Forest soil microbial communities from Barre Woods Harvard Forest LTER site, Petersham, Massachusetts, United States - Inc-BW-C-4-M | ecosystem: Environmental > Terrestrial > Soil >... | reverse complement strand
TGAAAAATAAAATCGGGGATTCGGCGAAATGTGGAACGGATCTTCGCGCAACCCGAAAAACGCGAACAGTTCACCCAGTGTGCTGGTTGTCGAGGTCACAGGTCACTCAAGGGCGGGGTGTTGACGGACAGCTAGATTCTATGGGAATTGCCGTGGCAGGGCAATTAAAAGATGAAGTTTGGGAATGGCCGGTTAAGAAGGTGCAAGCGGATGCCCAGGGAAGTGGTCTTCTGCTCGAACTAGGGAATCACAGCCGTGGCAGATGTTGATTGCATGATTTCGCGTCCTGACGCAACGGCCGAGCGAGCAGTTCGTCTGGATCGCCACAGCGGATTCGATCTTCGCTAAAGTCGAACGACTATATGAGGTATTTGCGGGACAGCACACTAGTATCCACAGGATTGCACAACAATGCTCGGCTCCTTGACCCGATTAAACTGTGCTGCTTGACGACCCTATCCAGAACACCAGGAGCCCAACACCCAGGAGAGCTATGGTCGTCAGAATTGCTGCCATCATCTCGAGACACAGAGAGTGCTGTGCCCCGTATTGTTGAGCCGAATCACGTTTTCTCAGAACCTCTCATTCAAATAACCATGGACACGCCTTTTGCGTACAATGAGCGTATGAGGATCCTGCTTTTCAGTGGCAAAGGCGGCGTAGGCAAAACGAGCCTCGCGGCGGCAACTGGCATCAGACTAGCCGACCTGGGATACCGCACCCTGGTCATGAGCATTGATCCCGCTCACAGCCTGGCAGATTCGTTCGATCTGGACGTCGATCTATTTCAGGTCCAGACCTCTGATCCTTTCCCGATTCAGGACGGCCTGTCCATTTTCGAACTGAACATTCAGAAAGAGGTCAAGCGCCACTGGCAGCAGATCTCCTCCTATGTCATTTCGGTATTGCGTACAACGGGAATCAGCGACGTCGAAGCCGAAGAATTGGCCATTCTCCCGGGCATGGAAGAGCTCAGCGCCATGATGTACATCAACCAGTATCGCCGCGAGAGCCGCTACGACGTCATTGTGCTCGACGCAGCACCAACGGCCGAATCCATGCGTTTCATTAGTATGCCCACCACGCTGGACTGGTACATGAAGCATATCTTTCCCTTCCAGCGCAACTTGCTGAAAGCCGTCCGTCCGATTGCCAATCGTGTCGCCCCGTTTGAACTCCCCACCGACAGCTATTTCGCGAATATCCGTGATCTCTTCGAGAAACTGGAAGGCGTTGACGAAATCATGGAGGATCCGCACACCACCTCAGTTCGGCTGGTTACCAATCCGGAGAAGATGGTCCTTCGCGAGACGCAGCGTGCCTTTGTGTATTTTTCGCTGCATGGATTGACGGTGGACACTGTCATCGTCAACCGCGTCCTGCCGCCGGAGATTCGGGATGCATGGTTCAACGAGTGGCACAGCTCCCAGAACGATATATCGCGCGAGCTCGAAGAGTATTTTGCCCCCGTGCCGGTGAGGCGCGTGCCTCTCTTTGCGCACGAGGTGTTGGGCAAACAGCGGCTGCACGAGCTATCCAAAGTGCTGTATGCTGAGGGGGAAGACCCGTCCGCCGTGACCCAGACCGAGAAACCTTATGTGTTTGGGAAGCACGACGGCATGTACGAGGTGCGGCTCCGTTTACCCTTCGCGACCAAGGGCGATGTTGAGCTGTTCAAGAAAGGCGACGAACTCGTCGTCCAGGTCGGCGCGCTGCGGCGCCATATCGGCCTACCCCGTTCGATGGCCGCCCTGGTACCCGCTCGGGCTCGGCTCGAAAATCGGATTCTCACCGTCGAAATGAAGGAGGCACAATGAGCGAACAAGAAGCAACTTCTCAGAACACTACCCAGCCTGTAATTCAAGAGCGCTGCCTGTGCCGCGAAATTGCGAACCAGTTCCGGGATGCTTTCGATGTGTCTCCCAAGGTACGCGAACACTTCACTAATTCCCGGATCGAGTTCTTGAAGGGTATTCGCGCCGTCATTGACAGCCGCATCGAGCACCTGTCCAAAAGCGGCCAGCGCGGCACCAAGATCGCCGTCGAGTAGTCCGCGCGGCGATAGTCTGGTGATGGTCTGCCCGCACTGGGCCGAAGCTACCTCCAAATAGAGCGCACCATCGGAACACCAGCTGCACTCATGCACATCCTCATGGGTCAGCCACTGAATCCGCGTGAAGCCGAAAGGAAGGGGCTGGTGCACGAAACGGTCAGCGGCAAGGCTCTCGATCGCGCAATGGAGATTGCGCGGCGCCTGTCGTCGCACACGCGGGAATCGCTCGCCTACATTAAACGTCTCGTCCGCAACGCCACGGAGACGCCGCTGGCGCAAGGCCTTGCGCTTGAACGAAATCTTTTCTTGAAATTATGCGTCAGCGAGTCTGCACTCACTCGCATGCGTTCCTATGAAGGGAAAAAGATCACCTCGCCGTCCCGCGGTTTCGAGGTCTAAGAAGGGAGAAACATATGGCTGATACTAATTCTGCGACGCACGTGCGGGTGATCGAGGAAACGCCTGCGTACTGGAGGGTTGTGTTTGATTACCCGCCTTTCAACATTGTAGACGCCAGCATATTCGAAGCCCTACAGGATCTGCTCGCACGAATGAACGCCAGCCCGAGCCTGCGGGTTGTCGTATTCGAAAGCGCGAACCCCGAGTTTTACCTTGCTCACTTTGACTTGACCGGCAAGATAGGGAACATCATGACTGCTGTCGGGGCTTCGGGTCTCCCGATCCTGATGGATACGTTCGTGCGTCTCACCAGGTCCCCGGTGGTCAGCATCGCGAAGATCCGAGGCTGTGTCCGTGGCGTGAGCAGCGAGTTCGTCCTCGCTTGCGACATGCGCTTCGCGTCACGCGAGAACACGCGACTCGGTCAACCCGAAGTCGGGGTGGGATTGCATCCCGGCGGTGGCGGTACGGAACGCCTTCCACATCTGGTCGGTCGCGGTAGGGCGCTCGAAATCGTTCTCGGCGCGAACGATTTCGACGGCGACACCGCGGAACGATACGGTTACGTCAACCGGGCACTTCCAGACGCCGAACTGGACGCCTTCGTCGACGCGCTCGCGCGCCGGATCGCCTCCTTCGACCGCCGTGCCATTGCCGCCGCGAAGAATCTCGTCAACCATGTCTCGCTGCCGTCCGCCGACCGGCTCCTCGCCGCAATCACTTCTTTTGAGACCGCGCTGACTTGGCCTGAAACGCAGCAGCGAATCCAATCTCTATTAAAGCGCGGACTCCAAAGGGACGGCGACTTCGAGCTTCGATGGCCCGCAGCGCTCGACACTTTGCTCGAGACGTAGTCATCTTGTGGCGATGTGTAACCCTCGCCGAGCTAATAGAGCCGTTCCGATAAAGGCAGTCGCCCAATCCAATCAGTACTTTCGCACCCAAGCAATAGCGATTAGTGCTTTCTGGAACTACAAGGCGGTAAGCCTGTCAAAACATTGGGAATTTGGAAGGGGCGGTTGGGATCGAAATTGCATCTCTGATTTTCTAGTCCTCCTACAGCAACGGCGCAGCGCCGACGCCCTATTCCAATTGGAGCCTAATGGGGCCGAGCACCGGCGCCTATCCTAAACGGCTGTTGTTGCGTTTATTGTGATTACCCACCTGCTCCTGCGCTTTTGCATTCCGTTATTACGCTTCAGCAAGTTCAAGATTGCTTAGGGGCAACGACGCGGTCCATTTCGCATGTAATGATTATTTTGGAGCAGTTAGAGTGATCTCTTCGGCCCAAAAAGTGCAACTGGAGTACTAGAAAATGAAAGACCGTAAATTTCGCATGAATAGAAGCACGGACACCAAGGTGGTGTCCAAGGACATCCGCGAACGCCTCGAATTGATCCACAAGGACATGGATCTGAAGCTGCAAACGCTCGCCAATGTCTTTTCAATGACCAAAGACTATCCGGAACAGTTTCATCAGCTCTACGTCCAACCTTTGCTGGAGTCCGGCCTCAATTTGGAAGACTCGCTGGAGGTTTTAGTCGAAGGCGTGATCCGCCCCAACTGATTTACCCTCAATCCGGCCGCCCAGTTTCATGCCGGCACGATCTGGTTCAAGTCGTTCCAGACTTTCGGGCCCCGAGACGCAAGCTGAAGCTATTCGCAGAGAGCCTTAGCCAAAAGGGAGGTGTTGATCTCTATCCCGCCGTGCGCGTCAAGAGGGCCACGGTATTTGATGAAGCCAAGCATTCTGAACTTATTCATGAAAAAGTTCACACGCGGGCGTGTCGTGCCGATCATCCTTGCCAGGGTCTCTTGCGATATTCCAGTAAATCTGTGAAGCTTGCGCCGATTCCCCTTCCCTGCGAGCAGCAGAAGAGCGCGGGCGAGTCGCCTCTCGCCGTAATGAGACACTTGGTCGATTAAATCCTCTTCGAGCCGAAAAATGCGCGACAGCAGATAAGACTGGAAGGCGTAGGAGAGCGCGCGGTCAGCGTCGAGCGCTCGGAGCATCTTGTTTCTTTCAATGACTAATAGCGTCGTCGGTGTAATCGCAGTAGCGGTCCTCGTACGAATTTTCTGACTTCCAAGGCACGCTTCACCAAGAAATTCCCCCTCCGCCAGAATGGCGACAATTGCCTCCTTGCGAGTCTTGGAGGCCACGGAGAGTTTCACGCGGCCTTTTTGAATGTATATGAGCGTCTCGGCAGCATCGCCTTGAGAGAAAATAGTCTCTCCTGTTGCGAAGCTTTTATTCAGTGTGACCACTCCGCCCAGATCGAATGAAATCTTGGGTAGAGCCCCTTCGTTAGATTTCATGGGTTGATTGGGCTTCCAATTAAGTTGCGATATCGCACGCACTGCGGATTGGGCCATTCGCGTCATTGCCATTTCTTTCTTGAGATGGCCTAAATTGGCTTCCTGGAACTCTTCTTGCTCACTCTGCATGAGAATTCCCACTGTATGATTTCATCGAAACCGAGCTCAGTCTGTTCAGTTTGGCACACAGTGATACTCACGGCAGTTCCAGCGGATGGCTGTTAAACTTCTAAGAACTTGTAATGATGTCAAGGTGTTGGCGCAAGAGCTGGTGGTGACCCGGCGATGCCTGTACAAGTGGCGCGTTAAACTCAAGACAATCGAACCGGAAGTAGATGCCTCGCGGCCAAGCACGCACACATCGTCCTACCGTAGGCAAATCCACCACTTGAAGCGACTGCCCCGCCAAAAGCCCAAACCGTCTCCCTGTTTCATAAACACCACCTTTGAAAACGGCCTTATACCAGATGGTGTTGCATCGACCGTCTGAACCCTCACCGTTTACCGGAAATCGCGGACCGGGAGCCATTTGCCACGCTAGGGAAAACCCTAGTTTCTTTTAAGGGTACCTGCGAGTAGGATTTCAGTATCGGTCCCGCCTGAGCAAGAAACTGCCTGACATCCAGGTTTGTGCGCTTTAGTTACGGAGGAACCCTCCCATGAGATTCAAGAGCATCGCCGCCACGCTCGCAGTGGCTTCGCTCGCGCGAAGGCTCGAGCTTAGGATGGTTCGAGAAGGAGGAGGTTTGAATGCTGGGTTTCTGAGATTTAGGTCGAATTTCGCGAGGGCTGGGCTATGGAAATCACCAAATTCAATTCGCGACTTTTTGCCGCTTTGGAACAAGTGACGGTACACCTCCGGCGGGCGCAGAGCTCGCTCACGAAACTGGGGAGAAGCGGCCTCGAGAAAACCCAAAGACTACAGGAAGCAGGTCGCGCAAGGGCGAATGATTTGCGAGAGTTACTGGCAAGCTCCCTCCATGCGATCGTTGTAACGAGCGGTAAAATCTCCAAATTCAGTTCGCAGTTCTTTGCCGCTTTGAAACAAGTGACGGGACACCTTCGGCGGGTGCAGAACTCGCTCACGGAACTGGCGAAAAGCGGCATCGAGAAAACCCAAAGACTACAGGAAGCAGGTCGCGCAAGGGCGAATGATTTGCGAGAGTTACTGGCAAGCTCCCTCGACGCGATCGTTGTAACGAGAGGTAAAATCTCCAAATTCAATTCGCAGCTTTTTGCCGCTTTGGAACAAGTGACGGTTCATCTTCGGGGGAAACTGAATACCCTTACGAAGCTGCGAAACAGTGCCTTCGAGAAAACCAGAAAACTACAGGAAGCACGCCATGCAAGGGAGAATGATCTCCGAGAGTTACTGGCAAGCTCCCTCGACGCAATTGTTGTGACGAACCTTGATCGCCAATTTGTTGCGGCAAATCCAAATGCCTTGCATTTGTTCGGAATCTCGGAAACAAACATAAGGCAGTTCACCGTTGACGCCTTCCTTTTAGAAGGTCAACTTGTATATTTTGACGCTAATGGTTTGCCTTTCATAAGTCGAGAAGGAAAGCACGGGGAATGTCAGATTAGGCGTTTGGACGGAAGGTTACGACTTGCAGAATATATTTTCGTGGCCAATTTTGTCCCTTTTCGGCATCTATTCATATTCCGAAACGATCGCGAATGCGCACGCATAAAACGAGCGGCCGCCTGATAAATGCGATAACCGGCGAAGTCAATTGCAGGATGTAATCTTCTTAAGGCTCGAAGGTAAAATTTGCGCCCTAAACTGGCCGAGTGCTTTCCCGAGTCAAAGCACTGTGGCTGCCCGAAGAAAGTTGGAGGTGCAACCATGATGTGTCGTCAATCTAGTCGGCTGAAATTAGTTTTGCTTCTTTGGCTCCCTGCGACTTGCTTTGGCCAAACTGCGGGTGGTGGTTCAAGGATGGAGTCGAATCCTTTGAGCGTTACCGCTCCACCTTGCTTCTCCCAAATTAAGCAAAACTTCGCCGTGAATTGCCAAATCACGGCGACTGGAGGTACGCAACCATACAGCTATGCGTTTGCGGGAGGTTTGCCAGCCGGGCTGTCCATGTCCACTGGTTTGGGCGGTGGCTTGATCAGCGGAACCCCCACAGGGATAACTGGCGCGCAGGCCACAATAACTGTAACAGATGCAAGGGGAGGGATCGCGGCGACCACGCTCACGATCACGCCCGCGGGTTTAACGGGCGCGGGCCCATGCGGCAGCGCCGTCTGTGTTACGGCAGGAGGCTACACAATCAAAACTTCCACGGGTTATACGATCGAAGCATCAAGCACACTGGAGATGACAGCCTTCAGCTATTGGAGTGACGGCACGAGCTTGGATGTAACTCGCATTGCGAACTGGGTCTGTAGTCCGGCTCCGGCCTGCGGCTCGGTCTCTGCAAATGGTCTTTATACGGCGGGAAGCTCGGCGGCAACGTACCATGTGACCGCGACGTTCAACGGAGTGACGGATGATGGCGGGTCGGGAGTCGCAGTTACTGTGGCCACAATCCCAGCCCACGGCAAAGAGAACGACCGAGTCGCAAATTCTGGCATGGTGATGAGGGATGTCCTCCAGTTGCGCAGTGGCATACCCGCGTCCGTCCTACAGAAGGCAGAATGCGTGATCGTTGTGCCTTCAACCCTGAAGTTCGCTGTTGGCGTTGGTGGAAGCTACGGGCGTGGAGTAATGACTTGCCGCGGAGGTCGCGACTTTCAAGGACCGTGGGGGGCTCCGTCAATGATCGCGCTCGGGGGAGGCAGCTTTGGCTTCCAGGTCGGCGGGCAGGCCACGGACTTTGTTCTTCTCCTGATGAATCAACGCGCTGCGAGCAGCATTCTCAAGAGCAAAGTGAAGCTCGGCGCTACTGCGTCGGCTGCAGGCGGGCCCGTTGGACGTGAATCAACTGCCGCCACCGATGCATTCCTACGCGCAGAGATACTTTCGTATTCACACGCTCGAGGACTCTTTGCTGGGGTGTCGCTTGAAGGCTCCACGCTACGGCCCGACAACAGGGCGAACAGGAACCTTTATGGAAAAGATGTGAGCGCGAAAGCAATTGTGCTCCAGGGTGCAGTGTCGCCGCCATTGTCCGCGCTGGAACTGCTTTCCGTACTGAACAGCAAGTCACCCACCAACAGGTCAGCGGGCGGTGCTCCTCCTCCGCCTCCTCCTAATCGTCCGCCCGTGGCGACTTGTTCAGCTAATCCGACCCAAGTTATCAATGGAAGAGGCGAGACCGTTTTGGTCCGAGCCGATGCCAGCGATCCGGATAATGATGCGCTTACCTATACATGGACAACAACGGGTGGGGCCATTGAAGGTACAGGATCACAAGTTCGGTGGAACCCAGCAGGTGTGGCACCAGGCACCCATTCTGTCACAGCGCGAGTGGATGATGGTCGCGGCGGATATGTGAATTGTGTGGCGGAGGTCCGAGTGGACCCGCGGCCCAATCAGCCGCCAGTGATCAGTTGCTCCCCGAGTGCAATCTCGGTACAACCTGGCAGTCACGTGCACATCACTGCGGTCGCAAGTGACCCTGACAACGATCAGCTGACATATACCTGGGAATCCACCGGCGGGCAAATCGTCGGCTCCGGTTCGGAAGCCAACATCGACACCACCCACGTTAAACCCTCGAACTATACTGTGACGGGCCACGTCAGCGATGGACACGGCGGCACAGCGGATTGTCATACCGAATTCACTTTGGAAGCTCCTCCAGTCCAAGCCAAACTCGCCATCCGAAGCATCTATTTCCCAACGGCCCTCCCTTCACCCGCGGCACCAGATCAGGGCTTGGAGGATAGTCAGCGACAGACCCTCACTTCACTAGCGAGCGACTTCAAGGAATATCTCGCAAGCAAACCGGATGCGCATCTGGAGTTGCAAGGCCACGCAGATCGCCGCGGAAAACCGAAATACAATCAAGCCCTTTCCCAGCGCCGAGTCGAAATTACAAAACGTTTCCTCGTCGGACTTGGCATACCGGAAGCAAATCTTTCGACCAAAGCGTATGGGGAAGAAGACAACATGATGCCCGAGCAGGTAAAACAGTTGGTGGAGGAACATCCCAACTTGAGTCAGGAACAGCGGGATAAAATCCTAAAGAACTTGAAGATGGTGACCCTGGCGCAAAATCGTCGCGTGGACATTACCTTGAGGACCACAGAACAACAGTCAGTTCGACAGTTCCCGTTCAATGCTGAAGATGCTCTAACGCTGCTCAGCCTGGGACCGAAGGAAAAACAATAGAACTTACTGATCCAAATTGCTAAGCAGGTTTGTGTTGGCATGTCACGAATTCTTAATGGTGAAAGTGAACAGTGTTTGTGAATGGCAAGGTCCGCTTCCCAATCCCGGTTCTCCTCGCCCAGGGTTGCTGGATCTGATGGGTGGACTAGCGCGTGGACACTTTCGATGGTGAGTTCTTCAGAAAATTGCACATAGACCGGGGCCCAAATGCCACCGGTGTTGCCTTCTTGGCCGCGCGCAGACCAAGCCCCGCCTGGGCGGGCATCATCATGATTCAAAACACCCTTGATTAGGCGCTTGTGCGATGGCATGTCCGACCGTACTCCTCATTCGGGCTGTCTACCCGCACGACGAGAAGATTGTCTTCGCCAAATTTCAGTAGCTTCGTCACATCGAAGGAAAATGGCTGGAAATATCCTTCGTGGGACCCAACAAAGGTGCCGTTTAACCAGATGTCCGCGATATAGTCAACACCCTCGAACCTGAGTTGCGCGCTGGCCCCGGCGGGACACAGGAGCCTGGACGATCCTCCTCATCCAAACTTGGCCGGTCAAGTCTTGTCCCTGCAAGAACCAGTTGCCAGGCACGGACATGAAATTCCAACCCTTGTCGGTTACATGAGGGTCATAGGCATTCGCGGGAACAACTTCCGCCGTTCTCCACATCCAGTCCCCGCCAAGCTGATGCATGATTTCGGGTTACAGTCGTTGGACCAGAGCCGCGCGGGAAAAAGAAATGGGACAATCCCAAGCGCTATGCAGATTACGGATCGCATCAACCGAATCCTTCTTGAAAAATTGCCATGGCTTGTCAGTTTCTCCACTTTTTCAAATACTTCCAGGCAGAATTCTTTTAGAGTCTCGCGAACTCACTCAGCGAAATTTGCACGAGGCAGCACACAGGTTGCCGATCTGAACCGTCAAGGTACTCCCCAAGACTGCCAGAGTTTTTTTAGACCAAGCGCCTCGGGCACCCCTCGAGAGTCATACGGCTACCCCTTGCTGTGTGCACGTCAAAGACCGAATCCTGCCGGCCACGATCTCATAACCGCAACAGAATCAATTACTCCAACCACAACTATCTCCTGGGCTTGCGAACCTATAATCCAAATTGGGAAGGGCCACCTAATGCGAAAACCATCGCCTCTCATGTGAACACGCCGGAGGTTCTCGTTGCCGGTACTTTTCGGGGAAGGAACGCATCGGAGACGAAGGCGAAACATGGCATGAGACTACGATCCATGCCTTGCTGCAGGAGTGGATGGCAACGTGAAAGAATCCATCCGGCCGCAGGAACCTGAGAAAATCTTGACAGTAAGTTGCCCGAAGCAATCGCGAGCTCGAGAGGCGTCCTCTTTCTCCGGGCTTGTTCCACAAACAGGCGCTCGGTTCGTAATGGCACAAGAGCGACTGGATTTCAAAATGGTCATTTTCTCTTCTAAAAGAGTATCGTCTGAAAAATCAGCATCTTGCATCCGTCCGCGGGACAAAAGAGAGAACTTCGATGGTCGGCTTCGTGCAGAAGTAGAGTGGAGGTTTCAGGGGACCATATTGCGTATAAGCGCCCGGCCGCGGAAATCTTTTAAGGTCGCGCCTAGTAGTAGGCTCCTGCGGGTGATCATTGCACCTACACCAACCGACATCAAAGAACAGTCCGCCGGACCCATTGGCGAGCGCCGTTCGGATAAATTTCCGACGGCTTGAACGCCAGGAGTGGTGGCTATGGGCCGCAGCAATTGTCATAACCCTGCTCCTGACGATTGGACTGGCATCGTTTCTCATTCCCATCAGGAACCTGCATGAACATGCGGACGCCGAGTCGCAATCCGCGCTGCCCCATGCGATGCAAGGTTTAGTAGCGCTGGTTTTTCTCTTTGACCTATACACGATATATCAGCATCTCCTGATCCACCGGATCCGCAAAGATCTAGTAGAGCGGGAGGAGCTGTTCCAACTCATTAGTGAGAATGCCGCGGACATGATCGCGATCGTGGATATGGAGGGGAGGCGGATCTTCAACAGTCTTTCCTATCAAACTGTGGTGGGATATTCGCCGGAAGAATTGCAGGCTTTCTCAGCATTCGAACAGATTCACCCCGATGACCGCGAGCGCGTCAAGAACGCGGCGGAGGAAGCGCGGCGGTCGGGGATTGGGAAAACCTTAGAGTATCGTCTTCGTCATAAGAACGGCACCTGGCTGGTATTGGAATCCACTTGCAGTGTCATTCACAACGGAAATGGGGAGCCCGAAAAGCTTGTGATTGTGAACCGCGATATCACGGAACGCAAAAGAGCCGAGGAAGCTCTGCGCCGCTCGGAAGCAGATTTTCGCTCCGTGGTGGAAGACGCGCCGTATGGAATCTATCGCGCAGGCATCACCGGCCGATTTCTACAGGTCAATCCGGCGCTCCAGAAAATGCTTTGGTATGAAGCTCGGCAGGATCTCTTGAGAAAGGATCTGGCAACGGACATCTTCCAGCACAAAGCTGAATATCAACGGCTGACCGAGATCCTGAGCCGCACGGAAGAAATCAAAGACATGGAAATGGAATGGAAGAGACAGGACGGGACCCCGATTACTGTCCGGTGTTCGGGACGCAGCGTCAACGATGAAAACGGTATTCCGGCGTACTTTGAAGTATTCGCGGAGGACGTAACCGAAAAGCGAGTCCTGGAAAAGCAACTGCGAATGGCACAAAAGATGGAAGCGATTGGGCGGCTCTCGGGAGGAATCGCGCACGATTTCAATAATCTTCTCGGGGTGATCATCGGATACAGCAGAGTGCTGAAGCGTCAGTTGGGAGACAACAATGCGCTGCTTGAGCACGCCCTGGAAATCGAAAAAGCGGGACAGCGGGCGGCCTCATTGACAAAGCAGTTGTTGGCGTTCAGCCGGCAGCAGGTCTTGACACCGGCTGTTCTCAGCTTCAACACCCTCGCCACTGATATGGAAAAAATGCTTCCCCGGCTTCTAGGCGAGGATATCGAAGTTTCGCTGGTTCTGGATCCGGAGCTTGGCAATGTGAAAGCGGATCAGGGCCAGATCGAACAGGTGATTATGAACCTGGCAGTCAACGCGCGCGACGCGATGCCGTCGGGTGGCAAACTGAAGATCCAGACGGCCAACGTAGTGCTCGATCAATCGTACACGCGGAACCATCCCGGTTCGAAAGCCGGTGACTTTGTGATGTTGGGGGTAACCGACACGGGAACCGGCATGGACACCGCAACACTGGCGCATATGTTTGAGCCTTTCTTTACCACCAAAGAACGCGGCAAAGGAACGGGACTCGGACTTGCAACCGTGTACGGAATTGTCAAACAAAGTGATGGATATATCTCAGTGGAGAGTTCGCCAGGGCGGGGATCGTCCTTTGAAATTTATCTCCCACGTTATGAGGGGCAGCCAGCAGCGGAACCACAGCCAATCGACCATCCAGAAAAATTGGGTGGTACGGAAAGCATCCTGCTGGCGGAAGACTCCGAGTCATTGAAAAAACTTGCGCAAACCAATCTTGAATCAGTTGGCTTCCGCGTATTGTCAGCTTCCAGCGGCGAAGAAGCACTGGAAATCGCAACTCGACATGGAAGCACGTTTGACCTTCTGCTGACGGATGTGGTGATGCCTGGTATGAACGGCCGCGTGCTGGCAGAGCAATTATTGCCGCGCCAGCCCGGAATGAAGGTGCTTTACATGTCAGGCTACACCGACAGTTTTATTGCAGGACATGGAGTTTTGGAACCTGGAACCCACCTTTTGCACAAGCCATTCACCGAAGAGGTTCTCATCCGGAAGGTCCGCGAGGTGCTCGATGGCGGGAAGCAGCCGCCGTCCGCCATGAAACCGGTTGCCGAACTTGCGGGAAGCACGGTCCGCTCCAGTCAGTAGGAGGAACTCGACGATGGGAAAGCTATTGGTAGTGGACGACGATGAAGCCTTGCGGCGGCTGATGCGCATTGAGTTGAGCGACACCTTTGAAGTGATCGACTCTGGCGAACCGGAACAAGGCTTGGCGCTCGCGCTCGAGCACAAGCCCGACGCCATCCTATTGGATCTTCGCATGCCGAAATACTCCGGCTATGAACTCCTCCAGACGTTTACGGCTCTCAGCCACACCCAGAGGATCCCGGTGATTATCGTGAGCGGTGAGGCTGGTGGAGAGACAAAAGAACACTGCAAGCAACTCGGCGCAGCCGGTTATTTCGAGAAGCCGATCGACTTCGAGGGGCTGCGCGCATACCTCCAGAAAATCCCGCAAAATGGCCGGTCTACTCCCCGAGCTGAAGTGCGTGTGCGGTTGCGAGTCGCACTGAAGCTGCGGGGCGCCGACAGTCAGGGAAAGAAGTTTGAAGAGGCCGCGACTACTGAGAACGTGAGTCTGAGCGGCTTTCTGTGCAGTTGCACCGCGGAAATCCCGAGCGATTCTATTGTGAAGGTCTATCTGACGAGCAAGGGGGAAGAGTACGTGGGCAAAGCGAAAATCGTTCATTCTGATTTAAAAGGCGGGTCCGTTCGTCACTATGGGTGTCATTTCCTTGAGAAGACAGGGCCGTGGGTGCTGCAGTAAGAAGCGAGTTGCGCAACTTTATGACCGAAACTGGACAAGTTCGTCCCCTAAAGAGTGCAGTTAACCACGGTGCAGATTCATCCGATGATCAACTCGCCGGACGCGTCCTTGTCGTTGACGACGAACCCGGGGCGCGCAAACTGCTTTCTCTCATCCTCGGACCGCCATCTTTCCATTGCACTACAGCCGGCAGCGGCGAGGAAGCCCTCGTGGCTTTGCAAGGCGGGCAATTCGACGCGGTCATTTCCGACCTGCATATGCCCGGCATCAGCGGCATGGAACTGCTCGCTGAGGTACGGCGTTGCTACTCACACCTGGCGTTCTTGGTCACAACGGGCGTGGATGATGTCGACGTGGGCGTGCGAGCTATGCGCTGCGGCGCCGACGATTATCTCGTTAAACCCCTGATCGACGACGCCGTCATCGCTAGCCTCGAGAGTGCGATTCAAAAGCGGCAGCTTGAAAAACAAGTCGAACATTACCGCCAGCACCTTGAAGAAATGGTCGAGGAGCGGACTGCACAGCTGCAAGGAGTCCTTGAGCAGCTACAGAAAAGTTATGAAGACACGCTGCAAGCGCTTGGTACGGCGATCGATCTTCGTGACGATGAAACCGCCGGCCATTCCCGGCGTGTCTGCCGTTACTCTCTCGAGATTGCACGAGCAATGGATTGGCCCGACGAGCAACTGAAAAGTCTCGCTAGAGGAGCCTATCTGCATGACATCGGCAAGCTCGGAATTCCTGATGGCATTCTACTCAAGCCGGGACCGCTCACCGAAAGCGAGCGGACAATTATGCAGCAACATGTGCAGATCGGCTTCGATGTCGTCAAGGACATCCCTTTTCTTGCCGACGCGGCGGAAATCGTTCTTATGCACCACGAGCGACACGACGGCGGAGGCTATCTGCACGGACTCAAGGGGGAGAAAATCCTGCCAGGCGCACGGATCTTCGCCGTAGCGGATACCCTCGACGCCATTACATCCGACAGGCCTTACCGTGCTGCTGATTCGTTCGAGTCCGCGCGCGAGACGATCCGCCGCCTCTCGGGAAGCCATTTCGATCCACACGTCGTAAACGTGTTCTTGAATATTCCCAAAGACATTTGGCAGACCATCGCGAGAAATCAGCGGCAGATTGCCGGACTTTCAAAAGAGGTCCGCGAGAGGACCGGGGTCCATCGACTTGGCATTGGTCTTGGCATCATCACTTAGCTAACCCAAGTGGTCGATTTGGCGTGGAGGTTTGCACGCTCGGAATTTCTTCCCTTCTGGCGATTCCCTGTATTGTGACCGCGATGAGGATTTGGGAGAGTCGCTGACAATTTCGACCCTGCGCAGACCTCGACCAGGACGCGGCTCGGCCAGAATTCTCAAATGAATTTCACAAATTCTAAAATTATGCGGCCGTTACATGAGCATTGCGCAGTCACTGGAGGTCCGGTGAGAAATTCAGGCGCAGCACGCGGACCTTTCTTCGCGGAAGCGTGCGGGAGACCTATGGGACATTCGCGGACGCAAGCCCCTTGCGAGTCAGCGGTCTCCACACGCTGTCGCCGCGCAGGTACTGCCAGAGGCCTTGCAGTCGCCAGATCATGTGCAGTTGGCGGTAGGGAAAGTGTTCCAGGAAGCAAAATGTCACGAGCCACACCACATCTTGCCAGTCGTTGTACCGCTTATAGGTAATTTCCTCCTGCAAGACCGAGCCGAGTGAGATTACCGTCGCAAACGCATAGCCGAACAGCAGGAACTGCACGAAGAACTCCTGGCTCAGCACGCCCAAGCAGGCGGCGAGAACGATGGTTGCGATTCCCCCGATCTCAATTACCGGAGCCATCAGCTCAAACAGCCACAGGTAAGGAAGCGCCAGCCAGCCAATCCTGCCATAGCGCCGCCTGAACAGCATATCCCGGTTGATCCAGAGCACGTCCAATAATCCCTTCTGCCAACGGGCCCGCTGCCGCCCCAGGGATTTCAGGTCGGAAGGGACTTCCGTCCAGCACATGGGATCCGGAACGAACTGGATATGATAGTCCGCCCGCTGCTGCCGCAAATAGCGGTGTAACCGCGTAATCAGGTCGAAATCTTCACCAATCGCGCTTGGCCGATAGCCGCCGATTGCACGGACTTGCTCCGTTCGAAAAACACCGAAAGCGCCGGAAATAATCGTCAGCATATTTCCCTGACCCCACGCTTCTCTACCAATCAGGAAAGCGCGGAGATACTCAATCACCTGGATCGCTTCAATGCTCTTGCGCGGGAGACGCACGCGCCGCAGTCGTCCCCCCGCGATCTCCGATCCATTCAAGACACGGATGATTCCACCCACTGCCACCACGCGCTCCGGATCCTCGAGGATGGGGACCATGATGCGCAGCAGTGCGTCCTGCTCGAGAATTGAGTCCGAATCGACAATGCAGACGTAAGGCGATGTCGCCGCATTCAGACCTGCATTGACGGCATCGGCTTTGCTTCCTCCCGATTCTTTGTCAACTACCAGCAGCCTCGGGTCCACGTCGCTGCGGTACAATCCGCGAACGGGTGCACACTTTGCTTTTGCCACGTCCACCGACCGGACCGACCGGAGGTGGAACTCCCCCCGCAGCTCATCGAAGGTTCCGTCACTTGAGCCATCGTTGACCACAATCACTTCAAGTTGCGGGTAATCGAGCCCCAGAAGATTTCTTATCGCAAGCCGAATCGAGCGTTCCTCGTTATGCGCAGGCGCAATAATCGTGATGGGCGGCGCAAGGGGTGTTTGTTTAATCCAATCCAATCGCCGGCTCTCCAGTCTCCGTTGATGAGCCGCACTCGTCTTCAGCGCCACGATCAACATCACCAGATACGCCAGGTTGCCGGCCAGGTAGTACCAGAAAAGGGCGTGGTTCGAAATATCCAGAAGGCGAATCATCGCGGGGCCACCAGATTCTCTGACTCGCGTTCCACGGCCGCAGGCCCTGCCGCAGCCAACGACCCCGCGCGCAGGACATTCAGCAGCCGAGTTTTCTCTTCCTCGGTAATTTGCGGGGTGTCTTGGAGTTGAACCTCGAGTTTTCCGCGCAGATTCGCATTCTCCAGAGCGGTAAGATAGGCGTGCAGACCGTAGCGATCCTTCGAGGCTACGACCAGCTCGAAGATCGCGACCATGTCCGTCTTGAGTGCCACGAGCCCTTCCGCTGCGCGCAAGCGCACGAGGCGGTTGGAATCTGTCAGCCCTCGGAGAAGCGACGGAATCGCGCGGCCGTCCGATTGCTGGCCTAAACTTACGATCGCGCGGAGGCGAACGAACCAAACGGAGTCTCGGGCCAATTCGTTCAGAACGTCAAATGCAATGCCCGATTGTGACCGGGACATTGCCCTTGCAGCTGCGGCTCGCAACTCGTCGAGCTCATCTCCCACGAATTGCAGCAGGTCCAAACCCAGCGATGGGGTCGCTACCTCTCCGAGCACGCGCCCAAGCACTTCGCGCAGGCGACCTTCCGCATTTTGCACATAGGGAAGCAGCAACTGGGGACGCTCCGCACAACACTGGACGAGCGCATTTTGCAGTGGCAGCGCCGGCACGATCAGCCCCTGCTCCCCCAACCATGCGAGTATCTCTTCCCCCGCCTGGGGAGAGGCCATCCGTCCCAATCCCCGGAGCGCCGCCAACCTTGTTTCCAGATTAGCGTCGCGCAAGCCTTCTGCCAAAGCTGGAATACCTTCCGGCGCCCGCGTGCGCCCCAGGGCCACCAACGACCGCATCTTCCGCCAGCCGCTGAATTGGCGGGCTTCGAAGATGCGTTTTTCGATCAGGCCGCTGGTCCGCAGAAATTTCAGCAATCGCGCGGATTCCTCAGGCCCGGCAGCCTCGAAGGCATCCAGCGCAATCGTCTCAACAATCCGCCGATCGAAAGCTTTTCTTCGCCATGTCTCGAAGGGAATCTCTCCGGAAATGAGCGCGTCCCATCTTTGGCGCAATTCGTAGACGCGCGCATCACGCCGCGCGAAATACCATTTCCGGTACGCTCGCCGGAGCAGAATGAACGCAAGCAGCAGCCCGTCGGCCACAACGGCGGCGAAGATGGCCTTCAGAACGAAGGCCGATGGTCCGAGCCTCCAGAACCGTTCAAAAATGGATTCCATAGGTAAGCCCAAAGGCTGTGTCCGTTCTGTCTTGCGTCCGCTTCTGATACGAGCCGTAACCCGTTACGTCCTGCCGTGCGGTTATCTCGAACCGCACTCCACCACCGTAGGTTTGCGAGGCAAAACTTCCGATCTGATCTATTCGTGCGAAATCCTCCGCGCCGACCGCGAAGAAGACGTTTCCCGAGAGGCGTTTCGCGCCCCAACCCGCCAATGGAAATCCCAAGCGCGAGATCCCGGAAGGACGCCATTCGGAGCCCGTCCCAGAGAAGGCGCTCCGCGCACCTGTCGTTCCCAGCGATAACGTCCAATCCATCGGTAGATAGACAATCGTGGTGCCGCTCAGAGTTAAAATCCGGGAAGACTGATACCAATACCAGTGCTGCCCGTAAATGAATTCCACGCCGCGCAAAATAGTCGTCTCGCCTCTCTTCCATCCATGGTCCAGATTAAAGAAGGCTTCACTCTTGGGGATTACCGCGTTGTCATGGCCGATCGCCCCACCCAAGGTGATGGCTCCCCATTTCGATTCGCGCCTTGTGAGGCTTCCCACAAACTTCCCCGCGTCAGCGCCGCCACGTTCGTAAAAACTCCCGCCAACAGTTGTGGCCCAGTGCGGCGACCATTGCGACGCCAGGCTCATCCACTCGTCGTTATTCGCATTTGCAAAATTGAAAAAATCGGTGTCCTGGCCGAACCGCAGTTCGTGTTTCGGTTCCGGGTGGAGGGAGCTTAGTCCCGCTTGAGCCTCCACGCTAGTCGAGTCCAGATTCAGCGCTTTCTGAAATTCCAGACGCGCTTCGTTTCGCTTTCCCGCGGCGCGCAGCGCGCGAGCACGGGCGGCACGCAAGTCAGCTCGGGTGGGATCGAGCTCCACAGCGGCGTCAAGTGCCTGGAGCGCTTCCAGTGTTCTCCCCTCGCGCAAGTACACGTTTGCCAGTCCCATCCAGTTGTCCGGATCGTTCCGCGAGGCCTTCAAGATTTCCAGGTATTCCCTTTCCGCTTCCGCCAGATGCCTTGACCAGGTCAGCACGCGCGCGTGCCATGCCCGCACGTCCATGTCTTGCGGAGCGCGAGCGACCGCCTGATCCACAATGCCCAAGGCTGCATCCCAATCCTGGGACTCGGAGTACTTGCGAACTAGCGTTTGCCAGTCAGGTGGTTGGTCTTGCCCGTAGATGGCAGAAGCAATCAGTAGGGCCCCAAAGAGCAGCGCGGGATTCAGCATCCTGCGGTAAGCGCGAGACCCTCGGGAAGATGGCATTCCCGACGGGAAAACGACGAATATTCGACATAACAACATTATTTCTGTGTGTTGCAAGCAGGACTCCACTGCCGCTGGCAAAGGAGTTCGCTGTGTCCAACCAACTGTTTTAGAAACTATAGGTTGTGGGGCCAAAAACAGGTGCAAGAATAAGCGCGATGCAACTTGTGCCGCAATCCTCCAGCCGCGTTTCAGTTTGAAACAGACCACGAAGAAAGCGTTATTCCAATTCTAAGGAGGCGAAGACGATTGGGCGGGCGGCCCGGGTCAGGTGGATTGAAATTGGTTGGCATGGAAACCGGTGTGAGGATATCACTTCAACAATTCCCGTGAAAGTAGAGAGAGACGGCGGGTGCCCCAGGTTCCGGTTTTTGGTACCTGGGTCTTGGGGTCGAATTTTCTTCTCTTGGAGATTTTCGTGCCGCGGAGTCCAAGCTTTCGCGATCTTGCAAAGGCTCGGACTGGCGCTTAACAGGTTGGCGATTCCGCAAAACCAAAGGATGTTTTGGTAGGGGCGGTGGGGATCGAACCCACGACCTTCGGCTTAAAAGGCCGCTGCTCTACCACTGAGCTACGCCCCTGCGGACACAAACTTTAATTGTACAGGAA
>Ga0210410_10001813_pt1 | contig 19628 bp, 18 predicted proteins | sample IncBWC4MmetaG_FD_161058 | JGI IMG/M metagenome (GOLD analysis project Ga0210410, IMG submission 161058) | Forest soil microbial communities from Barre Woods Harvard Forest LTER site, Petersham, Massachusetts, United States - Inc-BW-C-4-M | ecosystem: Environmental > Terrestrial > Soil >... | reverse complement strand
ACCCACTTGTGGCGCATGGCTCGGACCTTTAGGAAAGTCTTCGCTTCTTTGTAGAGGCGCTTGCGGTCCACGTTGTTGAAGGCCGCTTTTCGCAGGATGCGGAAGACCGCCTTGGGCCGGAAATAATATTCGTCGTAAAAGCGGTGTACCGATTCGAGAATCTCTTCCGCCGGCAAGCCGGGATATTGAATGTGGGCGAGTTGGTGGCCGCCTTCATCCACCATCTTGTTGTCGCCAACCATGAAGCCATTCTTCACCGCGTAATCGTAGAGTTCGGTTCCGGGGTAAGCATGGGCCACGGAGACCTGAATTGTCTCCACGTCCAATTCCTTGGCGAATGCGATGGTGTTGTTGATGGTTGCGGGAGTTTCACCGGGTAAGCCGAGGATGAAATCGCCGTGAACGACCAGCCCGAGTTTGTGGCAATCTTTGGTGAACTGGCGGGCGCGCTCGATGGTAGCGCCCTTCTTGATGTTCTTCAGAATTTGCTGGTCGCCGGATTCATATCCGACGATCAGAAGACGGCAGCCTGCTTCCTTCATTGCCTTCAGAGTTTCGTAATCGGTAGTCACGCGCGATGTACAGGACCACGTCAGCTTCAGCGGCTTCAACTTGGTGCAAAGCTCGATGGTACGCACCTTCTGAATGTTGAAGGTGTCGTCGTCGAAGAAAAACTCTCTGACATTGGGCCAGTATTCCTTAGCGTCGGCCATCTCGCGGGCGACGTCGTCCGTGGAACGCTTGCGCCACGGATGTCCGCTCAGCGTTTGAGGCCAGAGGCAGAACGTGCATTGCGCCGGGCAGCCGCGGGTGGTGTAGAGAGAAACGTACGGGTAGAGCAGGAATGGGACGTTATATTTCGTCACATCCAAATCGCGGCGATAGACTTCGGTCACGTGGGGCAGCGAATCGAGATCCTGAATCTCGGGACGGTCCGGAGTATGCACGACCGATCCATTCTTCAGGTACGAAATGCCCAGGATTTCGTCCAGCGGCTTGCCGTTGGCGAACTCGTAAACCGCGTAATCGAATTCCTTGCGCACCACGAAATCAATTTCCGGGCAGTCCTTCAAAGATCTTTCTGGCAGCACGCTGACGTGAGGGCCGACAAAGGTAATCTTGATCTTCGGATTTGCTTCGCGGATCTTTTTCACCAGCCGAATATCGCCGGGAAAGCCCGGAGTGCTAGTGAAGAGCACAAGGTACTCGTAATCGCGGGCGATGTTGATAGTCTCTTCCGCCGAGACGTGATGCGACGGGGCGTCCAGCAGGCGAGCACCTTCAAGCATTCCGGCAGGGTAAGCGAGCCAAACCGGGTACCAATAGCTTTCAATCTCGCGGGTAGCCGGCCAACGCGACCCGGCTCCCCCGTCGAAATTCTCGAACGACGGCGGATTCAGAAACAAAGTTTTTAATGGCATATTTGTGGTTAACCTAATACTAACATTTCACAGCGTCTTATAAGAGTCCCCAGGTACACTTCCGAGTACCTGCAGTGCCGGGTCAACAGCAGGTGCGGGCTAGGACACGCAAATCCGGGTAAGTCTATACAAACCAGTCTAATAGCTTGAATGCTTCTTATGCAAAGGGCTTGCGGTGAATGGGTGGTTTAATGCGCTCAACAGGGATTCTGGGCCTCGAAATGGATGGCGCAGCAAAGTCGGTCCAACGGTTTGACCGCAGACGACACAAACGTCCCAGCGGTTGCATTTTGCCCTTCGTGATCGGAGCTCTTGTTCTTGCAGCTTATTTTCCGACTCCCACCCAAGCCTCGAGTTCGCCGGTGGCTCGTAGTAGGCTGATCCGCGCGCGTTGCAGTTCGAAATTCGTGTCCTGAAGTGTGTCATAGCGCTCGTTGGTTTGATTGCGGGCGTCGTCCAGATCATGCGCCGTCGCGCTTCCCGCATCGACTCGGGTTTGCGTGGCGTCGAGATTGGACTTCGCGATCTGATACTCCAGGTCGACGACCTGCTGCAAGGCAGCGAGTTGCGCGACCGAACGCTGCAGCTTTAAAGTCTGTTCCGAGACCTGGTTCCTGGTTGCCTCGACATCCTTCCTGGCATGCAGCGCGGCCGCATCGGCAGCTTGTGCGCGGGCATGTTGCGGAGGGTTCAAGAAGGGGAATCGCATCTCAATCCCGACGGTAGCGTTGTTTGGCTGGAAGCTGTGCGGTTGGAAATAGTTTTGATAGTTGTTGAACGTGGCCAGCAGCGCATACTGAGCGGCAAAGTCGACGCTTGGCCACATTGCGCGATGTTCGCCGCGGGCACGGAAAGCCATGGCGGTGGCGTGGATGTCGGCGACCTGAATCAAGGGGTTGTCCTGGGCGGCCTTGGCCGCGAGGTTGTCATCCTGTTTCACCTCGGGCAACTCAGGGATGGACTCGCGCACGGTCTCGATCGCAGTTGCGGGAAGACCAGTCAATTGCGAAAGCCGGTTGCGCAGCACATCGATGGCGCCTTGAGCCTGTGAGATGTGGAAGTAGACGCGAGCTGCGTTCAGGCGCGCCTGGTTCCGATTCAACGGATTATCCACGCCCGCCGTAACCCGCTGATTGACGACCTGTTCCATCTTGAGCGCGTCTTCGTAATCGTGGCTCAAGTGGGAAATGAGAGTTTCCCATTTGCTGAGCTCGGCATAACTCAGGACCGTATCCTGAATTACCTGGTTGCGTTGATCTTTGGTCTGCACCGTAGTTTCCTGCCATTCGGTCTTGGCCGCGCGCACAAAATCCCGCAACGCAGGATTGAACAGCGCAGACTGCGCCGTGGTATTGACGATCGAAGGCGCCGACCCTTCCAGGCTGAGCGGGTAGCCATACGATTTGCCCAAGCCTGAACCGACACTCAACTGCGGCAAATATTGATTGCGGGCTTCGTGGTAAGCGGCAAACGCCCGCTGCTCATCGATGTGGGAAGCCTGCATCGTGGTGCCGTGGGCCAGTGCCAACTCCACAGCGCGCTTCAGCGGCAGTTGCTCAGCGGCGACGGTTGCGCAAAAAGAGCTCAGGAATAGACCAACAAACAGAACGGAAGCGCGTGATCCAGATCTCATATCTTCACCCTTTGGAGGAGTTGGACTCATACCGATAATTGTAGATGAGTTGCGGACACCACAAGCCAGCCCAACTCGACGTTGTCAGCAACATCGGTGCACCGCCGCAACAAATCTCATTCTACGGGGTTATCTCTCACACGTACCCGTGTCATTCCAATTGCATCTTAAGTAATTGGGAGATTTTGTCGCTAAGAGGCCTTGTTTTGTAGTGAGCGCCATGCCCTGACAGAAGAGCAACTTCACCTCGCATGCATCATTAGTCCCTGGCCGGCTGGTTACGGTGCATGGCGAGCCGATTCCAATCCACGAGGAGATGTGGCGTTAATGGGCAAAACTAGATTAAACAATCGCTTTCTTATTTTGAGCTTGTTGGCGGGTCTCATTCTCCTGGGCCAAGGTTGTGGAGGTAGTTCCGGCAACGGAAATTCGAATCCTGGCCCGCCCCCGCCACCTCCGCCGCCTCCCGTCGGAGCTACTGTTAACGAAAATCTGGAGACAGTGTTTCTTTACGTCGACGGAACCGCGGGGAACGACAACAACAGCGGCTCCAAGGGCTCTCCCTTCAAAACAATCAACAAAGCTCTTCTTACAGCGGGCGCAAATAATCAGAACAGTGTGGGAACCCAAATCAATATTAATCCTGGCATTTATAGAGAACAGCTAAGCTTTCTTGCCTCTCAAACATCCTTGCCTTTCACTCTCCAAGCCACGACGCCTGGGACGGCCTTCGTTTCCGCAGCGGACCCTCTTCCTGGAAACACCTGGTTCGTTTCGTCTTATGGACCCAATGTTTATACGAACTCCTCGAGCTCTAGTTACATCTTTCCCGCGTGCTCTGCCCCAGCGGGATGGCCTCCGGTCCCGCCTGTGGTTTTGAGAAGAGAAATGGTTTTTGTTAATGGATTTCGCCTCAATCAAGTGATGTTCTCAACTGAATTGCAGGCGGGCACGTTTTGGGCGGACGCAGGGGGAAGCAATCAGATTTATATTTGGCCGCCCGCGGGAACAAACATGCCGGAGGCCGATGTTGAAGTATCGACGGCATCCCGCAGCCCTCTCGTAAATACCGATGGCGTCAATAACTTTGTGATCCGAGGATTGACGTTTGAATATGACAATTCCTGCACGCAATTCGGGCCTCGCATCGTCAATGGAACAAATGTTTTGATCGACAACGACCAGTTCCTCTGGAATAACTCGATAGGATTTGGCATTTATGCAGGCTCTGGCTCAACCCAAAATGTGACCGTTCAAAACAGCGTGGCCGATCACAACGGACAAATTGGATTTGGGGGTTACAAAGTGAAGTACGTTCTCTATCAAAACGACCAAAGCTCCTACAACAGCTGGCGAGGGGCCGAAGGAGCCTTTTATGAAGTCGGCTTCGACGGTTCCTATTTTTTTCTTTTCCATAACAGCAACTTCAACGGGTACGGTTCCTTCTATAACGAAAGCAGTGGCGTGCATTTTGATACTGATAACGCCAGCGATCAAGTCACAGGCCTGCAATCAAGCGCAAACAATCTCGAAGGGCTCTCGATTGAAGCCAGCGAAGGCCCGTTCCTGGTGCAAAACAGCGCTGTTTGCAGCAATGCCAGCCCAAGCAGCAAGACCGGAAACATTACCATTGATGATTCCTCCAATGTCACTCTGACCGCAAACACGGTTTATAACGGGCTGAGGCAGGTTTACGTTCTAGGCAACGGGCGGGCAGGCACGAATTGGGAGCAACCCAGCGTTCCCCTGGTTCGCTTTAACCAGAACCTCACGCAGACGAACAACACATTGATTGGAACCGCCGACCAGGTGGGATTTAACAGCTACTATAAGCATGCCCCATCCTGCAGCGTTGCTGTTTCAGACATGTGGCAGACCTTCGGAGGCACATTTTCGTCGCAGTCCAACACTTGGGGGGACACGGCAGCCACGGATTCTTCATACCCCTTTTTCCAGGCCGCGATCCTAAGCGGTACGGTTCCGCTCTCCACTTGGCAAAGTCCGCCTCCGCAAGGGGTGGGCCAGGACACGAATTCGCAATTTATGTCATCAGCTTCCATTCCTCAACAATGTGCTCTTCCCAAACCTGACAGTGCTGATTTCTGGCTCGTACTCGGGCCCCGAGGAGGAGCGGCCGCTATCGTCGCCGCAGCAGGTGGGCCAGCGATCGAGGTGCCGGTGAGTCTCGTCTCTTTGGGCTTCACCGGAAATGTTTCGCTGAGTTTCGACACAACTCAGGAGGGAGGATCCCCGGTAACTGGAGTTACGGGAACGTTCAGTCCCCAAAACTTGTCGCTCTCTCCAAGTTATCCCCTCGCGCCTCTCCCCAGTACCTTGACGATCACGACGACCTCGGCAACGCCTAACGGTTTTTACCCGCTCACGGTCACAGCGACAGACGGCAAAAGCATGACTAGAACGGCAACATTTTTTCTTCAGGTAGGTTCGCCTTCGACCCTGCAATTGTTGGGGAATACGTCCATCAAAGCGGGCTCCTGCGCGGAATTTGAAATTCACAGCGTGGACTCTAACAGCAACCCTTCCGACGTCCTAACCGCCACCTATCTGACCGCTTCGGGAACGGGCTCAGGGCAGTTTTATCAAGACGCAAAGTGCTCCACGCCCGTCAACTTTAGTCCGATTAATCCTGGTTGTCCCGCTGGAATTGAGATTCCCCAAGGAGACTATTCTCCTCATTTTGAGGGAACGGGGTCAATCTGGTTCATGGACCCGAAAGTAGAGAATTTGAATGTCACTGTCAGTGATGAGGCAAATGTGCTTAAACCCGTGACCACGCCGATTCAGGTTCACTAGAGTGCGGGCGGGAGCATTTAGTTTCGATTCACCACATCGGCGACGTTGCGATTCAGCCGGTCCAAGGCGGTCTGAGCGGGAGTGTAGCTCATGGCCAGAGAAAGCGAAGTGTGGTATTGCTGAGCCGCAGCCGGCTTATCGCCTTGCTGTTCGAGCGCCGTCCCCAGCAGGTAATGCGCCTTGAATGCGGGAGCGGCTTCCACGGTGGGACCGGGCGACAGATAACGGCGAAGCAATTGCGTGGCTTGCGGAAGATCGCGTTTAGTGCGAAGCAGAATCTCAGCACTCTCCATGAGCACTTCAGGCTGATCCATTGGAGCTGAACTGGCATGCCGGATGGCGTCTTCCATTGCATCCAGGCGCGCGGTGCGCCGATAGAAGAAAGCCAGATTCAACCAGGCGAGCGCCGCGCCGTGGCTGGCTTCGATAGCGGCACGATATTCGTTCTCGGCGGAAACGAAGTCTTTCTTCTTTTCGGCGAGGCGTCCCTTGACCCAACCGGCTTTCACTGGATCCATAGTCGCTAGTTTTTGCGCTTGAGCTTCGGCCTTGTCGCGTCCGCCGCCTACGATTCCGGGAGCCTCCAGATAGAATTCAGCCAGATCGGTGCGCGCCTCGGCGCTGTTTGGATTCAGGCGTACGGCGGTTTCAAATTCATTGCGGACTTTCTTGGCCATGCCTGCCGCGCTGAAGAAGCTTACATGGTCCGCTTTTTCTCCGTAGATGCGCCCCAGCCAGAGATGATATTGAGCATTCTCCGAATCCATGGACACTGCTTTCTCGCACGCCGAAATACCTTTGTCCCACTCGCCCAGCGTGAAGTAGGCGCGGCAGAGCAGATTGTAAGATTCGGCGTCCTTAGGAGAGATACTGATTCTGCGCTGTAAGGACGCGATGGCATCGTCTACGCGACCCTCGGCGAGGAGCTTGTCGTCTGCCGAGTCAGCCGTCGATAGGGAAGAGAGGAGCGCCAACAAAAGTAAAATCGGAAGGTTCTTAACTGCAAACATTTCTTAGTGAACCACCTTCACCGCTAAACCGTTCCGTAACGGCTTGGAATTGGCGGAACCCAGGGCGACCACAGCGTTTTCCGGCAACCCTCCGGCAACTTCCACCTGGGTAAGATTCGAGATGGAGGTCTGCACATAGCGTCGTTGCAATTCATTGTTCACGATCTGGTAAACGTAGGATTTGCTGTCCTCCTGGTGAACCGCCTCTCGCGGCACGGTAAGGACGTCGCGGTGCTCTGCCGTGATAATTGTTACTCCCACATTGACGTTGGGGAGCAGTTTAAAATCCCGGTTGTCCACGATGCACGTCGTCTCTCCGACATTGCGCGTGCCGTGAAGTTTGATGACGGCCGGGATCACGCTGACTGTGCCTTGCCAGGTCCGCTCGGGCATCGCGTCCCAGGTTACGTCGATTCTGTCTCCGGGCGCGAGACGTCCGACATCGGGCTCGTCCACAAAGGCGCGCACGCGGACTTTAGAGAGGTCCGCTTCTTGCAAGACCAGGTCGCCGGGATTGAGATAAGCGCCCAACAAGACCGGCAGGGAATAGACGATCCCGTCAAACGGGGCACGGATGTTCAACTGATTAAGCACGTCTTCGGCTGCTGTCAAGGCGGCTTGCGCCTGCGAGTTTTGGGCCTCGACGCGGGCAACTTCCGGTTGCGAGTATCGATTCTTCTGCTTCTCAAGAAGAAGATTGAGATCCGCATTCGCGCGTTTGACCTGATCCTCGGCGTTTGTGATTTCACCGGGTGCAGCGGCGCCTTGCTGCTGTAAACTCCGCAACGCGTCCAGGTTACGCTGTGCGGTGTCCGTGCTAGTGCGTGCTTTCGTTATTTGCGAATCGAGCGTCAGGACTTCCTCGCGGTTTCCGCCCTTTTCAACAGCGCTGACATCGGCGTCTGCGGCTAGAACTTGAGCCTTGGCTCGGGCGGCTTGGCTGCGAGCCTCCGCATCATCCAACTGCACCAGAAGCTGTCCTTTTCTTACGTGATCGCCTTCCCGCACCAGGATTTTCTTCACGGTTGTGCCGATTGGAGTGTGGGCTTCGAAGTTTTGCAGCGGCTCAACTTTTCCGTTGGTGGAGACGACGCTGCGAATCGTGCTGCGCTGCGCAGTCACCGCGCGCACGGGCACGGCGGGGTCCCGCGACAAGGACGCGAACAGCACCACCGCAGCGGCAATCGCGGCCGTGGCCACCATCCAGCGGTGCCGGGTTAAGAAGCTGGCGTTAGCATTGGTCATTACTGTTAATTCTTTATTCCTTATTAATGACTGGCGAATTGCCGACGGCATAAATGTACCACCTGCTGACTCTGGAAGCTGTAGGAGGAACCTTGTCGATTAGATGCGCGGGGCGGGGCGGATGAAGCGCAAATCCTTGGAGAATCTGGTGGTTCGGCCCGGTGGATGGTTACAATATGGCCATGCCCAAATCGCCGCGCTATACGCCGGAACACGCCCAGGCAGGTCTGGATGCGAAGTTTCCAGAGATCGAGACCTGGCCAAATCAGTTTGCGGGATATGAAATCGTCGTGGATGACCCGGAGTTTACTTCGGTCTGTCCGAAAACCGGATTACCCGATTTCGGTGTGCTCACGATTCGCTACATGCCGGACAAACGCTGCCTGGAATTGAAGTCGCTGAAGGAGTATCTGCAGGCTTACCGGAATCTGGGAATCTTTCAAGAGAACATCGTCAACCGGGTGTTGGACGACGTGGTGCGGTGGGCCCGCCCGGTGTGGGCTGAGGTCAAGGGGGATTTTCGTCCGCGGGGTGGGATTTCTACCGTGATTGTTGCTCGATGGCCCCGACCGAAACGAAAAGCTGGGAAGTGAGATTCTTGAAGAACCGATCACCTATCGCGGACTATGGGGCGGTTGCGTTCAGCGGTTCGATCTGTTTCAACTCCTGCGCCAGCTCGGCCTTCACGCGGCCGATGTCATAAGCATCCTGCAGATTTAGCCAAAACTGCTCGGTGGTCCCGAAGAACCGGGACAGTCTTAGTGCGGTGTCCGTGGTGATGCCGCGTCGTTCCAAAACAATGTCATTGATGCGGGGTGCGGGTACCCGCAGTCGTTTTGCCAGGGCGTACGCAGACATTGACATGGGCTTCAAGAATTCTTCGCGCAAGACCTCGCCGGGATGAATCCTCCAATTTGGTGTGCCTTTTCTCGCAATGCTCATCGCATTCTCCCATTAATACTCTCGGCCCTACTTCCCGGTTCAGTGATAGTCGGTCACCTCGACCTCGTAGGCATCGTGATCACGCCAGACAAAGCAAATCCGATATTGGTCGTTGAGGCGAATGCTGTATTGTCCCCGCCGGTCGCCGCGTAATTTCTCCAACCGGTTGCCGGGGGGACACTTCAAACCTTGCAATTCCACAGCTCCATCGAGCATTCCCAGTTTTCGCTTTGTCACCTCCTCCGGGGGAGAGCCTCGGGTCTTGCCCGTTCGTCAGATCTCCGCTGTTGCACGGTCGGCGAAGCTCTTGATCACAATCTCTATAGTAACGGATATCGTTAATAACGTCAATCGTTATTATCTTGAACTCCAGTAAGCAGAAGAATCCACAGTGCTGTTCCAACCGCCGTGATATATTCCTTCGCCAAGTGACTCAGACGAAACTTTATCCCTGGACGGCGCTTGTCCTGCTTACGGCGCTGAACCTGCTCAACTACATCGACCGCTCCGTGCTGTTCGCAGTGCAGCCGCTGGTGCAGACCGAATTCCATCTCACCAACACTCAGGTTGGATATCTTACCAGCGCGTTTCTCGGGTTTTATATGATCGCGGCGCCCTTTACCGGGCCGCTTGCCGACCGGTATTCGCGCAAAAAGATCATCATTCTGGGAGCCATTTTCTGGAGCGCCCTTACGCTGCTCACTGCGGTCACCCACACGTATTGGGAGTTGCTGGTTCGCCATACTCTGGTTGGTGTCGGAGAAGCTACGTTCGTTACCATTGCGCCCACTTTCGTCGCTGACCTTTTTCCGGAGAACAAACGCGGCCGCATCTTCGGGGTGTTCTATCTGGCGATTCCAGTAGGCACAGCTGCGGGTTATTTGCTCGGCGGCAAACTTGGCCCGCATTTCGGTTGGCGGTTTCCGTTCTATATCGCGGCATTCCCCGGCTTTCTCTTAGCGCTCGCTTTGTTGTTCATCCCCGAGCCCCCGCGAGGTCAGTTCGACTCACTGAAAGAGAGTCCGGATCGCGGAACCCTTCTCGGTTTAGCGCGCAACCCGGCCTTTTGGACGGTCACGCTGGGCATGGCTGCGGGGACGTTTTCCCTCGGCGGAATACAAGTCTGGATGCCGACATTTTTGTCGCAGGCGCGTGGTTACACTCTGGAAGCGGCAAATTTGATGTTTGGAAAGATTGTTGTCGTCGATGGCATTCTTGCGTCTCTGGCCGGAGGTTGGCTCGGCGACCGTCTGTTGCCCCGCATGAAGGGTTCGTACTACTTCGTGTCTGCGATCAGCATGGGACTCGGCGTGCCCGTCATGATTGTCGGCCTGTTCAGCCGGGGACCACTGATGCTGCCCGCCATCGCGGTGGCGGCGTTTCTCCTATTGTTGAACACGTCGCCGCTCAATACCGCGCTGGTTAACGCGGTCGGCGCGCACATCCGCGCTACTGCGATCGCTGCGAATATCTTCATCTTCCATCTTCTGGGCGACGTTCCTTCACCAACTCTCATGGGATACGTCGCCGACCGGCGCTCGCTTCAGGATGCATTCATTCTGCCGGTCATCGCCATGGCCATCTCTTCTGCCATACTGTTTTATGGCATGCGATTCGCTCCTGCTGTACGCGTCCAAGATCCCCAGACCCTGGGCGGCAAGCTGGGATGATGCATTTTCATTGGGCCGTTTTTCATTGGATCGCCGGCAGCATTCTCGCGCTGGCTTGGTTCTCGCGACTCGTGGATGCCGCTTTGGGCATGCCCAAAGTAGCCGACATTTCTCGGCCGGAATGGGATCGAAAGCCAGCCACGCCGAAGGGCAATCCGCGTGTCAGCATCATCGTTCCAGCTCGCAACGAGGTGGAACACATCGCTCCTGCTCTCACTACTCTGCTGAAACTCGATTACGACAACTACGAAGTCATCGCCGTCAACGACCGTTCCACGGACCGCACCGGCGAAGTCATGGATCGAATTGCATCGACTCCCGAAGCCAGCACACGTCTGAAAGTTATTCACGTCGCCGAGTTGCCTCCGGGTTGGTTGGGCAAGGTTCACGCGATGTGGAGCGCTGCCCAGCAGGCCAGTGGCGACTGGTTGCTGTTTACCGATGCGGATGTACACTTCCGGCCCGACGTTCTAACCCGAGCCTTGGCCTATGCGGAGGCCGAGTCGGCAGACCATCTGGTTTTGCTCCCTCGCATGATCATGCACAGCCCTGGCGAGAAAATGATGATCGCATTCTTCCAGACGCTGTTTGTCTTCGGGCATCGTCCGTGGAAAGTGGCTGACCCGAAGACGAAAGATCATATGGGAGTGGGCGCTTTCAACCTGATCCGGCGCCGTGTTTACGATGCTCTCGGTACCTACCAGGCGTTGCGCTTCGAAGTGCTCGATGACATGAAGTTGGGGAAAATCGTGAAGAACGCCGGGTATGCGCAGCGCAACGTTTTCGGCGCAGACTTGATTTCTCTGCGATGGGCGAAAGGTGCGATGGGCATGGTCGATAATCTCACCAAGAATTTTTTCGCTATCATGTCCTTCCAGTGGTGGCGCGCGCTGCTTTCCGCGTTTGCCCTGGCGTTCCTGAACCTCATGCCGTTTCTCGGAATCTGGCTTGCCCACGGATGGGCGCGGCTGCCCTACGCCGTGGCCCTCGCATCGATGTTCGCAATCTACGTTGGAATGTCGTGGAAATCCGACGTGCCCGCTTATTACTTCGCGCTGCATCCCATTAGCACGCTGCTTTTCGTCTACACCATGCTGCGTTCGATGGGGCTGACCTTGGCACGCGGTGGAATCGTGTGGCGAGGCACCTTCTATCCGCTCGAGGAGTTGAGGAGAGGAATGGTGTAAGGTGTCTCCGACCTGTGTGATAATTCGCGTGCCGTAGGCGTTTCCCGGGCGGAATACTCCGAACCGGCAATACTCTGAGCTTGATTATTTCGCACCCGCACGACGGTTTTTCATCCCATTTTGCGCAATGCGTAGTGAAGCCGCCTGCTGGAGAGCCGATTCGGGCGAAGGCTGAAGCCATTAAAAGGGGGAACTAAATATGCGAGATAACAGACTTTCCGTCGGATTGAGAGCGACTCTGGCGATCTTTACATTGGCCCTGCTTGTGACTGGGACTGCGGCTGGCCAGGAAACCGTGCTGCATAATTTCAACGACAACGGCGCGGACGGGTTCAGTCCCTGGGGCGGCTTGATCTTCGATAAGGCGGGCAACCTCTACGGCACTACCGTCTATGGCGGCACGAATGGCTCGGGGGTGATGTTCGAGTTGACGCCCAAAGGCGGCGGGAACTGGACCGAGACGGTGCTGCATAACTTCGGCAGCGGTACGGACGGAACCTTCCCCTACGGCACTCTGATCTTTGACGCCGCCGGCAATCTCTACGGCACGACTGAATTGGGCGGCCTTCACGGCTACGGTACGGTATTCGAGATGATGCCCAAAGCAAAGGGCGTCTGGAAGGAGAAGGTGCTGTATAACTTCAACGCCGGTAACGGTAAGGACGCGGGCGGTCCGCTTGCTGGCGTGATCTTCGACGGCTCCGGCAATCTGTACGGCACGTCCGAACTTGGCGGCGTGTACTCCTACGGTACCGTTTTCGCGTTGATGCCCAAAGCGGGCGGGGGCTGGAAGGAAAAGGTGCTCCACAGCTTCAACTCCAACGGTAAGGACGGGAACTTTCCCAACGCCGGCTTGATCGTCGATAAGTCCGGCAATCTCTTCGGCACCACGCTTGAAGGCGGCGTTTCTGGCCTCGGTACGGTCTTCGAGATGGCGCCCAAGGCGGGCGGAGGCTGGAAGGAGACAGTGCTGCACAGCTTCAACGCCAAGGGCACGGACGGATATTTTCCATTCGCCAGCCTGATCTTCGATGGTTCCGGCAACCTTTACGGCGCTACGTCGGTTGGCGGCAACCAAAGCGGTGGAACAGTCTTCGAATTAACGCCCGAAGCGGGCGGAAAGTGGAGGGAGAAAATACTGTATAACTTCGCCTACGCTATAGGGTCCGATCCGTTCGGAGCCCTGATTTTCGATGGCTCCGGTAATCTCTACGGCACCACGGGCGCAGGCGGCACTTTTACCTATGGGACTGCGTTCGAGTTGACGCTCCAAAAGACTGGGAAATGGACGGAGACGGTGCTGCATAACTTCAACGACGATGGTACGGACGGGTACGACCCTCACCCCGGCCTGATCTTCGATGCCTCTGGCAATCTCTACGGCACGACCTACAGTGGCGGCGCTTCTACGAGCTGCACCGGCGGATGCGGAACGGTCTTCGAGATCAAGCCTTAAGCCTCAATTTCCGAGACCGCCGCCGCAGAGGTCGTAGAGTCCGGAGTTCTGGTTCTGCTGACTCCGCACGGTGGCGGTCTGCAGAACCACATCATTGAGTTTGGGCGGGATTTTCGACCGAGTCAGGATCGTTTGGGATCGCTGTCGGGATTTTTGCCACCTGCCGTTTTTTTGAAGTTTTATATGTGGGCTTGGGAAGGCTGAAGGTCCCGGCGCTGTAGTGGCCTCTATTCTCCACATCATAGTTCTTGGGCAAAGGTGGAATCCGTATCCCCTCTCCGCCGAGTTGCCTTGCTTGCTGAAGAATGATCTCGGCCCGACCGTCGTACTCTTTCACCGGGCCATGAATCTCGATCACTTTACTCTGCAACTGGCTAAGGTCTCCGACGCGTTTCAAATCGTGAGGAAAGACCACGACGGTAAACGGACACACCATCGAATCCTGACAGAAATCGAAAAGCGTCATACCCTTGCCGGCGTGTTTTACGCGGAAGACCTTGCCGGTGACGCATTGATCTTCCCCGATGTGCTGGCGAGCCTCAGTAATGGGAATGCATTCCGAGGCCGATAGGGCGGAAAAGAATAGCGTCAGCAGCAGCGGCAGAAGTCCAAGGAACGATACCGTGCGTACACTGCTGCGAATGTGCATCGGCAACGTCAACATTGAGGTTTGAGCCGGACTAAAACGCCTGGTACATAACGATTGTATGGCGTGAAACGGAACGTGAGACAGAACAGGACTAGAATAAATCTTGGATTTTCCCGAAACAGAAATGGACAAAGCGAAACGCCGATTCGTATTGAGGGCTCAAGAGCCTTCTGGCAAAGGCTTGCCGATTTCCCAGTGGTGTCCGAACGGATCGACTATTCGTCCTAACCGCCAACCATACTCGTTGCTGACGGGCTGAACCACACTGGCTCCTGCCCCGACGGCCCGCTCGAAAGCGGCATCTGGATCTTCCACGATCATCACCATACGCACGGAACCGCCGCCGAGAGTCTCGGGGCTGAAGTTCAGGTGCTCCGGAGACTCGTCAGCGACCCAGAATTCAGCAGCCCCCACGGACAACCGAGCTACCACTTCTCCATTCTCGTTGTCGAGGCGAAACAACTCCCCAGCTCCAAACGCCGCCTTATAGAACTCAATCGCCTTCGCTCCGCGTCGAACCGAGAGCATGGGAGCTATAGCGGTCTTTAAATCGCTGGCGCTCTGTGAGGAATGGCTCACGAGAAACTCTGATTCCGTTGCGAATGTCTACCATGCGCCGCACAGGCGCGTGCGCCGCGCATGTGCGGCCAACCATGAGAACGACTCTAGTTGAACGCCTTCACCGCTCCGGCTTCGTCATCTCTTACGTCGAAGACGGTGTACAGTTTGGTGATCTGCAGCAGGTCGTGAACTTTTTTCGTCAGGTTCAGCAATTTGAGTTCGCCGCCCTGGTTGCGTACGGTGGTAAAAGCGCTGACCAGCTCGCCAATCCCCGAGCTGTCTATGTACGAAACTTCGCCAAGGTTTAGCAGGAGCTTTTTCTGGCCCTTGGAGAGCAACTCGCGCACAGTGTCGCGCAAAATCACGCTGCCTTCGCCGAGCGTGATCCGGCCGCTGCAATCCACAATGGTTACGCCATCAACCTGACGAGTACTGGTCTTCATGCTCACTGAGAAGCCTCCTTAACGTCCCCGGCTGGCCCGTGGACGTGCTTTACGAGTTTAATTTCGGTGCCCGTTTGGGACGGGAGGATTTGAACTTCGTCCATGAACGAGCGGATAAGAAAAATTCCCCGGCCTGACGTCTTCAAAAGATTCTCCGGAGCCAGGGGATCGGGAATCTTTTCCAAATCTAAACCTTTGCCCTGATCTCGAATGGTGATGATCAAGTCGCTGGCGCTTCGTTCGAAATCCAGTTTAACCTTTTTGCCCGGATCGTAGGCGTTGCCATGGAGCACGGCATTGACCGCCGCTTCGCGCACGGCCATGGAAATCTGCATGACCTCGTCCTCATCGAACCCGGCTTCAGCGGCGATTCGACTGGCTGCCTGCTCGGCGTTATCGACGGTCTCCAGCGTCGAATCGAGCGTATAAGAGACCCGCAGTTCGGTCATGGCAAAGTGTTTGTGAACCCGTCCGCAGACCCGAAACATCCGCCAAACCGGGTTGGCCCAGCCGCGCCTTCGGTTCGCGCATGCGAAAGAAGCTCCCAACCAGCGGATTTGGTAGTTTGCCCTGCCCCTGTGGAAATGTCAACGCGTGGATTTTACGCGGACTCCGGCTCCTGAACTATGCCAACCTAAGATTAGACACCGGAAGCCGAAAAAATAGGCAAAACCGTTCTGGCTTCCTGTTCCGCAGTTGGGTATTCTCTCTGAGCGATGTCCTCGCTGGCGCTTACCGAATTGCTCGGCCTGCCTGTGTTTGATCCGGCCGGAGGCCAATGCGGGCGTGTGCGCGAGGTGGCGGTTGCGCCGCAGGAGGACCGGGCGCGGATCGCGGTGCTCATCGTTCGCACGAAATCAGGCGATCGGGTGATGCCATTCAGCGCCGTCAATTCAATGAATGGCGGCCTGCGCATCGATAGTGCGGCTTCGACCTGGCCGATCGCGGACGGGTCGGAAGGCCTGTTTTTGCTAGCGCGGGATCTGCTCGACCAGCAAATCATCGACGTCCACGGACGCAAAGTGGTTCGCGTCAACGACGTCGAGCTTTACCAGGACCTCACTACCCGTCATCCCGTGCTCCGGGTCGGTTCGGTGGATGTAGGCGCGCGGGGCGCGGTCCGTCGTCTGCTCAAGGGTGTAGTTCCGATTGCCGCACTGCGAGCCTTGCTGCGTCAGATTCCCGAGCGTCCAATTCCCTGGGATTTTGTCGATCTGATCGAGACCGATCCCGCCCGCCGGGTGAAGCTCAAAATCTCCCACGAGCGCCTGGCGAAATTGCATCCTGCCGATATTGCCGACATTGTAGAAGACCTCGCCCCCGACGAGCGCGAAGCAGTGTTTGAGACGCTCGACGATGACGTCGCAGCCGAGGCTTTGGAAGAAGTCGACCCTAAGGTCCAGAAAGCGATTGTGGAATCGCTCGATTCTGACCGTGCCGCGGACATCGTCGAAGAGATGGACCCGGACGCCGCCGCCGACCTGCTCGACAACCTACCCGAGGAAACGTCTGCCGACATCTTGCAGGAAATGGCTCCCGAAGAACGCCGGGAGATGGTCGAACTTCTCGAGCACAAAGAGAATACCGCCGCCGGCCGCATGAATACCGATTACATGGCTTTAGCCGTCGGCGCGACTGCACACGACGCGGTTGAGACCTTGCGCCAGTTTGAAGGCGGCGTCGAGACGGTCAGTACGATTTACCTGATCGATTCCCACGGCACTCTCGCGGGCGCCGTACCCCTGGCGAAACTGGTGCTGGCCTCGCCGGAAACGCCGCTGCTCTCGCTCACGAAAGAGCCGTTGATTTCCTGCCACAAGGAAACGAAAGAGCATGAGTTCGCGGAACTGTTCGACAAATACAATCTGCTCACGCTGCCTGTGATCGATGAGCACAGCAAGCTGACCGGCGTGATTACTTCAGACGACGTGATTAGTCTGTTGCGAGCCAAGCTGTAGCTATCCGACCTCGCAGTCCCCGCCTTTGCAGAGGTGAGGTGGACCGCGCCGAGAACCGACCGTAGCGCTCAAAATCCCGGTCAATGAGTGTTACCGCGATTTTTTCACCAACTACGACCATCTCGTTAAAACGTTGGAGACCAGCAAACCAGCGTAATCTTGAATTTCCCCGCCTGAAAGTGTCTTCTGAGAAAGCTGCGAAGGAGGGCACATTCGTATGCCGGGATCGGGGAATCTGCTCCGCATTGAATTTCCAGATGAGACGCCGAAGCCCGCGCTCATTGCGGTTCTTCTCGTTCTTACAAACGTCGCTGGTTCCTTTGCTGCCGAGTACTGGGTTGAGCATTTCGCCCCCCGCCAACCTTCGCTAGCATGCGCATTCCCGGTCACCTTGAGAGGGGGTGTTGTCGCGTTTGTTCCTCTTTGGTTGGGCCGCTATGAAAAGTGGAGTCTATCGCTGACCTTCGCGCTCTTAGTTTCGTGCTTCTTAGTTTTTGGCTGGTATGTGATCAAGGGGAAGGCGGTTCTTCGCCTACGGCCACGCAAGCAACGATAGGCGTTGATTTATCGTCAGTGAAGCGTTAGCGTCCTGCTTTCAGTGATGTGTTTGTCCAGACTGCCACCCTGACTGCCACATAAGCTGGAACGCCATACACCGCGAAGAAGAACGGAAACCCTATTAGAACTGAGATGTGATCATGATCGGGATGCAGCAGAGCCGCTGGCATGTAGCCAGCCCAAACTCCTAGTGGGAAGTATGGAGCGATTGGCACAGGCAGAGATAACGCAATCCATGTAGCCACAGCAACGAGCATCCAGTGACGGCGGATCGGCGATGATGCGCTGCGAAATATCACCACAGCCAAGATCATCAGGGCTGTGACGCTAACTAGCTCTTGATACCGCAAGTTCCGATCAAGTAAGACATGGAAGTACGAAGCTGGGGCGGTGATGCATCCGACGAAATAACAAGGCACGGCAACAGGAGCGGGCGGCCTGAGCACAAAGTGAAGGCCCAGTTCCTTCCGGTAGTCGAGTTCGCGTTCGGCGGCTTGCTGCCAATTTGGAAAGAGGACGCTGATGCCGAACCACAGAACCCACACACCGAGCACTGCACGTTGAAGGCGGTTCACAATTCACATTTTCCGACAGGATGGATCACAATTCAAAGCAACGAAGGTAACTGTCGCAATCGGGTCATAGAACTTAAAACCCGTCAACGGATCCCTCGACCAGCAGGATGACAGCGACTGCGAATCATCGTTCGCGAACGAGCTTGGATGGGGCACCCTCGGAAACGTGAAGCTCACCATACGACGTCCGTGCCACGACGCCTCCAGCGACAGATCCCGTTCGTGCTCATTTCCTGGTTGTGCTTTCCTATAACCGCGCACCATCCCAGGCTCCATTGCCTGGTCTCGGAATCGAAATAGGCCCAGCGTTCGACGTGACGTTGAGTTTGCGGATCAATCGGAAAGTCGCCGGACTGAAGCTGGTAGTTGCGGTAGCCCGCGACGCATTCCTGCTTAAAGTCGTCGATTTCCTTTTGATACTCTTTTGTCTCTTTCAATATCCATCCGTGTAGTTGTTTCTCGCGTGCCGCGCATGCGTCGGATTTATAGACCCACCCGCCGTTCCGAGCAGAATAAAGATAACCATGCTGCCCACGAACTGAAGATGAGTGTGCCCCGGTCAAACTATCCAAAGTTGTGGGATAAAGACCGTTATCGGCGTGGTATTTCTCCAGCGCTTCCAGCAGGGGCTGTGCCGCTTCTTTGGCGGCAGCAAGATCAGGCGCCGATGTGGGGTCCTCATTTACTTTGACCGTTGTGAAGTGATAGTTCGCCCACAAGCTAATGATCACAGTGAAACCGATAAACACAATCATCCGTAGACGCTGATTCGGCGTCACGTTTCTTCCGGACGGAGCGGTCACGGTTCGCATGATTGCTTTTTAGCACAAGCATGCCGGACAGTTGGTGTAACTGAGGTAACCACAGCCGCGCCTACCGGATAAACAACTTCACGAGTGGTCCAGCTTTGCTCGCTCGGGCAAAGTTTGGGAGAATCCCGGTTTGACGAGATTCTCCCCATGGCCGTCACTTGAGAGCTGGCATGCGACGCGCAACTCGAGTTATATGATCGGCTTCCAGGTGCCCGACACGCAGGCCCACAAGGTCGCGGGATTGCTGACGATCACGCCCGTGTTAGAGAAGAGACTTCCATTCTGGCCCGTGCAAGAACTCCCAGGAACCGTGCTGCCGACGCCCCAGGTCGGTATTTCGGGAGCGCCACTCGTGTTGGTGACAAACCGCGAGTAGCCGCTGCCGATCTTTTCGCCGAGCGCGTACAGACCCAGGAACCCTTGCGCCGGATACGCGGGAGCGGCAATGTCGGTGCTGGTTTCGTCGTCCTTAACCATGTACACCGTGTGAAATTGCCCCTGATTTGCATTGATCCCAAGTAGACTCAGGTCGGTGACATCCGAGGCTACTGTGCACGGGGACACAGCCGTCGAGCTGCAAATCTCTACTACATTGTCAATCGCACCCGAATTACCTCCGCCTGAGCCGGTTACGTTGAAGATGACATTGCCCCGTGCCATGCCGCTGTCTCCAACGACGATGCCATCGTGAAAG
>Ga0210410_10001812_pt1 | contig 19632 bp, 12 predicted proteins | sample IncBWC4MmetaG_FD_161058 | JGI IMG/M metagenome (GOLD analysis project Ga0210410, IMG submission 161058) | Forest soil microbial communities from Barre Woods Harvard Forest LTER site, Petersham, Massachusetts, United States - Inc-BW-C-4-M | ecosystem: Environmental > Terrestrial > Soil >... | reverse complement strand
CCCGCCGCAAACGGCAGGCTCGACTTCACTTTCCTCCGCCTCGCCGGCGCCAAGTCTCCCGACGAAGGCCACATGGCGGCCCTGAGCGTCTCCATTCCCGACAAAACCCACCTCGTGCAAACGTGGACCTTCATGGACAAGGGTAAATCCCAAACCGAAAGCTTCACCGTCACCCGCAAGACCTGATCGCCGTGCAGCCGTCATTGCATCCAAAATGGTGTCCCTGTCCATAACTTAACGTGTAACGATTCCGCTGCTCACTCAATCGAACTTGCAAGGAGATTGCTCCATGTCTAAGTCCCGCAGCCTTCTCGCTCTCGGTGCCGTGCTCTTTCTCGGTTCTTCTGCCGCGCTCCTGCTGCACTCTGCTCCGCGCACCGCTCCCAGCTCGGCTCTCGACGCCGCCTCCCAGCGGAGTTTCGCTTTCACCTATCAGGTCCACGTTCCGGCAAACGCCGACGGAAAATCCAGCCATCTCTGGATTCCCCTCCCGCAAAACGACGCCTTTCAATCCGTCTCCAACCTGAAAATCGAAAGCTCTGTCCTCCACTCGGAAGGCCGCGATCCTGAATACCAGAATCCCTTTGCCGTATTCACTCCTTCCAGCGCCCAGGCCGCCGCAGGTTATGACGTCACTCTCCTCTTTAACGCCACGCGCCGCGAGCATGCCGTAAATATGCATTCGCCCGCGCTGCAGAGCGCCTCCGCCGCACCGGCCGCGAACGATCCATTAATGAAGCGGTATCTTGAACCGGACAAGCTCGTGCCCCTTAACGGAACCATTGCCGAACTTTCCCGCCAGCAAACCGCTGGCGACACCACGCCGCTCCAGAAAGCGCGCCACATTTACGATTACGTGGTCGCCACGATGCGCTACGACAAAACCGGCGAAGGCTGGGGCCGCGGCGACGCTGTCTGGGCCTGCACTTCCAAGCACGGCAACTGCACCGACTTTCATTCTTTATTTATTGGCATGATGCGCTCGGCAGGAATTCCCGCGCGCTTTGAAATCGGCTTCCCGCTTCCCGAAGGAAAATCCGAAGGCGACATTCCCGGCTATCACTGCTGGGCCGAATTTTATCTCAATGGCATCGGCTGGATTCCCGTCGACGCCAGCGAAGCCTGGAAAAATCCCGCCAAGCGCGACTACTTCTTCGGCGCCCACGACGACAATCGCGTCTTCTTCACCTACGGCCGCGACCTCGTTCTCTCTCCCCAGCAAAAAGGTCCCGCGCTCAACTATTTCATATACCCTTACGCCGAATCCGACGGCCAGCCCGTCAAGGGCCTCACCACCCATTTCGCCTTCCGCGATCTCGCCGCCAACTAACGGCTCCGTATGTACGAACCTGAGGGTGCCCCGCCTTTCGCGCTTTTTGCGATAGGTGGGCTCTTACGATCGAACGCCGCCAAATTTCCGTGTCCCTCTTCTCCGTGACCTCTGGGATCTTCCCCTGTGTGTTCTGTGTGAACTCTTCTCTTAGAAACCCCCACTCACCAACTTCCTCGCCGCCAATCCCAGCATCAACCTTGATATCCCCGTCATCAGCAAATTCACGCCCACCAGCGTCCCGATCGCCCACACCGAACTCGACGGCCAGTGAAACCAGATCAACCCGCCCAGCAGCAGCGTCACCACTCCGTTGATCAACAGCCACGACGCCCCATGAGCGCTCTTCAGCCGGATGTACGCCACGATCTCCAGCGCACCTTCCGCCAATATCACTCCCGAAAGCAGCAGCGTCAGCGTGCCCACCGCCATAATCGTGTGCGTCAGGAAATACAATCCGCCGATCAGGTAGACGATTCCCACCAGCAATTGCAGAATCACATGCTTCGCGCCGCCGCCCTTGAACGCCGCAAAAAAGTGCGCCACCGCTCCAATCACCAGCAGCCAGCCCACCAGCAGCGTCACGCCCAGCCCCGCCGCAAACGGCTCCGCAATCGCAAAAAGCCCCAGCAAGATGAACAGCACCGCCACCGCGATGAACCAGTTCGTCGCTTTCTTCACCAGCGTTCCGGGCCCGCGCAATCCCTCCGTCGCATTGGAAGTAGCCATCGCACACCTCTTCTCTGATTTTTCCCTTGTTGTCCGGGCGCCCTGCCTTCAGCACCCGGTTCCGTCAACTCTGCAAAAGGCGGATTCGCGCTGATTCTACCTCTTCGGCCGTTCGTCTTGCCTGCAAAAAAGTGCGAAATATATGGGGAAAAATCAGAAATGTCGGCGCGCCGACATTCCTGCGTGAATGGCCGAAGCAGGAGAGACCGCAGAAAAGTGTTTTGGCTAGACATACCTCCTACCCCCCTGTTTTTGCGTATGTAGGGGAAACATTGGACTTACAGCGGAGTGGCGCGCATGTATGGGAATCGCAGGACTTCGTAGGATATTGGCGGGAAGCAAGAAGCGGCGCGCTTCGGCCCCGGTGAAGCCCACGTGGCGCAAAAAACGCGCTACGCTCATGGCAAGAGAGTAACACCCCCCACCCCCCTGTTTTTCGCAAGTGGCCGAAATAAAGGACTTGAAGTCCTTTGTTTTGTATCAGTTTAGAAGTGATGGAAACACAGGACTTAGATGTGAGGGTTTTGGGGACGGGGAGGGACGGACGGCAAAAACAGAGAACTCCCCGCGCGAACCCTCCGCGCAAAACGCTCAGGGTAAACATGGGGAATTATCCCACGTTGTAGCTACTTTATCAACAGTATTGTGTAGTACTGGGACGATTTTGCGGCGAACGGGTAACGGGAACGGGAGAGGTGTGAGTTCGAACGGAATACAGTGCGAATGAGAAACGCAGGACCTAACTAGAGTTCGCCGCGAAAGGCGCTGGAGAGAATGGAGGGCATGAGGGCGTCGAGTTCGGCAGCGGTCTCACTCTGGATGCGTTTGGCTGCGTCTACGCGTCGCTTAACCCTACGGAACTCAAGTTGAATTTTCATCGACGGAAGAGGGAACTTGTATCGAAGGAAGGCCTTAGGGTGCAGTCTTCTCCTCCGGACGTTTGTTCCCGTACTTATGGCAGCCAGTTCTGGCCATACAGAAGGAATGCGGAAGTAGGTGTCGAGCACCTCGGGCAGGACGCGATCTTGCCGCACTTCGAACACGGGGAATTCTGGCGATACGTAGAGGCTGTCACAATCGTCGCGTACGACACCTAAGGCTCCTTCCCAGGCCATGAGTTTGGGATACACGAAGTCGCCTCTCTTAATCTTCGTTAGAGATCGATAAGCAAATTCCGAGCCCTCTTTTCGTTGTCCTGGGAACACGCCACGCCCAAAGCAATACACCCCGGCAAATTGGTAAGAATGAGTCGCTTCGACATTCACCTCGGGCTCGCGCAATGTGAGAAGTTCATTCATATCAGTGGGCGTAGACACTCCATCCGGAGGGTTAATTATCAATGCCCTACACAATGCATCCATCTGGGCAGTAACTTCCTTCTGCAATCGACTTGCCTCGGCGACCTTTGATGCCAACTTTTCGATGCGGGAGACGATGCGGCGTTGTTCGGCGAGCGGTGGAAGGGGGACCGTGCTGGACTCAAAATCCAGTGGGTCCAGACTTCGCCGGCGCACATTGGTGCCCGTACTTTGGCTTCCGATCGTGTGCCACACAGACGGAAGCCTGAAATACCAATCCAGAAAGCGGGGATCGGCTAGATTCCGCTCGAATTCATAAAGTACAAAGGCCCCAGACATCACGCAGCCATCTGTTTCCGGTGGGGCTACGCCAAATGCACCTTCCCAAGCCATAATTTTGCAATATATAAAATCACCTGACCGAATCCTCTGTAGCTTGTCGAGTCCAAATGTGCTCCCGAGTTTCCTCTTGCCGACGAAAATTCCCCGAGCGAAGCTGTAGGTGCCTGCGAATTGATATTCCGTGAGTGGCTGTTTTCGTTCGAAGCGGTCAGCCCGTCTAAGAATTGCCCCGAGTTGAACCCGGGGCCAATTTCCGTTCATGCCTATTTCAGGCAAAGCAATACTGGGACAATGGTTTGTCATCGCTCGACTTGGGATAAAAGTTGTTTTATTTCGGACAACAGGCCAGTGATTCGCCGTTCTTTCAGCAAGACATCTTCTGCGAGTTTCTTTGGCGGGAGGTGCTCGAACTCCTCTTTTGTTCTAGGATTCTTAATGTCGAGATTGACAGAGACGAGCGACCCCTGGGCGTCGTACTTAAGCAAATCTTTGGCGAGAATTTTCCATGCGCGGTCGTTCTCCTCACGTTTGTTCCACCAGGTGAGACAGTTTTCAAATTCCTCGAACCGCATGGGCTGTGTTTTCGTATAGGTTTTTCGGCCTTCCGGCAGGGGTTGTTCGTAATACCAGATTCCTTTCGTTGGTCCAGACCGATCGAAAAAGAGAAGGTTCGTGGAGATCGAAGTGTAGGGCGCAAACACTCCGTTCGGCAGGCGGACGATGGTGTGGAGGTTGAATTCCTTGAGAAGTTCTTCTTTGATTTTAGCGCAGACACCATCACCGAACAGAGTTCCGTTAGGAACGACCATGCCGCATCGGCCAGCTTTCACCTTGCCTAGTGGGCGGCGAAGCTTGCGCATGATGAGCTGGAGAAAGAGGAGAGCCGTTTCCGCGGTCTTCTTGTCTTCAGGGAAGTTCGCTAGAATGCCGCGCTCTTCTTCGCCGCCGAAGGGTGGGTTGGTCATGATGAGGTCGACGCGGTCCTTGTCGCCGATTTCACGAAGAGCAAAGCGAAGTGCGTTTTCGGGATCAATCTCTGGTGATTCGAGGCCGTGGAGGAGAAGATTCATTTGACATAGAAGATAGGGGAGAGGCTTTGGTTCGATCCCGAAGAGAGAACCTCTCTGGAGCTGAGCGAGGTTTTCGGTGGTTTTGCACTGCTTTTTCAAGTGAGAAAAGGATTCGGCGAGGAAGCCTCCCGTCCCGGCAGCCGGATCGAGGATAGTTTCGCCGAGACGGGGATTCATAACGGAGACAATGAACTTAACAACGGGACGCGGGGTGTAAAATTCACCGGAGTCTCCCGCCGAATCTCGCATTTCGCGGAGCATAGACTCATAAAGCAAACCGAGGGTGTGGATTTCGTCTTTCGAGGTAAAGTGGATTTCGTTGATTTTGTTGATGACATCGCGGAGGAGATAGCCGTTAGTCATGCGGTTGAAGGTGCCGTTGAAGACTTTGGCGATCACGTCGCGGCGGTCACCGTTAGTGTTACGAAGCGATTTTAGATAAGCAAAGAGACCCTGGCCGCGTTTCGCGTCAGGACGAATGGCTTCGTCTTGATTGATGAAGGCGAGCAGCTCAGGTCCGGTGATGCCCTGTGGATTGGCGCCCCAGTCGCGCCAGCGATAGGGCGATTCTATGGCTGGACGGAAGCGCTTTCCGGCGATTTTGGCTTCTTCGGCGCGGATGGATTCCATGTCGTCAAGGAATTTGAGAAACATGACCCAGGTGAGCATGGGGAGGCGGTCGAGATCGCCATTGAGGCCTTTATCCTTGCGCATGATGTCGCGGCAGGATTTGACGGTGGAGGCGAGCTGTTGAGCGGTGGACTGGGTTGCTTCGAGTTTGGATGGCTTTTGTTTGCGCATTGGAATTACGAAGGTAGAGTACCGGAAGTGCGGAGGTGAGGTAAAGGTTCAGAGGAGAGATTTTTCGCTTTGCTCGAAATGACAAAAGGGAGGAGCTAAGCCGCGTAAAGGAGCGATTGGAGCTCGGAGATGGCGAAGCGAAGATTGTCGGCACCGCCGAACATCTGCGAAATGTCAATTACGGTGCCGTAATCGGAGATCGGCGGAACTTTGAGAATGTCCGGGATGGAGAATTGGGCCGTGCCGAAGTCGACGTATTTTTCGAGGATTTCTTGGAGGACTTGACGGGCTTTTTCAGAATATTTCTCGAAAAAGGCTTTCTGTTCCTTGCGAAGGCGCTCGGCGCGCTCGCGGCGAGTGCGAACGGGGGCGCTGTAGGCAACCTGGCAAAGCAGATCGAAGGGATCCGCATCTGGTTGGTTCGCGTCGGCGATGAGCTGATCGAGAGTGATGCCTCGGTCTTCAAGCGCTTCAATGATCTTGGCGCGCTGCTCTGCATCTGACCATTTGGACCGAAACTCCACAGCGGACGGACACATGCTGCGGACTTTTTCACCAGTGTAGTCGGTGAAGCGAACGACGCGAAGCTGTTTGCCATCGGCATCCAGTTCGGATACGAAGTGAGCGACGATTTCTACGGAGCCGTTGTCCACGTAGAATTTGCGGGGTTCGCTGCCGGCCTTGCCACCCGGCTCCGGAATTTTCGGCGACTCCTGGTCGGCGACCGCTTCCTCGGGCCGTTCGATGACCTCTTTGATTTTTTCTCCCGCGGCGTTCATTTCTTCCTCGGTGACAAGGGCGGGTTCCCCATCGAAGTCGGGGTCCGCGAATAGCCTCGTCGCACTGCCCGTGTAGTCGAGGATATTGAAGTATAGCTTCCCGTAGTCGTCCCGGACGCGGGTGCCGCGGCCGATAATCTGCTTGAACTCGGTCATGGAATTGATGACGCGAGCGATGACGATGTTTTTGCAGGTAGGGACGTCCACACCGGTGGTCAAGAGTTGGGAAGTGGTGACAATGGCAGGGGTGGTAGTTTCGAGCTCTGTGAAATGGTCCAGATGGCCTCGTCCGGTCGATCCCTCGTCCGCAGTTACACGGACAACGTAATCCGGGTATTGCTGGGCCAAGTCCGCGTTGAGGTTGTTGAGGGCGAAGCGCATCTCTTCGGCGTGTTCCTGATCGACGCAGAAGACAATGGTTTTGTCGAAGCGGCCGTTGGCTTTGAGGAAGTCCGTGAGATTGCGAGCAATGGCTTCGGTGCGGGGGCGCAGGGCGAGTTTGCGCTCGAAATCCTTGGTGGTGTATTCGCTGTCGGGGATTTCGCGGCCGTGGCGGTCGACTTGGCCGTGATCGGGGCGCCATCCGATGGAGTCAGCGCTGCTGACAATGCGGTGGACGCGATAAGGAGCGAGGAAGCCATCATCGATGCCTTGGCGGAGGCTGTAGGTGTAAATCGGATTCCCGAAGTAGAGGTACGTATCGCGATTGTCATCGCGCTTCGGTGTAGCGGTCATGCCGAGCTGCAGGGCCGGCTCGAAATACTTCAGGATGTCCTTCCAGTTGGAATCATCAGCTGCGCTGCCTCTATGGCACTCATCCACCACGATTAGGTCAAAGAAGTCTTTTGGATATTCCTTGTAAAGACCGGGGCGGTGTTTGTCCTTGGCTATGGCCTGGTAGGTCGCGAAATACATTTCGCGGCTCTTGATGGCTTCGCCCTCGATCTTGTGCCCCGCGTCGCCAAACGAGCCAAACATTTTTGCTTTCGGGTCGTCCACCAGGATATTGCGGTCGGCAAGATAGAGGATGCGCGGACGGCGCGTTGGATCGCCGTTGCGATTCCACTTGGTGCTCCAGAGCTTGTGGCAAATTTGGAAGGCGACAAAAGTTTTGCCGGTGCCGGTGGCGAGAGTCAGGAGGACATGCTTCTGGCCTTGGAGGATAGCGCGGATGGCTCGATTGATGGCGATTTCCTGATAGTAGCGCGGCGGTTTTCCGGCCAGGTGATAGTAGGGCGTGAGGAGGCGTTCGACGATCTGGCTGGGGATGTTCTCGCCGTGCTTGAGGCGCTGCCAGAGTTCGTCCGGGGATGGGAAGGCGTCGAGTTCTTTGTTAAGGCCGGTGAGGAAGTCATGCTCGATGATGCCGTGCCCGTTTGTGGAGTAGGCGAATTTGATGCCGAGGACTTGGGCGTAGTCCTTTGCCTGGGCGAGCCCATCAGCGGGCTTCTTGTAGTCGGCTTTGGCTTCGACAATGGCGATTGCGAAGTCTGGGCGATATCGGAGCAGGTAGTCGGCTCGTTTCTGTTTGCGGCGGATGGTGCGATTGCCTGCAACGACGATGCGGCCATCGGTAAACGTCCGCTGCTCGTTGATATGCTCGTCCGACCAGCCTGAAGCATAGAGCTTGGGGAGAACGTACTTTCGGCATGTGTCCGCTTCAGTGAGGTTCGGCATGCACGCTGAGGAACTGTTTAGATTTACGGCAATGAGAATCCGTTATCGATTCTTGCATCATTCCAGACACCTGCCAACAAGTCATCCGAGTCTGTTTATCGTACAGGTACCTCCTTGTAAAACAATTTCCTTATTAGGAAGAACGAGTATAGCTTGGCGGATAAGATATACTCGCAACATCGGTATCGTAAGTCCTTATATATAAAGAGCTCGGCGGGTACTGCGGGCTACGCTTCTCTTCCTTCAGGTCGCTGGGCATTGGCCACTAGCCACCTTTTTCATTCACCGCGCATTCACAAACCTGTTACCGGGGCTTCACCCACCCTTCTCCCTGTCTTGTCACAATGCTTCCCAGTCAGGGGACCAACTTATACACCATGCCTACCCTCAATACGCGGCGTACGGTACACTGCTACCAATGCGATCCGCCCCGCGAGATTCTTTCATGAAGCGCGTACTGATTATTGAAGACGATCGCGACATCGTCGAACTCGTCCGCTACAACCTTGCCAACGAAGGTTTTCAGGTGAACGCCGCCTTCGACGGCACCAGCGGCCTTTCTACTCTGAAAAAGACGCCGCCCGATCTCCTTCTGCTTGACCTGATGCTTCCGAAAATGTCCGGGCTGGATATTTGCCGCGAAGTGCGCAAGGACGAATCTCTCAACCGGCTTCCCGTCCTGATGCTCACGGCGCGCGGCGACGAAGCCGACCGCGTGGTCGGCCTGGAGATGGGCGCGGATGATTACGTCACCAAGCCTTTCAGTCCGCGCGAGTTGATCGCCCGCGTCAAAGCGCTGCTTCGCCGCGCCGAACCGCCTGTTGATTCCCCGCGCGTCATCGAAATCGGGCGCCTCGCGATCGATCCGGCCTCCTATCGCGTCAGCCACTCCGGCAAGCCTGTGCCGCTCAGCACGCTCGAATTTCGCCTGCTCTACTATCTGGCCTCGCGTCCCAACCGCGTGTTCACGCGCGATCAGTTGCTTGACGCCGTCTGGGGCACGGACCGCTTCGTCACGCCGCGGAGCGTGGACGTTTACGTCCGCCGCCTGCGCGAAAAAATTGAATCTGACCCGGAAAATCCCCTGCACCTGAAAACCGTCCGCGGCGCAGGCTATCTGTTCGAGACACGTGCGGCGTAAATTTTTTTGGAAACTCGCGCTCACCTTCCTGGCGCTCTTATCGGGCGCCCTGCTGGCCGTGGACTTTCTCGCCGAGCGGGCCCTGCGCACCAGCTTTGAAAATGACGCTTACCGCGAACTGCACTCCCTGGTTCGGCTGATCCGCGTTCACCCGCTGCCGGTAACTACCTTTCCGCCGCAAACCGCCGACCAGATTTCTGTGCTGCAAGGTTGGGTTTCCAACGCCGCCTCAAGCGGCGCCCGGGTAACCCTCATCGCGGCGGACGGCCGGGTGCTCGCCGACTCCGAGTCCGATACCGGCACGATGGAAAACCACGTGGGCCGCGAAGAAGTGCGCGATGCCCTGCAAAAGGGAGAAGGGCGCGCCATTCGAGACAGCGTCACCGTCAAGCGCCCGTTGATTTACTACGCCGTCCGCCAGAACTTGCCCGACGGGACGCCGATTGTGCTGCGGTTGGCGCTGCCGATGGAGGGGATCGATGAATCGCTCGCCCAATTCCGAGCCAGCCTGCGGCTGTGGTCGCTGCTGATCTTCCTGATTGCCGCGGCGGTGGCGCTGTTGATGTCGCGCTCGTATAGCGATCGCGTCGAGCGATTGCGGGAATTTTCGCTGCGCGTTGCTGAAGGCGATTTCCGGCCGCTTTCCGCCGACGGCAGCGGCGACACTCTCGATGCCCTTGGCGCTTCGTTGAATCAAACGGCCGCGCGCCTGGACCGCACGATTCGCACGCTTACGGAAGAACGGAATCTCTCGTCCGCAATTCTTGGCTCGATGGTGGAGGGCGTTGCGGTCGTAAACGGCGCGGAGCGCCTGGTGTTTACAAATCCGGGGTTCGCTTCGATTCTTGGCCTCGACGTTCCTCCCGTTCCCGGGAGTTCCTTGCTCGAAGTGGTCCGCCAGACCGAACTCATCGGTGCGGTGCGGCGCGTTCTGGCCGGCGAGCCTCGCGTGGAATCGGAAATCGCCACCGGCACGTTGCGCCAGCATTTTTTTGCGGCGACGGTCGCCTCGGTGCGCGCCGGGGATACGTCCGGCGCGGTCATCGTGCTCCACGACATTACGGAACTTCGCAAACTCGAACGCATTCGCCGCGATTTCGTGGCCAACGTGTCCCACGAATTCCGCACTCCGCTCACTGCAATTCAGGGGTTCGCCGAAACGCTGATCGCGGGGGCGCTTGACGACCCGCAAAATCGCGGCCGGTTCCTCAACATCATTCTTGAGCACGCGCGACGACTCGCCCGCCTCACCGAAGATCTGCTGAAGCTTTCGCAGATGGATGCGGACCGGCTGGAACTGGAAATTCATCCCGTCAAGGTTTCACAGCTTATCGAATCCTGTTATGAAACCGCGCGGCATCGCGCCGATGAAAAAGAGCTTTCTTTGACGCTCGCCCCGGGCCTCTCGCAGAACTTGCCGGATGTTGCCGGCGACGCGCGCAGGCTTCAGGAAGTTCTGCAGAACCTCCTCGACAACGCCATTCAATACACGCTGCCCGGCGGGAAGATTGTGCTCAGCGCCGAGCTGAAAAACTACTACGTAGTGTTTACCGTTTCCGACACCGGCATCGGCATTCCCACCGCCGACCAGCCGCGCATCTTCGAGCGCTTTTACCGCGTGGACGCGGCGCGCTCGCGCGAAGCTGGCGGCACCGGCCTCGGGCTGGCCATTGCCAAGCACCTGGTTGAAGTGCACGGCGGGCGTATCTGGGTGGAAAGCGAAGTCGGCGTTGGTTCCCGCTTTCATTTTTCGGTTCCGCTGTTTGATCCAGGGCGCGCCGCCCTGCGCTCAACTTCTTCCGCGGCTGGCATCGGCCGGGCCAGCCGTCCCGGCTCTTCCGCAGGCTCCTAGAGCCTGCTTTTTCATATTCATCCCACTGTTACATCTCCGTAATGTTTTCGCCGCAAAATCCTCTCAGGCCGTGGCGTTGCGGCACGGCCTGATTTCGCCGCGGAGGTTCCCAATGACCCCAGCAGCCGGATTGACCGAAGCGGTTCTCTACGACACGCTCGTCAACTACCTGATTTCGATGGCTCGCGTGGTCGAAAGCGCCATGAACCGCGCGCTCGACGCCATCATCGCGTTCGATAATCAGCGGACCTCAGGTCTTCCCGGCGAGGTGTTTCTGTTGGAGCCCCGCATCAACGAGATGGAAATCATGATCGACGAGCACGCCATCCGCTTGCTGCGCCGCGGTTCGTTCACCGACGACGAAATGCGGCTGGTCGTTGCCGCGCTGAAGATCACCAACGATCTGGAACGCATCGGCGACATCGCCGTAAATCTCGCGGAGCGTGTTATTTCGCTGCGCGAAATGCCCGACGCCAAACCACCCGAGGAACTCGCGCCAATGGCGGAAGCGGTCCGCTCGATGGTCAGCCGCAGTCTGGGTTCGCTTATCTTCCGTAATGCGGAAATGGCCGCGCAGGTTCTGGAGAGCGATGATGTTGTGGACCAGTACCGCGACCGCATCTTCGAGAACCTGCTTCTCCACATGACGCAGAATGTTGCTCTCGTCACGCCCGGAATGCAGTTCGTGCTGGCCACGCGCCATCTGGAACGCATTGCGGATCACGCCACGAATATCGCGGAGGACATCATCTTCTGGGTGCGCGGCCTGGACGTGCGCCACGGCCGCGGATTGACCGTGCGCCCGGAATCGGAGATGACCACGATGGGTTTGAGTTCCGAGGTCACGGAGAATTCACACGGGCTTCATCCGGATGTGACCCCGACTTGTGAAACTCAGCGCGTTTGAACTTCACTCAACGTCCTACCTCGGGGACCGGTGCACCCCTGGCACCGGTCCCCTTCTCCTCCCGCGACGATAGAAGGCACATTACAGCGGGCATCCACTTGACCCCAAGGAAGACTCCAATTACTGTTAGCGGATAGGCAGAATTAAAATGCCAGAGCGGAACCACCCAATTCGGGCCCAGCGGTTGAATGTGTGGATTTGTGTGCTCCTGGCGGGATTGCTCCTCTACAATCCCTTTGCCGCTCTCTACTATTCCCATGACACGATTGAAGTTCACACCCTGCAGCGAAATCGTGCGGCAGTCGGCGCCTCGGAATTGCAGCACTTCAGCCCGGTTCAGGACGGTATCCAGCAAGCCGATGTGAATTTGGAATCAAATCGCGAAGAAGTCGCGGTGCCCGCAGGAAGTTATGTGGGCCGTGGGTTCGAGCGAGAAGTAGAAGTACCGCAATCGGATATTGTGTTCAAAGTCTGGTCGCGGCCCCCGCCCCTGGCTTAACCCCATTGCTCGTGCCGGCCCAAAAAAAGGGAACCGGCAAATCCCGAATCATCATCTCAATTCTGTAGTGTTCCCGGTTCTCTCTTACCGATATCGGCGGGGATGAGCCCTTCGCGTCGTTCGGAAACGACTGTCAAAATAAGGACACGAAATGTCAAAAAGGAACAAGCTGATAGTCGCGGGTCTCGTTTTTTTGGGGCTGATCGCATTGTGGTCAGGATGGCGCCACGGAAAGACGGAAGCAGACGGCGCGGATCCCGCGGGGAAGACGCACGGCGAGACCGTGGCCGCGGTAGTCAAAGTTTCGCGCGGGAAATTGGGCTCGCCCCTGACCCTGGCCGGTGGGTTTAAGCCATTTCAGGACGTGGACGTTCACGCGAAAGTTGCAGGCTACATCAAGAAGATTTATGTGGACGTCGGATCCCGCGTCTCCGAAGGCCAGACGATTGCGATTCTGGAAGTGCCCGAATTGGCGGCGCAGCTCGCGGGCGCCGATGCAGCCGTGCGGCGGGCGCGGCAGGAAATCAGCCGCGCGCAAGGAGACGTGGAGCGGGCCAAGTCTGGCCACGTGGCTGTGCACGCCATGTACGAGCGGTTGAAGCAAGCGGCGCAGCAAAAAGCGGGTTTGGTAGCGCAACAGGAAGTAGACAACGCCCAGGCTAAGGATCTGGAAGGAGAAGCGCAGGTTTCGAGCGCAGAAGCATCGCTGAATTCCGCCCAGCAGGCGCTGGAAGTGGCCGAAGCGAATGCGAAGCAGTATGCGGCGCTATCCGAATACACGCGGATTGTGGCGCCGTTCACGGGCGTGGTGACGATTCGCTATGCGGACACGGGCTCGCTGATAGCCGCGGGCACGGCAAACAGTACGCAATCGGCGCCGGTGGTGCGCATTGCGCAAATTTCCGTATTGCGATTGGTGCTGCCGATCCCGGAATCGATCGCCGGGGAAATCCGCCTAAACGATCCGGTGAAAGTGCATGTGCAGGCGCTGAATGCGGATTATGTAGGGAAGGTGTCACGGTTTGCCGACTCGCTGGATCCACAAACGCGAACGATGGAAACCGAAATCGATTTTCAGAATAGCGACGGAAGACTTCTTCCGGGTATGTACGTTCAGGCCATCGTGATTCCGCCGGATCAGCGGGACGTGTTGACGGTGCCGCTGGAGGCGGTGGAATTGGGCGCGGACGCCAGCCAGGGAAGCGTTCTGGTGGTGAACGCAAAAAGCGTTCTGGAAGAGCGAAAAGTGCAGTTGGGATTGCAGGGAAACATGAAGGTTGAGGTGCGCGGAGGACTCAGCGAAGGAGAGCGCGTGGTGGTCGGCAGCCGGAATGAGTTTCGTGCCGGGATGAAAGTGGCGCCGAAGGAAATCGACATCAGCCAGCCGGGCGAGGCGGAGGCGAAGTAATGCCGAAGTTTGCCCTGGCCTATCCCTATTTCATCATCATGCTGTGCCTGGTCGTCGCGGTCGTCGGTGTGACCACCGTGGTGCGCATGCCGGTTGACCTCTTCCCGCAGATCAATATCCCCGTTGTAGTGGTGGCGACGTTTTATGGCGGTATGCCTCCGCAACAGATTGAAGCGGACATAACCGATACATTTGAACGATTCTTCACGTTGGGCAGCAATATCGACCACATCGAATCGCGATCGTTAACCGGCGTGAGTCTGATCAAAATTTATTTTAAACCGGGCACCGACGCCAACGCAGCCCTGAGCAACATCGGTAACCTGGCGATGGCCGACCTCAGGCGGTTGCCACCGGGCACCCTGCCGCCGGTGGTTTTGAAATTCGATGCCTCGAGTTTGCCGGTTTGCCTGATCACGCTCGAAGGCAAGGGTTTGAACGAAACGCAATTGAAGGACCTGGCGCAATTCGAAGTGAGAAACCAGGTGGCCAACGTGCGAGGCGCATCGGTGCCACAGCCGTTTGGCGGAACCTACCGGCAGATCCAGGTGTTCGTGGATCCCGTAAAGCTGGAAGCCCACCAACTGAGCCTGACGGATGTGGTGGAGGCGGTCAACAATTCCAACCTGATTCTGCCTGCCGGAGATGTGCGCATTGGCAACCGCGATTACAACATTTATGCCAATAGCCAAGTGCCGACGCCGTCCGACGTCAACAAGATTCCGCTGAAAAGTGTGGGCCTGGGGTCCGTGCTTGTGGCGGATGTTGGAAAAGCCGAAGACGCCGGCGCCATCCAGACCAACATTGTGCGCATTGACGGGCAGCGATCGGTATATATCCCGGTGCTGAAACAGGGCGGAGACAGCAACACCATCGCGATCGTGAATGGCATCAGAGAGGCCACGAAGCACCTGGTTGACATTCCGGACGTCCTGAAAACGGCAGTGGTGTTCGACCAGTCCGTATTCGTAAAGACCGCGGTCAAGAATCTATTGAAAGAAGGCGGCATTGGCCTGGTCCTCACCGGCCTGATGATTCTGCTGTTTCTGGGCAGTCCCCGCGCGACCTTTGCGGTGTTGCTCTCGATTCCGCTCTCCGCGCTGACGTGTTTTCTGGTGATGAACGGAATGGGCGGGTCCATTAACACCATGTTGCTGGGTGGATTGGCGCTGGCGTTTTCACGTTTGATTGACGATTCGGTGGTGGTGCTAGAAAACATTTTTCGGTTCATGGAAAACGGGGCGCCGCCGCGAGAGGCAGCTGAAAAAGGGGGGATGGAGGTGGCGCTGGCGGTGTTGGCGGCAACCTCCACGACTTCCATCGTCTTTTTCCCGGTTACGTTTTTCTATGGAGTCAGCCGGTATCTCTTCGTCGATCTGGCTTTGGGCGTGGTGCTCTCGATTTTCGCTTCTTACATCTTTGCGATGACGGTGGTGCCGCTCTATTGCGCAACTTTCATCCGGTTGGAAGGGCATGGAGGAGGGCACGAGGGAGCACATGAAAGCCCAAAGGGTTTGTTTGCGCGGGTGGTACATCGATTCAACGAGAATTTTCAGAAGCTGCTTCTCTTTTACGATAAGCAAGTGACGCGAGCGCTGGTGCGTCCCGGACTGACTGCTCTGTTCATACTGGGGGGCATCGTTCTGCTGATCGGCGGCGTATTCCCCTTCGTTGGGCGAGCCTACTTCCCCCGCACGGATCCCGGACAATTCGTGATTGATCTGAAAATGCCCACCGGGACCCGTCTGGAAGTATCCGACAAGTACGTGGCCAACGTGGAGCAGGAAATCCGCTCGGTAATCCTTCCTCGTGATCTGGACATGATTGTCTCCAACATCGGCATTACGCCGGACCTTTCGGCAATCTATACCAGCAACTCCGCAATGCATACCGCATTCGTGCAGGTCAGCCTGAAAGAGGGACACGAGGTCGGTAGTTACGAATACATGGAACGGGTACGCCGCAAACTGGCCAACGATTTGCCGCAGGTGAGCGCGTACTTCCAGGCCGGCGGCTTGGTGGATTCGGTGGTGAACCAGGGATTGCCGGCCCCGCTGGACATCCAGGTGAGCGACAACGACATGGGAGAGGCTTACGGAATTGCGCAAAAGATGGCACTAGCGCTGAAGGGCTCGAAGAACGTGAGCGGCGTGCTTATCCCTCAGGACCTCGATTACCCGGGCCTGGAACTTAACATTGACCGGGAACAGGCCAGCTTGCTTGGGTTGACACCCAAGGAAGTGGTGGACAACGTGATTACCGCGCTGACCTCGAACGGGGTGATTGCGCCGAGCTACTGGATTGATCCGAAGACGGGGAACAACTACATGCTGACGGTGCAGTACTCGAATGAAAAAGTGGGATCGATGACGATGTCCGATTTCCGGAACATCCCGTTGCGGGCGAACTCCTCCAAGGCATATACCCCTTTGCAATCGGTGGCCAGGATCGAACCGCTGAACACGCCAACCGAGGTGGATCATTACCAACTGCGGCGAGTGATCGATATTTATGTGATGCCGACGTCGGAGGACCTGAGCAAGGTAAACGCCGAGGTCAATAAATTGGTGAGCGGTTTGAAACTCCCAAAGAATGCCCGCGTAACAGTTCAGGGGGCGGTGGTGGGGATGAATGAATCCTTCCGCCGGTTTGCGATTGGCCTGCTGCTTTCGGTGATCCTGGTTTATTTGATCCTGATGGCGCAGTTCCGCTCGTTCATCGATCCATTCATTATTTTGACGGCGATTCCGCCTGGCCTGACCGGAGTGGTGCTCATTCTGTTCCTCACTCATACAACGCTGAACATCATGTCATTGATGGGTGTGATCATGATGACGGGAATCGTGGTTTCCAACAGTATTTTGATCGTCGAGTTTTCCGGGATTCTGCACGAACGCGGAATGGGCCTGCAGCAGGCAGTGGTCGAGGCGTGCAAAGTGAGGCTGCGGCCGATTCTGATGACGTCGCTGGCCACTGTGCTGGGCATGATTCCGATGGCGTTGGGGATTGAAGCGGGAAGCGAACAATATGCGCCGCTGGCACGCGCGATCATTGGGGGCTTGGGGGTCTCCGTGGTGGTGACGGTGTTTCTGGTGCCTGCCGTCTATCTGGTGATCCACGGAAGAAAACGCGCGGAAACGGCGGAGGTGGCATCGTGAAGGCGGTGATTCGGTTGGCTGTGATGTTCGCCCTGATGGTTGCGTGCGGAGCAGCGCAAGAACAGCCGGGCGCCCCTACGGGGAATTCAACTTCGACCAGCGACAATGAAAAGTTGCTGACGATTCGGGAAGCCGAAGCCATTGGCGTGCGCAACAACCCGCAAATCACAATCGGGAAATTGCGCGCGCTGCAGGCGCGGGAATTTGTACGCGAGGCGCGGTCGGCGCTGATGCCCAACGTGAATTTAAGCGTGACCTCCGTGGCTGCCAATGCGGGCTCGAGACTCGCGGCCGGATATCTGACAAATTCAATTCTATATTCGCGAACCGCCGGGGGCGTGTCCGTCAGCCAATTGGTCACGGATTTCGGCCGGACCACCAACCTTGTGTCGAGTTCACAGTTCCAGGCCAAGGCGGAAGATCAGAACGCTATCGCGACGCAACAGGACATTATCCTTGCCGTGGATGAGGCCTTTTACAACACGCTGGAGACACACGCGCTTTTGCAGGTTGCTGAGGACACGGTAAAGACGCGGCAGACGCTTGTGGATCAAGTACAGGCGTTGACCGATGCGAAACTCCGATCGGACCTGGATCTCAGTTTCAGCAAAGTGGATCTGGCGCGCGCGAAGCTGCTGCTGCTCGAATCCAACAACAATTATGAAGCCTCAGTTTCCACACTTTCTGCAATTCTCGGATATCCCGATCGCCAGAATTTCCGCACTGTTGATCCGGAGCAGCAGGCGTCGGCGCCGCCCGTGCTCGACGCCACGCAATTGATTCAGAAGGCCATGCAACAGCGCCCGGAAATCCAGGCGATGCAGAATGAAGTGATCGCAGCGGAAAAATTCGGCCGCTCGGAGCACGATCTCTGGTGGCCGACCGCAAATGCCATAGGAGTGGTGGGCCAGGCCCCGGTGCGCAACGATCAGATCCCAAGCTGGTACGGCGCCATGGGCGTGAATATCAATATTCCCGTATTCAACGGGTTCCTTTTCAATGCGCGGGCCAAGAGCGCCGATCTTGAAACGGAAATGAAACGCAAGAAGTTGCAGGATCTGGAAGATAACCTTGCCCGGGACGTGCGCAACAGCTGGCTGGACACGCAAAAAGCCTACGCGCGGTTGTCCGTTACCCAGCAGCTTTTGGAACAGGCGAATCTGGCGCTCGAATTGGCGCAGGCCCGTTATAAATTGGGCTTGAGCTCGATCGTGGAATTCAGCCAGGCGGAATTACAAAAGACCGATGCAGATCTGCAAGACACTGACGCAAGATACCAATACCGGGTGACGCAGATCATGCTGGCGTATCAGATGGGCGAGAAGCGTTGAAGGGACCCACGTTCGCCTCAAGGTTTAGTCGGTAAGATCAGCTCTCTCCCCTCCGCAATTTGCCGGAACGAATCCCGCCGACAGTTATTTTTTTACGTATCCGTTTGGTCTCTAGACCCATCCAACGCCGGAGTTGTGTGTCCATCACGGCCAATGGGGCGGCCTGTAACAAACCGTAAAGTGCTGTAACTAAAAGAGATAGGATGGCAATCGGGACGATTGTTACAGACTATTCATGTTGGATTGATATGCGCGTAAGAGATGCCACATAACTTCCCAAACGGGGTGGTACGCATTTCCCGGGAACGTGTTCGAAATCTGCTGCAAAAAAAAGAGAGAGGCAATGAGAAAAATCGCATCACTCGCACTATCGCTGTTCCTGCTGACCGGGACGGCCTTCGCTGATTCACCCAAAGACTCACCGAAAGATTCGCCGAAGGATGCACCAAAAGAAGCGGCGGCAACGCCCGCGAAACCCGCGGCGGCAAACGCGCCAACCAAGACGAACGCGGAAATCGCCGCCCAGATGGAAGAACTGCGCCAGGCGCTCCAGGCACAGCAGGAACAGTTGCAGATGCTGAAGGAAGAATTGGCGAAACGCGATCGCCAGATCGAAGAAGCGCGGGAAGCGGCGGCGTCTGCCAATGCGCGCGCGGCGGAAGCGAACACCAAGGCAAGCGAAGCTGTGACGACGTCGACGGAAGTGAAATCCACGGCGACGGCGCTGAATACCACGGTCGCCAACATGGCGGCCGGGAACTCGGCGGTGGTGAATTCGGCGGTAGGGACTGCCAGCGGCCAGCAGGCCGGGTCGGAAGAAAAAGGACCGGCGTCCATTCGGTTTAAGGGGATTACCCTTACGCCCGGCGGATTTATTGAAGCGGCCACTATCAACCGGCAGCGAGCGGAGAGTGCCGACATCAACTCTCAGTTCAGCGGAATTCCGTACCCCGGAAACTCGTTGAGCCGGGTAACCGAAATGAATTTCTCTGCGCGGCAGTCTCGTCTTAGTTTGCTGGCGGAGGGAAAAGTCGGCACGGCGAAATTTAGCGGCTACTTTGAGTCGGACTTCCTTGGCGCGGGAACAACCTCGAACGAGCGTCAAAGCAACTCGTATGTCTTCCGGATGCGCCAGGGTTGGGGCCGCGTGGATTTTGACAATGGATGGGCGTTGACTGGGGGCCAACAGTGGACACTCGCAACGGAAAACAAAAAGGGTATCGTGAACCGCGGCGAATCGCTGCCCCTGGTGGTCGACCCACAGTACAACGTCGGGTTTACATGGGCGCGGCAACCCGGCTTTCGCGTAA
>Ga0210410_10001811_pt1 | contig 19634 bp, 13 predicted proteins | sample IncBWC4MmetaG_FD_161058 | JGI IMG/M metagenome (GOLD analysis project Ga0210410, IMG submission 161058) | Forest soil microbial communities from Barre Woods Harvard Forest LTER site, Petersham, Massachusetts, United States - Inc-BW-C-4-M | ecosystem: Environmental > Terrestrial > Soil >... | reverse complement strand
CCGGTCAAGGTCTTGAACACAGCTCACGGCAAAGCGGGAGCGAAGCCGGATCTGGTGCAGCCTCCGGCCGCCGCGCCGGTAGCCACGCGCGATGGGCAGTCTACGCTGACGCGCGCATTGGGATTGAAGATCGGCCGCATCGTGATTGACGCAGGCCACGGCGGACACGACACCGGGACAATTGGGCCAACCGGGCTGATGGAGAAAGATCTGTGCCTGGATGTGGCGCTGCGACTGGGGAAGATCATCCAGCAGAAATTGCCCGGCGCGGACATTGTGTTCACGCGGTCGGACGACACGTTTATTCCGCTGGAAGATCGCACGCGCATCGCCAACGAAGCTAAAGCCGACCTGTTCATTTCGATTCACGCGAATTCCAGCCCGGACCACGCGGCGAGGGGCATCGAAACGTACTATTTGAACATGAAGGGCTCGCCCGAAGCGATGGCGGTAGCGGCGCGAGAGAATGCGGTCTCTCAGCAAGGAATCCACGACCTGGAAGAAGTGGTAAAAAAGATTGCGCGCACGGAGAAGATTGACGAGTCACGGGAGTTTGCCGAAGACGTACAGGATTCCCTTTCGAAGCGGATACAGAAGACCACAAGGCCGGTGAAGAACCGCGGTGTGCGCAAGGCGCCGTTCGTGGTGCTGATCGGAGCGGATATGCCGTCGATCCTGACGGAGATCTCGTTCCTGAGCAATCCCGCCGACGAGCAACTCCTGAAGAAGCCCGATTACCGGCAGCGGGTGGCGGAAGGGATTTACCAGGGAGTTTCGGATTACCTTCAGAGCATGAACAGTATGGCTGTGAACCGGTCGTCGAAGCCGGGGCGCCCCGCGCCGGTGGCGGCGGTGGAGCAGTCAAGAAACCAACAATAGGTCCCTGGCGTCTAATATACTGACAGGTATGCATCGAACCCTACTTGGCTGCGTGCTGGCCGGAGTCCTGTGCGCTCTTGGCGCTGCGGCGGACGCTCCCATTCTTCCCAATCAATTTGGAACATGGCAGGCGGAATCCCCTGCGAAGACGCTGCAGGCGCAGGATTTGGGTAACGGCTGGGCAAAATGGCCCAACGGCGAGCGCGTGCTGGCGGAGGCCGGGTTGAGCAGGATCGAGCAGCGCGCCTACAAGAATGGCACAGACGAAGTGACGCTGTGGGCCTTTGTGCTGCGCGATCCCAGCAGCGCGTTTGAGGTGTACACGTTTTTGCTGGCGCCCGGGATGAAGGATTTCGGGCTGGGGGCGAATTCCGCCCAGGGCGAGCGAGACGCACGATTTTTGGTGGGGAACATCGTGGTTCAAGCGGAAATCCCTGCGACGATCAAAGCGGAAGGCCTGCGCGACTTGCAGGCAGCGCTGCAGGCGAAGGCGGATCCTACTCCGCTGCCCCCGTTGAAGAGTTATTTGCCGGCACAGTGGCGAACGTTTGGATCGGAGAAATACACGCTGGGGCCGGAGGGCTTTCGGGCGGCGATGAGTTCTCTGGGACAAGAAGCCTCTGCTGAAATTACCAAAGCGGCGGGATTTCAGAACGGCGCGGAGGCCATGCTGGCCAACTACCGCGGGGAACGCGGGAGCGGAATTTTGCTGCTACTGGAATATCCGACGCCTCAGCTTGCAGAGCAGCATCTGCACCACCTGGAGCAGGCCCTGCCGGAAGCTTTGAAGCGTGCGGGCGTAACCGTGGAACGCAAGGCTTCGTTATTGTCGCTGGTTTTTGCGCCGACTTCGCCTGAACATGCTCAGGCAATCCGGGATGCCGTGAACTATGAAACGCAGGTGACCTGGAACGAGCGCGGGCAAAAAGCGACCGACCCGCCGATATTCACAATTATGTACAAGATTTTTCTCTTCACGGGATTGTTCCTGGGCGTGGCGACAGGCATTGGGATTGCGTTCGGCGGATTCCGGGTGATTATCAAGCGGGTGTTTCCCGGGAAGGTGTTTGACCGGCCGGAGAACATTGAAGTGCTGCAACTGGGCCTGTCGGGGAAGAAGATCGACCCGACAGATATGTATTAAAATTCTTTCTTCGGCTGAAACAGGCCGCCCGCTTTCGTCGTATACCCAGGTAGGAGGCTGGCCGCACCAACTGAATAAATCCCTCCTAATGTTAGGTCAAACGAATGAACTTTTGGCGCGTCCAATGCTGATGCGGTTTGGCGTTTGGTTTCCGGCTTCCTTGACGTAACATGAATACTTGCGCAGCCCGCGCCAAAGTGAGCAGATGACCCTCGGCATAAGAAAACAAGCGAGATATAGCGTGTCCTTAGACTGCGTGGCCTTGGTGTGCCTGGCGGCGATGAGTGTGGCCGGGTGCGGCGCGAAGCCGGCGTCGGTGAGCGCCAGCGGCGAAGGTGGGGCGGAAGCAGCGCTGCCCGTCCAGGTGCAGTTGGTGGAATCGAAGCCGATTGCGGAGACGACGGAATACCTGGCACTGCTGAAATCGCGGCATTCCGCGACGATCAACCCGCAGGTCGAGGGGTACATCACGAAAATCTTTGTGAAGTCCGGCGACCACGTCACCGCGGGCACGGCGCTGCTTCAGATTGATCCCCTGAAACAGGAAGCCACGGTGAATAGCCAGGAGGCGACGCGGCTGGCGCAGGAGTCGAATGTGAATCTGGCGCGCGTGAACCTAGAGCGGGCGAAAAAGCTGGCGGAAGCCGGAGTAATCGCCAAATCGGACCTGGACAACGCACAGACGAATTACGACACCGCGGTGGCGCAACTGAAATCGCTGGAACACCAGGTGGAGCAGCAAAAGGTGGAGCTGCGCTATTACAAGGTGAGTTCGCCGATGGACGGCATCGTTGGCGATATACCTGTGCGGGTTGGAGACAGGGTGATTGTTTCGACGCTGCTGACGACGGTGGATGAACCGGGGGCGCTCGAAGCGTATCTCTACATTCCGGCGGCGCGGGCGAAGGATTTGCGGCTTGGATTGCCCGTGAAGCTGCTGGATGAAGCCGGGAATCTCCGGACGCAGACGCAGGTTACATTTATTTCGCCGCAGGTGGACCCGGAGACGCAGACTGTACTGGCGAAGGCCGCGGTGCCGAATCCGAAGGCGAATCTGCGGATTGCGCAGCAGGTGCGGGCGAAAGTGGTCTGGGGGAATGCCTCCGGGCCGGTGGTGCCGGTGCTTGCCGTAACCCGGATCAATGGACAGTTTTTTGTCTTCGTGGCGGAGAAGGAATCGAAGGGTACGTTTGCGCGGCAACACGTCGTGAAGGTGGGGGACATCATCGGCAACGATTACGCCGTTCTGGATGGCTTGAAGCCGGGCGCGCACCTGATCGTTTCCGGGACGCAATTCCTGCAGGACGGAGCGCCGGTGAGCGAACAAATGCAATCGCCGGGGGCAAAGCCGGAGAACACGCCCAAGACCGGAAAGTAACACCCGTACGTCAATTAAGTTTGGAATAGACACTCACCCTCAAAGAGGGAAAGGCGAGGAACGCACTTGTTTGTCGATTTCTTTATCCGGCGTCCGGTGTTTGCGACGGTTTGTGCGATTCTGATCGTGCTGGGCGGCGCAATTGCCATCCCGACGCTGCCGATCGCGCAGTTCCCCGACCTGGCTCCTCCGCAAGTGGTGGTTTCCAGCTCCTACATTGGCGCGAACGCGCAGACTGTGGAGTCCGCGGTGACGATTCCGCTGGAGCAGGCCATCAACGGCGTGCCGGGGATGAAGTACATCACCTCCACGAGCGGCAATGACGGCTCGAGCAACATTACGGTGGTGTTTGACGTCACCCGTGATGTGGACCTGGCCTCGGTGGACGTGCAGAACCGCGTGAACCAGGCGCTGGGGCGCCTCCCCAACGCGGTAAAAAACACCGGCATCATCATTACCAAACAAACTTCCGGGTTCGTCTTTGGCGCCGGCGTCTATTCGGAGAACGGGCAGTACGACAGCCTGTTTCTGAGCAATTATCTGGACGTGTATGTGCGGGACTCGCTGAAGCGCGTCAAGGGCGTCGGCGAAGTGGATATCTTCGGCGAACGCAAGTACGCGATGCGCCTGTGGCTGGACCCGACCCGGCTTGCCCAGCGCGGCTTGACCGCCACCAGCGTGCTGAACGCCCTGAACGAGCAAAATGTCCAGGTGGCCGCGGGACAACTTGGCCAGCCGCCTGCCAATTCGGGCCAGAGCTATCAGATCAGCGTGCGGGCGATCGGGCGGCTTTCCGATGCCAAGGAATTTGAAAATATCGTTCTGAAAACGGGCACGGATGGCACGCTGGTGCGCGTGAAGGATGTGGGACGCGCGGAACTGGGTGCGGAAGATTACGGCTCGGTGCTGCGATTCAATGGGCACGACGCGGTCGGCGTCGCGGTGACACAGCTTCCGGGCGCCAATGCGCTGGATGTGGATCGCGCGGCAAAGGAGGAGTTGCAGCGGCTTTCGAAGAATTTTCCGCCCGGGCTGAAATTTGCGGTGGCTTTCGATACCACGCAGGTGATCGCGGAGTCGATCCGCGACGTCCTCGTCACCCTGCTCCAGGCAATCTTTCTGGTCGTGCTGGTGATCTACATTTTCCTGCAGGATTGGCGCAGCACGTTTATTCCGGCCATTACCATCCCCGTTTCGCTGATTGGAACGTTCATCTTCGTCAAGCTCCTGGGTTTTTCCATCAACACCCTCACGCTGTTCGGCATCACGTTGGCGACGGGCCTCGTGGTGGATGATGCCATTGTGGTGATCGAAAACGTGGAGCGGCACATCATGGAAGGCATTTCCGAGCCACACAACGCCGCGAGCGTGGCCATGAAAGAAGTTGCCGGCGCGGTGGTGGCGACTTCTTTGGTGCTGGTGTCGGTGTTCGTTCCGGTCGCTCTGTTTCCCGGAACAACCGGAATATTGTTCCGGCAGTTCGCCCTGACCATCGCGTTTTCGGTTTCCATTTCCGCTTTCAACGCCCTGACGTTGACTCCGGCGCTTTCAGCCATTTTCCTTGGACATCACCGTGAGAGGGCGCAATGGGCATTTTTCCGCTGGTTCAACCGGGTGTTTGACGCCGGCGCGGCATTTTACCAGGGGACCGTGCGGCGCGTGGCGGAACACAGGGTTCTTGCTTTGCTGGCATTCGCGGTGGTTCTCGGGGGAGCGATTTTCCTGTACCTGCGCATCCCGCAGGGCTTCATTCCCGAAGACGATCAGGGCTACCTGATGGTGATCGTGCAGACGCCGCAAGGCGCATCGCTCGCCTTCACGCAGGACGTTTGCGCCAAGGTGGAGGAGTCCGTCTCGCACATTCCGGAGGTAACCGGCGCGTTTACTGTTGTGGGGTTCAGTTTTACCGGAAACGCTTCGAACCGGGCGATGGTCTTCCTCAATCTGGCGGACTTTAAAGACCGTAAAGGAAGCGAGCACAGCGGGCCGGCCGTTGTGGAGAAGATGCGGGCCCAGTTGGCGGCGATTCCCGGCGGCCTGGTGATTCCCTTCAATCCGCCGTCAGTGCAGGGTTTGGGGCAGTTCGGGGGATTTACGTTTGAGTTGGAGGACCTGGGAAGAAACACACTGCAAACCCTGGCCGACACCGCAAATCAGTTGTCAGCCGCGGGGAATCAGAGCGGGAAACTCTCCGGACTTTTTACCAGCTTTACCGCGAATGACCCCCAGGTGTTGGTGAAGATCGATCGCGAAAAAGCCAAGAGCCTGCAGATTCCCTTCAGCCAGATCACCGACGCGCTGGAAGTGTTCATGGGCTCCGTGTACGTGAATGACTTCGATTTCAATAACCGCTCCTATCGCGTGTATGTGCAGGCAGATCAGAAATTCCGTTCGGAATCGAAGGATATGCGCAGCTACTACCTGCGCTCGGATACCGGGAAGATGGTTCCGCTGGACAACGTCGTGCAGATCGAGCAGACGGAAAACCCGCAAGTGATCTCCCACTACAATTTGTTCCGCGCGGCCGAAATTGACGGCTCGGCAGCGCCGGGGCTGAGTTCCGGGCAAGCCCTGACGGTGATGGAAGCGCTGGCGAAGAAGAAGTTGCCTCGGGGGATGAGTTACGAGTGGAGCGGACTTTCGCTGGAGGAGATTGAGTCGGGTGGGAAAGCTATGATCCTGTTTGGACTGGGGATCGTGTTCGTGTACCTGACCCTGGCGGCGCAGTACGAAAGCTATGTGCTGCCATTCATTATTTTGCTGGGCGTCCCGGTAGCGCTGCTGGGGGCCTTGGGCGCGATTGCGTTGCGCGGATTGAGCAACGACGTTTACGCGCAGATCGGGCTGGTGATGCTGATCGGTTTGTCCAGCAAGAATGCGATTTTGATTGTGGAGTTTGCGGAGCAGTTGCAAGACGACGGCCTGAGCACGATTGATGCCGCGATCGAGGCGGCGCGGATTCGATTGCGTCCGATTCTGATGACTTCGCTGGCGTTCATTTTGGGCGTTGTGCCGCTGATGGTGGCGACGGGCGCAGGAGCGGCGGGGCGCGTTTCCGTGGGCACCACGGTATTTGGCGGCATGATTGCCGCAACGACCTTGAACCTTTTGTTTATCCCGATGCTTTACGTGGTGGTGCGGAGCATTGTGCCGCGCAAGAAGTCGAGCGCTGGGGTGGCAGCGTAGTTTTCGATCGGGCGGGCAGACGCAGTAACGCGAAGAAGTTCCTTTTCGTGATGATCAAAGAAAAAGCGGATCCCTCCACTCCTGGCCGCAAACAGCGCGGCCTTCCGGTCGGGATGACAGTTAGCAGGGAGCGGGACAACGGACGGGGCCACCTGAAGGTGGCCGCTACGCGCACGGCGTGCTTTGCCTCGATTATAGAGAGGAGCGGAAGTCGACGATGGCTTGAACTACGCGGTCCTGTTGCGCGTCGGGGAGTTCGGGGTAGACCGGCAGCGAGAGAACTTCCCTGCTGGCTTTTTCGGATTCGGGAAAATCGCCGGGAGCGTGGCCAAGATAAGCGAATGCCTCCTGCAGGTGAATCGAGAGGGGATAGTAAATTTCCGAAGGGACGCCCTTGTTGTGGAGAAAGGCTTTCAGGTCGTCGCGTCGAGTCGAGCGAATGGTGAATTGATTGTAGACGTGCTCGAACTTTTCGGGCGGAACAGGTGGTGCGGTGACCAAAGAAGAAAGTCCGGCGGAATCGAACAGGCGGCGGTAGCGGTCGGCTCGGTTCTGCCTTCCCTGCTGCCAGGCGTCAAGGTGGCGAAGCTTTACGCGCAAGACGGCTGCTTGGAGGGCGTGCAGGCGGCTGTTGGTGCCGATCATTTCATGGAAATATTTCTTCTTGCTGCCGTGGACGCGCAACATTTGAAGTCGGTCGGCGATCGCCGGGTCGTTGGTGGTGATCATGCCGCCATCGCCCGCACCGCCCAGATTTTTTGAGGGGAAAAAGCTGAAGCAGCCATAGTCGCCGAAGGTGCCCGTGAAGCGGCCCGCGTAACGGGAGCCGATAGCTTGCGCGGCGTCTTCGATGATGGCGAGATTGTGCGCCCGGGCGATAGCCAGAATTGGATCCATATCCGCGGGCAGGCCGAAGAGGTGGACGGGCATGATCGCGCGGGTCTTGGGCGTGATGGCGGCTTGAAGCAGGGCGGGATTGATATTGTAGGTGACGGGTTCAATGTCCACGAACACGGGCTTGGCGCCGACGTAAGCGATCGAGCCAGCGGTGGCGATAAAACTGAAAGGCGTGGTAATGACTTCGTCGCCTTTGCCGATCCCGGCGGCAAGCAGGGATAAGATCAAGGCGTCGGTGCCGGAGGCGCAGCCAACGGCGAATTTCGCGCCTAGCTTGGCGGCAACTTCATCCTCCAGAAGTTTTACTTCCGGACCAAGGATGAAATATTGCGATTCGAATACCTGCGTGACCGCTTGCATGACTTCGTCGTGGATGGTGGCGAATTGCGCGCGGAGATCGAGGAAATCAAATCGCGGCAGAGGGGTTGAGGGGGAATTGTCGGCGCATTTCGCGGAAGAAGACATTGAATTGGCTCCTGTATTTATTGTACGGCAAGCGGGGGATTGGGGTTGGGAAACGGAGTTTTGCAGACGAGGATACCGGCTTGAATCGCAGCATTAACTTCAGGAAGGAAGAGAAAGGCGCCCGCCGCGGACGGCGGCCGCTACAAAAGCGTGGGAAGAACTGCGCTATTTGGCTGAATAGTTTGAAAGGGCCTGGAGAACGCCGTCCTGGATTTCCTGGACGCTGAGCTGAACATTTTTGTCCATGGCGGCGGCAACGGCGGGGACCGTTTTGCCGCTGGCTGGCTCATCGTGGTTATAGGTATGGCGCCAGATGACTTTGGCGAGTTTCATGTCCACCAGACTCACGTCGAAGTTGAGGCGGGCGAGCACGCCGCCGGCGCTGACTTCGCGAAACGCGTAGAGGTGCCCGATCAGGCCGAACTCTGCACTGGTGTCGCTGCGAAGCGTCGTAACCGCCCGGAAATGTCCGGAAGTGCGAAGTCCACGGGCGAGGGCATCCTGCAAAAGCTCCACAGGCGGCTCTACCCAACGCTCATACTCGTAAAGACCGAGTTGCTCCCCTTCCCCGCCATAGACGATGCGATCTTCCCTATAGAGATGCGACGTCTGGAGCGGGCGAACCAGAAGCGTGACGTCAACGGGGGATTGCGAGGCGGCCAACGGAGTCGTGGGCGGATGGGTGAGCTGGTAATACTTTACAGGCTTCATGCTGCCGCATCCGGAGAGTCCGGCAGTCACGACGGCGGCGATGAGAAAAGCTCCCCTAACTTTCCCGAACCGCCGGCTGAACGCAGCGCCGTCTGAATTTCGATGAGTGGTGCAATCGCTGAGTCTCATGGGTGCTCTCCGGGTTTATGTTCGCGGGGACTGGTGGAGCGAATCAGTTCGGACGGCCGAGTCTTGATGATGTCGGTAAATTCCCGCAAGTTCTCGGAAACATCGCGCATGTTCATGAGCAGTTCGTCGATGGTTTCCGTATTGATGTCAAGAGTCTGGTCGAGGCGGCGGGTGATGCTGGAGACGGTGTTCAGGGATTCGCGAAGTTTCTTGATGGAAGCGCGGAGGTCCTCGCGATTCTCGCCGATCATGGAGTCAACTTTTTTCAAGGTTTCGTTGGCCTGGTCCGAGGTCTTCTTGAGGTCGTCGAGCATGGGCCCGAGCTTGGCGCTGGCGCCGTTCACATTGTTCAGAGTGGACTTGATGACCGGGCGATCCTCGCGCAACATGCCTTGCAGATCGGAGATGCTGGCGGAAATGTTGGCGCGGTTCTGATCGTTGAGCAAATCGTTGACCCGGGCAATCGTCACGCTTAATTCCTTAACGCGGACGTTCAGATTGCCCATTAACTCCTGGGCCTGTGGCATCACTTTGTTGAGCTCCTCGGTCAGTTCGTTGAACCCGACGTACTGATCCGCCGGCAGAACAGCGCCGTCGGCGGCGCGTGGAGCCAAGGCGGAACCGGCCTTGACTTCAAGGTGATTGTCACCGAGCGGGCTGAAGCTGAGGATAGCGACGTGGCTGTCCGTCTTGATCGGCAGATCTTCCTTAACGCTGAACTCCATATCCATCAGGGTTGGATCTTTGGGATCAATCTTGACATGTTCCACCCGGCCAATTTTCGGACCGCCTTCGTAGCGCACCGTTGCCCCACGTTCGAGTCCAGCGGCGTTGCGGAACTTGGCGTGAAAGTGGTGCGCGGGACCGGCAAACGCGCCGGAGAGCGTGAAAACCGTCGCAATCAGCAAAGCCGCGGCGGCGATGACGAAAAGACCCACAAAGACCTGTTCGCGTCTTGGTTCCATTTCTACCTGCTCTTCCCCTGACGGCCTTCACCGGATTTTGAGGATGGCTCTGTCAGCATCTGCAGATAATCAAGTTCCTGGGCAACCGCCGGTTCGGGGATGCGGTCGAGAAACTGCCGCACCTTGGGATGCTTGCTGTTTTTCATTTCTTCGGTAGTGGCAAGCGCAACCACGTCCCCCTTGTTGATAAGCACCATCCGATCGGCAATCAAAAACGCGCTCGCCAGTTCGTGGGTAACCACGATGATCGTCATGTGAAACGCTTTTTTCAATTCCAGGATGAGCTGATCGATGCCCGCGGCGATGATCGGGTCAAGCCCGGCGGAGGGCTCGTCGAAAAACAGAATTTCCGGGTCCATGGCCAGGGCGCGGGCAACCGCGGCACGCTTCTTCATGCCCCCGCTTAATTGCGAGGGAAGAAAATTCTCAAAGCCGGAGAGGCCGACCTGATCCAGCTTCAGTCGCACCATGATTTCGACGGTGGATGGTTCCAGTTTGGTATGTTCCTGAAGCGGCAAAGCCACGTTCTCGCCGACGGTCATGGAGCCGAACAGCGCGCCGCCCTGAAAGGACATGCCAAGCCGCTTGCGAATTTCGTCGCGTTCCACTTCGGAGATGGCGGAGAAATTCTTGCCTCGAATCCACACTTCGCCGGAAGTGGGTTCTTCCAGACCAACAAGCGTGCGAAGGAGCGTGCTTTTTCCAGAGCCGGAGCCACCGAGAATCACCAGGGTTTCTCCGCGCTGCACGTCAAAATTAATTCCATGCAGAATCTCCCTGCCCGTATAGCTGACGCGAAGGTTGCGAAGAGATATCATCGGGCCGTCAAATGATTCGTCCGCCCCCGGATTGTCCACGAACGAAGCCATAAACCTAGTGTTCTCCAAGGAAGTAGAAGAGCATTGTAAAGACCAGGTCGACAAGAATAACAAGAAAAATGGACATGACCACGGCGCGCGTAGTGGAGCGGCCGACCTGCTCCGCTCCGCCCGTGGTGTTCAAGCCTTCCAGGCAGCCGACGGCGGTGATCGTGACCCCGAACATGAAACTCTTGACCAGGCCGGTGACAACGTCGCGCATAAATAACGCATCGAGCGATGCGATGATGTACCGCCAGAATGTAAAGTCTGCCTGCGCTACGCCAAAGAGCGAACCTCCGAGAATCCCCATGAAATTGGCCCAGATGGTCAGGCACGGCAGCATCAAAATCATGGCCACGAATTTCGGCGCGACTAGGAAGCTGACCGGGTTAATGGCCATGGTTTCCAGCGCATCGATCTCCTCGGACACCTTCATCGTGCCAAGTTCGGCGGCAAACGCGGATCCGGATCGCCCGATGACGATCACCGCAGTGATCAGCGGGCCGAGTTCCCGCGTCATGGAAAGTGCGACAGCGTTGGCCACAAAACTGATTGCGCCGAAACGCTTCAGTTCATAAGCCGCCTGCAGCGCCAGAATCAGGCCGATAAAAAACGTGATCAGCGAAAGGATGGGCAATGCGCGAACTCCGGCCTCCATAGCCTGAGCCACCGCACGCTGAAAACGGATCGGCTTCCCCTGAAACGGGGCGATGAACGTGAAATACGCCGCGCGGCCTGCCAGCGACGTGAGTGCGCCGAGGTAGGCCAGACCGCCTTCGACAGAACTGCCTATTTTCCCAAAGATTTCCACTTGTCTCGGCTACCTTTGCGGGGAAGGGCCTGGCTCAAGCGCTAGGAAGCAAGCGCCTGGGCTTCACTATCGTGAATCTCGAAAATTTTCTGCAAACGAGAAAGCTCCATCACTTCGCGGACGGTCTTGCTGAGGCCGTAGAGGATGAGGCGGGAGCCCTGATCGCGGGAGGCTTTGAGGCCTTCGACCAGAGACGCGATGCCGGAGCTGTCAATGTAGCGTACCTTTTCCAGATTGAGGAACACTTTGGGTGTCTTCTTTTCCTTGATTTCCTGCAGCAACGCCCTGCGCATCGCCGGCGAATGTGCCAGGTCAATGTCCCCAATGATATCAAGGATGGTGCCACCAGTTGCCGGTCGGGCATCTATCTGCACTTTCCATTCTCCTTCTGATGCGCTGCAAACGAAGTTGGCGTCAAATATTTCACCATGCGTAAGAGATTTTTGCCTTTCTTGCGGCTAAATTCAACTTCGTCCATGCTCTGGCGGATGAAATGAAGCCCCAGGCCACCGGGCCGAATTTCATCAAGCGCACGCCCCTTCAGCCGCTCCGGTTTGGCCGGCACGCCCTTATCCGCCAACAGGATTTCAATTCCGCCTTGCGCGCTTTTCTGTTCTCCACCCGGCATCCTGTAGCAGCTCATCTCGATGGGGTGACCCGGCCGGCCGCCATACGCGTGGCGAATCACGTTGGCCAGCGCTTCATCCACCGAGCGAACAATGGCGCGCGTTTCGGAGTCCTGGAAATGCATAACTTCGGCGGCGCGTTCCACGGTGGCGCGGACAAGGCACAACGCTTCCGGATTGCTTTGCAATTCCAGTTTCAAAAGCATTTCGAGCTTTGACTGGGTCTTTCCGCGACCCTTGGCTCTGTTTTTACTCACCCGTCCACCGCGCACTCGTACACCCGTCCCGGCAAGATTGGTGTGGGAACTCCGTTGTGTCCCGGTTGCCCGGCGGGGAGACAATGCCATGTTCCATGCCCCGTGACAACCGAAATATTTTGCCATCACGCGACGCAGATTGCTGCCGTAACGTGTAAACTCTCTGGCGGCCAACAGCGGCCTTCGGAACGGAACAACGTGCCGGAGTCAGAAACTTTAAATTGGGGAAAACATTCATGCGGGCAGCAGCTTGGGATAGGATCGGATGCTTTTTTGCAGCGTTCATGGTTGCTTTACTTACGTCAAGCGGATTTTGCGCGGCACAGGTGGCTCCTGCCGGCAATCCGTATAAGCCCATCGTTGACCGCTTGGAATCCATCGTCACTATGCCATTGGGGGAGTGGCGCTACCATGCGGATGTTGCGCACCCTGAAGATTCTTCATTAGACGACAAAGAGTGGCCGGTCGTCAAAACCGGGGAAACGTGGAAAACGGGTCCCCGGGTGTTGCGACGGAGGATCGAAGTGCCGGCGGAATGGAATGGGTACAACTTGCGAGGGGCGCGCATCAGGCTGGCACTTGCGGTGGATAGCAGTGACTTTGTGACAATCACGGTGTTTTCGAATGGGGCGATGGTTTCACGGACCGATGCAGATACGCTGCAGCCCATTTTGCTGACAGAAAATGCCCAACCGGGCGAAGCCTTCCTGGTGGCGGTCCGGATTCAGGCGGCGGAAAACGATACCAAGCTGAGTGCGAGCCGGCTGTTGATTACGCCTCCCACGAGCCGGCCAGATCCGGGAATTCTCCGGGAAGAACTTTTGGCGGCGCAGCCGATGGTGTCCGCGTTTCCTGAGGGACGCGCGGAACATGAGGCGATTCTGGATGCGGCTGTGAAATCCCTGGACCTGCATGCGCTGGACCGTGGCGATCAGGCGGCTTTCGACGAGTCGCTGCGGAAAGCACAGAGCAAGCTGCAGACGCTGACGCCTTGGCTGAAGCAGTTCACGATTCGGGCGGACGGAAACTCGCACATTGATATGGCGTGGCTTTGGCCGTGGACGGAAACGGTGGAGGTGGTGCGAAACACGTTCCGGAGCGCGCTGGACCTGATGCGCGAGTACCCGGATTTCAAGTTCACGATGTCTTCGGCGCGGACTTATTCGTGGATGGAGGAAAAATATCCGGACCTCTTCAAAGAGATTCAAGCGCGAGTGAAGGAAGGGCGCTGGGAGATTGTCGGCGGAATGTGGGTTGAACCGGACTTGAACATGCCCGGCGGCGAATCACTGGTGCGGCAGATATTGGTCGGCAAGCGCTACTTCCAGCAGAAGTTTGGCGTGGACGTGAAGATCGGGTGGAACCCGGACTCGTTTGGATATACCTGGCAACTGCCACAGATTTACAAGAAATCAGGCATCGATACGTTTGTGACGCAGAAGCTGATGTGGGCCCACGAATTCACGGTGTTCCCTTACAAATTGTTCTGGTGGGAGGCGCCGGATGGCAGCCGGCTGCTGACTTACTTCCCGCATGACTATGCAATGGGGATCGATCCGGTGCAACTGGGCAAGGATGCGTCGGTGTGGGTGCCTGCAATTTATGGAACTAAGCCGCCGGCGAATTCGGAGATGATGCACCTTTATGGCGTGGGCGATCATGGAGGCGGGCCGACACGGACGATGCTGGATACGGCGACGCGATGGATGCAGCCGGACGCGGTGTTTCCCAATTTGCAGTTGAGCACGGCTAAGGATTTTTTCGCGGACTTGCAGCCGAAGCTGGCGAACATGAACGTGCCCGTGTGGCGGGACGAGCTTTATTTCGAATATCACCGCGGAGTGTTTACGACCCAGGCGGAAACGAAACGCCGGATTCGAAAAACGGAAGAGTTGTTGCTGAATGCGGAGAAATTTTCCGCGATAGCCACCCTGTTCGGCCGGAAGTATCCGTCGGAGGAGTTTGATCGGGGATGGAAGGATTTGCTGTTTGACGACTTTCACGACATCTTTCCGGGATCGGGAATTGCGGTGAATTACCTTGACGCCAGGCGGAACCTGGAGGACGTGCAACGCGTCGGCCAGGGGATTCTGGATGGAGCGCTGGAGGAGATTGCGTCAAACATCAACCTGAAGGGGAACGGCGTTCCTCTGGTGATGTTCAATTCCCTTTCGTGGGCGCGCGATGAAGTGATCAAAGCCGATGTACGGTTGCCGGAGGCGGCGGGTTCGGTGGAGGTGGTGGACGCGGCTGGAAAACTGGTTGCTTCGCAATTGCTTTCGGCCGAGCGAGGAACGCGGCGAGTTCGATTGTTGCTGAAGGCGAGCGTGCCGGCGTTTGGATACTCCACTTACTATGTCCGGCCCGCGGCGAAAGCCGCGCCCGTAGCGGCGATGGTCAAGGCTTCCACAAATACGCTGGAGAATGAGTTTGTGCGGCTGAATGTGGATTCCAAAACGGGTTGCATGAACAGCCTGTTTGACAAACGGACCAACAGCGAAACGCTTGCGCCAGCGGAAACGGACGCAGGCGGACCGAAGGATTCGGTTTGCGGAAACCTGTTGCAGGCTTTTCGGGACAAACCCAAGCAGTGGGATGCATGGAACATTGACGAGGATTTCGAAAAGGAACACTGGGACCTCAACAAGGCGGACGAGGTAACGCTGGTGGAGAGCGGGCCCTTGCGCGCCATCCTTCGCGTGAAAAACCATTTTCAGAATTCCACGTTTGTTCGGGACATTACGGTTACCGCCGGGTCGCCACGGGTGGACGTGAACATGACCGCGGACTGGCATGAGAAACACATACTTTTGAAGGTGGCGATGCCGCTCGCCGCACACAATAACATGGCGACTTTCGAAATTCCTTATGGAAGTATCGAACGTCCCACGACGAGAAACACGCGTGCGGAGCAGGGAAAATTCGAAGTGCCGGCGCTGCATTGGGCGGATATCTCTGACGCACATCACGGGCTGAGCCTGCTGAATGATTGCAAGTACGGTTACGACGCAAAAGGCAACGTGCTTCGGCTGTCGCTCTTGCGTTCGCCGGAATGGCCCGACCCGCACGCGGATGAAGGCCGGCATGAGTTCACTTACTCGCTTTACGCGCATGGCGGGAACTGGAAGGATGCATTGACGGTGCGGCGCGGCTACGAGCTGAATTACCCGCTACTGCCGCTTCAGGCGGTCAAACATTCGGGAAACTTGCCGGAACGCCATTCGTTTGTGGAACTCAAAGCTGAAAATGTGGTGCTGACGGCGGCAAAGAAAGCCGAGGAAGATGGCGCGATCATTTTTCGCTTTTACGAGTGGGCTGGAAAAGAGGGTGACATTGTGGTGCGGCCGGAATTCGGAGTGACGAGTGCGGAGGAAACAGATTTGATGGAAAGACCCGCAAAAACACTGACGATTGAGAGCGGCGGGGTGAAAGTGGAGACGAAACCATTCGAGATTAAGACAGTGCGGTTGGGGCCTGCAGGTGCACAAGTTGCCTCCGGCGAGGCGAGGTTAAAACCTTGAACAAAAATCTGGCGAAGGCAGCAGCCGTTGGAGCACTGGGCGGTTTTCTCTTCGGTTTCGACACAGCTGTGATCTCCGGGACGACGCAGGCATTGACTGCTGTCTACCATCTGTCACCCGAGCAGCTTGGACTCACCGTCTCCATGGCGCTGATTGGAACGGTAATCGGCGCGATGACGGCGGGCATCCCCGGGCAAAAATACGGTGGCCGCGAAACGCTCCGGTTCCTTGCGGTTTGCTATGTGGTTTCCGCGCTGGGCTGCGCGTTTGCGTGGAACTGGTACGTGCTACTGGCGGCGCGATTCATCGGCGGGATCGGGATAGGCGGATCGTCGGTGCTTGGGCCCGTCTACATCGCGGAGCTTTCGCCGGCAAGAATGCGCGGGCGGCTGGTGGGGATGTTTCAGATCAACATCGTCATCGGAATCCTGATGGCGTATCTCTCAAACTACGTCATCGCGAGCTTTGGTTTGGGAAATGCCGAGTGGCGCTGGCAATTGGGCATTGCCGCGATCCCCGCCTTTATTTTCCTGCTTCTGCTGTTCGGCATTCCGCCCAGCTCGCGCTGGCTAGTGACGCAGAAGCGCGTGGAGGAAGCGCGCGGCGTGTTGCAATCGATGGGCGCAGAGGATGCGGAAGGCGAACTGCGCGAGATCGTTGAGTCCATCCACCTGGATAAGCTGCAGACATCCGAGCCGCTCTTCGCATGGAAATACCGGCTGCCGATTTTTCTGGCGATCACGATCGGCATGTTCAACCAGCTCGCGGGCATCAACGCAATTCTGTACTACCTGAATGATATCTTCGCAGCCGCAGGCTTCAGCAAGGTCTCGGCCGGCTTGCAGGCAGTGGCGATCGGCAGCATGAACCTGCTGGCGACATTGCTGGGGATGGCGATGATCGACAAGCTGGGAAGGAAAACGCTTCTGCTGATCGGGGCGGTCGGAACGGCGTTGTGCCTGTTCGGCGTCGCCTCTGTTTTCTATACGCAGAGCCACCAGAGTTCCCTTCTCTGGCTGCTGGTGGCGTACATCGCGTTCTTCGCGATTTCGCAGGGTGCGGTGATCTGGGTGTACATCGGCGAGGTGTTTCCGAATCGCGTGCGTGCGAAGGGGCAGGCTCTGGGCAGTTCGTCACACTGGGTGATGAACGCTCTGATTGCCTATACATTCCCGCAAGTTGCGAAAAGTTCGGGCGGGGCACCTTTTCTGCTTTTTGGCGTGATGATGGTGGTGCAGTTTTTTGTTGTGCTGTTCTTTTATCCGGAAACCAAGGGCGTCAGCCTGGAGCAGTTGCAACATAAGCTCGGCATCGAGTGAAGCAACTGAGTGAAACAGAGGAAAACGGCCCGCCTCTGGTTCACCACCACGACTCAGCCTGCAGCCCGAAGGACATCCCCGCGTTCTGATTCAGGTAGGGGACCCCTCCCACGAAACCCTTGTAACCGTCCGTCCAGTTGGCGTAGGTGAAAAAGGCCCGAACTACGGGGCGGCTAAGAAAGTCGCGGCCGCTGGCGATTTGCAGGGCGACAGTGGATTTTACTAGCCATCCGCTGTAGAGATTTTGCCCGCTGGTGGTGTGGTCAATTCCCGGTTCAAACGCGAGCGAAACATGATCTGTGAAATTAACGATAGGGCGCGCGCCGAAAGACAGCCAGGTGTCCACGCCATGCGCGGGATTCCCATCCTTCGACCTCTGATAGAGAAAGATGGGCATCAAGGACCAGCGGTTGTTCGGCTGCACGAGCACCTGTTCCGTGATGCGAAAGGTGTTGGCATCGTGGCTGAACGGCGTCGGTGGGATGATGAAAGTATTGAAATCACTGGCGGCGCCGTTGCCATACTGGAAGGTGAATTTGTGATAGCCGCCGTAGAATTCCGGGTGCAAATAATAGAACCCGAAGGCGTTCCCCTGCGTACTCGGGTATAGAGTGCCGTTGAATACGCCTCCCTTCGAAGCGGCGAAGTTGTACCAGACGGCGAAGCGTCCCGAAAGTGTCTTCATGTCGTAAATCCGGACATCAATGTTGCTCTTGGCCAGTGGCCCGCTGGGAGTGGTGATGTTTTCACTGGCGCCGGCAAGGTAGGAAACCGCCATGTGCCCGAATTTGGTGTTGATATCTTCCACTCCGCCGCCATAACCGCTCATGTCCAGCGTGTAGAAGTCATCAATTTCGATGTGCTGCCTGCGGTAGTAGCGTTCTCCGGCCCAGAATTTGGCGTCTGGCTGGAAGTTCAAAACGTTTCCCGCCTGCACAAAGGCTTCGCGGAAGCGAAACTTGTCGGTGGAGTTGTAGTTCGATGAATTGGTCGTATCGGCCTCCACCAACGTTTCAGTACGGAACCATGATTTACCGGCATTGTGCGTCGGGTTGATCCAGTTGTTGACGAAGATCAATTCCGCATAGGTATCCGCTTCATTGCCGAGACGATACTTCGCCCCGGCCCCGGGGGCTTGAAACGCCACCTGCTGGCCGCCGTCGCCGTTGAGCCCATAGCCAGAACGAAGATAGCCGTGAAATTCAAAGGCCTTGTTTTGAGCCTCAAGGTTTTTGAGCCGCACGTCAGCATCGCGTAATTGGTCATACTCAAGACCTGAGCCCAGTTGCTCTTGCAATGCCGCGGTGTCAGTTTGCCCGCCCTGCACAATTTTCCAGGTGCTTTGCGCCACCTTTTCAGCAGTGTTCGGGGGCGGCTGATTCTGAGAGGTGGAGTGCACGGCGGGCGGGACCGCGGCTACCGCGGCGCTGGAAGATGTCGAGGTAGCTTCCAATTGCGAGAGTCGCTTTTCAAGCGCGGCGATTCTGGACTCGTACTCCGATTTCAGTTGATGGAGTTCTTTCTGTAGCTCCTGCGGCGTCTGGGCAGCGGATGCCGATGTGAGAAGAGTTGCCAAGGGAGAGGCCATCAGAACGAGCACCAGAATTCGCAACGTTGGCGTATGTGAGATCGGTTTCTCCCTGCGTCTCGGGGTCAAAGACCCGCCGAAAATCCAGACGAAGCGGTGGAGTTGGAAATTGAGCATGAGTACCCCTTGTGCCGAAAGGTGAGCGCGCTCCCGGTGATGGTCCAGCCGGGGATGGGGTCCGGCGCCGAGAACAATATGACTGCCCGACCATTGAGGTCAACCGGCGATTTCGAGCCGGCACCCTGAGTTAATTCGCAGGGAAACGTTTCGAGATGGAGTGCAATTCCGAAGGCGTTTAACGCGATTGGATGGTCATCTGGATTCCGTATTTCGGTCGCAGAGTTACTAGTGGTTCGGGGACTACCGGGAATCCTTTTTTCGGGTGGAAGCGGAATTTTGGGGCGATCGCGGCGATCACCAGCGCAGTCTCCAGTTGGGCGAAGCCTTGGCCAATGCAGCGGCGAGGGCCGTCGCCGAATGGGAAGTAGGCGCCGGGAGCTAATCGCGACTCGAGTCCGTCGATCCACCTCTCCGGCATGAATTGTTCGGGCTGCTCATAAAATCTCGGGTCGCGATGCATCACCCATTGCGATGCAAGCAGCGTACTGCGAGGCGGAATCTCATACCCGCCAACATTCACAGTTTCCACGTTCATGCGGGCCATGATGAACGCCGGAGGATAAAGCCGCAGCGATTCGTGCACCACCGCATTGAGATAAGGGAGTTTCTCGAGGTCGGAAACTTCCGCGGGACGTCCACCGAGGACGGCAGCGAGTTCGTCGTGCAGACGTGCTTCGGCCGCAGGATTTTGGCCGAGAAGATACCACGTCCAGGACAGGGTGAGGGCGGTCGTCTCGTGGCCGGCGACGAAAAGGGTCATGGATTCATCGCGAACCTG
>Ga0210410_10001810_pt1 | contig 19642 bp, 17 predicted proteins | sample IncBWC4MmetaG_FD_161058 | JGI IMG/M metagenome (GOLD analysis project Ga0210410, IMG submission 161058) | Forest soil microbial communities from Barre Woods Harvard Forest LTER site, Petersham, Massachusetts, United States - Inc-BW-C-4-M | ecosystem: Environmental > Terrestrial > Soil >... | reverse complement strand
GACCGAGGGACACAACTCGCCCGGCAGAAAAGAACTCGATGGCGCGGTATGCCAGCAGCAGGATGACAAGGGCGAAAAGGACGCGGCTGGAGTGGAAACGCCAAGCCAGCAGGATTCCGGCGGCAAAAACCGCGTAGTAGTAGAAATCGACGGCAGCCGGGGAGAGGGACAGGAATCCGCCTGACAGCAATACCACTGCGGCAAGCAGCAGTATGCCTCCGGGCACAAATAGAGATTTCAGTATTCCCTTGCTGCCCAGATCCAAGCTGGGATCATCCTTTCATAGAAGGCTGCATCTCCGAATTATCGTCGGCGAAGCAAAGCGGGAGCGAGTGGCAGAACAGGTTCCCGCCGCGCGTTCCCGTTTGCGGAAGGCAGAGCCCTTCGTGCGCCCACTAATCTCCGATGTTTCCACGATTCTTGCCTAGAATCGAAGTGGAAAGGTTAGAGAAACCTTATGCGCATACTGATCGCTGAAGATGATTCCGCACTCGCCAGCTTCGTGAAAAAAGGACTGGACGCCGAACACTACGCCGTGGACGTTTCAAATGACGGAGAGCAGGCTCGCGCCCTGGCGGGCGAGTTCGACTACGACCTGGTAGTGCTCGACCTTAACCTGCCGCGTCTCGATGGGGTTGCGGTGCTGCGTTATCTGCGGACGCGGAAACCGAGCCTGCCGATCCTGGTACTCACGGGACGTTCGCGGGTCGAGGATAGAGTGCAATGTCTGGATCTGGGAGCGGACGACTATCTGGGCAAACCTTTCTCGTTCTCAGAGTTGTCGGCGCGGATTCGGGCGCTGCTACGACGCTGCCACATGCCTGCGGAATCGGTGCTGACGGTGCAGGATTTGAAACTCGACCGGGTCGAGCGCAGAGTGGAGCGGGCGGGGCGCCGCATCGATTTAACCGGTAAGGAATTCGCTCTGCTGGAATACCTGATGCGCAACGCGGGACGGCGGATTACCCGCGCCATGATTATTGAGCATGTGTGGAATCTGTCCTTCGATACCTGCACCAACGTGGTGGACGTTTATGTGAATTATCTGGCCAGCTGCAAGCTGGGCCAGGGGGGCACAACCGCCCTGCTACAGATGGATTTGGCGGTGGCCTTTCCTCTGATTGACGTGCTTCTGGGCGGCGAGGGCAGCAGCCCTCTCGCGGGACGTCAACTCACGGAGATCGAGGAGCAGATACTGGAGACGGTGATGCGCATCATTTGCCGCGAACTGCAAAGCGCGTGGCAAGTATTGGTGCTGGAAATCGAATTCGAGGCGCGTCAGCAACCGGAGCAGGCGCAGCGCTTGATGCCGTCAGAAGAAAAGACCCTTTCGCTAAGCTTTGACATCAGTGTGGCGGAAAACCGCGGGACGTTGAATGTGGTCTTTCCCACGGTAGTGTCGAATACCCTGTTGCGCAAGCTGTCGGCGGGATGGGTGCGCGCCAAACGGCGGGCCCGGCCGGATTCCGAGCAGCGCCTGCGACATCGCCTCGTGACCTGCCCCTTTCGGGTTGACCTGGCGATGAAGGTTCCGGGCGTGCCGTGGCGCGACCTCATCGATCTTTCTCCGGGCACGTTGCTGGTCCTGAAGTGTCCAGCTCACAAGCCGGCGGCTTTGCGGGTCAACGGATGCGAGTTGTTTGTAGCCACGGTAGCGCGGCAGGGCTGGTTACGGGCAGCCCAGGTGCTGGAACCCTGCCGGCCTGAACCAGAAAGGAAATCAGCTCCATGACTGACCAAAGTTCGACTGACGAAACTTCCGCGATTCCGCTCTCCAGCCCACCTACAGATATCGAGGCACGTGCCTACATGCAGGTGTGGGCCGAGAGCATGGCCCAGGTGCTGGGCCAGATCGAGGGCTCACCCTTCGCCGTCGAATGCCTGGCAGAGGCCCCGGCGAAAGCTCAACCGGCGGAGGAAAACGATTTGCGGGCAATCGTTTTCGCCGCCGGCGGATTACGCGGCGAAATGAGCCTGCGCATTCCGCGCCCTGCAATTCTGGCCTTGGCCCAGCTTTTTCTCAGCGAAGCTCGAGATGGGGCTGCGGAGTTCAAAGCTGATCACACAGATGCCGTTGGGGAATTGCTTCGCCAAGTCGCCGGCCACGCCGCCACTGCCCTGAAGCCACGCTGGGGAGAAGTGCAATTGCGCTTGGAATCGGCTCCGCCCCCTTCCTGGTCGGCAGGCGCCAGCGGATGGCTGGCAGCGGGCAGCGGTTCCGCTTTTCCATTTGGTCTGGAGTGGCAACTCAGCGCGGCCTTGAATGCGGCGCTGGCGGCCACGGCGCGTCCTGCGGAGACCGCACCCAGTGTGGAGGATAGTGCGGCCGGGGAGAATAATCTTGAACTGCTCCGGGATGTGGAGCTCGAGGTTACGCTTCGTTTCGGAGAGCGCAGCATGCTGCTGCGCGACATCCTGGAATTGGGCGAGGGTTCCGTGGTCGAACTGGACCGCCAAGTCGAGGAACCCGTAGATCTGCTGCTCGACGGCAAACTGATTGCCCGCGGTGAGGTCGTGGTGGTGGATGGAAACTACGGGCTGCGAATCCAGGAGATGCTCACCCCTGCCGCCAATAGGATCGGTGGCGCGGGAATGGGAAGGTGAACCTGATGAATTGGAGAGGGTGGCTTTCGGGCGTGCGCATTCAATGGAACCAGTCGCATTCGCGCTGTGCGGGGCGCGGCTGCAATCTCCAGCGCAGAATGTGGCGGCGCATCGCGAACTGGCACGGCAGCATCCGGCTGCGAGGTTCGCGCTACTGCGCGCCCCATTGCTTCGAAAACGCCGCCGACAAATACTTTTCCGAAGTCTGCACTTCGGCCGTTGCCGCTTCCCCGGTGCGTCACCGTATGCCGCTGGGGTTGCTCATGCTGTCGCGCGGATTGCTTAGCCACGACCAGTTGCAGACAGCGTTGCGTGCCCAGCAAGCTAACGGCTGTTATCGCATCGGGGAGTGGCTGGAGAAACTGGGTTTTGCCACTGAGCAACAGGTGACCACAGCGCTCGGGCTGCAGTGGGCGTGCCCCGTTCTGGCCTGGAAGGCGCCCCGCGATGCCGGCTGCCTGCGCATGCTGCCCTACCGTTTGCTGAAGCATTTCCGCATGTTGCCGGTGCAGTTTGTGGCCGCTACCCGCATTTTCTATGTGGCCTTCTGCGACGGTATCGACTACACCGCGCTTTACGCCATTGAACAGATGCTCGATTGCCGTACGCGCGCATGTCTAATCAGCCGCAGCAGCATGGATCGCGAGTTGGAGCACATCGGACACCAGAACCGGGCGGGAGACCTGTTGTTTGAAAGCTGGCGCGACCCCGCGGCAATGGCCCATCTCACGTGCACCTATGCGCTTAGACTAGGAGCGGAAGAGGCTCGCATCATGGGTTGCGGAGAATACATCTGGGTACGTCTGATCTCGGGCGGTGAGGCTACAACCCTATTGTTCCGGCATCCGCTGGCAGCGCCGCAGCAGGAGGATGCCGGCGTTGCCGATCATTCTTTTGCCCGCAGGGTCGCCGGCTAACGGAAACTGTGCCGGGTATCCCAGCGCGGGCTGCGTCACACGATCACGCTCAGAGCCTGTTTCACCACACTCACTTCGATCGGCGTCTGGCAGACATATTCTCCGTCCGCATAAACATCGAGCGGCCTTTCCGTCTCCAGCCGCAGGCGGTCGGTTTGGAAATACTCGACCTGCGGAATGTTCAAATGCCATCCGAAATAAACGGTGGGAAAAAGACAGCCGAGTTTAATCTTGCTCATTGCAGGAATGACGCAGACGTCGAGCGCCCCGTCGTCGAGCTTTGCCCGGGGTGCGATCTTCATCCCGCCGCCATACGCCGGCGCGTTGGCAAACGCAGCTACCACCATCGGCCTCGCACCCCCGGCCAGCAACGCATCCGGATCCCCAGGCACTGAAATCTTCATCAACACGGGCTTGAATTTCAGGAGTGCAGGGAGAAAGCTCAGAATGTATCCTCCGTGCGCCCGGACCCAGCGCGGAAGCTGATTGGCGCGCCGCGCGACTTCCCCGTCCAAACCAACTCCACCCACGCAGCAAAAATAGTGCTTCTTGTGTGCCGCGGGCGCCTCGCCCGCGCCTTGCCGGTCCAGGATCAGTGGGTCAATGACACCTAGATCGATAGTGCGCACATTGCTGCCGTGAGAACAAAACTTGTGCCACGCCGCCAACGAATCCCGCACGCTTCGGAGCCTCAGCGCTCTTGCGAAATCATTTCCGCTGCCACATGGAACCACCAGGACGGGAAGCCGCAACTTGACCAGTTGCGCGAGATATCGGTGAACCGTCCCATCTCCGCCGAAGATGAGAATTGCGTCGACCTCACTAGAGTCCTCGGGCAGGTCGAACAGCCAACTTGATTCAGTCCCCTGGAACGGCCTGAGGTCTTCGGCAGAAGAGCCCGGCCCGAAGATGGCGGCAGCGCGCATGTTCGCCGGCAGATTACCAGAAGCTCGACCGCAAAGAACACTGAATGAGTCAAAAGACGGATCACGCGCCAAAACATGTATCCTGTGGGCCTGTTGTACGTATAAGCCGCGATCCTGAATCTTCCAATGGAGGACAGCATGCCTTCAAACGAAAATGGACTCGTTCACGTGGCGAGCTCACGTTCTGTTCCAGAAACTCTGAAGAAACTTCAGACCACGATCGAAGCTCGCGGATTGAAAGTATTCGCCTTGGTGGACCACAGCGGAGAAGCCGAAAAAGCCGGCCTGAAAATGAGACCGACTCAACTTCTGATCTTCGGCAGCCCCAAAGGCGGGACCCCAGTGATGGTCGCCGCCCCGACTGTAGCCATCGATCTGCCGCTCAAAGCCCTGGTTTGGGAAGACGCCGAAGAGAAAGTCTGGGTCTCTTACAATAGCCCAGATTACCTTCAGCAGCGCCACGGCATTCTCGCGGATCTGGTCAAGAATATTGCGGGAGTTGGTGCGCTGGTCGAGAAAGCGGTAGAGTAATCGGTCGCGGGAATCGTGATCGACATATGCCGAATGAGCTGGAAAAGGAAACAGCCGCGCGGGCCAGCCTGCGTTTCGTGCGCGACGGCAACATCGTTGGCCTGGGAACAGGATCAACTGCGGCTCACGCCGTGCGGCTTTTGGGAGAGCGAGTCCGGGAGGGGCTGAAGATCCGTGGCATCCCAACCTCCGTCCAGACCAAAGAGTTGGCTGCGAGCGTGGGAATTCCGTTGACCACGCTCGATGAATTCCAGCAGATCGAGCTTCGGCCCATCAATGTCACCATCGATGGCGCGGACGAATTCGATCCGCAACTAAACCTGATCAAGGGCGGCGGCGGCGCGCTGCTGCGCGAAAAAATCATCGCCTCGGCATCGCGACAACTGGTCATCATCACCGATTCGAGCAAGCAAGTCGCTGTGCTCGGAAAGTTTCCGCTTCCCGTCGAAGTGATTCCATTCGCTCAGTCATTGATTGCAAAAAGGATCGAGGCTCTCGGGGCTACGGTGAAGCTGCGCCAGAACGCCCTCGGGAAACCCTTCATCAGCGACGAAGGCCACCATATCCTGGATTGCAGCTTCGGCCAGATTCCCGATCCGCCCGCATTGGCCCGCACGCTAAGCGACATGCCGGGAGTGGTCGAGCATGGATTGTTTATTGGCCTGGCCACTGCGGTGCTGATGGCGAAAGGCGAGAAGGTCACGGAGTTCCAGCGCGGAAGCTGAGTCCGCGAGAAATAACTGTCTGTCTTGCGAGGGCGAGGATGCCCGCGTCTACGCAACAATTTTCCGCAGTGCTGCCAGCAATCGTTCCACCTCTTCCGCCGTATTGTAATGAGCCAATCCGATCCGCAGGAAGCCTCCGTCTTTTTCAACATCGAGGCGTTCGGTGAGGTTCAGTGCGTAGTAGTTGCCGTCCCAAGTGAAGAAGCCGCGCTCGCCAAGCCGCGTGGCCAGCTCAAGCGGCGTGTGCTCCTCGACCCGCACCGCGATCGTCGGGCAGCGGTGATCAAAGCGCTTGGTATCGCTGATGCCGTAGAGCTTCAAACCCGGAATCGCGAGCAATCCTCTGATCAGGCTTTCCATCAGCCCGCGCTCATGTTTCCGAATTCCGTCAAAGGCCGCCAGCACTGCCGCGCGGCGAGTTGATGCTGACGAACTCACGTGCCGCCCAAGATCAGCCAGATAGTCAACGCAGGCAGTGATCCCTGCGATGCATTCATGATTCAATGTGCCCCACTCCCAGCGGTTAGGAATTGCGTTGGTGTTGGCGCGAACTTTGTACGGATCGAGCCGCTTCAAGTGGTCGCGCTTGCCATAGAGCACGCCCATGTGCGGCCCGAAGAACTTGTAAGTCGAGCAAACCAGGAAATCGCAGTCGAGCGCGCGAACATCGATGGCTCCGTGAGGCGCATAGTGTACGGCGTCAATGTAAGCCATCGCACCACGCTGATGCGCCAGGCGGACGATCTCCGCCACGTCATTGATCGTTCCCACCGCATTCGATGCGTGACCGGCGGCAACCAGCTTGGTGCGATCGGTGATCTTGCCTGCCAGATCGTCCATATCGAGAGTGCAGTCGCTTTCATGAATCTCCGCCATGCGAATGATCACGCCACGCTCTTCGAGCGCGCGCCAGGGAGAAATATTGGCATCGTGATCGAGATGCGTGAGCACGATTTCGTCTCCCGCGCCGAGTTCGCGCCCGATGGAACGGCTGATGGCGTAAGTCAGCGAAGTCATGTTCGGGCCGAAGACGACTTCATCGGGATCGCAGCCCAGGAAGTCTGCCATCGCGGAACGCGCCCCAGCAATCATCGCGTCGGTGTGGCGGCTGGTCGTGTAGGCGCCGCCGGTGTTGGCATTGTCGCGCCGCAGATAATCGGAGATGGCGTCGATGACGCGCTGTGGAACTTGGGTTCCCCCTGGACCGTCGAGGAAAGTCTCAGGATGACTGTTGACGGTTTGGGAAAGAGATGGAAACTGGGAGCGAACCCAGGCAACGTCAAGCGCAGAGGTTGTTTCGTTCTGAGTAGTTAACATAAATCTTCGATTCTGTAGAGACGTAGCCTGCTACGTCTCGGCCACCGCGCGGACGAAATCAGCCAGCATCCCGTAAGCAGTGGTTTCCAATCCAGGATTGTTTTCCGTAATCGCCAACCCCGGAAATATGTCTGTCTCAAAATACACGATGGACGAGGTTCCGGCGACCCAAGCCAACGGATCGCTCAACGGTACTTGCTCTGGCCGCACGCTTGCGGTCACGCCCCGATCGGTGCGCTGGGCACGGCACACCAGCTTGTAAGGCTGGCCGCCGGACCGGGCGGCGCGCACGGCTTCTCCACTCAGTCTACCGATGCCTTCCCGTTGAATCTCGTCGAGCCGTACGGGAACACCCATGAGCACCCGAATCAGCGCAGCGACCTTCACGGCCGCATCCCAGCCTTCGATGTCATTGCAGGGATCGGTTTCAGCAATTCCGATTTGCTGCGCTTTAGCGAGTGACTCGGCAAAACTGAGGCCTTCTTCCATGCCGCTCAAAATGACGTTGGTGGTGGAGTTCAGGATGCCACGAAAGCCGCGCAGCTGAACCACCGGCAAATTGTCGCGGAACAAGGCGAAGATGGGCGCGCCATCCATCACGGTGGACTCAAACAGAAACCTTCGTCCCTTGGCAACCGCGAGGGAACTCAGTTCCTCATATGCGTGCACGATGGGGCCTTTGTTGGCGGTGATGGCATGTGCGCCCATTTCGAGGGCGGCACGAATATGATCAATCGCTGGTTGGCCGTCACGCGGGCTGAGCGATGTGGCTTCGAACAACACGTCGGCTTTCGCCACCCGCAGCCACTCGCGAACATCGTGTGGCGCGGGCGCCCCCGCCCGCGATTGCGCCACAAAGCCTTCCTCCAACAGAGCTTCTACATCGACGCCATCAGCGTCCCCTATCCAGCCCAGCCTCCGCGTTGCCACGCCAGTGATTCGCCACGCGATGCCTCGCTCGCGCAGTTCGTGATTTTTTTTCTGGAGCAGGCGAAACAGCGCACGGTTGACGTTGCCCAGGCCGAGCAGACAAAGATTGTAGGTGCGAATGATTTATCTCCTCGACGGCGCCGAGGGCAAGATGCTCTCGGGACAGCAGGCAACATTTTGCGGGCCGTGCTCTCCGCCAGGCTGGACGGGCGAGACGTCGGTCCTCCATCATTCAACGGCGAGACACCGGCGCCAGACTCGCTTCACTTTTGTCAGCCCATGGTTGTAGTGTGCTCGGGCTGAATCTTATAGATCACCCGGGTTTCCGATGCTTGCCGATAGGGATACTTATCGACGCCCAGGTACTTCTTGGCCATCTTGTCGATGTGCGCGTCGGCGCCCTGTTCGGTGATCTCCACCACGCGACCGCGGACTTCGAGGTGACGGTAAGGATTGTCGGGATCGATAATTGCGATCGCCACCCGCGGATCACGACGGATGTTGCGGTCTTTCTGGCGGCCCTTAGCAGAGTTAAAGATCACGCGGTCACCTTCTAAATCGCACCACACTGGCGTCACCTGCGGACGGCCATCGGGCATCAGAGTGGCCAGACTGCCAAAGGCGCGCTTGCTGAACAGATCGCGATATTTCTCCGGAATAACTTCAGCCATCACATCCTCCTTGCAGAAGTATTGCCAAGCAGAGTCGCAAGAATTATAGACGGCGCGGTGGTTTTCGTGTTGTGGTCTCGACTTCTGGTTTGCAGCGCCAGCATTTACAATTTGCTTCTTAGCTGATTCAAGTCAAACGCTAGTAGACTATTTAGACTTTATCGAGAGTGGAATATGTCGAGCCCCATCCCTGGGAGGCAGAAGGCCTCGCGGTATTTCATCGCATTCCTGCTTGCGATTCTCTGCGCCGAAAGCTGCGCCGCCGCCGCGGATACTGCGGCGAAAGTCATTCCCACCATCGTTTTCATGACCGACTTCGGTACGGTGGACGATTCGGTTGCGATCTGCCGGGGCGTCATGTATTCCATTGCCCCGGAAGCGCGCATCGTTGATCTTACCCACCAGGTTACGCCGTTTTCTATTCTCGACGGAGCGCGCTTCTTGTATGGCGCGACCCCGTATTATCCCGCGGGAACGATTTTTGTGGTCGTAGTCGATCCGGGTGTGGGTAGCACGCGGAAAGCTGTCGTAGTGAAGTCGAAGCACGGGCAGTACTTTGTGTTGCCGGATAATGGCCTTATGACACTGGTACAGGATCGCGATGAAATCGAAGCGGCGCGCGAGATTACGAATCGCGACTGGATGATTGGAGCTGCGCTGTCGTCCACTTTTCATGGACGCGATATATTCTCACCGGTTGGCGCACATCTAGCACGAGGCGACGATTGGAGCGGAGTGGGACCCGAACTCGATGTGAGCAAACTCGTCCGCCTTGATATTTCAGCCGCGAAGCTGGATGAACGCGGGTTGAGCGGGGAAGTAATCGCGACCGACGGTCCCTACGGCAATCTGGTCACTAATATCAACGGCGACGATTTCCTCAAACTGGGCTATGCCCGAGGCCAGACGGCACACATCACAATCGGCAAGAGAGAGATGGACCTTCCGTTCGTTCGCACCTTCAGCGACGTACCGCTGGAGAAACCGTTGCTGTACATCGATTCTCGCGGACATCTTGGCTTGGCCATAAACCAAAACAACTTCGCGGCCACCTACGGGGTGAAGCCCCCGATTGCAATCTTCATTCCACGCGCGAACAAGTAATTCGATCGTAAGTGATAGAAACCTTCGAAATTCCGGGAGTAGAGATACCATGAGCAGCCAACCAGCAATCGCAGACGACATCAACCACGGATTTCAACGCCTGATTTTTTTTTCCATTGTGTTGCTTCTGCCCGGCCTTCTTTTGGCGCAAAGCTTCCGCGGTTCCATTCGCGGCAAGGTAGTAGACCCAAGCGGCAGCCTGATTGCCGGCGCGAAAGTCACTGCCAAAAATAGTGCGACTGGCCAGATGCGTGAGTCTGCGACCGGCGACGACGGCGCCTATGTGCTGGCGGAGCTTCCGGCCGGTGAGTATGTGGTCATGGCTGAGGCGACTGGCCTGTCGCCGGTTGCACAGAACGTCATCGTCAATGTCGGCTCGGACACCACCGCTGACTTCGACCTGACCAAACTGGCGAAGAAAGTGGAACAGTTGACGGTCACGGAAGAGGCGCCCATCGTAGACACTACGCGCGACGTGCTGGGCGAGGTGGTCGATCGGGAACTGGTTGAGCAACTGCCCTTGAACGGGCGAGATTTTGGCAAGCTGGTCGCGCTGGTGCCCGGCGCGACCGTCGAGCCTTCCGGTGTAGCCGCCATCCAGAGTGGATTCGGTCAATTCAGCATCAACGGCAACCGCGACCGCTCCAACAATTACACGCTCGATGGCACCGACAACAACGACCCTTTCTTCAACAATTCCGCGTTGAACCAGACCGGCATCGGGGGAGCACCCGCTTCTCTGTTGCCGATTGATGCGATTCAGGAATTCAACCTGCAGTCGCAGTTCCCGGCTGAGTATGGCCGCAACAGCGGGTCGGTGATCAATATTCTGACCAAGTCTGGAACCAATAAGCTTCACGGTAGCGCGTTTGAGTTCCTGCGCAACAGCGCGATGGATGCGCGCAACTACTTCAACCGCGTTCCCGCCCTTAAGACCGGCTTCAAGAACAACAATCTCGGCGCTTCGGTGGGCGGGCCGATCGTCAAAGACAAGACGTTTTTCTTTGGCACGTACGAAGGTCAGCGCGAGCGCGTTGGTTCCGATTTCACCTTTCTGGTTCCGACCCAGTCTCAGATCACGAGCGCCCAGACGCTCGCTCAGGCAAATGGTGTGACTCCCAGTCCGGCTCTGACCAAGCTTCTGGCCTTCTTCCCTGCGCCCACTGGTTTTAACGGAAGCGTCGGAACCGTGGCGGGTACCGTGGCCGACAAGAATGATGGCAACAATTTTATCGTCAAGGTTGACCACCAGCTCAGTGCGAATGAATCGCTGACCGGGCGCTACGCTTTCTCACAAAGCTCGCAGGTCTTTCCGCTGGGAGGACTGGGCAGCTTTGCCGCTTCGCGTCTGGCCCAGTTCGCGCAGACTTCTCCGGCCCGTGTGCAAGTTGTCTCCGTCAGCTTGCTGACCACGCTCGGCCAGGCAAAGATCAACGAAGTGCGTTTCGGGTACAGCCGCTATCGCACGTCTTTCGATCCCAAGGACGCAAATTTTGATCCGAAAACTCTGGGCATTGATTTTGGCACCGGCCTGCTGAGCGTGCCTGAGATCGACTTTGGCGCGACTTTCGAGAACCTGGGAGCAAGCGCATTCTTTCCTCACGGGCGTACCAGCGGGAGCTTCCAGTTCCTCGATAACTTCACCTGGCTAAAAGGACGGCACACTATCAAGTTCGGCGGAGAGTTCCGCCGGGTTGTGATTGACAGCTTCAACGAAAGCTTATCGAGAGGGCAGCTCGAGTTCGGGTCTTCGACTTTCAGTGTATGCGGGACCTTGAATGCGTCACAGTGCAGCGATCCGGCCGTCACCACGTTGGCGAATTTCTATCTGGGATCGCCTTTCTCGACCGCAGCCAACGCCGGCAACACGCAACGCACCACCTACAACAATGGCATGAGCTTTTTTGCGCAGGATGATTTTCGCCTTGCTCGCACCTTTACACTCAACTACGGGCTGAGATGGGAATATTTCGGACCAGTGAGCGAAGCCCACAATTTGCTGTCCAATCTGGGGCGAGACGGCAACCTGGCGATGGTCGGCACGGACGGCGTCGACGGAGCTTATGAGCGCGACTTGAATAATTTTGCTCCACGTCTCGGCTTTGCATGGAATGTGCTGCCCAAGACCGTGTTGCGCGGCGGCTACGGCGTTTACTTCGACTACGTCCCGCAAGACCTTTTGATCGCCAACTTCACGACCAGCCCAGGGCTCGCCCTCAACCCGATCGGGCCGGCCGCGATTTTGCCTTTTCAATTCAATAGTGCTGCGTTCAACGGCACTACTCCTGGACCGGTGTTCACGCCGACTGCGAGCCCGTGTCCGGGCTCTTTCTGCACTATTTTTGTGACTCCCCGCCACTTTGAAACTCCCTACGCGCAGAACTGGAATTTGAACCTGGAGCAGGAGCTCTCGCAGAGCTTCGCTCTGCAACTCGGCTATGTGGGAAGCAAGGGGACGCATCTGGTGCGGCTGCTCGATATCAACCAGCCGGACTATCTGGGCAATCGCCGCAACCCGAACTACGGAGCAATGGACTCGCTGTCACCTGTGAGCGCGTCGTCCTATCATGCCTTGCAGGCGACCCTGCGGTCGCGGAATTGGCACGGCTTGTCAGGGTTTGCAGGGTACACCTTTTCGAAATCGCTGGACGACGCGTCCGACGGCATTGATTTTAACTTTGCCACCGTGGCCTTCCCGCAGAACGGGTTTGATCTGGCCGCAGACCGGGGCCCGTCCAACTTCGATACCCGCCACCGCTTTACGGCTGCGTTTACTTATCAGCTGCCGCGTCTGGCTGGCCCGCCGCGCTTGACCGAAGGCTGGCAACTTAACACCATCGTGACCGGGCAGAGCGGTCGCCCGGTGCCCATCGTCAGCAGTAACGACACCAGCGGCGCCGCGTTCGATCAATTCCCCAGCCCTTCTAACTTTCACCAGCGGCCGGACCTGATCCCGGGCGCAAACCCGATCAATCGCAATTGGGAGTCTGCGCCCGACACCATCGGCTATTTGAATGCGAATGCTTTTGCGCAGCCGCTCGATGCAACTGCGGCGAATCCGCAGGGCAGCTTTGGCAACCTGGGGCGCAACGCGATTTACGGCCCGCGTTTCTGGAATGTCGATTTCGCCGTGTCGAAGGATACGCGCATTTTCGAACGGGTGAACTTGCAGCTTCGAGCTGAGTTCTTCAACATATTTAACCATCCGAATTTTGCGCTACCGAATTTCTTTGTGAATCCGGTCTTTAACTCTGACGGATCGGTGAATTCGGGAGTCTCGCCCAACCAGGGCTTGATCACTCAGACTCCGGACCAGGCGCAAACTAATCCGGGCCTGGGAGGAGGCGGCCCGCGCGTGATTCAGGTGGCGGCAAAGTTCACGTTCTAGATATTCGTGGATCGCGTGGCGCGGGCGCCCCCGCCCGCGTTTGTTGATACACACTAACTCTTTACATCCTCTGCGATCTCCGGCAGTACCGCCCGCAGCAGGGCCACGAAATCTCCCTTGACCCGCTCGCCCGTGGCGAGTACTTCTTCATGGTTAAGGACCGCGTCCGATATCCCTGCGGCCATGTTGGTCACACAAGAAATTGCCAGCACTTTCAGTCCCATGTGGCGCGCGACGATCACTTCCGCAATAGTGGACATGCCCACGAGGTCCGCGCCAATTGTCCGCAGATATCGAATCTCTGCCGGAGTTTCGTAGCTCGGCCCGAGAAGGCCCGCATACACGCCTTGGTATATCGTCTGGCCCAGGCGGCGAGCGGCTCGGAATGCGATCTCGCGATACGGCTTCCAATAGGCCTGAGTCATGTCGGGGAATCGCGGCCCGAAGCGCTCGTCGTTCGCTCCGACCAGCGGATTCTGTCCCTGCAAATTGATGTGATCGGCAATCACCACCAGCGCGCCTTGCTTGTATTCGAGATTGATGCCGCCGGCAGCGTTGGTCAGGATCAGCGCACGAATGCCCATGCAGCCCAACACGCGAGTAGGAAATGTAACTTCTTGCGCGGAATATCCTTCGTATAGATGCACGCGTCCCTGCATAGCGGCTACAGCGATGTCGCCAACTTTTCCAATCATCATCTGCCCGGCGTGGCCGATCGCGGTGGAGCGCGGGAACGAAGGAATATTTGCGTACGGGATTCGCGTCGCTTCCGAGAACTCGTCGGCGAACCCGCCCAGGCCCGAGCCCAGAACCAGTCCGATCGTCGGACGAAAGGGCGTCTGCGAAAGCAGGAGTTGTGCGGCGGATTCGGCGCGGCTGAAGTCAGATTCTGTCGTCATAGAAGCTCAGTTCATCGTCACACGTTTGCTGAAAAGGGGCATTCTACCTCGACGCAGAGGAAACCCAACATTAACACCTGTAGAAACGTAGCTTGCTACTTTTTGCCGCAGGTTCAAGTCGCTAACCACGGAGATTAACCAATCCACACGCTGGAAAATCTACGAGATGCTGCGTCCCGGGCGGTTTTCGCTATGATTTTCACAAGTACCGCCACGGCCCGGTCACAAACCCGAACTGCATTGAATCATAGGGATTCCGGGAAAATTGCGCCGCGACGGACATCCCCAAAGCTGGAGAGGCAACGACTGCACCAAACCCGTTGCACCCGCCTGTGAACTGCCTGCACTCGATTGAAAAATCGGAAGATACGGTTCTGCATTTTTTATTGACTCCAGAAATGAAGAGAGTAAAAAGATACTCGTTCTTTGACAGCTTCTGAAGTTTTCCCGGTTGGTGCGGCGTCCGGGGCTCAAGCGAAGTCACCCTCTACATTGCAAAATGATTGAGGGAGGGTTAGCAAGGGTCTATAGCAAAGCGCTGGTTGAGGCGAACAAGAAGATTTGTTGAAGGCAGGATAGAGTCCCGAGGCGTTGGGTTGATTTATCCGGTTGGCGGTAAGCCCGGAGCCCGAGCAACGATCGCGAGTAGCCATCCGCAAGGACCGCTACTATGCAGGTCGGCGAGGGTCTAAAGCGAGCTACTGGCCGAGACGAATGATCCCAACACCACCTCGGGACTCTTAATTTGTCTGCAGCAGTAAGCGGCAGTGGTTAGCCTGGGCTGCAGCTCTCCCCCAAGCGAATTGCGGATATGGGCTGGCCACTGCCCACGGTTTTTCACGGTCCCTGTACCATCTGGAAGCGTTCCTTCGGCACCAGCCTTGCCCGATAAATCGAGTTCGTCGCAGCCACTTCGGCGACCGCGTCTACGTTCAGTTCATACGAGCCCTGTGGCAGGTTCTCTCCAAAAGGAATTTCCAAACTCGTGGTGCCCTTCTTCAACGCGATGCGCTGGTAGCCGATCGCAGTAGCGCGTCCAGTCTCATTCACCGCCATCATGATTGCGGTCAAATCAAAATCCTGTTCGGTTTGGTTCGATACGATAATCGAACCCTCCAGCCGCCGGCCCGTGACCCTGGGATAGCGACCCCACTGCGCGATAAGCGGCGCGACCACCGTCAGCACCAGTTGCTGGTTGCGTTGCACCGCGGGCCTGCCGCCGTCGGTTACAGTCACCGTGAATTTGAACTCGCCGGTTTCCATTGGAGCGCCGCTCAAAACCCCATCTCGCGCCAGCACAAGGCCCGCCGGCGCAGCCCCCTCCGTGATTTCCCAACGTAAGGGAGTGATTCCACCACGCGCTTCCAAACGAAATTCGTATTGCTGCTTCAGGTAGGCCTTGGGCAAGCTCGTGGTTCGCACTTCCAGCGGCTCGCCAGTCGCCGCACCTTGTTGCGCATTCGCGACACTGGCAAGGATACATACCCAACAAAGCAGGAGCAGTCGCCGTGGCAGGCGCCATTGGGTCAGCCACATCTCAGAGTGGATAGACATTGAACGGATTATAGCCCGTGCCTCTTGACGCAAAGAAGAGAAGTTACACGTTCGTCCACTGACGGAAGTAAAAATAAAGCCGGCTCTACGCAATCCCCATTTGTTTTCCCACCCGCTTCAGCACTTCGAGCGCTTGCTGCAGTTCTTCCTTGGTGTGCGTGGCGGTCATTATCGTGCGGATGCGGGCTTTGCCTTCGGGGACGGTGGGGAAGGCGATGCCGGTGCCCATGACGCCTTCTTTGAAGAGTTCGCGGGAGAAGTCCATGGTAAGTTTGCCGTCGCCGATGATGATGGGGGTGATTGGCGTCTCGCTGGCTGGCGTGGTCTGGCCGCCGATGTTGAAACCTAGCAGCGCTAATTCTTTTTTCCAGAAGCGGGTGTTCTCCCACAAGCGCTCGATGCGCTCGGGCTCGTTTTCCAGGACGTCGAACGCGGCAATGCACGTAGCCGCGACCGACGGCGGATGCGAGGTCGAGAACAAAAATGGGCGCGCGCGGTGATACAGGAAGTCGATCAGGTCGCGGGTGCCGCAGACGTATCCGCCTAACGCGCCGATGGCTTTGGAGAGCGTGCCGACCTGAATATCCACGCGGCCGTGCATTTTGAAATGATCAATGGTGCCACGTCCGTTTCGGCCCAGGACGCCAGAAGCGTGAGCATCGTCGACCATCATGATTGCGCCGTATTTTTCCGCGAGTTCGCACAACGCCGGCAGCGGACCGATGTCGCCATCCATGGAGAAGACCCCGTCGGTGATCAGCAACTTTTTTCCTGGTTGATCTTTGATACTGGCCAATCTTTCTTCGGCCTGCGCCATGTTTTTATGCTCGAACACGAGAATCTTGGCGCGTGACAAACGGGCACCGTCGATGATGGAAGCATGATTCAGTTGGTCGGAGATGATGAAGTCGTCCTTGCCGAGGACGGCTGAAACCGTGCCGGCATTGGCGGCGAAGCCTGACTGAAAGACAACGCAGGCTTCGACGTTCTTGAAGCGGGCGATCCTTTCTTCGAGCTCCATGTGGATTTTCATTGTGCCGGCGACGGTTCGCACCGCGCCTGAACCCACTCCGTACTTGCGCGTGGCTTCAAGCGCAGCCTGGCGGAGTTTGGGATGCGTGGTCAAGCCAAGATAGTTGTTGGAGGCAATATTGATGACCTTCTTGCCGTCGAAGGTACAAACCGGGGCTTGTTCGTCGTCGAGCACCCGCAGGCGGAAGTGCGTACCTTTGGCCTTGAGGTCGTCCAGTTGGTCGGTGAGGTAAGAGAGCGGGTTTGCGCGAGTGGTGGCAGTTGCCATTTGACTCCTCGAAGTGCAGGCCATGGATCGGGTGGGCCTGGCATAGTTTTCAACACACCTAAGTTTAATACGCTGTCATGCCTTCTGAGCCTGGAATGCAGTCTCAGTTCATGGTTCCTGGTTCTCAGTTGTCGCGAGATGCGCGAGCGTACTCAGGTTGGGAACCTCCAAGTCTGGCTTTCCTGAAGCTGCTTTGGCGGCCCCTGAGCCGGGACGAGGTGAGGGCCGGTTGACCCACACGGTCGCAATGCCCAAGGACTGCGCGGGAATCACGTCGTGAAAGATGCTTTGGCCGACGTGCAACCACTGCTCGCGGCTTACGCCGATCCGGTCTTCCGCTAGTTTGAACATTCTCATGCAGGGTTTGTAGCAGCCCGCTTGCTGGGCGGTGATTACATGGTCGAATGCTACTCCGAGCTTTGGTGCAGTAGATGCGAAAAGATCGTCATCCACGTTGGACATCACCGCGAGCTGATAGCGAGTCTTAAGGTTGCGTAGTGATTCCACCGTGTCAGGAAATGGTTGCCAGTTGGCCAGAGATTCTGGCAGCGAACGTACCTCGGCGTCGGTTAGTGAAAACTCGAGACGCTTCCCGAAGCCGCGCACCACGGACTGCAAGACATCCCGATAGCGCAAATATTCTCCTTGCTCGGCTCTGAGTTCGAGTTCGGAATACAGTTCGAGTAGCGTTGCGTCTGGGATGTTCTTGTCATGCGCGTTGAGGATTGGGCGCATAGCTGAGAAAATGCCTGTTTCCCAGTCAATCATGGTGCCGTAGCAGTCAAAGGTCAGGACTTTGAAGCGAGTCAGGTCGAGCATAGGAGATTGGGGAATTCAGTTGCCAGTTCTTGGTGCTCAGTTCCGGGTGATCCCCAGGAGGGAGCCCTCCTGGGGAAAGTCGAAAGCGAAAAACTTACCGCTCTCTGATTTCCAGCGGCTGCGCAAGCGTGAAGCTGAGCGCAGATTCCGCGGGAAGGACGATGTCCTTGTTACCGGTAAAAGCCGCACCGCCGGTGCCCGCGCCGCCGCCGGCGACCGCGCCGATCGCCGCACCTTTGCCTCCGCCCGCCAGGCCGCCAATCAACGCGCCGAGAGCGGCACCGCCTCCTGCCATCACGGCCGTGCGCTTGCCCTTGCCTTTCGCCGTTTGGGTGACTGCGGAGGTTTGTATGGCGCGGTCGGTACCATTGAGATTGATCGAGGTCAACTGCAAGGACAAGCTGGCGCCGCCGGCGAACCGGCCCAGCGGTTTCGCGTCAGTGACCGTGCCAGTGGCCGCGGTTCCTGCGGGGATTGCGGTCTTGCCGCCAACCACGATTGCGCTAGCCAGAGTCCCGGTAAAGCTCTGGCCGGCCTGGCTGATCTTGGATCCAACCGCCTGTCCCAAGCGCACGGTTAGAGCCGTGCCGGCCGGAACCATGATTGGTTCGGCTCTCACTCTCTTGGGCTCGGCCTTTGGCTCGGCCTGCGTCGGTTGAGCCTGCGCCGGCTGCGTCTGGGCGGTGGCGTTGGCATCGGGAGGCTGCGTGGTGTCGGTTGACTGGTCCGGCTTCTTGCTGCAAGCGAGAAAGGCAAACGATAGATAGAGTCCCAGGGCGAGTACCGCCAAGCGTGATCTCATAGTTCCTCCATCAGCGAACGATTTAATAAGAAGCAGTTTAGCGGAGCAAATCACTGTTGACCAGTGGGCGTGGTGTCAAACCGACTTCCCGGAAGCAGCCCACACCATCATGACCGCACTGGGGATGTAAAACAGTCCGACGCTTGCCGCCCCGACCACTACCCCACCCGTGATCAGAACGGCCGACAAGATACGAATCGCTCGAGACCGGAACAGAAGCGGCAGGCCGGCCAGTGCAACGGGAATGGCCAGCAGAAAATAGGTTCCGACACCGTTGACTTCCGCCAGCCTTGCGAGCGGTCCGGAGTAGACCGGCATTTGATTCTGAGGTGAAGAGAAGGCCTCTTCGGCCGGAGTTTCCCGTCGAGTCAATCCACTATAGACCGGCACTACAACACTCGAAACCGTTGCCAGAACGGCCAGCGAGAACGAAATCAGAACTTTTCGCACTATGAATCTCAGAAGCAACTAAAATTTTTCCTGACGGGTGCTTGCTGGTACGGCCTCAGCGGTTGCTTCCCTAGCCGGCGATCCTATCTCGGGCAACGCCGGCGTATCCGGCGAAGAAGCGCTCGTGACCGAATCAGGCGCAGTCGCGGCCGGCTGCTTCTTTTCCAGAAATTTTGCCGAATTCAACAGCGGACGGCTCAGAGAAGAATTGTAGCCAGTCCACGCGCCCTCGGAGGCAGCGTCGCGTTCAAAGTGGGCGCGCATGCTCTCCATCTTGGAATCAAGGTTGTCAAGATAGTGCAGCATCAGGGCTTCGGGGAACATGGGCAACTTGGGCGAGCCGAACTCGTATTCCCCGTGATGGCTGATGATGAGGTGCTCGACCAGAATCTTTAGTTCCTGCGGGAAATCGGGGAACTGGGCGAGTTTGGCTTGCAGCATTTCCAGTTCGATAATCATGTGCCCTAGCAACTGCCCGCGGGTGGTGTAAGAAAAGGAGCGGTTGTAAGTGAGTTCGTGAATCTTGCCGATGTCGTGGAGAAAGGCACCAGTCAGCAGCAGATCGCGATTGATCTGCGGATAGTTCCGGCACATCAAGTCGCAGGAACGGCATAATGAAACCACGTGGTCGAGCAATCCCCCGATGTAGGCGTGATGCAGAGTTTTGGCGGCGGGAGCATTGCGGTAGGCTTCCGCAATTTCCGG
>Ga0210410_10001808_pt1 | contig 19643 bp, 10 predicted proteins | sample IncBWC4MmetaG_FD_161058 | JGI IMG/M metagenome (GOLD analysis project Ga0210410, IMG submission 161058) | Forest soil microbial communities from Barre Woods Harvard Forest LTER site, Petersham, Massachusetts, United States - Inc-BW-C-4-M | ecosystem: Environmental > Terrestrial > Soil >... | reverse complement strand
GCTCTTCCGGTAGTAAGACTCGTTTGCCATGTGACAGCCGAGCGCTGCGTTGTGGCCGAAGACAACGTCCTGCACGACCGGCTTCCGCGACCTGACGGCCTGGAAGAAATTCCAAAGATGCGGCCGTAGGTCGTCATAGTCGTTCCCGCGATACGTTTGGGTCTCCGGGGCGGGCTCCTGCCCCGGTTTAGGATCATGCTCCTCGTGCCACTGTTTAAAATAGGGATTCCTCAAACGGCTCGGGAGTCCGTAGCAGTAATAGCTGGGAGCGAGATCAATGCCTGGTTGAGGGGTGTAACTAAGGTTGAACTCGGTGAGTTCGAGGACACCCTTGGAACCCATAAACCGGGTGACTTCTGCAGTTTCCGTGCCCAGCGTCAAGCGCATGTACACCGGGACGTTTGCGTATTCAAACAGAACCGGATGCACATCGGGCGTATTGCGCCCGTCTTTCCAGCGATAAATGCCGCCAAAAGCTGACGCTCGTTTGGGAGCTTCATTGATTCCAAGAACAAACTGCATCCCGCTAAGCAAGTGAACAAGTAAGTCGCCCGCCAGACCAGTTCCGTATTCCTTCCAGCAACGCCAGCGCGCGAAAAGAAGCGGGTCAAACGGCTTCTTCGGCGCGGTCCCCAGCCACGTATCCCAATCCAAGTTTTCCGGAGACAAGTCCGCGGGAGGTGGATATTCCCAAGCCCCGGTGGGATCGTTCCGGCCCAAGCTTCCTTCGACAAGGCTTAGTTCCCCAATGGCTCCGCTGGCATAAAGTTCTTTGGCTTTGGCGCACAACACGGAACTCGTTCGCTGTGCTCCAATCTGCACGATGCGATCCGTCTTTTTTGCTGCAGCGACCATCGCTGCACCGTCCGCAGGGCTGTGTGACATGGGCTTCTCGCAGTACACATCCTTGCCCGCGCCCACGGCGTCCACGAGCACTTGTTTGTGCCAGTGGTCGGGAACGGCAATGACGATGGCGTCGATTGTTTTGTCGTCGAGCAGCTCTTTATAGCGTCGCGTCGTCTTAATAGGTTTTCCGACAATTTCTCGCGCCAGTTCGTGGCGGCCATCGTAAAGGTCGCAGGCGGCTACACACTCGACCCCGGGAAGCTGAATCGCAGTCGTCAGAAGTCCGGTGCCCTCCATGCCGACTCCTACAATCCCAAAGCGAACTCTGTCACTGGCGCCAGTCAACCAAGGCAAAGCGACCAAAGGATCAGGCTCCAGCAGAAGGGAGCCGCCCACAAGCGAACCGCCAGCTATTCCCGCACTCCTCTCGAAGAACTCACGGCGCGAGTAATTAGACTTAGTCATACCGCAACTCCTTTGGTGCTAGGTCACGAGGTCGATGCAACTCGCTCGGAGCAAACCTGCGAAATCTGGAAGATCATGAAACCGCCTGCTGAAACCGGTTTCACACACGTCTTTTCTATGCTCTCCCTCTCCTCGCCGTCAAGTTCTTTTTCTCTTGCTCTGGAATCTTGCTCTACCGAGCAGTCGCCGTCGACCTGCGAACCACGAGTTCCGTCTCCAGATAATAGTCCGCACCTTTTCGCCGTTTCAGCTTCAGCATCCTGTCCAATGCCTCGAAGGCGGTCGTCCCCACCCGTTCGCGGGGAACTCGGATGGTGGTCAGCGGTGGCCGCGCCAGGAAAGCAAAGGAGATGTCGTCGATGCCGATAACGGAAATATCCTCCGGAATCCCCGCACCGGCCTCTTCGAGAGCGCTCATGGCGCCCAGAGCGATAAGGTCGCTGCCGCAGAAGATTGCCGTGGGCTTATTCGGCGTTGAAAGAATGGCGCGTACCGCTGAGGCGCCAGCGTCGATGCGGTAGTTGCTGCTGATCACTGGTAATGGGTTGAGGTTTCTCTTTTTCAATCCCGCAACCAGCGCGTCTTTGATGGTAATGGCCGTCCGGTTGTCGTCCGGTCCGGCAATCACCGCCGCGCGGCTGTGACCGAGTCCTACGATATGCTCGATGGCCTGCTCGATACCCCGCTGATAGTCGATCGAAATCGTGCTCACCAGCTTCTCGACCGGGCTCACATTGCAGAAAACCACGCCAATTCCCGCAGCGATGAGTTCAGCAGCCATGCTCTTCTCAATCGAAGAAGTCATTACCGCGACTCCGCGGACGTCACTTTCGATCAGCCTGCGCAGAATGGATTTCGTCCGTGCTTGGTCGTATTGGGTGTTGCAAAGAAGGACGTCGAACCCACGATCCCAAGCGGCAGCCTGGAATCCGCGAATGATTTCGGGGAAATACGGGTTGGCGATCTCCGAAATCACCAGCCCGAACAAATCACTCCGGCCCGTGGCCAATCGCCGGGCGTGGACGTTCTTGAAGTACTTCATTTGCCCGACGACTTCTAAAACGCGCCTCTCGGTCTCCACGGAGATATAGTGGGTCTTGTTGAGGACACGGGAGACAGTAGCGGGCGAGACTCCGGCACGTTTGGCCACTTCCCTCATTGTGTGGCCCATGCGTTTTCCTCCGCGAAAATGGTCTCTGCTGCCCAGGTGACGCTGCGGGAGCAATTCTGTCCAGGCGATGGGCAGCGCTGGAAAGCGCTTTCCCTCAAAGATGGTCACTCGCGCGCTCAAGCTATCATAATTTGGGGACCCATACTATGAGCATCGAAAAACAAGATACAGAAAAGAAAAACAACTTGACAGGCCTCCGCCAGCATTGATAAACCCAGTAGGGAGCAACCGGTTTCTGAAACCGATTGCATAAACTGCTGGATCGCCGTTTTTGCCGGTGATGTGACGCACGGCGGGAATTCAACGGTTAGCTTGGAGACCGGACAGCCGTTTGAGATTTAGTCGCAGGCGAAGTAGAGTGTTTGTTCGGTGGTCGGTGGTCGGTGCCTTTTGGGGAGGGGAAATGCGATTCAAACTGTCCTTGCTGAGGTTTCTTTCCTTTAGTCTTTTTCTTATATTCTCCGGAATAACGGCTCGAGCCCAATCCGACCGCGGGGCCATCGCGGGCACAATCCTCGATTCCACTGGTGCCGTGGTGCAGGGTGCGACCATTGTCGCCACCGGTGCAAATACCGGCGCCGTTTACAGAACGAGTTCTACCGATACCGGAGCCTACCGGATTTCCGATATGCAGCTCGGCGCTTACAACCTCACGGTTACGGCGGCGGGCTTCAAGACCTCTGAGCAAAAGGGAGTCGTCATCCAGATCAATACCGTCACCTCGCTCGACGTCACACTGCAACCGGGGGACGTAAAGGAAACACTGACCGTGGTGGCGGACGCTCCCACCATTCAGACGGAAACTTCCGATATCGGAACAGTCGTGAGTACTAGGCAAATCATGGATTTGCCGCTGGCCATAGACTCGACTGGACAAAGCCATTTGCGTTCGCCAGAAACTTTTGTCTTCTTGACTCCCGGGACAGCCGGCCCTGGCACCAACGATGACGCCCATGGAATTTTCCAGGCGAAGCTTGCCGGAGGCCAGAATTTCGGGAATGAAGTGCTCTTGGACGGTGCGAGCACCGCTCGTATGGACAGCGGCTCCTCCTTTGACCAAACGGCTCCTTCCGTCGAGGCCCTCGACGAATTCAAGGTGACAACATCCACGGTTCCAGCTGAATTTGGCCGTACTTCCGGCGGCGTTGAGAGCTTTTCCACAAAATCCAGCACGAACGCATATCACGGAACAGCTTTCGAAATCTTCCGCAATGAGGACCTGGACGCGAATACCTGGTTCAATAATTTCTTTGGCGTGCCTAGGAATGTGGACAAGAAAAACGACTATGGCGGTTCGTTTGGCGGTCCGGTGTGGATTCCCAAGCTCTACAATGGTCGAAACAAAACGTTTTTCTTTTTTTCCTTCGAGCAATTTCGCCAGACCCAAGGTACGTCAAGCGTCTCTACAATTCCCACTGCCGCAGAACGGCAGGGCGACTTTTCCGCCATCCTTGGCGCCCCCATCCCTGGTGTCACCAATCCTTGTGCGGGGAACGCCCCAGTTCTTCAGGGTCAAATCTTTGATCCCACAACGACGAGGACTGTCAACGGCGTGACATGCCGAACACCATTCCCCGGCAACAAGATCACGAACATCAACAGTGTCGCTCAAAATGTTTTGGGGTTACTTCCCACGGCGCTTCCAGGGTCGGGAATTCCGCTTAATAACTTCATTTTCAGAAGCACAAACCCGATTCTTGACACCCCCATTACCGGCCGCCTCGACGAAAATTTTTCGGACCAGAGCAAGCTGTTCTTCGCCATAAGCCGCCGCGATCAGGAGTCCCTCAATGGCACTCCCTCGCTGCCTGTCCCGCTCGACGGTTCCTTCCAGCATCCTTTTATTAGTGACTACTTTCGCGTCGGATGGGACTATTTTGTCAGGCCTACCCTGCTGAATCATTTGAGCGTGGGCCTGAATCGCATTTACAACAACAACGTCTCGACGAGCGTGACTGGAACGGACTGGCCCGCCAAACTTGGCATCACCGGCGCTCACGGCGTGGTGTTCCCACCCACGCAATTCAATGGCGGCAACATCGGTTATTCTGGTTTCAGCAGCAACCAAGATGACGCTAATTTCGTGAGTAGCCTGATCGTGGCTGATAGCGTCTCCTGGACCCATGGGCCTCACTCCATTCGTGTAGGGTTCGATTGGCGGTCTTTCCAGTACTCCTTAAGCGACCGCTCGCATGAGTCGCCAAACATTTCCTTTTCTAATGTCCAGACTGGCTTTACCCCTGGGCAAGGGAATGTGACCGGCGATCCGTTTGCCAGTTTTCTGATTGGCCAGCCGCAGGAAGTCTCCCTGGCGGTTCTCGCCGTTCAACCGCGCTTTGCTCAGAACTATTACGCTGGCTACGTCCAAGATGATTTCAAGGTCCGCAAGAACCTAATGCTGAATATCGGTTTGCGGTACGACGTGGAAACCCCTCGGCACGAGTCGCACAGTTTCCAGTCCGTCTTCGATCCAACGGCTATCAATCCGGGCGCTACGAGAGTGCCAGGCGCCCTCATCTTTGGATCGAACGCGATTGGCGCGAATACCTACTATAGAGATTTTGCTCCCCGCCTTGGTTTTGCCTATGCGCCGGACAACCTTTTTGGGAAGCTGGGCAAAATGGTTTTTCGGGGCGGCTACGGAATCTTCTATGCCGGGCTGACCTACGGAGACTTCGGCCAATCACTGATTGACGGGGATAAGGCCTCGGCGGACTTCAAGTCTACGGACAACTATACTCCAGCTTTTTTGTTGAGCTCTGGGATCCCGTCGTTTCCTCCTCCTCCCAATCGTGACCCGGCACAGTTGAATGGCCAGGGTGGAGGTAGCTTTGGCGGCATCACCTACGTGGCGCCAGGCTACGGACGCCCGGGGATGGTCCAGAATTGGAGCTTTGAGGTGGAGCGCCAGCTCGCCACGGATTTGATACTCAGCGTTGGTTATGTGGGCACCCATGCGACCCACTTGCGCTCCTCGGTCGCACAAATTAATAATCTGAATCCCGTCTTCTTTTCTTTGGGCGCTGACCTCAGCAAGCCGATAACCGATCCGGCCGCGGCGAAAGATGGCGTTTTCCCTCCGTTCCTGGAGTTCGAGACGCTTTATGGACCAGGAAGCATCGCGCAGGCGCTTCGGCCCTTTCCTCAATATCAATCAATTAATACGGATTGCTGCCTGGAGAATCTGGGGCAATCCACCTACAACGCTCTCTTGATGAAGGTCGAACGGCGTTTCCACAATGGGCTCAACCTGCTGGCTTCTTACACCTTCTCTAAGACCCTGACGGATGCCGATAGCGCCCTGCCCGTCTTTGCATCATTTTCCAGCGGCATCCAGAACTCCCGAAACCTGAATCAGGAAAAGAGTCTCAGCATCCAGGATGTTCCGCACACATTGGTAGTCAGCTACATCTATGAACTGCCCTTCGGCAAAGGAAAAAAACTCCTCAACCACGGTGGTGTGCTGGACAAAGTGGTCGGGGGATGGCAGATTGGCGGCGTCCAACGCTACCAGAGCGGGCAGCCGACAATCTTCGGATGCCAGGGAGGATTGATACCAGGTTACGACGGTTGCATACGTTATGACCACGTTCCTGGCCAGTCGTTCCTTAGCCCCAATGCGTCTTCTTTTGATATAGGATCTGCCATCAAGAATGGCGGGACCGGTTGCGTCGCGGATCCCAGCCGTCCAGGATTCTTTGTGGCCGCGAGCTCCAATACTTACTTACATTGCGCGGCCTTCTTCGACCAGAACTTTGCTCCAAAGAATGGCCAGCCTGGCCCCTACGTATTCGGGAACATGCCTCGAGTCACCGCGGCGGTGCGAAGTCAGCGCTACTTGAATGAAGATTTCTCTTTGATCAAGCGCACTCCCATCTTTGAATCTCATATGCTGATTCTCAAGGTTGACCTCCCGAACGCATTCAACCGCCACACTTTCACTAGGCCCGACACGGGTATCACTAGCAACACTTTCGGGGCGAGCTTTGGCTCCATTAATCCTCAAAGAACTCTGCAGCTTTCACTGCGTTACGAATTCTGAACTCTGAAGCCTTTGTATTTCCGAGTTCCTCCTGCCCTGTGTTCGGGGCAGGAGGATTTCCCTTCATGGGCGATTCTCAGAGGGTCACGGCAAGGTATAGAATTCCAAAATGCCATCATCAGCCGACTCTTTCTTTTATAGCCGCAAGCGGGCCTCCGTGCGGAATTTCCTTGGCCTCCTTCGCTGCCGGATAACCTTGGCGCGGATGATTTTCTTATGCTTCGTATCCTGCTGCCCGATTCATGCCGCACGACCGGGTGCTGCAGACGTTAATGAAGACTTTCAGCGGGCGACTGCCGCCATGCGCCAAGGGCGCCTGGAAGAAGCGGGCGCCGCATTCGAGAACATCACCCATAAAGAGCCAACCTTCGTCGGAGCGCATTTCAACCTAGGCCTGGTCCGGGAAGAACAAGGCCGGTTTGAAGACGCTGTCGCGAGTCTCAAGAAAGCGCTGGCGTTGAATCCTCGTTTGCGTGGGGCCAACCTCTTTCTCGGCATCGCTCATTACCGCCTGAACCAATACGAGCCCGCTATTGCCGCGCTTCGCACCGAAATCAAGCTAAATCCTGCTGATCCCAAAGCCTGGATGTGGTTGGGTGTGGCAGAACTCGCGCGGGAGCAGCCCGAGGAGGCTGTGGTCGCTCTGGATAAGGCGGCCAAACTCGCTCCCAATGACGTGGACATTCTCTACCATCGAGGGCATGCCCACTTGCTAGTCTCCAAGCTGAGCTACGAACGCATGTTGCACGCTGACCCGGCGTCGTGGCGCGTCCGGCAGGTGCTCGCGCAGGCGGACGCGGAAGCGGATCGCGACGAAGACGCAGTCGCGGAGTATCAAGCCGCCATCAAGCTTGCTCCGAATCAACCGGGGTTGCACGAGGAGTTGGGCGCTGAATACCAAAAAACCGGCAAACCGGAAGCTGCGGAAGGTGAGCTTCGGAAGGAGCTGGAACTCGATCCGAACAATGTTCTGGCACGATACAAGCTGGGGACACTACAGATTGAACAGGGGAATGCCGCGGAAGGTAAAGATGCCGTGGAGGCCGCCCTCAAACAAAATCCGCGGCTCAAAAATGCAGCGTACTATTTGGGCCGCGCGGAGATGCAGCTCGCCAATGATGCAGGTGCGGCCGAGGATTTCAAACGAGCCGTGGCCGCGGATTCGGACACGGAAATTGTCCAGCAGTCGTGGTACCAATTGGGAATCGTCTACCGAAGAATGCATCGTATCGCCGATGCTCAGCAAGCGCTTGCGACCTTTCAGAAAATGAAGGACGAAGAGACGGAGCGGCAGCGGCAGTCGCTCGAAAAGAAGAAAAAGGCGCAGGGCTTGAATGAAACGCCTCAGGATCCCTCGCCAAAAAATCCGTAGAGGGGCCAAGCTTTGATGGACGCGTGCGACATGGTGTGGAGGCCAGTGTGAATTTGCGTCGTTCGAGTTGGATCCTGGTGGCAATGCTCTGCTTTGCTGCGACGAAGCTGCACGGGCGGCAGAGTTCTGTACCTGTGCGCATCGACATTATCGAATCCTCGGAACAATTGCACGAATCGCTTCAGGAAAAGTCCCCGCTCGAATTCGCTTCGAATCGCGCCCCGGCGCTCACCATCAACATCGACGATTCCGTGAGATACCAGCAAATCGACGGTTTTGGGGCATCCCTCACGGATTCCTCAGCATGGCTGATTTCACAAAAACTGAGTGAAACGCAGCGCCGCGAACTTCTCGAGATGCTGTTCGATCGAAAAAAGGGAATCGGGCTCGAGATTCTGCGCCAGCCTATGGGAGCAAGCGACTTTGCTCTGGAACCCTACTCCTACGATGACATGCCGCAAGGACAAGAGGATCCGGAACTAAAACATTTTTCCATCGATCATGACAAGGCATACATCATCCCGATTCTGCGCGAGGCGCTGGCTATCAATCCTGATCTGAAAATTATGGGCAGTCCCTGGAGCCCGCCAGGCTGGATGAAAACCTCGGGCTCGATGATTCAGGGTACGCTGCTCCCCGTTGCGTATGCTCCGCTTGCCAAGTACTTCGTGCAATTCGTCCGTGCCTACGAAGCGGCGGGAGTTCCGATCTACGCGGTGACCATGCAGAATGAGCCGTTGAATATTCCCAATGACTATCCGGGAATGGGCGTGAGCGCAAGCGAGCAGGCCAGATTTCTCGGCGAGAACCTTGGGCCGGCGTTCCGGGCCGCGGGAATCAAAAGCAAAATCCTGGCATTCGACCACAACTGGGATTTGATTGCGTTTCCTATTGAAGTGATGAGCGATTCGAAGGCTGCGGCGTTTGCGGGCGGAATCGCGATTCATTGTTACGGCGGTACGGTGACGGCGCAAAGCGAACTGCACCAGCGTTTCCCGGAGAAGGGCATCTGGTTGACCGAGTGTTCGGGCGGCGAGTGGCAAAAGGGCGATTTGCTCGAGCAAACCATGGAGTTGGTCATCGGAGCAACGCGAAACTGGGCCAAGAGCGTGGTGTTGTGGAATTTAGTGCTGGACCAGAATCACCAGCCATTCCTCGGAGGCTGCCAGACGTGCCGTGGCGTAGTTACCATAGACCATTCTGTTTCGCCAGCGAAGATTGTGCCGAACGAGGATTTCACCGCGCTGGCGCATGCCAGCAAATTTCTCGCGCCCGGCGCGATGCGCATTGAATCGAACACATTTGGTCAGGGGAGTCTAGAATCTGTGGCGTTTGGCAATCCGGATGGCTCGATTGTTTTGATCGTCCTGAATTCGGGAGGTGCGGCGACAACGTTTAACGTTGGATGGAGAAACAAGTACGCAACGTATCGTCTCGATCCCCATGCGGTTGCCACGTTTCGTTGGTCACCGCCAACGAGAGTCCATTGATCAGCAGCACGCTTCATCGTTCCGCTATTCCCTTATTTTCAATAACGGTAAAAATGCGGTCAACGGCAGGCAGCGTGATTTGCTCTTTGGCTCCGCTGGGCCAGTGAATCTCCACCTTGTCAACTTTCATTGCCCCACCGAGGCCAAAGTGCAGGCGTTCGTCCGAGCTGGAAGCGTAACTCCCGCCGCTAAATACATCACCTCGCTGCCGGATCCCTCCGGCGGTCACGAAGACTTTCGCTCCGATGGCATCGCGTGGACTCTTCGGACCGCCGCCAAGCTTTAAAGTCACCCAGTGATTCGCGTTCTTTACCACGTTTCTCAGTAGGGTAGGGTGCGAATCCACGCTGTTGAGAACCACGTCGATATGACCGTCGTTGAACAGGTCGCCGAACGCTGCGCCACGCGCGGGAACCACGACGGCTAAGCCACTTCCCGTGGCCGGCGGAACTTCCTGGAACTTGTTTCCATCGAGATTCCGCAAAAGTAGCGGGCGCTGCGCCCAGGTGGTTCCCCAGTCCTGCTTGTCCACACCAGGATAGACGTGGCCATTGGCAACGAAAATATCGAGCAGGCCGTCGTTGTCGTAGTCGAGAAAGCCGGTTCCCCAGCCGAGGAAAGGGATGGTGAGGGTCGCAATTCCTGTGCGAAAGGTCACATCCGAAAACGCCGCCTCGCCGTCGTTGCGATAGAGCGTGTTGTAATCATCGGAGAAGTTGGTGATGTAAAAATCGACCTTGCCGTCGCGATTGTAATCGCCCACGGCGATCCCCATCGAAGCCTGCTCACGCCCTTCGTCGTTCAGGGCAAATCCTGAAATGTAGCTGATGTCCTCAAATGTTCCGTCGTGTTTGTTTCTGTAAAGATACTTGGGCACAGAATCGTTGGCCACGGCAAGGTCGACCCAACCGTCGTCATCCACATCGACAAACACAGATGCAAAGCCGTAGTAACCCTTGGGGTCTGAAACACCTGCTTTTTTGCTTACGTCCGCAAAAGTTCCGTCCCCGTTGTTGTGAAAGAGATGATCGCCTTCGCCAGGCAGCCCCCGAGGTCCGCACATTACTTGGACTCCGCGAAATTGACAGTAGCCCTGCGGCAGGCCGCCCTTGCCGGATATGGGAGGATGATCGGGATCGAATTTTGCGTATCCGGGTACGAAGAGATCGAGGAAGCCATCGTGGTCGTAGTCTCCCCAGGTCGCGCCCGTCGACCAGCCACCAAGAGTTACGCCCGCTTTCTCCGCGACGTCCGTAAACGTGCCGTCGTGGTTGTTGTGATAGAGACGATTCTTGCCAAAGTTTGAGACGTATATGTCTGGCCAGCCGTCATTGTCGTAGTCTCCTACCGCCACTCCGAAGCCCCAGCGCTCGTTCGCCACGCCAGCCTTCTCCGTCACATCGGTGAACGTGCCGTCGTGATTGTTGTGAAAGAGCATCGCGCGCGGCGACGCTTCCTTGCCCTTCAAGGCGCCGAACGTTGAGCCGTTCAGTAAGTAAACGTCCAGCCAGCCGTCGTCGTCGTAATCGAGCAGTGCGACTCCTGAACCCGGTGTCTCGAGGATCGTACTCTTCTCCGGTTCTCCGGAGCGGTGAAGGAACTTGTCGAGCCCCGCTGCGTGGGTGATATCCACGAAAACGACGGGCGCCCCATCGACGAAGCCTCCGGCAGTAATCGGCCGGGATAACGCATCTTTTACCGGGGCATGCGGAGTGCCCGTGCTCGTCCCTGATTCCTGCGGTGGCTGTGCTTTCTCGGAAGGATTCTGCTGCGACCGACCTGGCCTCAGCAGGACAACCAGGAACAACGAGAGAGCGCCAGTTATGAGTACGAGTGTTCTGGGCGCCTTCGAGAACTTCAGGCTCATAGGTGACATGGTTGACTCGAATCAAAATACTATCTTCGCATGGACAGGGTCGAAGGGGCTGGAGCGGGTTAAGGGGCGTTTTGAAGTTCGGGGGCCAGTTGGGAGGCCGTGTGAGCCGAGACTGGCGGACTGTTCATGGAGCTGCGGACGGTCTACTGCCAGGAATCCTCCGTACGCGCTAATGAACGGCGTTTGGACTTTCCGGGCTCATGTTTTCGTTTGTGTGTGTTTAAGCCCGATTCAATAGCCCACGGTGTAAGTGTTGTGTTTTGTCACGCGGGCTGAGAGGAGCGTACTTTAGGCTTTTCCAGCCAGGAATTGACAGCAACGCCATTCGCGAATACGCTTTCGGACGCTTACCCCGCTCTTCAGGGAAATCTTTTGAGGATCCGTGCTCATGCGGTCTTTGCTTATTTTTCTTTCCTCGCTGTTCCTGTTGGCCGCCTACGTTGAGCCCTCCGCACAGGCTCCCTCAGCACAAAACGCGCCGGTTGAGAAGCCCGATCTCACAGCAGGCAAGGTGATCTTTGAAGGTCACTGTTCTCTCTGCCATGGTATCGACGGAGGTGGCGGACGTGGGCCGAGCCTGCATCGCCCGAAACTCAGCCGGGCACCCGACGACAAAACGTTGAAGTCCCTGATTGAAAATGGCATTCCACCCGAAATGCCGGCGGGCTGGTACTTGTCCGAGCAAGACATCTTGAACGTGGTAGCTTTTGTGCGCGGCCTCGGAGGTGTGCCACCGGAAAAACTGCCTGGCGACCCTCAGCGTGGTGAGGCCATCTACGCGCGGAGCGGTTGCGCCACGTGCCATATTCTCGCTGGCAAAGGCACCGGCTTTGGTCCTGAACTCACGGAAGTCGGCGCGCGTCGGGGAGCCGCCCGCCTCCGTGGAACGCTACAGAGCCCCAGTAAAACCATCCCAGAAGATTTTCTGCTGATCGAAGCCATCATGTCATCCGGGCAGACGATCCGCGGTATCCGCCTGAATGAAGACACGTTTACGATTCAACTGAAGGACGCGCAGGGACACTTTTACAGCTTACGAAAAAGCGACTTGCGTGAACTGAAAAAACTTCGTGGCGAGACTCTCATGCCCTCTTACGAATCGCTTTTCTCCGCCGCGGAACTCGATGATCTGGTGGCCTACCTGGCATCGCAGCGAGGCCAACTATGAGGCTGCTCGCGTTATTCCTGTTGGCGGCTACCGTTGTCTCGGCGCAGGTCCCGTTCGAACGAATTGTCAACGCCGATAAGGAGCCAGGGAACTGGCTGACGTATTCGCGTACGCTGGACGGAAAGAGATTTTCGCCGCTGAGCGAGATTAACAATCAGAACGTTTCACAACTCAAAGTGAAATGGGCCTACCAATTTCCCGATGCTCATACGGAAGTCTCACCCATTGTGATTGATGGCATCCTGTACGTGACCGGCCCGAATGCCGCCACGGCGCTTGATGGCCGCTCCGGGCGTTCACTGTGGACGTGGAAACGTCCGCTGCCGAGCGATTACCAGAGTATTGGTTTCGGCCACACCAATCGGGGAGCTGCGGTGTTGGATGACAAATTGTTCGTCGCGACGCTCGATGGGTTTCTCGTTGGGCTGGATCTCAAGAGTGGCGTGGAGCGGTGGTCCGCCAAAGTTCTCGATTACAAATTGGGTTACAGCATGACCATGGCACCGTTAGCGATCGACGGAAAGGTTGTTGTCGGCGTCAGCGGCGGAGAAGCGGGCATCCGCGGGTTCATCGACGCCTACGATGCAAGAACCGGCAAGCAGTCATGGCGCTTCTGGACAATTCCCGGACCCGGAGAACCTGGCCACGAAACCTGGTCCGGCGACGATTGGAAAACCGGCGGCGGCGCCACCTGGGTGACCGGGGCGTACGATCCCGAACTCAAGCTGGTCTATTGGGGGGTGGGGAATCCGGGGCCGGACTGGAACGGTGACGTGCGGCCTGGCGACAATCTCTATACCTGCTCGTTTCTTGCGCTCGACGCGGACACCGGAAAACTGAGCTGGTATTTCCAGTTTACCCCGCACGATACGCACGATTGGGATGCCACCCACGTTCCGATTCTTTTTGACGGCGAGGTTCAGGGCAAGAAACGTAAGCTGATGGCCGTCGCCAATCGCAATGCTTTCTATTACGTGTTGGATCGCACCACCGGAGAATTTATTGCCGGCAAACCGTACGCCAAGCAAACCTGGGCCAAAGGGCTCGACCGAAAGGGTCGGCCGATTCTTACCACGAACGCAGAACCCACAGCGCAGGGTGCCCTGATCTGGCCAAACTTGAATGGCGGGACGGTATGGTTCAGTCCGTCGTACAGCCCGCAAACGGATTTCGTATATGTTTCGGTGCGTGAAATTGGCGCTCGCTATTTCAAGCGCGTCACCCCCTACCGCGCGGGCACTTTTTTCCCGGGCGGCGGCGAAGACGAGCTGCCACCGGATGACGCGTGGGGCGCGATTCGAGCTCTGCAAGCGGAAACCGGCGAACTGCGCTGGGAGTTCAAACTGTTCTCACCTCCCTGGGCGGGAGTTCTTTCCACCGCGGGAGGATTGGTCTTCAGCGGCTCCGATGAGGGGAACTTCTATGCACTCGATGCGCGCACCGGTAAACCGCTGTGGGATTTCCAGACCGGCGGCGCGATTGAAGCAAATCCCATCTCATTTCTGATTGATGGACACCAATTTATTTCCATCGCCGCCGATCGCGTGCTGTATGTCTTTGGCCTGTAATTTCCCCTGTAATACGGGGTTTTCATAATGCCTGGGAAATCCAAAGCCCTGGTCATCTGCTGAGTCGGTCGGCCCAAATTCTAGCGCAACTCTTGCGCACGTCCGCTACGAACCGACTCTCGCGCGGCGTCCAGAATCTCCACTACATGGACGTTCAGCGTCGCCGAAAGCGGATCTTCAATCGGCTTGTTGTGGCGAATGCAGTCAACGAAGTACGAGACGGGATTGCTCGTCTCTGGCGGCCCGGGCTTGACCGCGACACGCTGCCCTTCCAGTGCGATCTTGCTGGGATCGTCATTCGCGGTTCGATGAAACAGCTCCTCCCCGGTGGCCAGGAGACTCCCCTTTGGACCGAACACCTCCACCTCTCCGTTGTCATAGGGCCAATCCCAAGACGCCTCGATGATCACGGTCGCATCGGGATATTCGAGGACAAGCGTGGCGTCATCGTCCACCTCGTTGTGCTGATCGGTCTTTAGCTTCTGCGCCGTGGCGTAGACGCGTGTCGGCCGCCCCTTAAGCCAAAGCGCCCATTCCGCTCCATAACATCCGAAATCCATGATCGCGCCGCCCCCATTTTTGACCGGGTCATAAAGCCAATCGGCAAAATACTTCGAGACACCAATCTCCTTAGGTCCCTGATGTCCGTATCGCACAATCATTTTCTGCACCGGCCCCACCTCACCGGATTGCACACGGTGAAAGATCTCGTGCGTTGGAGCCACCCAAGCATTCCAGTAGTTCACCATAATCTTGATGCCTGCCTGGTCCGCAAGACGCTGCATCTCGCGCGCGTCAGCTCCCGTCGTCGCCATCGGTTTTTCCGTCGAGTAGTGGATATGCCGCTTGGCGCACTCTCGAAGTATCTCCAAATGTTTGTCATTTTCTGTGGTGACAATCACCGCATCCGGCTTGGTTTCATCAAGCATCTTGACGTAATCCGCGTAGAACTTGACGCTTGCGGGAACCCGAGTCTTGGCGCGGTCCAGCAGCGCGGGGCGCAAATCGGCAATGGCGACCAGTTCCGCATTGGGCTCGGCGGCCATGTCCTTGAGCAGACCCCAGACGTGATCGTGATCCAAACCAACGATGGCCAGCCGTGTCTTCGCTTCACCCGGCCTTGGATACCCCGAAGCGCCCGCCCTGGCCCAAAACCCGAAACTCAGGAAAACGACCGCCGCACAACTCACGAATTGTCGCAGGGTATCTAGCCTCATAATGAAAACCTCGCCGGTGCCCAGAATCCAGTTTCCGTCTCCAAAACCAGGATGGATGTACTTTCTCGCACGTAGAAACCTAGGCTGTCTCAGATCAGGGTGCCTGCCACTTTCTAGAATGTCTTCAGCCGATGTCAAGACATCGACATGTCATTTCCGTGCTCTCGCCTATGTCGCTAAAAAGAAGAGGCTTTCAGCCAGGTGTTCCCCGGCTATTTCTTCGGGAAGGTAGAGCGTGGCCGGCAAGGATGGCAGTCGCAGAGGGCCCGAGCTTAGCCATCACTAAGCCACGATTGGCCTGAGAGGTCTCCTCTAGTCGTTTGCCGGAGTGCATCGATGAATTCCGCCAGGACTCTCGACTCCATCGTTCTACCCGTCAGTTTTGCACCCGCAAAGCCGTATGATCCTGCTTGGATTCGAGAGCCGCAGCCGCCTTTCGAGCCATCAGCTGGAAGCCTCCATTTTTGGCATCCTTTTCGAGTGCCTCGAGGTGGGCGCTGCCTTCGGCTCGATTCCCGAGACTGAGTTCAATCTCTCCAACCGCCAACCGCGCATCGAGGAGTACATCGACGAAGGACGCATCGCCCGCGTCCGATATTATTTTGTGAAGTCGTGTCACGGCTTCCGCCGGGCTGGCCAAGGCCGCTTGAATCCGCGCAGAGGTAATCGCCGCTTTCAGTTCCAGTCTCCGGTTGTGACTATCCGTCGCAGCCTTCGTCACCTGCTCGATGCGCTTGCGCGCCTCCGCATTTCGCCCCTGGGCAGTCAGCGCGTTTGACTCGAGTAGGTTCGCCTCGACCAGATAGCGCCCCGCCCTGGTCTCTCCAAAAACCTCAGCCGCCTGCCGCGCCAGACTTTCCGCTTCGGCAGCCTTTCCCTCGTCTAAAAGGATTTCCGCAAAATGCAGACGAACGTGAGCTTCTTCGCTCTTATCGCCGACTTCCTCGAAAATCGATATGGCTTGCTTGTATCTCTTTCTTGCACCCTCGGCGTCCCCCTCCATCCGCTGCGCATTCGCCGCACCATCGAGAGCCGTGGCTTGCCGGCCTCGGCTTCCTAGTTGATGGCAAATCTCCAGAGAGCTTTCATACAGCTCTTTGGCTTCGCTGTGCTTTCCTCTCGCCAGGAGAATGTCGCCAAGTCCAATCTGCGCCAGCGCCACTCCATTCTGATCTCCAATCTCGCCGTACGTCGCCAGGGCCGCTCCAAAGTTCTTGCGTGCGCCCTCCAAGTCTCCGAGGTAGAAGAGGATGTCTCCAATATTATTGTATTCGTTGCTCAAACTCATTTTGTTGCCCGATTCTCTATAGATATCTAAAGACTCTTCATATTTCTTCCGTGCTCCGAGGTAGTCTGCCTGTCGTTCGAGGGCTATCGCCTCCAAAGTTGCCGTCGCTGCTACACCAAGCCGGTCATTCGCGACTACGTAGAGTTGCTTCGCTTCACGAATGGCTCCCTCGACCTCCGCTTGTTTTCCTGAGTTTTCAAAAAGCCACGCTTGCTCGCGCCGCGCCTTGGCGAGAAGCAGAGAGGCTCCCGCCGCCCGCGCCTTTTCCGCGGCCCTCGCCAACGCTGCTTCCGCCCTCCTCATATCCCCGAGGGATCTCGCTGCGTCGTTTTCTGACAAATCGATCCGTGGGTCGTCTCGAAGGGGCGCCGGCAATGCCCGTAGGGCGTCTATTGTAGCCAGGGCATCTTGCCATTTGTTCGACATGACTTCGGAGTTTGTCAAAGCCAGCCCGTAATCGAGGTTATCCGGAAAGAAGTCGAACAAAGCGCGATAGATCTCGATGGCCTTTCCCCAGTCCCGGCTGGTCTCGCGGTAACGACCTTCGACAAGCAATCGCTCCGCCCGCGAAAGACTGGATGACAGATCGAACGCTTTCTTCGCCTCAGCCTGCGCCTTTTCGTCATAACCGAGCTGTTCCCAGGCACTCGCCAGAGCGGCGTGGGAAAGCGCATACTCCGGTTCAGCAGCTACCGCTCTCAGCAACAGATCCCGGGAAGCGAGAGTGTCGAAAACCCGCAGCTTTGCGAGTCCTTCCGAGAAAAGCTTCGTTGTTTGGCTGTTCGAGGGAAGAGCGATGGCTACTTCCGCCGCTTCTTCCTGGGTCACCGCGCGGATACCGAGTCTTTCTCGGAGATGTTCTCCGGCCCGCGAAACCAGATCCAGGAGACGCGCTTCGGTCCCCAATTCGGAAATCGCCGCGACCGTTTCACCGCTTCGCGTGTCCTGCAGATGGAGGTCGAGTCGAATCTGGCCTGCGGACTTTGCTCCCAGCGCTGCATAAGAACCCGCGACTACGTAATCGGTTCCCAAATTCTTCCGTATTCGCGTCAAACTGTCCCGCCCCAAACTCTCCATATCAGGCAGAGAGAGTTCCCTCTTCATACGAGCGATAGCTTCTGCCGGAATGGCTCGCACTTGCTCTCCCGCTGTGAGCTCCGTGGTGAGCCAATCGGAGAGTGCTGTGGAAAGCCATGCTTCCTGAGTGTCTCCTGATAGATTCTTGAAGCTAAGAACCGCAACCGATCGCCGAGGGCTGACCATCCCCGAAGTGCCACCAAGAACCACGTATTGATGAACCCGCAGGTACACGAACACGCAGACAATGGCCGCCGCCACGGCGGCGAAAAGAACTGTAATGCGCTTCCGGCCCGCCGGAGTTTCGAGGTTTAGGGATTCCAGGGCTGATGGCGCCCGCCCGCGCTGTTCGCTTGATTTCCTGCGGTCTGCAGATAATTCGTCCGCATGATTTTCGACCGAGCTACCAAGTGCGGCTGCTCCCTCATGAGGCATGTTTAGGAGAGCCAGAAATCTGTACCCGTGTCGCGGGATGGTTTCGATATAACGTGGACTCTCCGCGGAATCGCTCAGGGCGGAGCGCAGCTTGGTCATGGCTTTGTTGAGGCTGCGATCAAAATCGACGAAGGTGTGGGCCGGCCAAAGTTTCTGGCGGAGTTCCTCGCGGGTTACGACTTCCCCAGGATGTTCCAGCAAAAGAGAGAGAATCTGGAAGGGTTGCTCTTGCAACTTGATTCGAATACCGCGTTTGCGCAGCTCTGCCGCGCGCAGATCCACTTCAAAGACGCCAAAGCGCCGACTTTGCGGGCAGCTTTCCGTGCCCTGCATACCGGAACACCCCTATGGTGGCAGAAGCCTAGCATGTCCTTCGCGTGCATTCAACACTGTGTACGACGGTGAACGACGGTTATCAGCATGATCGGAAAGAGATGACGCACGAGGACAATCGAGGGCTGATGGGCTCAAGGAGATTTCTCTTTTTCCTGAAGGAGTTGCTTGGCACGCTCTGCGCTTTTGGCGCGCGCGCTTTCTTCCAACTTGCTGAAGATTTGCATTTCTGCTTGCGCTTCCAGCGCACGACCCGCGCCGCGCAGTGCTTGCGCCAGCAAGAAGTGCGTCTGCGCCTCGCCGGGATCGGCCTTTTCCGCGAGTTGGAGTTCCGCAACGGCTTCGGCGGTCCGGTCCAGCCGGAGCAGAGCGCGGCCGCGGTCCACACGCGCTTCCGTCAGATGCGGGCAGGTTGCCAGCGCCTGGTCGATTCCGGCAAGGGCTTCGGCGGGATCCTGGCGCTGTTCCAGCACGATGTTGGCGATTTTCCATTGCGCATTGCAGCTTGACGGATCGTTCGCGAGTTCGGCGCGGAACTGCTCGGTGGCCGGCTCCCACATATGCAGCGACCAGTAGGCATTCCCGAGAAGATAGTGCGTGGCGGCCTGCTCGGGCGCCAGCTCCACGGCCTTTTTATACTCGAGCAACGCGCCGTCGTAATTTTTCATGCTCTCCATGACTTCGCCAGAAATCTCGTGCACCCAAACGGAATTGGCGTCGATTTCGTTCAGTTTCGAAAGGGCCTGCTCGGAAAGTTTCATGTACACCTTGCCGAGCAGATACCAGACCTCCTGGTTTTGCGGCTGACGCAAGGAAAGTTGATGCAGGTGAGTCGCAGCGCCATGGAAGTCGCCGAGTTTCAGTAAATCGTTGGCGAGAAAAAGCTCGGCGTTGTCGTCTTTGGGATTGGCGCGCAGCGCTGATTCGAAACGAGGTCGCGCGGCCGCGTAGTCACCCATTTCATAGAGCGAAACGCCGAGCAGCGCGGATGCCGACGACATCTTGGGATCAATCTTCAGACCTTTTTCGAGAGTAGCGGCGGCTTTCTGATATTCGCGCAGGCGTAAATACAACGAGCCGAGATTGTTGTAGGCGGCAGCAAGACGAGGCGCGTACTGCAAGAGTGATTCGTACTTGGCGGCGGCGGCCGCGAAGTCGCCTTGGGCCTCCGCGGATTTCGCTTCGGAGTAGAGTTGCTGGACACGCGGATCGTCGGCGTCAGCCCCCGATTGCCCGCGGAGACCCGGCGAAAAGGCGATTGCCAGCAAGGCGAAAGCAACCGAAACCCGCCAGCA
>Ga0210410_10001805_pt1 | contig 19666 bp, 13 predicted proteins | sample IncBWC4MmetaG_FD_161058 | JGI IMG/M metagenome (GOLD analysis project Ga0210410, IMG submission 161058) | Forest soil microbial communities from Barre Woods Harvard Forest LTER site, Petersham, Massachusetts, United States - Inc-BW-C-4-M | ecosystem: Environmental > Terrestrial > Soil >... | reverse complement strand
CCAGCGGCATGTTTGTGCGCCTCGCGTTTGCGGTTGCCGCGCACCTCGAACCGGAAATTCTTCTGGTCGATGAAGTCCTCGCCGTCGGCGACATCAAATTCCAGCGCAAGTGCCTTGGGAAAATGGGCGACGTGGCGCGGGCCGGCCGCACGATTATTCTCGTCAGCCATCAGTTGAACCAGATTCGCCGTCTCTGCCAGCGCGTCGTATGGCTCGATGGAGGCGCCGTGCGTGAAACTGGCCCCACCGCGGAAGTCATCGGCGCTTACGAACGCGAAATGTCCTCCTCCGATGTACTCATCGAAAAGGGCCCGCTGGGCGGCAAGGCGCACTTCCTCAAGTGGTGGATCCTCGATCAGGAAGGCAAGCCGAAGCACGTATTCTCGGACGAAGGCGAACTCCGGCTGCAATTTCTGCTCAAGGTCAATCAGCCCGTTGACGGTTTGTACCACGACATCGAGCTTTACGATCAGAATCGTCAGCTTCTTTGGGGCAACGCCATCGGCAACGTCACTCTCGGCCCGGGAGTTTATCTTTGCAACCACACTTTGCCGCACCTGCCGCTGAGGCCGGGCAGCTACACGTGGCGCGCCACGTTGTGGGATGGCGGCGAAAATGTCGCCGACTACGATTGCGTTCCGGAAATGCAGGTTGCCACCGTGCCCGTGGGGCATCCGCTCGACGAAAAAGCGGGAATCCTAAATATTCCATCGGAATGCGTCATTGTGCCGCAATCGGCCGCGGATCTTCCAAAGTAGCGCTGCGCGCTGGGGACGCGGATGATTTTTTCGAGAGGTGTATGATCATTCGTCGGTTCAGTTCACTCATCAGCCGGAGCCACGTTCCCGCGCTCGATAGAAAGGGATTCCGCCGGATTTTATGAGTGGTCCTTCCGTGAATCCAATGGGCAACCTAGTGGCTGGCCAGGACGGCTTAGCTTCCGCAACGCCGGCGTCACCTTCCTGCCCCATTTGCAATCGCGCCGCAGCGGTCCCTGCACTTGAAAAGCAGGGCAATTACGCCCTTTTTTCCTGCCCCGAATGCGGACTGCAGTTTTGGAATCCGCGCGTCCTACCCACTTCCGAGTGGTACGAGCTGATGTACAGCGGCCGCGACGCCAAACTTCTTCCCCTCGAACCCGGCCACAAATATTTCCTGTCCGATCCCAACGCTCCGCAATCCGGCGAGCTCCTGGACGTAGGTTGCGGTACGGGGAATTTTCTAGTTGCATCGCGTGACAAAGGTTTTCGCGTCTCGGGGACCGAGCTTGACCGCAGCGCCGCCAGCTTTGCCCGCGAAAAGCTCTCGCTCGAGAACATCTTCCCCTTCAGCATCATCGATTTCGTCGCCAAGTACCCCGGGGCAAAATTCGACGTCGTCACATTTTTCGAAGTGCTCGAGCATCAGGCCGACCCCGCCGCGTTCTTGCGCTCCGCCGCGTCCTGCCTGCGCCCCGGCGGCTACATCGCCCTCAGCGTTCCCAATCGCGACCGCTGGCTTACCGGGCCGGACGTCTTCGACTACCCGCCAAACCACTTCCTGCGCTGGAATGAAACCGCTCTCCGAAATGTTTTGCAAAAATTCGGCTTTCAGATTCTTTCCGTCCGCCAGCAACCCGTCGATTTTCCCTATGCCGTCTCCATGATCAACATGGCTCTGCGCAGCGGGCTGACGCAGAAGGTAACCGGGCGCGAAGACATTTACTTTCGCGACGTCATGCAGATGGATACAGCGAACGCGGTTGCTGTGATTCGGGAAGCCCCCTCCGCGCGCCAGCGTCTCATGAGCACCCTCGGCCGGGTCAAGCGCGGTCTATGCTACCCGCTCGCAGGTGCAGCTCTGCCGTACCTGCGCCTGCGCGGCCACAAAGCCGCTTATCTTTACTGCCTCGCGAGGCTATCCTGAGGGCGAAAGGCACCCCTTTCGTCAGGGAGTCAATCAATTACGCGATAAACGCGCTGGCTCGGGAGCTCAAGGACCAACTGCAAGTTGGGAAGGTTTTGCGGTATCTGGAATGGCCCAACGCTTGAGTTAACGTCGAGAACGTGCGAAATACCCAGCTCCCTTAAATGGGGCATTACGTCGTCAGCATTTGTGGCATACGGCAAAACCCGTTCGCCCCACGTCCCAAAAGGCTTAAGATAGCTATGGTCGAGGTAATAGGGTGGAACACTAGGATCCAGGATCAGAACCTTGTGCACGGAAGCAGTGCGGTTCAGATACTCGAAACTCTCGTAGAAAGGGATGTGTTCCTTTCGGAAATGTAGCGCGAAGGCGGGAGAGACCGCTGCATGCAGGTCGTCTTGCCTCCCGGATGCAATCATAAAGCAGCCGTATGATATTGAAAGCGCCATAACCGCGGCTGCGAGCACCTGTACCGGTTTTCCTGCGGTTGCCAAGAGCCATCTCCATCCCAGCACGGCGAGAACCGCCATGATGGCATAGACAGGAATTAGGTAGCGAGACTCCTGCTGAACGAACCAAATAGTTGTGAGGCCGAATGCAAGCAGTGAGAGCGCCTTTGCGACACTATTCAGCGGAGTCAGCAGGAGAGCAAATGGGCCGAAGGCTAGCGGGGCCAGACCGATTCCCCCAGCACCGTGGAATCTCGAAGTGTGGTATGTGAGATTGAAAGGCAGCAAAAGATAAGCGAGTGGGTCACGCCCGAGCCCCTGGCCGCGCTGCCAAAGAATAAGCTGCATTTGCCGGACGGTATCTGCCGACATATATCTCGGGCGGAACAAATGGAAAAGCGCCAGGGGCGCGGGATAAATTGGGGATCCCAGTATGATCCAGTTGCGAACGTAGAAAGGACAAGCAATCACGCACGCAATGAAGGCTGCGATGCTCAAATTCTTCAATGTATGCCAGCGGCTGCCATTCAGTGATGCCGCCCGCATGAAGAAAACCACGATGAATACAACTGCCACTGCCGGAATCCCGGTGTACTTAGTTCCCATCGCGAATCCGCAGAAAAGTCCCAATGCCACAAAATCCCTTGGCGTTTGAGCGTCCAGTGCCACGCGCACGGCGGCGATGAAAAAGCCGACATATAGGACATCTATGAAGCCGGAATGAGCTCCAGCATACGCTGCCGGCATGGTGGCCAGGATCACCATGCACCACCACGCACCATCAAAGCCGAGTCCTGCGCGCAAGGCGATCGCCGCGATGATCAGAAGAAAAAGCGCAAAAGTTAAAGTCGCAGAAAAACCAGGAGCGCGATTTCCGCCCACGGATAGCAGGGCTGCAAAGAGTGTCTCGGTAATCTGGGGGAACGACGTAAGGCAATTGTCCGGCACCGGGCGTATGAGGGCATCCCTCAACCATACTTTGGGGCCAAGCAGGTGGTACGAGATTGCATCATTATCCCAACCCCCAGCGATTTCAGCGAGCCCTGCGGTCGCGGTGATAATCAATACAAAGATGATTGCTGCAGCGGGGACTGTGGGGGGCGAGTGGCGCTTCCCAGCCAGTAATGCGCTGCGCACAAACCTTGACATCGGTACAATCCCGAATGCCCCGCCGACGATCAGGACGCCTACGATGATCGGCCGGGAAAAATCAAATTGTCCAATGATGAAGAGAGACGTTCCCAGAACGCCAAGACCGCCCAGGAGAACCAGCGCAGCATGATCCAGCGATGTCATGTTTTTTGGCAGAAGGTGCCCGATCCAGCAGCCTGCCCCTGCGGCGGCCACCGCGAGAAATGCTACGGACAGGACCGCTTGTGCGTAAAGAACAGTCATCGATTGTCAGTGTGCTACGAATTTCCGAAGCAGGTGAGTAACGGTTTCCGAATACAGGATCCGAATCACCAGGAAAAGCCCTAGAACTAAAGCCAGCCAAAGGCTGACGACAATTTTCCATGTGCCTCGAGCGAATGGTGGCTTCGCGGTCGAACGCAGGCCGCCGCGTTGTCGAATGTGGGATTCCGATGCAGGAAGCATTCCCTATCGTCTACATCCCAGAAAAATACAATCACCTTGGAACACACAGCCATCTTCTTAGAAAGCGAGAGGCGGAGTCAATTGCTTTAATCGCGACTTATGGGGAAATATCCCAGCAAGGCGATAATGCTTGTCTTGCCATTGGCAACTCTCCTTCGGGGGCCGCGTTCATCTCGTTCGTGAGCCAGTATAAAGGCCGGTCAATGTCGTATTTTGAGCCAGGGTGATGCGATCGTGGTCAAGGAGGAGTGGCAAAAGGTTGGTCGGCATCCTGAGTGACGCTCGAAGACGTGAGCGCTTCACGGGTTAACTTGAATATTGGGCTGTGAGATCCGTGTCATCCTGGCATTCTTTATTGCTCCATCGTGATATATTGTTTCATATTATCTTATCGACTTGTTTCTCATGAGTTGGCCTCACTTGCAGGACATAGCGTGGGGAATGCGAAACTCTAATTTGACGGCTGAGTCGGGAATGAGCATCAACGCGCAGACACAACTGCCAACCCTGGAAAAAGAGTCCGTGGTCCAGCAATCCACCACTGGACTGGAAGTTTCCGTCGTCATTCCCTGCCTGAACGAAGCCAACTCGCTGGCTTTTTGTATAGAGAAAGCGATCACTTCCTGCCGTAACGCGGGGCTGCGCGGCGAGGTCATCGTCGCGGACAACGGCTCGACCGACGGCTCCATCGAAATCGCCGAATTCAACGGAGCCACCGTCCTTCGTGTTCCCGAACGAGGCTACGGCGCGGCGCTGAAAGCGGGTATCGCCGCCGCGCGCGGTGAATACGTGATCATGGGTGACGCCGACGACAGCTATGATTTCAGCGAGGTCCCCAATTTTGTGAACCGATTGCGCCAGGGCTATGACCTCGTCATGGGCAATCGCTTCCGCGGCGGCATCAAGCCCGGCGCCATGCCTCCGCTGCACAGGTATTTTGGCAATCCTGGGTTAAGCTGGCTGGTGAATTTCCTTTTCCGCGCCGGCGTTGGCGATAGCTATTGCGGCATGCGTGGCTTCAGCCGCGCTCTTTACAACAAATTGGATCTTCGCAGTTCCGGCATGGAGTTTGCCCTCGAGTTCGTCATCAAGGCCAGCCAGATCGGTGCCCGCATCTCCGAAATTCCCATCATCCTGTGGCCCGACAAGCGCGGACGTCCACCCCACCTCCGCAGTTTCCGCGACGGCTGGCGCAGCCTTCGTTTCATGCTCTTGTACGCCCCCAACTGGCTTTATCTCGTTCCCGGCGGCTCGCTTCTCGCTTGCGGCTTGGCTCTGATCTTCTGGCTTCTGCCCGGCCCCCGACATCTTACTTCCCATGTCACTTTGGACGTCCAAACCATGGTCTTCGGCGTTATTTTCACGCTTCTTGGGGCGCAAATTCTATCCATCGGTGCCTTTGCCAAAGTATTCAGCTACGCCGCCCGCTTCGACCGCGGCACCATTTCCTTGAAACGCCTTCTCAAACGCATAAGACTTGAAACAGGATTGATCTTTGGTGGCCAGCTTTTCCTCGCCGGCCTGATTGGTTGTGCTCACATCACCTGGGGATGGGCGGCTGGTGGCTTCGGTCCTCTCTATCAGATTCGCCAGATTCTTTTCTGGTCCACGTGGCTTTTTCTCGGCATCCAGATCATCTTTTCCTCTTTCTTTCTCAGCATGCTGGGCATCAGCCGTGAAACGTATATCGGTGACTACGAATTAAAGTGAATCTTTAGCCGTCCTCTTCGTCTCCGTTTCCAACTGGCGTACACTAAGAGTGCTCGCTCCCCGATAGGATTCCGGAAAGTTCATGACCACGCCGCTCGTCAGCGTTTTGATCGATACGTACAACCACGAACGCTTCATCGAAGAAGCGATTCAGAGTGTGTTGTCGCAGGATTTTCCCGCCTCCGAGCGGGAAATTCTGGTCGTGGACGACGGCTCCACGGATCGCACCCCCGAAATCCTCGCCAAGTTCGCTTCCCAAATCCGCATTCTTCGCAAACCCAATGGCGGCCAGGCCTCCGCTTTCAATCACGGCATTCCAGAATGCCGGGGCGAATTGATTGCTCTTCTCGATGCCGACGACTGGTGGGCGCCCGATAAACTGACGCGCGTCACCAACGCCATGGCTTCGAACCCGGAAATCGGCTTCGTCGGCCACGGCATCACCACCGTCTTTCCAGACGGAACGCGAACCACCGATATTCTTCGGGACGGTTTTGATTTTCAAGCCAATGATCTGCCCGGCGCGCAATTATTCCGAAGACGCTGCGCCTTTATGGGCACCAGCCGCATGACCGTGCGAAGGACTCTCGTTCAGCGGATTCTGCCCATTCCAACTGAAATCCAGATCCAGGCGGATGAATACATCTATACCCTCGCCTCGGTTTTGATGCCCGCGCGGATTTTGCCGGAGCCCTTGACTTTCTATCGAGTGCACGCAGACAACGGATTTCATATCCTGAATGCGGATCCGCTGAAACTGCGCCGCAAGCAACAAGCGCTCGCAGCCGTGGCAAACACACTTTCGCAACGCCTCGTGCAGTTGGGAGTTGCTCCGGATGTGCGCCATGCGCTTCTCGACTACACGGAAGCGTGCGCGGCGCAGTTGCGGCTCAGCCTCGACGGTGGCTGGCCCTGGGAAACGGTGGATACTGAGTGGAAGGTCTATCGCCTGACGCACCCGAACGCCCCCGCAGCCCACCGCGTTTTCAAATCTTTGGCGCTGTTTGGCGCCCTCTTCGTATCGCCCAAGTTTTTTTATCGCGCTCAGAAAGCGCTGGCGCAAAGTGGATTGTACCGGCGGCTCAGACAACACTGGCTTCCGTTTCCCCAGATGGAGCACTTTGAAAGCGATCGCAAGCCGAGCGAAGGGTCTTCGCGTTGAAAATTCTTATCGCCATTGGAGTGCTCCGGCAACGCGAAGCCGGTGCCGCAGGTGTGGTCTTCAACCACGCCGAACAGCTTGAAAAACTCGGCCATCAGGTGGACTGCTGGTTTTTCGACGATATTCTGCCGTCTCCCCGTTGGCCCGCTCGTTTCCGCGACTTGGAGTTTGCCATCGCGGTTTCCTCGCGGATTCGTCGCCAGCCTCGACAGTACGATGTCGTGAATCTTCACGCCCCCTGGGGTTGCGTCTACGGACTTTCACGCAAATGGTTTCCCTCCGTGGAACTCCCGCCCTACGTTTTCACCATGCAGGGCAGTGAAGAGCGATTCGCGCGGGCCATGAAACTCGAACACCAGAAAGGCCGAACCGCGAATTTCGCGCGGAAGAATCGTATTTGGCACCGCTTCTACCACCAAAACCTGTACGATCTCTCCATTTCCACCGCCAATTACGGAGCCGTGGCCAATCGCGAAGGATGGGTACTTTCCGAACTCAAGTATGGCCATCCACCCGGGCGAATCTGGTATGTTCCCAACGGTGTGAACGAAAACTTTTTTCTGCCGCGACAATCCGCGGATGCTCCTGCGAATCGCCTGCTCTATGTTGGAACCTGGCTCGACCGGAAAGGAATTCGCTATCTTGCAGATGCCTTCGTTGCCCTGGCGGCTCGCTCGCCGGAGGTCCAACTGACGATTGCCGGTTGCATCATCCCTGAGGAACAGGTGAAGGCGCACTTTCCCGCGGAGATTCACAATCGCATCTCGGTCCTCCCCTTTCTCTCGCGCGACGCGATGCCCGCACTTTACGCCGCTCATGATATTTTTGTGTTCCCTTCCTTGGTGGAAGGTATGCCGCTAACTTTGTTGGAAGCCATGGCCGGGGCGATGCCCGTGGTCACCACCAATACGTGTGGGATGTCCGATTTGATCGACAATGAAACGAATGGTCTGCTGGTTCCGGCGGCCGACGCGGCGGCGCTCGGCAAGGCGATCGATCGATTGCGGAATTCCCCGGAGCTGAGGCGCACGCTTGGGCTTCGTGCGCAGGAGTCTGCGCGGCAATACACTTGGGATCGAATCGCTCCTCAACTGGAGCAGGTATTCCAACTCGCGGAATCCCGGCGTCGGGCAAGGTCCCTCTGAAACCACTTTTTGCACACCGCCAAACTTCAAGTATCCTTTTCGGCAGGGCCTGTTTTCGTTCGCCATGAAAACTCAGATTCAATTCGTGGAAGTTCCCAACAATCCGGTGAACAGAGCTTTGCCTCTTTCCCGGCTGTTGCAGCACCCCGTTTTTGCCTGGGCCGGCCTCCGCGCGACGATTGCCCAGCACACCCTGGCAGAGCACCATGCGCTCATGCGTCACTCGCGTGCCGCAAACACGATTGTCGAAATTGGCGTCTCGGAAGGCGCCTCTGCCGTCGGCCTCCGCGAAGCGATGCCCACGGATGGCACCCTGTATCTAATCGATCCCTTCCATCTTTCCAGAATTCCCGCGCTAAACTTCCTCAAACGTGCCGCCCGGCGTGCTGTCGGCTCAGCCGGTTACGCGCGAACGGTCTGGATCGAATCCTTCAGTCAGGATGCGGTTCGCGATTGGAATTCGCCGATCGATTTTCTTTTGATTGATGGCGACCATCGCGAAGAGGCGGTCGAACGCGATTGGGTTGGTTGGTCGCACTTTGTGAAAGACGATGGAGTTGTCGCCTTTCACGATGCCCGGCTTTTTCCCTCGGGTTGGCCCACTCCGGACTACGGCCCTGTGCGATTTATCGACCGCACTTTCCGCCGAGGGTCAAATAATGCCGCATGGTCCATTGTCGAAGAGGTAGATTCGCTCGTTTTTGTGTCCCGGAGGCGGCGCTCGTAGCATGATCACCCTCGGACTCAACTATTCCCAGATGCACGATTCTTCGGCGTGCCTGGTGCGAGACGGCGAACTCCTCTTCGCCGTCGCCGAGGAGCGCATCAGCCGCGTGAAACACGACGCGCGTTTTCCCGCCCTGGCCATCCAGGCTTGCCTCGATTTTGCAAAAATCACCGCCGCCCAGGTGGATGAGGTCTGTGTCGGCTGGCAACCGCCCGGGGCAACATTTCGCCAGGATTTAAGCCTCTATGCCACGGGCCGCTGGCCTGCCTCTTATTTGAATGTCTTGAATTCCGCGCGCCACTTCGCCAGCATGCAGCACCAGCAAGGCGGAGAAAATCCGTTTCGGCGCCAATTTGGTCCCACCAAGGCGCGTTACCGTTTTGTCGACCATCATCTGGCCCATGCGCTCAGCTGTTATTCCTACTCCGGCTTCGACGATGCCGCGGTCGTCGTCATGGATGGCCGAGGCGCCTGGGAGGCCACCTCCATCTGGCGCGGCAGCAAGGGCCGCGTCGAGCATGTGCGCACCATCAACTGGCCCAATTCGCTCGGCCTCTTCTACGCTCAGTTCACCGGCTTCCTGGGCTTCACCCCGAATGCCGACGAATGGAAAGTGATGGGGCTTGCTCCTTACGGCCAGCCCGGCGTCGATTTGCGCATGTTCCTGGAAACAGACGCCGGTCCTTATAAAGTGCACGTCGACCGCCTCATCGGAAACGGCAGCGGCCCATACGCCGATTTCCCCGCTTCGCTCGGCTCGCCGCGCGAACCGGAAAGCGAAATCGGTGATCTTCATAAGAACATTGCCTACGCCGTCCAGGAAATGTGCGAGCAAGCGATGTTCAGCGTCGTCCGCATGGCCCTCGAAAAAACCGGCAGCAAAAATCTCTGCCTCGCGGGCGGAGTCGCTCTGAATTCCAAAGCCAACGGAAAAATCGTCGCCTCCGGCCTCATTGACAAACTCTTCGTGCAACCAGCAGCCTCCGACGACGGCGTCGCCCTGGGCGCGGCTCTTGCTCCGTTTCTCGATGGCGGCGCGCGCCTTCCCTTGCGCCCTATGCGCGATGCGTATCTCGGCCCTTCGTTTGATGACGAAGCGATCGAAACCGCACTCAAAACCTACAAGATCCGCGCCTCCCGCCTTTCCGATCCTGCCGCCACAGCCGCCGAAATGCTGTCGCGGGGAAAAATTCTCGGCTGGTACCAGGGACGCATGGAATTTGGGCCGCGCGCGCTCGGCAGCCGTTCGATCCTTGCCGATCCGCGCGATCCGGAAATGAATATCAAGGTGAACAACGCGGTGAAGTTCCGCGAATGGTGGCGCCCGTTCGCTCCTTCCTTCAAAAAAGAAGCTGCGCCGGAGTATCTCGAATCCGCCTACGATTCCCCGTTCATGATTCTCACCGCACAGGTGCGGCCCGAAAAGCGCAGCGTTATCCCCTCCGTGACTCACGTGGACGGCAGCGCCCGTCCGCAAACCGTCGAAAAAGAAATCAATCCGCTTTACTACAGATTGATCGACGAGTTCGGCAAGCACACCGGCGTCCCCGTCGTCATGAACACCTCCTTCAATCTGCGCGGCGAGGCCATTGTGCACACGCCCACCGATGCGATCCGCACCTTTTTCAGTTCCGGCATGGATGCCCTGCTACTCGGAAGCTTCCTCGTGGAGAAATAAAATGGCGGAATCCACCAGCCGCCTTGCGAACTGGCTCTTGCGCTTTGCTCCCTTGCTCGGCAGGTTGCGCCGTGTGCCGCTCCTCGGCAATCTCCTGAGTTGGACCAGCCGGAAACTTGTTCCGCGCGACTCGCTTATCTGGGTGCAGATCCAGAATGGCCCTTCCGAAGGCCTCTGGATACGCCTGAATCCGCGCACCGGCCTGAACGTGCAACAGGGAATCGGTGAGCCGCAGGTGCAGAAAGCCCTCGTGGCCCACTTGCGCGCCGGCATGACGTTCTATGACGTCGGCGCAAACATCGGATTCTTTTCGCTGATGGCCGCGCGCCTCGTCGGTCCGCAGGGGCGCGTGGTTTCGTTTGAAGCCGATCCCGAAATTGCCGACCGGCTGCGAGAAAATCTCGCCCGCAATCAATTCACCTGCGCGCACGTCGAACAAAAAGCCGTTTGGTCGGAACCTTCGACCGTCGCTTTCGAGCGGGTTGACCCTAATACTTCTCCCGATCGCGGCCTCGGCCATGTCTCACCGAATGGATCCGCGCCCGGCACAATCGCGGTCGAAGCCGTTTCTCTCGACCAGTACACCGCCTCTCATCCGCCGCCCGATTTTCTGAAATGCGACGTCGAAGGCGCCGAAGTGGCTGTCTTTCAGGGCGCGACGCGACTTTTCTACGGCAAGCGCCCGATCTTTCTCGTCGAAATGCACAGTCCCGAAAATCATCGCGCGTTGCTCGATCAATTCACCGGCCACGGCTATCGATGCCAGAATCTCGACGACAATCACGTGCTGGCGCTTCCCCAATGACGCGCCACCTCATCGCCCTTCTCGGCCGCAAAGACGAACCCACCGACGCCGTCGAAGAGTACTGCCGCTATCTCGGCGACGCTCTCCAAGTCCACGAATTTCAGATGCAGATCCGCCGGGTGCCCTGGGAACTTCACGGTTGGCGCCAGGCGTTGCGCGCGCTGCACTTGCAATCCGCCGCTTGGCGCGACACCTGGGTGCTGGTCCAATATACGGCCCTCGCCTGGTCCGCTCGCGGCTTCCCTCTGAAATTTCCGCGCGTCCTTCGCATCCTGAAATCCGCAGGCGTACGCGTGGCAGTTGTCTTTCACGACGTCGAACCGTTTTCCAGCCCCCGCCCCATCGACCGCCTGCGCCATCGCGTACAATCGCGCACCATGCGCCGCGCTTTGGAACTCGCGGATCTCGCGATCTTCACCGTTCCGCTATTTAAGCTATCGTGGCTTCCGTTTGTCCCGACCAACGCTGCGTATACAGACCCCACTGCTTCCACGAATCAGAATATCTCTCCGAAAACGATCAAGTCTATGGAGGGGGTTCTTACTCCCGAAGCACTTCTAAAGCTTGAAGCAGGCAACGAGGCCGTGGACAATTCTTCGCCGCTGATGACCCGCAGCCACTTCATCCCTGTTGGTCCAAACTTGCCCATACCAGCACAATTCCAGTCGCCGCACCTTTCGAATGACATTCCGACCGTCGGAGTATTTAGCATCACCGGTGGCGAACAGGGAGCGATTGAAACCCGAAAAATCCTTGCCGCCATTCAAAATGCCGCCAAAACTGTCGGCAAACTTCGCCTGTCTGTATTTGGGCGACATGCCGAACTTCGCCAGGAGGCTCTTCGCAAAGGCCTTGAAGATTACCCAGTAGAACTCTCGGTAGAGGGGGTATTGGACGATAAGCAGATTGTCGATCGCATTCGAGAATGCGATGTACTGCTCTTCGTTCGGGGCGGCATTTCCACTCGTCGCAGCAGCGCCATTGCGGGAATTTCCTGTGGATTGCCGATGGTCGCTTTTGTTGGGGATGAGACATCCTGGCCGTTTATGGAGGCGGGTGTGATTCTCGTTTCCCCCTCCGATCCCAGAGAGCTCAACGATGCGTTGGTTAGGTTACTCTCCCATGCTGATCTCCGGGCGGGCCTCTCCAGAGTTAATCAGCTCATTTACAATGAGCATTTTGCGTGGACTGTAATCGCCAGCCGCTATGCCGCCCTGCTAAATTCTCGTTAGCGCAAACCTCAGTCTCACCATTGGCGCGCGACTACTTCCACAATTTTCCTTAGCGCATCCACATCCCCCGTATCAATCACTTCTCCCGGCGAATGCGCATACCGCAGCGGCCATCCCATCGCCACATCCACGGAACCATAGCGCACGAAAACAGAGCCATCGTTCCCTCCGCCGGTCACCCCATATTGCACGGGGATCGAATGCTCTCGCGCCATCGCCACCACGCGATCCACGTACTCGCGCGGCGCAATGTTCGAATTGTCCACCGCGCGCACCACAAATCCGTCGCCGATCTTCGCGTCGGCAAAGCGCTTCGATTCGAGCGGCGAATCCGAACTGACAAACGTATCGATCGCAAACACAAAATCCGGCGAGCGCCCTTCTTTGGCGGCCTGTTCGGCGAACGCCGCCGCGCCCTCCAGTCCAATCTCTTCGCGGGTCGACCAGACAAACGTAACGTCACGTCCTGGCAACTCAGGGCCAATGGCATTCGCCGCTGCAATCAACGCGGCACAACCCACGCGGTCGTCAAAGCTCCTCCCATTGGCACGCGTGCCCAGCAATTCGCGATACTCCTTCGGAACCGTCACGAAATCGCCCACAGCAATTCCCAGCTCTTCCGTTTCTTTCTTCGATTTCGTCCCCACATAAACTCGCGCGGGCTCGTCCATGGATCGCGAGCTCATCGGCCACTCGAACCCCGCCTTTTCCCATCCGCTCGGCAATTCCAGCACCCCGCCGATCCTGCTTCCATCCTTCTTATGCACCAGCACCGCGTGCCCAAGAAAATATTGTGTATAGCCGCCACCCAGCACTTCCACCTGCAGCCGCCCGTCGTCTTCAATCTGCTTCACTTCATAACCAATTTCATCCATGTGCGCCACGATGGCGATCCGCGGTGTTTTTGCATGCTTCTTCGCGTCTCCCAGATGCAGCAGCAGATTCCCTCCTGCATCCAATGTCACCTTGCTGCGCAGTCGGTGGTCCAGTCGGTTCAGCACCACTTGCCGTACCGCCTCTTCGTGCCGGCTCGCTCCATACGCCTCCACCAGTACCTTCAAGTCGCTTTGCTCAGAAGTTCCGCTCACAAACCCGCCACCCACGCCGCCCGTCGGATGCTGGACCTCCAGATAGATTTCCAGAAGTTTTTGCACCTGGCCCGCGTCCTGCCACGATGCATACTCCGCCGGTGTCACCGGCCAGAGTGTCGGCACTCCCAATTCCACAAAGCGCACCGGAAGCTCAGCGCCCTTCGTGTAACTCGCAATCCGCGGAGCCGCCGCAGCCATGCTCACAGCCTTGATCCGCTCCTTCTCCGCAACCGCCTGAAGCTCCTTCACAAACTTCTGTCCAGCCTCCGTCGCCGTTGAAGGCGAACCCAGCACAGCCCCGGCTCCCGGTTTTGGCGCTTCCGGTACCACCTTCCCATCAGCCGACTGTTCCGGCCGCACCCGCCCCACATAAATCATCTCGCTCGGTTGAATCTCCGTCAGAAGCCGGTTCAATCCGCGCCCGCCGGTATACTGCTGCGCCACAAACGCGATCGTCGTCGTCCCCTTCGCTTTTGACGATTTCATCTCCCAAATCAGCGCTGTCAGGGTTTCGATGTCCACATGATTCAATGCTCCCAATCCAGCTACGCCGTCTTTTCCAATAGTCATCCAGTTCATTTGCGGCACAATCGGATCCAGCACATCCACTCCCGCAGCGCGCACCTCTTCGGCGCTCTTCGCACCCAGGTCCACATACATCTCATCGGGATGATTCATCTTGGGCCCGTTTATGCGGCCCGGCTGCAGGTGCACGGAAAGGCCTGCAAACACGCCATTCACTTTTTTCTCGCCACGCGTCAGCACCCACACCGGCTGCGCAAAAGTCAGCGCGTCGAACACGCCATTCGGCGCCGCTTGCGGCAGGCGTTGCACCCGCAGATAGCCATCGCTGGTGATTGCACTAACCGCATAACCCGGTTGATCCATCGCCGTAGCGATCAGACGATGCGGCTCTCCGCTGCCGAATTCCACCCACAAATTTCCGACGTTGTCCGTTTTCGGTGAGAATTCTTTCAATTCGCGCGCAAGCTCTTTCGAAAGCTCCTGCTCATACCCGGAGATCGCCGGCATATCACCCGGCTTCGCGGGATTATTTGCAATTTGTGTGGGAGAAACTTTGGCAACCGCGGCAAGAAACACCGCGGCAAGCACTACCCGGATCAAACCCTTCATTTGGAATCCCCTCGTGTTGGAATCGCGAGGAGGAATGATAACGGGTGGAATGGCCTACCGGCAAAGTGTTTCGATGAGCAATTCTTTTTTGCGCTCCGCAAGAATGCTCAGCGGGTCAAGCGAGGCGACGTATCCGCCCAGCGCCGCGGCCGTTAATCCGCCGAACAACACCACCGGCAGCCAGGCATTCCCATACCAGCGGCCCGCCAGCAGCACGACAGTCGCAATTCCGCCGATCAATATCTGCACGCCAAACGCCGTCCACACCGCGACTCCCGAATTGCGCTGCCCCTTCATTTTCCCGATCTCCATTTTCTTGGGAAAACTGAGCGCGGACCAGTTGGCAATCGTCAATTGCCCCATCACCGCAAATGCAGCCGCGGCAACCGTCGAAAAGAACAAGGGGAAACCCGGAAATCCGATCCGCCAGACGAGAACCCCGAGCGAAATCACCAGTTCAACCATCACCACGCAAACAAGGAACAAATTCTTTCCCACCAAAATGTCGCGCATGCGCACGGGAGCCGTGAAATACGACTGGATCCCGCGCCCTTCAAACGCGAACGAGTTGTACGCCGGGGATAGCAGAATCAAAATCAGGTAAGCCATCACGGCCGGAAAAAAAGTTTGCGGAGACAACCCATGTTCCTTGAGTTGCGAATTGCTTCCCGCAAACTGCATCGAAAAGAACATCACCATCACAGGCGGGACTATCAATGTAATGAACGAAAATCCGTTTCGCGTCAGGTAGTGGAATTCCTTTCGCATCACGCCGGCGACCGGTGGCGGTAGAAAACCGCGCAAACTCGATGAGGCAGTCTGTCGGCGAACCCCGCGCCTGACAGCCGATGGAGCTCCGCTCTCGCTCAATTCCTCGCCCATATACTGCGATTTGTAGCGCAGCCAGAGCAGGCCGCTAGTCGCAGCCAGCCATGCGACCAATCCCCCAACTCTCAGCAGCAGCGCTTGTGAATCTCCCCCGCTCGCTGCCTCCAGGGCATTTCCCGTTAACGAACTCGGCAGCCAAGAAAAATACGGCACTAGAAGAAAAATCTCTGGGCGCGTGCCATGATCACCCCAGTGCTGCAGCGCCGGATTCAGGAAATTCATCGAAACCATGGACAGCACGAACAATCCCACCAGCAATTCCCGCGCTCGCCGGTTCGCAAAGATTTTCTCCAGCCACGACCCGATCAACCTCTCCAAAGTGACGTTTACCAAAATAAACAGCACGCTCCCCACCATCATCACCGGGAGAAGCTGCGCCCGCCCCACCGCCGTCGCCACCAGCATCGAAGCAATCCAGCAAATTGACGACACCGCCGCAAAATCCGCGAAACCATATCCCAATCCGAGGATGTAAAACGCGCGCAAGCTCAGCGGAAAACGCAGCAGTTTCCGAAACTCAAAATTCGCTCCAAACCCGGCCACAAGAATCGGAACCACCTGCCACCACAAAAAGATCGCCCAATACAGTAGCGACATCCAACTGGCCCGGCCCGTGGTCAGAAAAAAGTAAGCCCCCGCGTAAAACGCCACGCACAAGCCCACCACCATCACGGCGCTGCCGGCCGCGGCAAGAATTACCCCAATCAGGTCCCACCTGTTGTTTTTCCGTTGCAGGCCGTTCTTCAGCAGATTCCAGCGCAAGCCGGCGACCAGTTTCAACTGCTCCATCACGCCTGGCATACGGATCACGTCAGCCATGTCAACTCCTCCAGCCGTGACTGTTCGGCGCCGCTCTGCCCAACAATCGAAAGGAAAATCTGTTCAAGCGTTTTCTTTTCGCCCTCCGCCCCGGGAATTCCAGCACGCAACTCTTCCAGCGATCCCTGCGCAACCAATCGCCCTTGATGAATGATGGCCACGTGGCTGCACAGCCGCTCTACAATTTCCAAAACGTGCGAAGTCAGGAAGATAGTTACACCGCGCGCGGTCATCCGCCCCAACAGCGCTTTCAGCGCCCCCGCCGCCAGCGCATCCACGCCCTCAAACGGTTCGTCCAGAAAGAGAATCCGCGGTCCGTGAATCACGGCCGCTGCCAGCGCCAATTTCTTCTGCATCCCGTGCGAATAATCCGCGATCAGTGTTTTCTCCCGATCCGCCAGTTGCATGAACTCCAACAGTTCCGCCGTCCGTTTTTCGGTCGTCTCGCCATCCAGTCCGTACATGCGCCCGACAAAGCGCAGGTATTCGCTGCCGGTGAGCCGCTCAAACAATCCCATTCCCTCCGGAACCACGCCGATCTGGCGTTTCACCTCAATCGGGTTGTGTTGAAAATCCAAACCCAGAAGTTCCATTCGCCCGGAAGTCGGCGCCAGCAACCCGGTCAACATTTTGATGGTTGTGGATTTTCCCGCGCCATTCGGCCCAAGGAATCCGAAGAACTGCCCCGCATTCACGCGCAAATCCACGGAATCCACCGCGGTCAACGCCCCAAATCGCCGCGTCAGTTGTTCCGTGCGGATGGCAAGTTCATTCATGTTCCTGCCTTCTGCCGACACCCTCGCCGGCAAACTCTACCATGAGCTTCTACGCATCCTGCCGCCGCAATTTTAAACTGCCCCGCCGCAATGTCCTGCTTAAGATCGTTTGCTGGATACCGGGGCCGCGCTGGGTGGCACAGCTCCCTTCGTCGGCAAAACCGCCAGCACTGCCGGCAACTCCACGCGAAACACCGCGCCGCCCGTCTGCCCGTTGTAGCAAAGTATTTTTCCGCCATGTTCCTGCACGATGCCGTAACAGATGCTCAATCCCAGCCCGGTCCCTTTTCCCACCGGCTTCGTGGTGTAGAACGGATCAAACACGCGGTGCGGCTCCTTGATGCCCGGCCCGTTATCCGAAAAAAGAATCACTACGCTCCCGCGATCCCGCAGCGTCTTGATCGTCAGCACGCCGCCGCTGTTCTCTCCCATCGCATCCAGCCCATTGTTCACAATATTGAAGAAGACCTGCATCAACTGGTTGTGGTCGCCACGCACTCCCGGCAGCACGGATTCCAGCTCCGTTTCAATGCGCGGCCCGCCCGTATGCAGATCCAGCGCCCGGAGCTGCACGGCACTCGAAATCACGGAATTGATGTCCAGCAGCGTCCGCTCGGGCGGCACCTGTCGCGCAAAGCTAAGTAGGTTCTGTACCAGATTTCGCGTACGCCGCGCCTGCTCCCGGATTTTGCCAGCGGTCGTTCGAGCGCGATCGGGCAACGCGGGATCGTCAGCCAATAAATCGGAATAACCGAGTATCGCCGTCAGCGGATTATTGATTTCGTGCGCCGCCCCCGCCGCCAATTGACCCAGCGAAATCAGTTTTTCGGATTGCACCATCTGGGTCTGCAGGCGTTGTAGATTCTCAATCGAAGATTCGGACTTGGCCAGCAGCAGCGCGCGGTCCTTGTCGGCAAGGTGCGTCCGCAGGAACACCAGCAGCACCAGCGGCACCGCCGCAACCAGCGTCACCGTCAATCGAAAATCCCGGATCGCCTGCGTGTCGTGCTCCAGATGCATCGCATACAGCGCAAACAGGGGAAGCGAAAGCACTGCCCCCATCGCCAGTCGCGCGGCCCAGATATGCCCTGTCGTCGCGCTTTCCGTTCCTCCAGTCACGCTGCCGTCTGCCGGCAGATCCAGCAGCGCCCTCCGTTGAAAAGCCACAAATCCTGCCAGCCCGTAAAGGAAAAACACACTCAGCAGCGGCAGGTCGTACAGGCTCCCGGTGTAGTAATCGTGCCGGGAAATCGCCACATTGCTCGTCAGCGAACTGAGCATGTACAACGCCGACGCGGTAAACAGATACGCGTACACGGTTCGCCACGCGTTTCGCGTTCGCAGCCAGAAAATGCCAAAGCCCCCGATCACCACCAATTGCTGCAGCGTGTTCAGCACGTTGTACGCGTAATTGTAAACAGGTCCCGAGTACGAAACATACATCCACGGCAGCACGAAAAACGCATAGGCAAACGTCCACCAGGATAGCAGCAGCGCGAAATCCAGGTATCCCAGTCCCATCCGCAGTTCTTCGCGTTTCAGGTGGGGCCGCAGTGCAAGTGCGGCAATCAGCGGAATGCCCCGCAGGAAAAAAATAATGTCGCCTGCAAATGGGTCGGGCACTTCCCGGTGCAGATAGATTTCGTAATACGTCCATTCGAACTGCCCCATCATCCACATCGAGCAGCTCAGCGCCAGCAGCATCCAGAAAATGTTGCGGCGCCAGTGCGGTGTCCCCGCATTGATCAACAAGCCGGCGTTTGCGATCAGCGGCACGAAGCACTGCGCAATATCCCCGAACGCGCTGAGCGAATGACCCGGCTTCAAATAGAAAGAGACCCCGGTGTAAAAGCCGAGGAAGACGGCCCAGGCCGCCAACAGCCAGGCAATTCTGCGGGCATCGGACATATCTCTGCTAACTCTTTATTTTACGGGCGGAGGCCGAAGCGGGGTGGGAGCGACTCGCCGGACCATAGCGTAATGATTACCCAAGCAAGGCCCGAAAAATTCGGCGCAGCCAATCTGCGCATCTGGCGGAGGAGGAGGGATTCGAACCCCCGAGGCCCTTTCGGGCCTAACGGTTTTCAAGACCGCCGCATTCAACCACTCTGCCACTCCTCCGCAGTGATTCTATTGCACTTGTGGAAACCAGCGTTGCACATTCTGTTGCACATTTGCCCCTAGCCCGATAGAATTTCCTCATGCAAAAGGGATACATCTACCAGACCAACGGCGCTTGGCACATCCGCTACCGGGTGGACGGTAAGCAGGTTTCGCGCAAGCTGGCCGACTACAACGACCAATATCGCACGAAGCGCAGTGTCCGTCCACTGGCCGATGAAGTCCTTGACCCGTTAAATCAGGGACTCCAAGTCAACGGACCCATGACCCTGCAACAATACGCGGAGACGGTGTACTTCCCGAATATCAAAACGAAAAAGAGTCCGTCCACGTACAAGGGCTATTTCAACCTCTACTCGAAACAAATTCAGCCGCGTATCGGCGGACTCAGGCTTTCGACGTGTACGACTGCCAACATGCAGCGCATC
>Ga0210410_10001803_pt1 | contig 19682 bp, 30 predicted proteins | sample IncBWC4MmetaG_FD_161058 | JGI IMG/M metagenome (GOLD analysis project Ga0210410, IMG submission 161058) | Forest soil microbial communities from Barre Woods Harvard Forest LTER site, Petersham, Massachusetts, United States - Inc-BW-C-4-M | ecosystem: Environmental > Terrestrial > Soil >... | reverse complement strand
TCAAAGAACTGGTTTCTGGAGAAGCTGGGGCTTTTATTGATGTTGATCTTGATTGGCTTTTCGACGTGCGGGGGCAGGCAGACGTAAAAACCGTCAACCACCGGGATATCGATGTAAATCAGGAGGGGGTCCCAGAGCACTCCTGTCTTGGTGGGCTTGTTGGCGAGCAGCTCGACGGCTCTGGTTAAGACATCATAGGTGTAGTCCTGGTCGCATGTGCCCAGAACTCGCCCGACTTGCCCGATGACATCCGAGACGATGATCATGGCCAGTGAAATGGAGCGTCCTTAATCGCGATCCAGTTCTTCTTTTTGTCAGGCATATTTATTTGTCCTTCCAGTATTCGGAGAAGGCTTTGCGAGCGCCACCATCAGCGTCCTTCTTCTTGGGTTTAGCCGGTGGCGGATCAACGTGCGTGACATCCATCGTGACAGAGCAGGAATGCTTTTTGCCTTCCTTTTCTTTGCGCTCACTGTGTGTCCGGTTACGAATCTTGTAATGGATCACCAGAGTCCCTGTATCGGGCATCTCGGCCAGCCTCTTATCTTCGATATCATCGAGGTGCAGGGTCGGATAATGGGTCTCCTTCATGACCGATTCAATCGGTGCAATATGGTCATCCCACTTCTTGCCGAGGTCGATTTTACTCATATCGAGTTGGCTATTTCTTTGAGGCGGGATAATCCTCCCCACGCCTTGGTGAATGTATTCGCGGTGTCCCACCAGATATCCGGTGGAACCCATTTGCCGATACTGCCAGGAAATAGCAGGTAGACGATCTGCTTAGAGCTGGTGCCGCCCTTCTTGGGATCCGGGTTGATTTTCAGGGCTTCGGCCATACGGATCGAGATCTCTCCGATCTTATCCTTGGGCCCGACATCCGCAAAAATCCCGTAGCAGTTGTCGCCGGTGGCGAGGTTTAAAACGAGGCCGCAATCGCCCGGTTTAGCTCCGGTGTAATGGGTCCCAGGCATCACGAAAAAGGGAATCGATTCCGAGTCCATATAGCGGTACTGGCTGGACTCCTTGAAAGTCGGGTTAATCAGGCTGGTCCCGCCCACGTACATCCCTGGCGAGGGCTCATAAATCTTCTGGATGATCGGCATTCCCTTGGAATCAGTGGGCCCGCCCCACCAGTTCTTCCCTGGGGTGCCCCCATTGGCCGTATAATCGATCCCTGAATTATCCGGCCCATAGCAGTTGGGTGAGCCGTCTGCGTTGACCATTGCCCCGGCCTTGAACACCCAGGACTTTTGGCTGGCATCGATGGGTTCGCCACCGACTGAATAGATCGAGACGCCAGCGACTGAATCGATCTGGGTGAGTTTGTTCGGCATAAAGAAAAATGAGGGGACCGACACTCAAGCGATCACTTTGGTTAGCGGCATCTCCTTTGAGTTGAATCGGTGCGCAAAAGCATCGGCCCCTCCCGGTGGAAAGAGAGAAGGGGCCTCTATTTAGAGGCCCCAGAGGGATTACATGGAATACCCAGACGCAGACCCAGGATAGCTCGGGCAGGTCAGGAAATTGAATGTTGGATTGCAACGCTTATACATGATCGGTATTACAGCGTGTGGCCTTTCAGGGCGGTACGCTCTTATCATTTGATAAATATGATAACCGTAATCGCCGTAAGTATTGCAATCATTATCTCTAATAACCGTAAATTCCAGCTCTCCCTGAGCGTACTGAGCCGGGAATTTCCAGTCGCCAACGCCCAGGTATTGCTCGGGCACCAGCCTGCGGAAGGAGTTAGCGAACAGCAGGAAACCCACCTCGTACTGAGCGTAGAGCCATGCTGGGTTAGTCCTGGCTCCGAAACCGGTAGTGACCGCGACTGCGATCTCAGGCTCGATGAATTGCGGGATCAGCTGGCCGTTCAAGACGGTGAACTGATTGAAGCGGAGTGGTTGCTGGTCGATCCCGAAAGCGATCCCGCGATAGGGGCCCTCCCAGCTGTAGCCGGTGATCGACTCTTCGCCAATCTGGTACTTGCCGGTCGTCAAGTACTGCAAATCCTGGTGAACGTTCAATTCATCCCGGAAAACGTTCAGCTGGTTCTGGGAGCCAATGAACTTGGCTACCGCGCCTTTCTCCGACTCGAAGGATTCACACAAGAGCGTCTCATGCGCGAAGACCAGGAGGTATTGCAGAAACGAAAAAGTGAGGTTGGCGTCTGGCGGGGTGCTGTCGTTCACTGGAACGTCAATCATCTGCACATCACCATTGACCATCTGCTCAAAAGTTCTGCCCTGGTTAATCTTAACCTTTACGCCGGAATGCAGGAAGAGCTGTGAACGCACATCGCAGTTGGCCAGATACAGCAGTTGTTTCTGCAAACTATCTTGCACTGCGACGTAGCTGTTCTGAAATGCGGAACGCATTTGTTTAATACAGACTTTGGGACCGCGTCCACGAAGCGTACCAAGTCTTGTGATGTATTCAGTTGTCCCCACGGAAGCGATTTGCCCGAATGTTCCGCAACTATCCGTATCGTTGATGTACTCTGGCAATACCAAGGATTGCCCAAGAATAGGACGCTCAACGACCACGTTACGTTGTTGATCACTGATGGCGTTCTCGAATACACCGCCATCCAACGAATCGTTGAATGGGGCTCTCCGCATTATCATCGTGGTGATTTGTCCCACGAGACGGTTGTTATCTCTGTTAGCGAAATCTGTCGCCTGTACAGGCGTTACGATGCAGTCTCCAATAGTGCTTGAATCCTTACGCCCGTGGGGGTGCTACGGGCAGAGCTTATGCGGGTTTATGTTTGGGAGACAAACACCCGTGGTGACCCCCGGTGGCGGGGCTTGGACCAGCAATCAAGCAGGCTGGAATCCGATCTGCGTGATGAGACTACATCGGTTGCATTTCAGGCCGCAAGAAAAAATTAGTGATCGTCATCATCCTGAGACATTCGCAGATAAACGAGAGTCATCGCAATTCCCAGTAACCAACAGAAGCAACCCAGTCCTACGTATGACATATCATACTTATCCTAGCGTTGCGCTAGCCGCATAATGCCGAAAAAAACGTTGATTTTAAGGCACTTACGCAAGCAAATTGGCCCTTGCGAGGACTCGGCCATCTTCGGTTTTTACGCCATGAAAAAGGGCTGGAACCACCCCGTTTTTGCTGAGTTCCGTCCACTCCGCTTGAGTCAGGCCGTGCCGGTTCCAATGCGAGAGGATCAGATCGGAATCCCGCGAAAGGGCGATGTAATGTTCTCGGTAAAAGTAATCCCAGCCTTGAGCTGCCGATCCGATCATCAGATTAGGGTGCCGGTCGTAGAAAGTGATCGAGAAAACCGCGTTACCGTTCATGTGAACCTCGGGAGGCCCCCAGTGGCCGAACGCTTCTTTACCGGCGGCTTTGGTGAGCTCCCATTCGGCGCTTAGCCGGTCGATCCAGTCGCGGGTCAGGGGAATCACGTCGGGTTCGCAGAGCAGGAACCCGTCGCTTTTAATCAGTCCCTGCTGGCGCAAGAGACTTACCTCCATAAAGGCCGAGGCGGCCAGCATATTAGAGCCTCCAGGCCAGCCTACATCATGGTTGCGCGCCATCCTGGCGTAAGCACGGGCAAAGCGCATCTTGGCTAATTCCTCGAAGAATTTCGGCAGCCGGATATCGCAATCTTTGCGGTAGACCAGGACGAACTCGGTATCGCGCACAGTCGGCTCCAGCTCACAGAAGAGCTTAGCCAGATCCATTGCCTGCGGGGTGTCGCCAGGATAGGTCTGGAGGCAGAGTGCGATCATTTACTCGTTTCTCGCGATCCCGGCATTCGCCCACATCACAGCTTCCTGAATCTTGTGCAGTGCCTGAGTCTGCTCGCTAGATTCGGGGCTTAAATCGACAATCTCGCAAGCAAACAGAAGCGCGGCCCTGCGGATCTTTTCATACCGTAGCGCCTGATCTTTTTTGGGTGCGTGGTAAGTGAAAATTTTGTTCAATCCTTCGGCAGTCATTTTTATCCTCGAAGTTGTTCATCAAGCCGTTTTTGAAGTGCAGGCGTCCAAGGCGTGTGGCTCCACATGTCGATGAAGCGATCATCGCCAAGCATGTGATCCCGGTAATCAACCACCCAATACCGGCCCGTTTCGTGATTAGCCGCGTAGTAGCCCAGCGCCTCTAAATCGCAGAACTTAAACGGATGATTGGGATAGTTGCGCCAGTCGAACGGGACCTCGGAATAGACAGCTTGATCAAAAGGCAGATTCTTGTGGTTCTCTATCAGGCTCCTGGCTCCAGCATAGGTTGAGCGCCAAAAGATCCATGGCCGGGTGACCATGTAATCGCAGGGCAAGTCCAGGCCGGTGGATTCCCTGAATACGCGGGGCCAGAGCACTCGCGCCAGCTGCTGTCCAGCGTCCCGTTCCATCTCCCATGGAAAATATTGGAGCGCGATCTTGTTTTCCATCATGAAGTTACCCAGCGAAGAGGGCTGCATCAGGAAGGTATCGCAATCCAAAAGCATGATCGGATCGCCGGTGCAATAGCGGTCGGCAATCGCCTTAGACCAGAGTGCGTGCATATACGCATCGGGCCATGGGGCTTCGTAAATGTAATGAACTCCTTTAACACCCCACTCGCGAATCGGCTCCTCGCAGTCGGGGTCGAGCTTGACGATGACCTCGGTTTTGCTCCAATCCAGCCAGTGCTTTTCCAAGAGCTGGAGGTTGTAACAGAGCCAATGCAGCTGCTCCTTACAGCCCTTGATAAAAATGCTGGTCATAGAGCCATCTGACTCAGCGTGTGTTCGGGTAAAAACATCATGTTCCCAACGTGCCCACAGATCAGCTGGGTATCTAACCAGATCGGGATTGAACAGCTGCGGACTCGCTGGCAAAAGGCTTCATCTTCACCCTCGTCATGTTCCACGTGGAAGAAGCGCCAGGGAGCGAGTTCTTCTTGCGGGGCCAGTTGCGGGTATCTACGTTGGACCTCGAGGAACACTTCCCGATGGACCAGAGCGCACCCGAACCCTAGCCATTCGACGGCAGCCAATCCTTGCCCCTGACCGCGCCGAATTTGATTCGCCAAGAGTTTGTCTTCGTGGGACCGGGGTTTGATCTCAGGCTGAATAACGAGCCCTCCGTGATAGCGGCGGGAGGCGTAAACACCGCCAACCACGGGCTTCTTGTGACTCAACAGCCGATTGACCACATCGAACTCGCAAGCTTCGTTGGAGATTGCACCTGAGCCGGTCAGCCAACGGAAATAGTTGCCATTGGCAATCGGTGCCGCGACGTCGCAATCGACCCACAGGCTCCAGCTGCAGCCGCTTTGCAGGAATCGTTTAGCCAGCATGTTGCGGCTCCGCTCGATCCTGGTATCAGCCTGGACGTCAAAGCCGCACTCGTACTTTTTGGCGAGATAGAGCATCGTCCACATGAAGGGCAAGGTGGGTGCCCCCAGGATCGGCATACAAACCATCATGTCCAGTTTCCCGCGATTAGGCAGGCTCCAGGTGCCGTCCTGGCCGTCATACGCGAAATGTGGCTCCAGAATCTCCAAGATGTCATCTTTGATTTCCGGCGCTCGTTTAAGGAACCTGTTGACCGCTTCCAAGGTGATATTGGCCGGATTCTGCATCCAGTTCCTCAAGGTCTGCTGACTGCGGTTGTAGAACTTCTGGCAGGTTTCGGACTTGTCGCCACCCAGCTCAAACATGTGGTCCAAGATTAATTGAGTGAGGTCCAGCGGCTTTTTCGGTAATTCATTGACCACCGGCTGCGGTTCTTGTCGAGGAGTTAAGGGATTACTGATCGTCTGACTGACTTCCACGTAGGTGCCCAGGCTGGTCCTGGCAGAGCCGGTGGGCGGGACCACCGCCATGGCCGGAGCGTTGGTTTCTGGCGTCTGAGGCGGCACCACCGCCATCCCACGGCCTACTACCTGCCGGATCACCGTCCCTTCCGGCACCGGTGTCCCCAGCGGAATCTGGGCCTGTTTATTAGGGGTTGTTTTGTGCTCTGGACGCACATCCGGCGCGTAAAGGTCCTGGATAGGAGCCGGTTGCGCCGCCGCTCCGGTCTTACTTCCGTAGCGCGCCTCCATGGCTGCCGCATCGATATTAATCATTTGCTGCCATCCCCCCAGTCAAACGAATCGAATGACTTTCGCACGTCCAAATCGCGCAGACTCAGCCCGGTGCCGTTCTTGCTATTGTCCTTGCCGCTCGCGGTCGGTGGTGTCCCGCTGGTGTGGCTGATCCGCCGCCGCGCCCCACCGATCTTATCCAGCTCGCTCCTGAGCTGGTCCCGTTCCTTTTTGGTCGCCTTCAGTTCATCTTCCATTTTCTTGTACTCACCTTCGATATACATGGCTCTGGTCGCCTCCACGGCAGCCCTGACCATGGCCCTGGGGCCATTAAAGGAGAGGTCTTTCATGGTGTCTTGGAAATGGCCGTTGAGCTTCTCAAATCGCTCGTTGTGTTTCTCGATAGCTTCCCGCTCTTCCTTGGTCTTAGCTTCAGCCGGATCTTTTCGTAAGATCTCCTTGATCTTTTGCTCCTGGATCCCGATCTCGGCCATCACCTCTTTCTGAGTGTACTGGGCGCGGGATTCGTCCCTTTCCTTAATCCAATTGTCGTAGCTTGATTTGTCGTTGCTGCGCCGGTTGATCTCAGTGTCGCGCTCCTTCTGCATCCTGAGCAGGTTGGCTACTCCCTGACGCACCGCCGCTTTGTCGGTTTCATCCGGGATCTTGTCGATCACGCTGTGGTTCCACCAGTTCTTGTCCAGAGCGTCAGGAGCGTAATTCTCAGCGATGTATTTAGCCCAGGCTTGAGCAGCAGCCCTGTCAGGAAGCGCCTCTACGGTCTCAGCCAGGAGGCTTTGAAAGGTGTTGATGATCGGCTGATGAAATCGTTGAACAAATTCAGGATCACTAGCGAAATCGAACTTCCGGCGCACCGCTGCCGCGTGTTCGTAGTCCGCTTTCTGTTCGGGGGTCCAGGCGTTCTTCCTGGTCTCTTCCAGTTCGCGTTCCAGCTTCGCGGCACGTTCGGCTTCGGCCTTGGCCCTGGCCCGGTCTTGGTGCCAGAGAGCCTTGATGTCACTGAACTGCTTCTTGATCTGCGGATTTTGGGGGTCTTCTTCCAGATCTCCCCACTTGTCGATATCTTCGTCCGAGATCTCTTTATGTTCCGAATCAGGAATTTTCGGTTCGGGTTTGGTTTCCGTCCTGGAGCGCGACTCGGGTTTTTCTTTCGTCTCCTGACCCGCACCAGGAGCTTCTGGAGCGCCATCAGTTTTGGCGTCTTCATCCTTCCAGAAGTCTTCAAATTGAGCGTTGAGACTGGCTGCCGTTTCCTTATCGGCTCCCGTGTCAGTAGTCACGGTCTCGGTGACGGTGGAGCTTAATGGGGGATCATCGTCAGGCATAACATGTCAATCTTTTGTTGGGTCAATGGACTTGATAGAAGCGTTCTCGGGCAGCGAATGGCCGATGCGAGTAGCCGCGATCTCGTTAAAGATCGATTCGTACCCGGCAGCGAACGCTCCGCTCATGGCCGCTTTTTCAATCGAAGCAGCAATGTCGATCACTGGCTTGCGGGTCAGAAGCACCCCCAGCCATTTGCGTCCGACTGGAGTGTTCAAGAACTCGTTCACGCTGGCCGCTTCCGAGGGGCTCCAAGGTATCCCAGGGGGCTTCATTGGCTGCCACCTCCTGTCTGAGCTCCAGCCATCATCCCTAACCCAGGAGGAGGTGGCCCACCAGGACCAGCGCCGTTACCATTAAGCCCTGGAGGCGGCTGTGCGCCTGGGTGGCCCATTGGAATCCCCATCGGGCCCATTGGCTTAGGAGCCGCTCCTGGAGCCCCTCCCGGGCCGCCTGGAGGGCCGCCGCCGGGGCCACCCGGCATTCCGGCCATTCCGCCGGTCTGGGCCGCCAGCATCTGCATCTGGGCTTGTTGCATCTCGGCCTGTTGAACTTTCTGAACCAATTCGTTCAGCATTTTTTCGAGGTCCTTCATTTGCAAAATCTGGGGTTTGAGCTGTCGTTTATTAGCCCCGCCCTGCATCATCGCTTGGATGTGTGCCTCGGCATGCGTTGCCCCCAGCTTACAGGCGTTGAGGAGGTCTTTAGGAACTTGGACCGGCGGCATCGAACTAGCGATTTTAAGATGGTCCGCGACAGCCGGTACAATCGTACTGAAATGCTGCATATGAGGGTCACGCTGACTAACTTGCACGCCGATCCCACTACCCAACATCGTCGCCCACTCCATCTGCTGGGCGCGTTGGGCCTCAATATCTGTAGTTTGACCGGGTTGGGGGATAAACAGCTCCTTGCAGGTCTTGAACCCCAGGAGGCGGTTCCCGGCCATCTCGTCCACCTTGGCTTGATCAAAATTCGCACTTCCTTTTGAAAGCTGATAAAACATCGTGAATTTCATGTCGCTATCGGGCCCGGTGTCATCACTGACTTCGGTGGCCGGTGAGTGAGCCGCGACAATGATCTCCTGGATCGAGAGCCCGTCATCCAGCAGAGCCATGATGGTGTCGACAGAGACCTCATCGGCTTGGCCCAGATCCGGGGCTGCCACAAACATCTTTTCGGTGTCCGAGTCAACCTCCATCATGACCTTGTAAAGGTCTTTAGCGATCATCGTTTTGCCGCTGTCAGCCGCTTTCAGCTTGGCTTTGCGCTGTTTCATGGCTGCTCGCAAATTGGTCTTGGAATAGATCCGGCGCTGCATCGCACCCACCCCTTTACCGAACTGGATCCACCATCTGCTGAGTAGCCCCTGCTGGACCTCTTCCTCTTTTCCGGCATCGATGGTGCTGGCGGTTGCCGTTTGCACCACCTGTCCGTTGTTGCTGACCTGATCAGGGTTAGGCAGGAATGCTCCGGCAATGTTTTCCGAGAGGTTAGTCAGCTTCTGATCCAGACCCAGCCAGTTATTAACATCGACGCGGAATTGCTGCATCAATAGCTGGAAACCCTCTGGAACAATCATGAAGGGACTCCTGACATGCGGCTGTAACCTGCCGATGATGGATTCCTCGGCCTGCCCGACTAACAAGCCAGAGATATACATCGCGTCGATAAACGACATCCGCGCCTTTTCGGTGGCCAGACTGATGTTATACAAGAGTCTCCCGATCCCCTTAGAACCGAAGAGCCGGTTGTTGCCGCTCTGGAAGCTGAAGAGGGTGATGGCATCGGCCATTGATTCGCAGACCGCTTCAAAATAGGCCAGCTCATACGGATCGTCCTCCATTGGCCTGGGCTCATCCCCGGTGGGGTCAAATTCCGGTCCCGGCTTTGGCTTATTTCGTCGCTCCGATTTGCTCTGATTATTCGACCGTTTACTCCCGTTCCGGTTCACCCACCAGTGGTCAACGGTGTTGTCATAGCACTTCACAAAGACGTGGGCGGTCTCGATCATTTTCGAGGATCGATGGAAACTGTAATAGAGGTTTCCTTCCCGCACCATATCACTGAGCTGGCGCGGGTTATAAACCATCGAGTCATAGGGAGGAGCGGCTTTCTCGATGGCCGCCTTGATATTCTTAACATTGTACCCCGCCTCTTCAGCGGTCTCGTCATCCTCGATAATTGCGCAACATTCGTGGATGTAATAGTTAGCTTTGATCACAAAGCAGGGGAGCTTTTCCGCCAACTGAGGGGCTTGTTCGTCAAAAAGCATGTCCTCCTGCCGGAAGGTTTTCGGCCTCCACTCAAAGGCATCGAGCTGCACCGCTCCGGTGTACCCGTAGAGGACGTTTTCGGTCGCTACCTGCTCCACGTGATCGATCCAGCCGTTCCAGGAGCGGATCTGTTCAGTGGTGCGCTCGCGGAACTTCAGGCTTTTATTGGTTGCCTCGGTGAAGCTGTCCGGGAGCGAACTGGCTGTCAGATACTTCATCCCGTGGACTGCATCCGTTAAGCGTGGGGTCACCCGGTCCACAAACGTGGCCAGAACCAGGGTCGAGAAGTTAGCTCGCCAACCTTGCTCCGCGTTATCGAGCTTCTTCTGATCAAAGGGACTTGCTCCGTTGTAGCTGTCACTGACCAGCTTGTTGCGGTTAGCGCGAGCTTGATTGTCGCGCATCAGCCGGGTGAACACCTCAAACGCCTGTTGAGCACTGGTGATCGGCTTATTGATAACCTCCGTTGACTCGCCGTCATCACCGAACTTTGGGGTATTGAATCGGCCCAATTGTTCGCCGCCGAAAGAATTTCCAATCGAATCGCTAGCCATATTTTCAAGCCTTCCAGCATGGCGCTGGGGGTGGTTGTTCTGAGCTGGAATGGGTGTCGGTGAGCCAGATGGCTACCTCGTTGATGTGGCCGAAGATCCGGCACATGAAGAGCCGCCGATCCAGGGGCGTGTAGAGGCTCCCCTTGGCCTGCTGAATCTTAACCAGGATGTTGTCGTTACACGGGGCACACGGGCTCGCCCAGCGGACGTTCTGAGGGCATTGGGCGCAAGTCTGGGCTCGTGACCCGGCCAGGGCGTAATCGACTTTCTCGGCGCGGTGATTGCCCAGCTCGGCTATCCAGGCCCCAGCCCGGTCAATGGGACGCTGGTAATCGGCGCGGTTGCCGATTCCTGGAGTTCCCGGCGAGGGCGTCCAGCTGTCCGCACAATTCTGCTTGAAATGAGCGCACAGGTACTCTTTCAGATCGACGCGTACCGCTTGGATATTAGCTTTCTCCGCTCCGCACAAATCCATGTGATTGCGGCGGAAAGTGAGCATGTTTGAGAGAAGGTCCTCAAACGAAAATGCCTCGATCTTGACCGTTTGACCGGTAGAAAGCTTTTGTTGATAATGCCAGCCACCGGGCATGACCACCGAGGTCACGATGCCGAATTCCACGCTCATGCCTGCTGTTTCGCCCTCCACCTTTGCATGCGTTGCCGATTTCCTTCTCGCTGACAGATTCGGCAGCACCGCCTTCCATCCAGGAAGTAGGAGCTATTTTCTGCAGTCAACTCGTGCCCCCGAAAGCAGTGCGTTCTCTGCTGGAGGTGTCGATGTTCGGCGTGACCCAAGACGGCTAAATGATCTGGATTACAGCAGGATCGAATGCCGCATTTGTGATGCAGCTCAAATCCGTCTGGAATGGGTCCGACTAAAAGTTCAAAAACGAAACGGTGGCTGAGAAAGCCCTTGCGGCAAAATCTGAGATAGCCGTAGCCGCCGCGAATGCGACATCCCTGCCAAAGCCAACACCCATTGAGATCTTCGAGGATTCTTCGTTGAAGCCTCGGGGGTAGACCTTCGACTGACACTTTCAGATCTTTTTCTTACTGAATGCGGGGACGCTCTTAGCTGCTTTGCCGGAACCGCTCTTGGCTGCCGGATGACCAGGATTACCTTTCGCGATGGTCCGGGAAAGAGTGCTCTTTACGGGATAGGTAGCCGCCATATTCTTGACCGCTTTGGGCTTGGGAAGAGTGGTCGACTTGACGTGCGGAGTGAACCCGGCGCGTTGCTTGTTTTCCTTGCCGGTGCCAGTGACAATGCCGCCACCAGTCGTTTTCTTCGAGAATGCGGGAATGGATTTCATGGGAGTGAATGCGGAGACGCTTGTCTGTCCGTATACTCCCTCGTATTGCTTATGCCAATAAGAAAGGCACCGGGGAAGCGAAACCCCGGTGCCTTCTATGCGCTGCGTTGCTACTGCGGAGATTTGTCTTACACCGGCTTCGGCTGTGCTTCTGTCGGAGGCAATCCCTGATCGGGGGTTGTCGGAGGCACTGGCGGCAAACCTTGATCCGGCGTGGCTGGCTCTTCCGGCAAGCCTTGATCGGGAGCTTCACCGCCGCCTTCTGGCGGCAACCCTTGATCTGGATAGGGCGGCAATCCTTGATCAGGCCGCGCCGGTCGGCTTGGCAATCCCTGGTCGGGATGTGGAGGAATAAGAATCGGTGGCCAGATTTCCGGCGGCAATTGAATTGGAGGCGCTACTGAACCTGGGGGACGGGCAATCGGATGCGACGGTCGCCCTGGAGGGCGCGGTAGACCTTGATCGGGCCGCCCTGGAGGACGCGGCAAACCTTGGTCAGGATGTCCGGGTTGGCCCGGTAGACCTTGATCAGGATGTCCTGGTTGCCCTGGTAGACCTTGATCGGGCCGTCCTGGAGGCTTGGGTAAGCCTTGGTCAGGACCGACTGGAGGGCCGCCAGGAGCAATTGGATGGGTTGGTGTGCCGGGGGCACCACCAGCGGATGGAGGCCCGCTGTAGTACCAGATGGAGACGTGAACTAATGCCATATTGGTTTTGTTTTTTGGGGTGTTTTTTACTTATCGGGGACAGGCGGATGCTCCTTGATCCAGTCAGCCAATTCATCCAGCCATTGGCTGTAGTGATCGGTGCCGGGTTCCGGGGTCGGAGTCGGGTTAGGAGTCGGGACTGGAGTTGGAGTGGGGGTGGGTAGAGGAGGAGTGGGTACTGGTGTGGGGGTAGGAGTTGGTGCCGGTGTCGGAGTAGCCGTGGGAGTCGGGTTCGGCGTGGGTCCTGGCACCGGATCTTTACCGTTCACGAACCGGTATCCAGCCGGGATATTGGTGTCCTTGGCTTCTGTCGGTTTACTGACGTCCAAAGGCGGCCATGGGCAATTACCAAACCAGCTTGGCTTGGAACTAAAGATCAGGCTGACCGGGATGTCGCTGGCGTTGATCCCGACTGGCGCAGGTTTAGTGAAAACGTAATCCTTTTTGATTACACTGGTGTCGAAGGCTTCGGGCCCAGATCCTTTGCCGGAGCCACTATCTGAGAGGCCGCCGTACCCGAAAGTGTACCCGTAACTCATCGCGTCATAGCTGCGATTCTGCGGGGCCACCACCTTTTCAGTGAAGGGTAGAACGTTCTTCCCGTCATTGTATTTGGTGACCGCCAAGAGATCCGGGGAGCCCACCAGATTAGCTAAGAACTGGTTGTACCGTTGCGGGAACCCCAATTGATAGGCGCGGGTCGCTTGGCAGGCCCACCATGGGGTGCCGCTCGGTGCGCCCCGGCCAGAAAGCGGATTCTGGATCTGGGTGGTCCCCTTCATCCAGTTGCGCAAGATCGTGGTATTGCTCCCAGAGCCCCAGGTGGCGTCCGGGTAGAATTGCTGCCCAATGTTACCCTCCACCAGATTAAAGGCCGGGTGCGCCCCGTGGAAGCTGATATAGGGGTAAAGAGCATTGGTGGAGTTCTGATCGAAATTGCCTTGCCCGAAATTGTAGGCAATGACATTTCCAGCCGCACCCCAGTTGAGCATGATCGAGACGTGCAGCCGGATCAGGATATTGTCGATCACCAGAAAGCCGGAAGTCTTATCGACGATGAAAACGTCGTCGTCGGTTTGCCCGGGAGTATGCTGCCAGCCGTCATGGAAATAGCAGTGCCGGATCTCACCCCGGTAGCTCCAATGAGCTTGCAGATGGTCGCCTCCGGCAAAGTTGCCCTCGACGTTTCTCACCCAGCAGCCTGCTGTTCCGGCCATGTTGATATTGGTCGTCACCTTGTTGTTGTTGATGAAAAGCTGGAGGTCCTCCAGGCCTGCGTTGATACAGCCGGGGGTGAACGGAGTGGCTAAGGGCGCGTTGGCATAGGTTTTGTACATCCCGGGCGACACAGTAGCCTTGTCACTTGCGACAGAGGCCACCTGAACAATCTGCCCAGCCAGCCGGGTCCCGTTCCAGCCCAGGCCGCCATCGCACCATGTGCAGTCGCCCTCGTTCCCGGTCATCGTGACATAAGACGCGTCATTGGTTTCGGTGACCAGGATCAGGTCGCCCACTTTCACCCCGGAGGTCATGAATGAAAGGCTGGTCGACCCGCTGCTAGAGCCGCTGGCAATCGGCTGGGATTTCTTGATATCCGGGACATTGAAAGTGCCGAAACGGACCAGCGCCAAGCCGCTCAACTGTTGATCTAAAATGGTATCGCTTGGCCCAGCGCCGCGTAAGACGACATTGGAGGGTATGGTGATAGTGCTGGAGATCTTGAACTTGCCGCTGGAGAGCATCACCACCTGATTATCGGGACAGCTGGATAAAGCGGAATTAATAGCACTGGAAGCGTCGGAACTGCCGTTGCCGTAATCGCTGGCTTTCAGAGTTTTGTAAACAGTGGATCGGGCGGGGATACCCCCGTTAACGCCGGATTGAGTCCAGTCGATTTGAGTGGTGGCAGGCGGGGCTGCCGTCTTAGCCATCGGCGCGATAGCTAAAAGCAGGGCAACGAGCAGTGAAGTTTTCAATTAGCAGTAGATCGGAGGGGCCGCTTCTTCCCCTTTAGGAAAACATCTCATGGCCAAATAAGCACTGCTTATTTTGGTGAAATTTCTGTCTCAAACGTCCTGACTGAAATCGATATAGGCCGTCCGTTCCCGAGGACCGATGTTGGCGTCTGGACCCCTGAACCTCGGCGCTTTGGTGTTGCCCAGCATCGAAGCTTTTTCGGGTCCGTTGATCGCCGCTCCGTGAACCATCATCACGAGACCGTCCGCAATGTCCGGTGACCAGCCCAACCTTTTCTTAAACTCTTTCTTCGGTTCCAGCCTGATTCTGGGCTTTCCGCTCGGGCCTTTCGGCGCTGGCTGATAGCGGCGACCGGAGAGTTCTTTAAAGAGCTGCTGAACTTGGATCTGGGGATGAAAGGCCATGAACCCGAACTCGAGGAATTTGCGGACCCGGGCATACATCTCGGTATCGATTCCGTCATAGACTTCCACGGCATAGTCATGATCGTCTGCCAGGATCTTCCGGTTCCCAGCTTCACCGCCCCACATGATGCCCCTAATGCTTCCACTCCATTGTTCGCAGAGGGCATCATGGGTGCCGGTGCCATTTCCCGTCCTGTCACATGTGGTCCAGTCTGGGTGAATGTTCAGCGCCTTTAGTTTCAGCTCAATGGAGCTGGCCAGGGCAAGCGTTTTCTCTTTACCCATCTCGAAATACTGGTCGCATTGGATGGTGTACCTGGGCTTCTGCCAGAGCGTCGGTTTACCGTTAAGCGGCTGAAACCCTATCGCTTTACCGTACCGTCCCACAAAGATAATGATTCTATCGCCGCCCTCATACGCGAGGTCGATCCCGCCGCACCCGATGGTCCGTCCGGTGAAGAGATATTGCCCGATCACCTCTTCTAAGAGGCTGTAGGGAATTAGGGTATTCTGCAAAGCGGTCAAGGGATACATCCCCCGCCCGAAGGTCAGGTATTTGGGGCTCTGGCCGCCCAGCTCGAGGGCGAACTTCTGATAGCCTTCGTAGGTCAAAAATCCCGGGAAACGGAGTTTGCGCTCAATCACGTTTTCCGAATCGGCTCCGTCCAGGCGCAAGACGTGCCAGCGTTCGGAGCTCACCCACTCCTTGTCCCGATCCAGATGGACGGTCGTCCAGCCGTTCACCGGCTCAGCTAATTGCGCCAGTTTAGAGGTCACATCTCGCGGATTGGTGGCGCACATGACCTTGACCGCCTCCGCGCCCCACGCGGATGCGAGTAAATTAGCCACCCCGTCCCAGACCCCGGTCGGAATTTCCTCGCTCTCATCCAAGCAGGCGCGAACTCGTGACATCGCACCGAAGACCGGGTGCGCCTGGGTGCGCGGCATGGGGTGGAAGCCCTGGAGCACTCCACGTCCGTCCTCGCCCTGCGGAATCGCCACCAGCGTAATCGCGCTATGTCGGTCCTTGGGATCGAGCCCCACAAAGCCGTCCATGCTGATGCCTGGAAGCGGGATAATCGCCGCCTTGTACAGCCTCTGCAGCGTGGAAAAGGATTGGGATTTCGCATGGCCGCCGGTGGTGCTGATGACTTTGACTTCGGTGTGTTCGGGGTCACGGAGCCAGTCCAGAAGGACGTAGCAAATCAGGGTGTAGGTCTTACCCAAAGCGGCCCCACCCAGGACGATCAGGTTCTGGGTCGATCTGACCGTGTGAAGGAGTTGCTGGACAGCTTTGGGGTTGGGATTCCACAAGGCTTCGCCCCACAAAACGAGTCCTGCAGAGGCGTAACGCTCGGTATCCAGGAGCCGTCTGATCAGCATCCAGATCCAGGCTTTGGCTTGGTCAGGATGGGTGACAGTGGTGTCGCAGGCCGATACCGCACGCACCAGCTCTTCGTCCGTACATTCCCCGCAATCTTTGCGAAATTTGGCTAAGTCCACGCTCTCTCAATTACAACAGAGCGTCATTCAACTCGACATCGAAACCTTGGTCACTGCCTTTGGGCTTGGTGATTTTCCATTCTCCTACACTGTCTGAAATCATCCCTTCACGGAAGGCTTCCGAGACCGCTTTGCGCAAAACGATCACCACGGCTTCGATGACGTGATACCGGCGGGACTGATGAGTAGTCACACTGATCTGCTGAGTCACCTCGATCTCGGTCATGTCCAGTTCGCTGACCAGTTTGACCCGGATCCGTTCCTTGTTTTTCTCTTTGGGGTCAGGGTCATCCTCCCGCCAGATCGAGAGTATCAGGTCTTTACACAGCTCATTCATGTTTCTCTTCGGGTGAATCAGCGCCATACCAGCTGAACATCAGGAGCGCGGTGACAAAGCCCAAGGCGAAACTGAAGATCAGTAGCGCGACAGCGATAAGCCAGAAGTAGTTCATAAGGTTTCCAGTAAAGAGATTAATGTTTCTGCCTGTTCCCTGCTCTCAAATGAGAGAACGTGATCTAGCCATGTGATATACGTTCCTCTTTCCTTGTGCCGGATCTTGTACGTAGGCATCCAACCTATGGCTGGATTGCTTCGACTCTCCTCGATAACCCAATCGTTCATAACATGTGCCATTTCCACCAACGGACCATCATCCCTACCCAGACCAAGAGGCCCAGGGCCACGATGAAAACCCGCTGTTCCATGTTCAGTTCTTTCATTTGGTGATGGTGGCCTCCCGTGCGCGTTGGATGAGATCAGATGAACCGTGATAAGTGTAAGGATCAGATTCAGTCAGCGCATCGCAGAGTTCGGTGATCAGCCCAAGGTGTTTATCAATCGAATAGTTCTGTGATTCAATGACAGCTTTCAGCCGCTCGATCTCGGCGTCTTTCTTTTTCAATTCCAGTCTCCATTGTCCAGTTGGCCAAATAGGTTGCTCACTCATCGTGTCGCCTCCCGTAGGTGTTTCAGCAGCTCCTCGCCTTCTTCGTCTAGAGTGGAAATCCAACCGTTGCCGTCATAGCGTTCCCGGCGTTTTCCCTCAAGGTAGGTGGCCAGTTCAGTGATCAGCTGCTTTAGCCGTGCGTTCTCGCCCTTCAGCCTCTCGATCTCGGCGTCTTTGGCTAAGAATTCCTTATCAATCTGTTTCAGTATCGCGCTTAACTCTATCGCTGCTTCAGCCCAAGTCATCGTGTCGCCTCCCGTGCGCGTGAGATTTCCTGCACGCCCAGATGCAACAAGGCGGCACCCAAATCCATCAGGTATTCGCCCAAGCTTTCGTCGTTACGGATGCCCGCTTTTGCCACGTCGAAGATTTTTAGCGTTGTTCTGAAATCTTTGTCAGTCATCGTGTCGTCTCCCGTGGCGGAGCGATCAAATCGATCAACTCTTTGGTTTCAGGATCGATCGGGGTTTGCAGGCAAGCTTCACAATACCAAAGCGCAGGGACCATCCCTACTTCGTTAGCCCGGTACAGTGCTGGCGAACTCTGGCCGCATTTATCGCAGAACAAAGTCATTTGGTGGCCTCCCGTGCGCGTGCTTCAAGTCTCCCTAGCCGCTTGTGAATGATCAGGATTATTTCGGCCAGTGTGTGAGGGTCCAGGGTGCCATCGAGCAATACCTGAAACAGTTCTGCTTGATGCTCTAAGCTTTCGTTTGTGGGCGTCATCGTGTTGCCTCCCGTGCGCGTTGGATGAGTTCATTGAACCGTGGTTCGCTTAACGCATCGCAGAGTTCGGCGATAAGCTTGTTCTTGTCCGCATTTCTCCAGGCCAGATGCGCGTTCTCTTCCTTCAGCCGCAGAATCTCCGCGTTGAGTCGATCCTCTTCATCGAACAGTTCTTCAAGTCGATCCCTAAATGTCATTTGGTCGCCTCCCGTGCGCGTTGGAGTAACTCTCTAAGCTGGATATTAGGTAGCGGGTATCCTTCAGCTATGATCCCTGACCCAATCCGCAAGTTCGGTGATAAGCTTGTTTTTGCTTCGGACAATCGTACAAAGATCTCTGACAGAATTCTCCTTTAGATCCAACTCAGCCTTGAGCCGCTGAATCTCGGCGTCTTTCTCAGCTACTATCACGCGAACCTCATCCTGAGTGTACTTCTCAAAAAAGCTCATCGTGTGGCCTCCCGTGCGCGTTGGAGCAGGTCATCTCTATTTTCGCAAGAGTAGGGATAAATCACGGCCCCATTCTGAAGCGCATCGCAGAGTTCGGTGATGATTCGGTTTTTGTTCCCTATGGCCACCGCATCCAGGCTGATCACTTTCTTCAGCCGCACGATCTCGGCGTCTTTCGGGTTGCGGAGGTAATCATTGCACCCGCATCCGCACCCTAAGTGGTGAAACTCATACTCACTCATTTGGCGGCCTCCCGTGCTCGTTGGATGAGGTTTTTGGCTAAACGTCTAGCATCGCGTTCCAATCGTATTCCGTGAGCAACGCACAGCCCGTCAATGATGATATACCACCGTCCTCCGACTGGCTTTTTAATCACGACATCCTTTCCGTTAGATCGAAATTCGTAAGTAATCATCGTGTCGCCTCCCGTGCGCGTTGGATCAATTCCATTTTCGTTGACCAACAAGATTGTTCCTCCAGCGCATCCCTCATTTAAAACGGCCTCGCGACTTCTTCATTGCATTTGCATTTGCCATCGGGGTTCTTCGAGGTGACTGGGTTTCTTTTCCCGCAGTCCTCGCATTTAATCATCAGTCGATACGCATTAACCCACCTCGCTCCGCAATAACTGCATAGTCCCGCATAATGCCATTCTGAGCCGGAAAAAGTCGGCTCCACATTCTTCAGGATTCCACAACGCGGACACTCAAATCTCCGACTCCGTGCTGGTTCGCACATCTTTCGCCGTTCTTCCTCCTTGGGATCTTGCCTGAAAGGGAAAGCATGCTTCTGCAGGCTGTCTAAATCCGGCTTGACGGGCTCGATTTCCCACTCGATTTCCAATCCTTCTTCGATACTCATATTAAAAAAATTGGCCCCCACCCGCCAGTAATGGCGAGCAGGGGTTTACCTTTTCAGTTCTTTTCTTTTCTCTTCTTTCCCAGCCCATCCTCTCCTTTCCAATCCTCTCCCATCCGCTCCTCTTCGCTCCTGTCGACTCCTCTACAATTTGCTGTCCAAAAATTTAATGAAGGAAGTCTTCAGCGGTGGCCGGTTGTTTTCTCCGCACCATTTCTTGAAGTCCCAAGCCGCCTGCTCGACATCCAGTTTGCGGTAAGCATTGCTGCGTGCCAGGATATCAAGCATCTTACGCGACATCAGGTCGCTGTCCTTGGGCTCAAGCGCGGCTTTCTTCTGGCTCGGGAAATACCCTTGCCGATGCCACAACCTGATCGCCGCCTTCCAGCTCTTAACGGCTTGGTTCCTGCCATTCTTAAATCCGCTGACCAGCCAAGTGTCATAGAGATGTTCAGCGTCCGAATCGGGCAACCCCAGCTTGGAGGTCTCAGCTTTGATCATTGCCAGGGGCGGCATCCCCCTGGGTCGATTCTTCTCGGTATCTTCATACTCGGATATGAGCGGCTGTTGTCCTGTG
>Ga0210410_10001801_pt1 | contig 19694 bp, 18 predicted proteins | sample IncBWC4MmetaG_FD_161058 | JGI IMG/M metagenome (GOLD analysis project Ga0210410, IMG submission 161058) | Forest soil microbial communities from Barre Woods Harvard Forest LTER site, Petersham, Massachusetts, United States - Inc-BW-C-4-M | ecosystem: Environmental > Terrestrial > Soil >... | reverse complement strand
CGCTGAACAACAGCACGAGAAGCTCGCCGCCCTAGGCAAACTTTCCGCTGGTCTTGCTCACGAGCTCAATAATCCGTCCGCAGCCGCTCGCCGTTCCGCTGCAGCCTTGCGCGATTGCTTGGCCCGTCTCCGCGAGACCGCCCGCACCACAGAGATCGGCCCCGAAGATTGCGGCCTTCTGGCCGAACGCGAAGAGGAAATCCGAACCACACTGAAGCCCGCGCAGTTCAAGGATGAGTTCGCCCGCGTCGAGCGCGAAGAAGCCATCCAGTCCTGGCTCGAATCGCACAAGGTCGCTGACGCCTGGAAGCTCTCGCCATCCTTGGCCGACGCAGGCCTCACCGACGCACACCTCGCAAGCTTTGCTGCCGTCGCGGGCGCATCGGTTGGCCCCGAACTCACGCGCTTCGCGACGCTCCTCGAAATGGAACGTATCGCCGAAGAGCTCGAGCACAGCTCTGCCCGCATCTCCGACCTCATCAAAGCCATCAAGGAATACTCCTACATGGATCAAGGCCCCATGCAGGAGGTCGACATCGAGCGCGGCCTCGAAACGACCCTTACCATCATGAATCACAAGCTCAAGCGCGGCATCAAGGTCATCCGCGAATACGCCCCCAATCTTCCCAAAGTCATGTCCGGCGGCAGCGAACTCAATCAAGTCTGGACCAATCTCATCGACAACGCCGCCGACGCCATGAAGAGCAATGGCAAGCTCACGATCCGCACCGCCCGCGAAAACGATTTCGTCCTCGTCGAAATTGCCGACAACGGCGCGGGCATCCCCCCCGAAGCGCTCTCGCGCATCTTCGATCCCTTTTTCACCACCAAAGGCGTCGGCGAAGGCACCGGTCTCGGTCTCGACGTCGTCAGTCGCATCATCAAAAACGTCGGTGGCCACATCAGTGTCAGTTCCGTCCCCGGCGACACTCGCTTTCAAGTCCGCATCCCGATTGAAGCCGCGAAGTAATCGTTTCAGGAGAAGAAAATGGCCGATGTCTGCACTCACCTTAACCAAATCCGCCCCGTCAAAGCAAAATCCAAGGGCTGCGAAGAATGTCTCAAGATGGGCGACACCTGGGTCCATCTGCGGCTCTGCCTGACGTGCGGCCACGTCGGCTGCTGCGATTCCTCAAAGAATAAGCACGCCACCAAACATTCTCACTCGGCGAAGCACCCTATAGTCCGCTCCTTCGAGCCCGGCGAAAACTGGATGTGGTGCTACGTCGACGAATTAATGTTCGAAGACGATTGACCTGTGAAAAAGTCCGCAGATCATCGACCACGCCGCGCAGGTCATTGTTTCAGCCGCTAAGGAGTCCAAACCACTTCTTCCAGCATGCCAAACGAAGCGGCGGATACTGACAAAAGGAAGGAAGTGCTTTGTGCCAAAAGTACAGCTTGCGCTCATTGCGAAGTTGGAGGCAAAACCAGGAAAGGAAACCGCAGTCGAAAACTTTCTGAAAGGCAGTTTGCCCCTGGTCGAGGAGGAACCCGGCACGATTGCCTGGTTCGCCATTCGCATGGGAACTTCCAGCTTTGGGATTTTTGATGTCTTTAACGACGAAGCCGGCCGCGAAGCTCACCTCGGCGGGAAAGTCGCCGTCGCGCTGATGGCCAAGGCTGCAGAACTGTTCGCGAAACCTCCGGAAATTCAAAAGTGGGATGTACTCGAGTCGAAGTTGTAAGCCCGCCGCGCGCGTTTCTGTTCTGGCAGACTCCGGAGTCGTGGCCCCTTCCATTGAGCTACGTTCTACGTCGGCGACGGTTCCGGCGGCAGCAATGGTTCCCCTGGCGGGATTCGAGGCGTGGGCGGCATTATCGGCGGGCTCGGCGGAAACATTTTGCTCCCCAGCGGCGCATACCGCGGCGCGAAAAATTCCAGCGTGTACGATTGAAAAAACACCAGCCCCGGTGCATACACAAATCCCACTACGTAAAGTAGCCCCGCCAACGCCAGCAGAGCGAACCCCGCCAGAAGCAACACGACGGAACTATTATCCCAGCCCACTCCCGCACTCCTGCCGATCAGGAATCCAATCACGCCGAGCAGCCCCAGCGGAATCAACAAAATCAAAATCACGATCAAATTGATGATCGTGAAAACAATCGCGCCCCCCATGGCCAGCACGATCTTCATCAGCACATACCCAGCATACGCCAGCTTCTCCACAGCGATTATCGCCAGCACCCTGCGCCAGCCATCCATGGCCCCCACTCCTTCGAACGCCATAACCGGCACCAGAAAATCCCGCCCCAGCATGTCGATGATCGCCAACACCGCCACCAGCAGAATCATCACCAGCACCAGCAAAATTCCCCCGCCGATCAATACCCCGAGGTTCTGGTCTGGATGCGTAAACCACCCCGCGCGATACGCAAGCAAAACCGGCACTCCTGCCACGACTCCCACCAAAACAAACGCCCCGAACCCAAACGCGACGACCCACAAAAGGTATCGCCGCCCAGCCTCTCTCCACCGCCGCCACCCCTCACGCAATCGGCACTGCCCGCTAACCACCGCATCCAAAAGAATAAACCGGTAAACGCAGTCGCTATAAATCCACAAGAGCAGCACAGCCAGAACCAACACCACACACACCACGATCCACCCTATATAAGGTTGAATCTCCTCCCATTTCGGTGTGCCGAACAGATGCGCTGCCCCCGCCCAGCGGTCAGACCAGTAATTGGCCCAGTGGGGATCGCTGCCTCGATTCGTATTCAAGTTCGGCAGGCTTCCCCCACCACCTCCGCCGCCTCCAGCCTCCCCGGTAACCAGAGCCACCACCGCCAGGCGCGCCCAAATCCCAAAGCGAAACGGCCGGAAAAGCATCTGCTTTGTCCGGACAAAGGCTGGCGAGATGGATTCCACCGCTGACGCGCGGCTCGGCACGCTACACCTTCCAAGCGCAGCCACTCTATTTCTATCTTCCAAGCATTAGCAACAGGTGTTTGGCAAATGTCGTTCCGTGGCAAAGTCCCCGCAACAATCCCCGCACACTAGACCTCCAGCAAGGAATCCCTCTCCCGGAGCAGCGCGCTCTCCTTCTAGATTCTAGAATCCCCCTAAGAATTGTCTGCGCCTCTCGAGGTGCTTGAGAAGTGTGATCCGCGCCGCATGTGCCGCGCCACCGGTCGCGTTTGCCAGTACTTCCCAAATCGGATCCCCAGCGCCGCCAACCCAAGAGCCGTAAAGGTTGCCCCGAGCAAAACATATTCGTCGGCATACGGCCCGGCATGACGAATCGAATCGAGCAGCAGGTGCATGCCGAGCGAACAAATCAGGACCGACAAAGCGCCCCACACATAACGATTCATCTTCATGGTAACCACCCCGGTTCGGACTCCTCGCAATCGGAGCCCTCTCCCTCACCAGTGTGCCCTTCTTTCCAGCCGCAAATGCCCATATGTCGTTAACTAGGTAATAATAGGTAGGTGCCCTCCATTGTGGCAGACCTACCCTAGCCTGCGCGTACCTTGGCGCGCAGGCGCCCGCGTGCTGGTCCATCGGGTCATAGCGCGAGGCCGTATCCGTGTAGTATTCGCGTTGGATTTGGACGGCCGGATCGATTCGAGTCCATTCGCCATTCACGTGAGTTTGTATTACACATCATCCCGGTTTCGAACATGGCGGGCACTTTGCGGATGTTTAATCCGACGAGGCGAGGCGCCGACCGCACGGAACACGTAAGTATTGACTTGAGACCGCCTCGATAAGTGGGATGGCCCGATGGCAACAACTGGCTGGGAATACCGAGAGAGAACGTGGGTAGACACTCGCGGCTTTCATCCTGCGAGTCCTAGAACCTGTTCCAACCTGTGCCGCGGTAGTTCACTCCTCGCGTAGCAGGATCACGGGATCGATCGACAGCGCACGTTGCGCTGGAATCCAGGTAGCCAGCAGCCCCAGCAGCAACATCGCTAGAACGACACCAGCCAATACCAGCGGATCGCGGGGAGTTGCCTGATACACGATGAAAGCCAGTACCCGGCTCGCCAGAATTCCCAGCAGCAATCCTGCTGCTGAACCAAAAGCCAGCAATTTGAACGCCCGACCCAACGCTGCCTGTAACGCTTCCTTACGCTGCGCGCCGAGGGCCCTACGAATCCCCAACTCCCGCAGCCGTTTGCTGACCGAATGCGCAGCCATTCCGGCCCACTACGCCGCGATCATCCTGAAAATGGCTGTGCCAAAACGCGTAGGTGAGCACGATATACGGCGCGCTGTTTGGGCCGTGCTCATCGGCGCTGTGAAAGAAACGGCCAAGATACGGGTGAATGCCTAGTGCGTCGAAGTAGTTCCCGGTCACTTCGAGGATCCAAGAGCTGGACGGATTGTTTCCCGTATCCAACCCTGCCGGAGCGACGTTATAAGCTGCCAGATTCAAAGCTGCGGTTGCGATCGCGCAGATCGCGATAGTCGGGATACGACTGATTCACGGCCTTATCGCTCCCGCGCTCGATTCCCCAGAGGCTCTCCGCCTGAGGCACATTCAGCGGGCGCAGGATCAGGGCATTCAATACGCCAAAAACCACGGCATTGGCGCCAATGGCCACGGCCAGGGTCACTACGGCAACAGCGGTAAAGCCGGGAGATTTGCGCAACATGCGGAGAGCGAAGCGCACATCCCGCACCAAATTCTCGATCAATTGCAGCCCTCGCTCGGCTCGATAGTCTTGTTTCATCGCTTCCACTCCGCCAAACTTCAGCATGGCTTGGCGTCGTGCCTCCATAAACCTGTGCGAAGGTTTTCGGCGGTTTCAAGAGCGATGTGTTCCTCAATCTCTTCCCGCAATCGCTCGTCCTGTGCCCGCCTGGTCGCCAAGCTGGCCAGACGAGTGAAGAACCGCCTCAGAGATCTCATGACAAATCCTCCGCTTTGGCTTCGAAGAACCGACCAATTATTGCTGCCGTTTGTTCCCAATCTTGGGTCTCGACCTGCAACTGCTTGCGTCCTTCCCGGGTCAGTCGATAGAAGCGCGCCCTGCGATTATTCTCCGAGGCACCCCACTCGGAGGCGATCGCGCCTTCTTGCTCCAGCTTCAGTAGAACGGGATAGAGAGTCCCTTGATTTACGGCCAGCAGATCTCCGCTAATCTGCTCTATGCGCCGCGCGACTCCATAGCCGTGCAGCGGTCCCAGGACATCGAGAGTCTTGAGGACCATCAACGCCAATGTGCCTTGTAATACGTCCGTTTTTTGCTTCATAGTACCGCCATTTTGGTTTCCAACAGGAAGGATGCCACACTTCCTTTTGGAAAACAACAGGAAAGTTGGCGAGCCTGCCGCCGTGTCTGCCGCTTCTCTGAATTCGTAAAGACGGCGTCCCGAGCCAGCGGCGAGCGGGGCATCGGCGAATCGGCAGCTCGGAAGTATCTTGGCCGCCAGCCTTGGCAAAGAGGCCGACACCCGCCTCAGATGATCTTCGACGCCCCTCGCTCGATTCGCGACTGAGCCAACCCATGCAGCCAGTCACCCACGCCAAATCCGTTGGGGCGCAGCGCGCTGCACCCATTTTGTCAAAGTTCGCCCACCCGGGGCCGCCGGTTTATTGATTTGCTTTTGGACCAACCAGAAGGGAACCCGCCAACGCCACCAACAAAATCCCCGCGACAATCCCAAGCGAGATCTCCACCGTAATGTGCACCCAAGGCTCGACAATCATCTTCGCCCCAATAAACGCCAACACCAAAGAAAGGCCCGGCGTCAAATACCGCAACCGCCCCAGCACCCCCGCCAAAAGAAAATACATCGCCCGCAATCCCAAAATCGCAAACACATTGGATGTGTACACAATAAAAGGATCCCGCGTTATACCAAACACCGCCGGAATCGAATCGACGGCCATCGTCATATCAGTGATCTCCACAATCAGCAACACCACAAACAAAGGCGTAGCAAACAGTTTTCCGCCATCCCGGGCAAAAAATTTACTTCCCTGATGCTCTTTCGTGACGCGCAGGTACTTTTTCGCGAACCGCGAAATACGGTTCTCCTCGGGATGCATCTCCACTTTCTTCGCAAACAGCATGTGCAATCCCGCAAACACCAGAAAGGCGCCGAACACATACAGCACCCAGCTGAACCGCTCAATCAAACTTGCTCCCGCGGCAATCATGGCCCCGCGCATCAGCAGCGCCCCGAGAATTCCCCATTCCAAAATGCGGTGCTGGACCTGTTCGTCAACGGTAAACGCCCGGAAAATCACCAGAAACAGAAAGAGGTTGTCCACGCTGAGGGCTTTTTCGATGACATACCCGGTGAAGAATTCCAGCCCGCGCTGCGAGCCGGAGAAATGCATCACGCCGAGCCCAAACGCAAGCGACAGCCCAACCCAGACGAGCGTCCAGGTCAGCGCTTCCCGCGTTTTCATTTTGTGGGGACGCCGATGGAAGACACCAAGATCCAAGACAATGGCGGTGAGGACGAAAAGATTAAAGACCAGCCAAAGCAGAGGTGTGCCCATGGCTGCGGCAGCCGGCGTACCCTATGGTGTTGCTGCTGCCATGGTGTCGGCGGCGTTCAGGTTGGTGAGTTCGATGCGGAAAGCCTGCCCGGCTTGAATGGCAACCGGCACATCCCAGCGCACCCGGGCGTCACCGATGTTGGCGTCAAGGTTCAGCGAACTGATCCAGTAGTTGCCCGGCGCCAGCTCTCGAATAAAGGCATGCCCTTCCAGATCCGTCTCCACCTTGGCCGCCAGATATTTTGTCTGCGCGATTTCCGGAGCCAGCTTCTGCACGCGTCTCTTCTGATTGCTGGTGATCTGCGCCCACTTCTTCTGCGGATTTACTGCGTCCAGCTCCAGCTCCACTCCAGAAACCGTCGACGGATTCGCCTGGATGAATTTTTTCAGGGCCGTGTAGTACGCCTGTTTGTCTTTTTCGTACTTCTCCGGATGGTCCGTTTTGTCCGCTTCCTTGAATTTTGGCTTGGGCATGCCGCTGGTTACGCCGCCGCTGTTCGCCTGCTGGTAAGCCGCCAAAAACTCCGGCGTATGAAGGATGTCGTCCGGCGTCAGCATTTTGTCCAGGTCAGGAATCGTCAGGTCAAGCGTTTCGTGAGCCTTCAGCCAAGTCTTCAATTCCTTCGACACTTTCAATCCCTCGATAAACTCATCGCGCGGCGGGACGACGTCTCCCTCTTCGACTTCCTTGGCGATGTCCGCGTAGCTCTTCGTCAGGATGTAGAACATAAATTGGCGCACGGGTTCCGGCCGCGCTGCCGTCGGCGTAATCCGCGCCGTAATATCCAAAGTGGCGGGAGAATTCTGCGCGCTCGCCGAATGCCCGAAACACACCAGAACGGCCAGGATAGCCCATGAAATGCCAGTTGCTGTTCTCATGCCGGAATCCTAACAGATTGTCTACACGCCAGATAGCAGAAGCGTCGCTTGTGTTGCTTGAATCACTCACAACCGGGAGAACAGCTGAAAGAAGATGCATATCACCAAGCCCGCCAGGACGAGCCCGCCGAGCAAACGCGTCAGAAAAGATCCCGGGAGGGCGAACCGAAAACCCTGGAGCCTTCGTGGAGGACCCGGCGGATCAAGCACGCCAATCCCCTTCGGCTTGCGCGGCGGTCTGCCGCCGCGCGCCGAGGACGGCTGCGGCTCCGGCTCTTCTTCCCACTCCCTAAATTCGTAAGGCATGCGGAAATGCTACTCCCCGAGAGCGTTTGGGGTCCAGCAAATCAGCGGCTCTCTCGGGAGCCGCGCTCCTCGTTGAATCTATACTTGCCGTCGCCGGCTACAGTGACTTTCAGGGCGCGATGATCCTTCTCGAACAAGTTAAAGCCTTCGCGGAGATTGCTCCAAAACGCGAGCAATTCCGGCTGGTTCGGATGACTTCTTGCGAGCCATTTAAACCCGTCTTCGGTCAGCTCTCCAGGAAATATCTCGATGGGAATATGCCGCTGGCCCGCTGCGTGAACCTCGACAGCGAGCCAATAGACCTCTTTGATCCCTTCATCGGTGATGGGAATGCATCCAATGGTCACGCAATTTCCATGAAGGAAAATATCTCCCCGGGATTCGCGTGCGAGCCGAGGATTCGGTCCGCGCTATTTGGGTAGCTGATGTGCAAGCTCAGAAAAAAATTGCTTTGTGGATTGAACCAATCAAGTTCGTAGAATCCCTCTGGCACCTGCACGTCGCCGAATTTTCGTTTCGGTCCAAGCACTCCGGAAGTAGCACAGATCGCGTAGGTGTCGACGAGAATGTAAGAATCTCCCGTATTGTCCAACGCCCAGAGTTCTAGGCGCGCTTCTTTCTTGAAGGCGCGGAACAAAATGGCACGCGGCGGATAGGAAATCTTCCTTTCTTCACACATGCGCCGCAGAGCAGGCTCCTTCTCTTTGGCAGCGGCGCGGACTCGCGGGTATTGTAACTGCTGGTCGCGAAAGGACTTAGCTTCCTCTGAGGCGGCAACAGATCCCAGAAAAAGCAGAGCTACAGGCAAGAAACCGATGGGCTTCATGGGCACCGTCTATCAGCTAGGAGCAAAAATCCGTTCGCCCGAGCGGTCCCCGCGAGGATCATCGACCGCCGCGCGAGCGTTGCCGGTCGAAAGTCAGAACAGGCGAAAGACGGCTTCGACGGTAACCCACGTGGCCACCGCATGCTTTGCTCCGTCTCGCGCCGGAGTGAATTTCCAGCCGCCGATGGTCTCGGCGGCGCGCTCATCCAGGCCAAAACCGATACCCTTGACGATGCGGACATCGTGCGCCCGTCCATCCGCGCCCACGAGAACTTGTAGAGTCACAGAACCCTGCACTTTGCCGTGCCGCGCTTCGTCGGTGTACGTCGGATACGGACAATACAGGCATCCGGGCGGAATGATCCCCGGCGCATATGGACCGTTTCCCGTGCCATCGCCGCCCGGCCCAATTGCGCCATCCCCCATCGTATGGCCATCCTTCGACCCGATGCCGTGTCCTTTCCCGGAGCCCGGAGATGCCGTGTCTTTTGGCATCCAGGGCAATCCGATGTCCGTGGGAGTCAAGACGGGAGCGGCGTTCGAGTCGAAAATCGTTGGTGGCTCGGGAAGAGCGTGATCCTGATTTTGCGGGAGCGTAGGTTTGACGATCACCAGAGACGAGTGCGGCGGAGGAGTTCCATGCGTTGCGGGAATCGGGTCTTCATCGCCGCCGCTGCCACGTCCGCCAGAAGGCTGCGTAAGGGCAGGAAACATGGCGGTGGGAAATGTGAGATGACGCAGCGGCGTCGAATCATGGATACCCGGGCTCACCGTCCCGCCCGGCCCATGGGCCACGAGAAAAAGGAGTGAAGCGAAAACCACGCCGTGCGTAATCAGGGAAGCGGTTTGGGCGCGCGCCGGTCTCAGCGATTTATCGAACTGCAGGAGATGGATGGGCGCGCCGTTTGCCGAAGACGGTTTGAAATGCGCAGGAATAAGAAGCTGGCCCAGGTTTTCTCGAACTCGATTGAGCCAGGATTCCGTTGTGGGATGGTTGCCGGAAAAAGAGCGAAGAAATGGATCGCGCATGCCGAGGCCTCCGTCTCCGCCTCACGGATCGGCCCGACAACATCTGGAGGCGGGCACCAGTCGGCTAGTCAGAAGTCTTCTAGCGGACTTTGGTTGCCCGCAGTAAAGGTTTTAAGCATTCAGCGAGAGATGCAGGCGCGAACGAGCCATCCATTTGAAAGGCGGGAACTAATGCAACACGGGAAATCAATAGAGCCGGAAAGTCACTTCGATGGGCACTTGCACGGCCACAATCTTGCCGCTCGGTCCGGCAGCTGGTCGAAACTTCCAGGTGCGAACGGCCTCGACTGCTTTTTCCCCGAGGCCCATGCCGGGATCCTTAATGATGGAAATGTTGACGGCGCGGCCATCGGCGGTGATGGTCACCTCTAGCACAACAATGCCCATGTATTTCGCTTTGCGCGCGTCATCCGAATACATGGGTGACGGGCAATAGATGCATTCCGGCACGCCAACTCCATTGACGCCAGCGCGAAACGCGCCGCCGCCAGTGCCTCCACCCTCGCCAGGGCCCAAGCCGCCGCCGGTGCCGCTGCCAATTCCCGTGCCATTGCCATGACCGAGAGAATCGCTCACGCCGTTGGCCAGCGGATCGCCAAAGTTTGCCGCATTCAGATTCGGCGCTTTCAGATCCGGCGGACCAAGCAGCGACGGGTCCATCGCCAGTTTGGGATCAAGATTCTGAATCTTCACTTGAGGCGGAGTGAACTGCGTCCACTGGAACTTAGGAATCTTGCCTTTGTTGACCGGAGTCAGCGTGTGATCGTTGGCACCGCCGCCACCGCCGGCCTTTTTCGCGCCCGCAGGAAGCTTCGACATATATGGCGAAATATCGAGCGGGGTCACGTCAACATTCTTGTTTTTTGCCTGGGTCGCCGACCCGAAATGCCAGAACAAGGGAATCAAAATGACCAGTGCGAAGACGCTGCCATGAATCGCGAAGGAAATAATCTGCGTCCAGCCAAAGTTTTCGTCTTTCGTCCAAATGTCCTTCACCTTCACCGGCTTGCTGGTAAAGTTTGCAGGCGGGAGCTTCGCGGGAAAGAAAGCCTCTTTGATCCGCGAGCCAAACCCACCGAAATTGGTGCCCCAGGAGACCGCCAGGCGGCTGTTTACAGGCCCTTTCGGAACCGGGCGCGAGCTAAAGAAATCTTTGAAATTGTCAAAAACGCCCGCGCCAAACGCAGTCCTGGTAAAGGGCGAATCGGCGCGCTCCCTCACCTTGACCGGGCGTTCCGTCAGGAATTGCTTGAGATTCGACCAAAAATTATCGGGAATGAGCAGAGCAGGAGCGCCAAACTTGGGAACTGCCGATGCGGGTACTGGAATGGCCGGACGATCGCCGGAGGCAGACACGCCCGGCTTTGTTACTTCAGGTGGAACGAGATTGACGATTAGGCCCGGCACCATCTTCCCCCTGATTAGACGCAGCTTCTCTGCGTTGGGTGTCCTAAATCGATATGATTCGACCGAGCCGGGAAAGGTTGCGCGAGCCCGGCCGCTGACACCGACGCCCAATCATTGTAACATACGCAATTCCACCGCTTTCCGAAGTTTCTGGCTATATACCTGAACCAAGGTACAGCAACCAAAGGACGGCTTTTGAATCGAGCGAGTTGATTTGCGGGCGCACACCTAAATGGCCGAACCTCTGGAACTTAAGAAAACACTAAACCTGCCGAAAACCGATTTTCCGATGAAGGCCGGGCTCCCACAAAATGAGCCGAAACAGCTTGCGGCCTGGCAGGAATCGCGTCTGTACGAGCGGATTCTTGAAGCGCGTAAGGGGCAACCATCTTTTGTTTTGCACGACGGGCCGCCCTACCCAACGGGAACGATTCATCTGGGCACCGGCCTCAACAAAATATTGAAGGACATGATCGTCAAGTCCAAGAGCATGGCGGGGCACCATGCGCCGTACGTCCCCGGCTGGGATTGCCACGGTTTGCCGATCGAGACGCAGGTGGAAAAGGAGCTTGGGGGAAAAGGGAAAGTTGCGCCGGCGGAGTTTCGAAGGCTATGCCGGCAGTTTGCGACGCGTTACGTCGAGCAGCACAAGCGGGACTTCCAGCGATTGGGAGTTTTCGGCCGCTGGGATGATCCTTATTTGACGATGAACCACGATTATGAGGCCGTTGTCGCGGGCGCTCTGCTTGATTTCATGGAGAAAGGATTCGCGTATCGCGGCCGCAAACCTGTCTATTGGTGCATTTACGATTCGACAGCGCTGGCTGAGGCAGAGGTCGAGTACGAGGATCACACGAGTCCTTCGGTTTGGGTGAAGTTCGGCGCAACGGGCGGCGGGAAGATGGATGCCGAGGGAATGAGTGATGTCAGCGCGGTGATTTGGACGACCACCCCGTGGACTTTGCCCCACAATCGGGCCCTGGCGTTCCATCCGGATTTCGAGTACGTGGTCGTGGACACGGAGAAGGGCGGGCTGTTACTTGCCGCGGAGCGCCTGGCGGCGTTGCAGGCGGAATGTGGAATTAAAGAGGTGCAGGTGCGTTCCGATTGGAAAGGGCAGGACTTTGCGGGCGTGAAATTCCAGCATCCGTTTTTGCCCATCGAAGTGCCGGGAATTCTGGCGGACTACGTGACGCTCGATCAGGGCAGCGGGATCGTGCATACCGCTCCGGGGCACGGCTCGGACGATTTTCTGTCGGGACAAAAATATGGGTTGGAAATTTTCGCTCCGATTGATGACAAGGGCGTTTATCTCGAAGGCTTGCCGCAATATAGAGGAAAGCATGTCTTCGAGGCCAACCCCATCATCGTGAAGCTGCTCGAAGATCGCGGAGCGCTTCTGGGAAATCACAGTTATACGCACAGCTATCCGCATTGCTGGCGTTGTCACCATCCGGTGATTTTCCGTGCCACGGAGCAATGGTTCATAAAGATGGACCAGGCATCACATGGAAAAGAAAAAACGTTGCGCGCGGAGGCGCTCGAGGAAGTTCACCGGGTGAAGTGGATCCCCGCATGGGGAGAAGAGCGAATTCACGAAATGATCGAGAAGCGACCGGACTGGTGCGTGTCGCGGCAGCGATTCTGGGGCGTGCCGATTATTGTTTTTTATTGCGAGGGATGCGGCGCGCGGCTCGAAGATTTTGCGGCGCTGCGCAATGTCGTGAAGTGGTTCGAACGGGAAGGCGCGGACGCCTGGTACCAGCACACGGCCGAGGAACTGTTACCCGCCGGGACGAAATGCCCGTGCGGGGCGCGTGCGTGGCGAAAGGAGAATGACATTCTTGACGTGTGGTTTGACGCCGGGTCTTCGAATCTGGCGGTTTTGAAGAAAGAGGAGTGGCCTGCCGATGTCTACCTCGAGGGGCCGGACCAGTACCGCGGGTGGTTTCAGAGTTCGTTGCTAATCGCGACGGGGTTGCGCGATCGCGCGCCTTATCGAAGCGTGGTTACGCACGGGTGGACGCTCGATGAACGCGGGCGGCCGATGTCCAAGTCGTTTGGGAATGTGGTGTTGCCAAGCGAGATTTGCGAAAAGTGGGGAGCCGATTTGCTGCGGTTGTGGGTAGCCTCGCAGGAGTATCAGGCCGACGTGAAAATGAGCGAGCGCGTGATGACGCAGCTGAGCGAGGCATACCGCAAGATTCGCAACACGTTTCGATTTGCGCTGGGGAATCTGTTTGATTTCGAGCCGGGGCGAGACGCTCTTTCGGGCGAGCGGATGGAGGCGATCGACCGGTGGATGCTGGAGCGCACCGCGGAACTCGTGAAAAAATGCCGGGCGTGGTATGCCGCATACGAATTTCATCGCGTTTATCACGCGATTCACGATTATTGCGTGGTCGATCTGAGCGCGTTTTATTTTGACGTGTTGAAAGACCGGCTGTATACCAAGGCCGCGAGAAACCGATCGCGGCGCTCAGCCCAGACAGCGGTTTGGAAAATCACCAGCACGCTTGTACGACTAGCTGCGCCCATCCTGGTTTTCACCTCGGAAGAGATTTGGGTCCACTTGCCAAAGTTGCCCGGCGAACCGGAGAGCGTGCATATCGACGTCTTTCCCGAAGAGCCAGCGCTGCGGTCAAATATTGATGCGAAGGAAAAGCTGGAATGGGAAAAGCTGCATGCGCTGAGAGCGGAGGTGTTGCAAGACCTCGAGCGTGCACGCACCCAGAAATTCATCAATGCCTCGCTCGAAGCAAAGATACGCCTTCGTTCGAAGGGGCTCTACCTGGAGCTTCTCGAAAGACATGCAAAGGATTTGCCGGGGTTGTTCATCGTTTCGCAAGTGGAGGTATTGCCCTTTGACGGGCCGGTGCATAGCGACCATGCGGAGCCGCTTCACGTGGAAGTGTTGCGCGCCGACGGAACGAAGTGCGAACGATGCTGGAACTACTCGACGCATGTCGGGGAGAATCCGCGCTACCCTGGCGTGTGCGAGCGGTGCAGCGAAGCGCTTGCGGAAATCGAAGGATTGGAGCTTGCCGGTTCATGAGATTGCCTTCGCGCTTGAAGTGGCTCTGGCTCACGCTGGGGATGGTGCTGGCGGACCGCGCGACTAAAGCGTGGTTTGAAACGCAAACCAACGAAAGCTGGCGGCATGAAGTGGTGCGCCACTTTCTTTATTTGGTGCACACTCGCAACCCGGGAATCGCCTTCAGTTTTTTTGCGGATTCGCATTCTCCGTGGCTCCGCATTGTTCTAATCGGCGGCGCGCTGGTTGTAATTTCCGCGCTCGCGTGGTCGCTAGTAGCAGGGCAGGGCGGTACTGTGGCATGCGCGGGGCTTGCCCTTTTGCTGGGAGGAGCCACGGGAAACGTGACGGACAGGATTATCCACGGCGCCGTGACGGACTTTCTTGAAGTGTGGATCGGGAGCTACCGGTGGCCGGCGTTTAATGTGGCGGATTCCGCGATCACCGTCGGTGCGATTTTGCTGATACTGGATTTGATTTTCTCTCCTACGAAAATTACCGAGAAAAAATAGAATCTCGGTGGGCTCCGCTCGGGCCACGTACTTTCGCGATTGAAGTTGACGAATACAGGCGCGTGAGCGTTTTCGGCTCGTAACCAAGCTAGCGGGGAACACGCCTCATGCTGCTTTGGTCTTCGGCTCTTAGCAATTCCCACCCCAAGAAGTAGGAGCGCTATCGTTCCGCGCAGGCGCTCTGTAAGCAGCCTTGTTTTCCGGCACGGGCAAGCTGCTAGAATCTTTCGGTGCATTCGTCCGCCAGACATAATCTTACAGTCGAAGAGAGCGATTCTGGCCAGCGGCTGGATCGCTATCTGGCGGCGCAACTGCCGGAGTTGAGCCGTACACGGATTCAAGAACTAATTGAAGCAGGGCTGGTGCTTGTCGACGGCAGGCCATCGAAGGGCGCTCACCGATTGCGGGCTGGCGAGAAAATCGTTGTGGAAGCACAAGCCCGGCCGCCCATGCGTGCCGAAGCAGAAGCCATTCCCCTGGAAATTCTTTATGAGGATGACGACGTGATTGTGGTGAACAAAGCCGCGGGGATGACGGTTCACGCGGGGGCGGGGAATTCGCGGGGGACCCTGGTGAACGCGCTGCTGGGACTGGGGCATACGCTTTCTCGGGGTGGGGATGCTTTGCGGCCGGGGATTGTACACCGGTTGGACAAGGAAACTTCCGGAGTCATCCTCGTGGCGAAGAACGATTTCGCGCACGCCAAGATTTCTGAGGCGTTTCGGCAACGTTTGGTGAAGAAGACATACATCGCGTTGGTCGAGGGGTTGCTGAAGGAGAAGCAAGGCCGCATTGAATTGGCGATTGGACGCGATTTGCACCGGCGCACGCGGATGGCGGTTCACCGGGGAAAGCCGGGGAGCGCACTGCGCGCCAATACGGTTGCGAGTGAGGCAGATCGCGGCGGCCTAGCCGGCCAAGCACGAGAGGCGCGGACCGATTGGCGGACGCTGGCGGAAGTGGATGGGACGACGCTGGTCGAAGTACAGCTGCATACCGGGCGGACGCATCAGATTCGCGTCCATTTTTCGGCGATTGCGCATCCCGTCGTCGGGGATACGCTCTACGGGGCAGCCTCGGAGATTCGCGTGAGCGCTCGAACCGAGCGCCATGCGTCTAGTGAGCGGGAGAGAGTTACGATGCCGGCGCTAGGACGGAATTTTTTGCACGCGGCGCGGCTGGGGTTTTCGCAGCCGCGTACCGGAGCTTGGGTCGGAGTGCGGGCGCCGCTGCCGGAAGCATTGCACGAGTTTGCGAGAAAACTTGCTGTCGCTGCAGGAGAGGATTCGGAACGAATTGACGCTGTGCTTGCTCCCTACCTATAATCAACTGACATGCCCAGGGCACTGATTTCCTTATTACTTGTAGCGGTTTTGCTCCCGACGGCGGTCAGCGACCGTGCGCAGCAGGCACCGGCGAAAGCTGCGGCTCCGGCGCAATCCGCGCCACCTGCGGCCGCACCGCAGGCGGGTGAAAAGGCGGCGACGCCGCAGGCCCCGCAGAGAATCATTCAGGTTGTAAACCTGGTGGACGTGCTGTTCACGGTGCTCAACCGCCGCAACAAGCTCGTGTCCGATCTGCAAAAAGAAGACTTTCGGATTTTTGATGAAAAGTCTCCGCAAGAGATTCGTTACTTCAGCAAACAGACGGATTTGCCCTTGCGCATCGGGATGCTCGTGGATACATCGAACAGCATCCGCGACAGGATCAAGTTCGAGCAGGATGCTTCCATCAATTTCTTATTCAGTGTCTTGCGTCGCGGGAGAGATGAAGCGTTCGTGATGACTTTTGATGATGAGCCGCAAGTTGTGCAGGCGTTCACCAGCGATGCGGGGTTGCTGCGCGACCAGATTATGCAGACGCGGGCGGGCGGTGGAACGGCGATTTACGATGCGATCTACGATGCTTGCCAGAACCAGTTAAGCCATCCGCCGCGTCCTCCGGGGGATCAGCCGGACATTGTGCGGCGCGTGATGATTCTGATCAGCGATGGGGACGACAATCTTTCGACGCACACCCGGGGCGAGGCCATCGAGATGGCGCAACGGACCAGCGTGGTGATCTATACGATCAGCACGAGCACGCAGTGGATTCAGCTATCGCAGACCGATCCCGACAAATTGGCTAGCCGGAAGACGCACTTGACCGAAGGCGACAAGATTCTGCAGGACCTCGCGGATGAGACCGGGGGACGAGCTTTCTTTCCCTATCATGTGGATGATCTGGATCAGTCCTTCCAGGATATTGGCGACGAGCTGCGGAATCAGTATTCGATTGCGTATATGCCTACGAACTACGTGCTCGATGGGCGTTACCACAGGATTCGCATCGAAGTCCCCGAACACAAGGGGTATCAGGTGCGGGCGCGGCGCGGGTATTTTGCGCGGGCGAATCGAGTAAATAATAGCCAGCAGCCGAGTCCCTCTGGACCGGCGACTCCCTGAGTGTTGCAAATCCGAAAGTTCCCGGTGGCTTCGGGTATGTCCGGCAGATCAGCTCCCGAACTCAGAATGTCATGGCATCCACGGTCGGGAGTGACCAGCCCCTCTCCTTCAGGCGTTTGCGGCTCACTAATTTCTCTCGAGACGCAGTGCTAGGCGAGTCGTGTCGCGGAGAAGGACGGCGTCGGATTCGGAATGACCGCGCTCCAGTGCGATTTTTGTACCGTCCTTGGAAAAGGCGATCTTTTCGATACTTTCGGAAGTGAAGTGCGTGAGTTGACGGCTGGGCGAACTATCCAGTGGCTGCAGCCACAAATTGCTGATGCCTTTTTCGCGCACCGAGTAGACAACGCCTTTGCCGTCAGGGGCGAATTCGAGGGGCCAAGTAGCGTTCTGATCCACATCATGGTAAGTGGATTTTTTTTCGTCGATCGAATAGAGATTGAGAATGAGTTTGTGATCTAGCTCGCGAACTTCAAAGCCAACCAGAGTCTTGCCGTCGGGTGACAGTTGAGTGATGCCGTTGGCCGGGCTGAGGATGGTCTCCGGGGAACCGCCGTCGAGCGAGACGCGTTTCAGGGCCTGATTGTCAGTGTAGTCCACATAATAAAGCCACTTGCCATCCACGGAGCAGAATGGATCCGAGTCGACCGAGCCGGTGGTGAGCTGCTTGGCGTCGGTTCCCGATGTGCTCATCCTCCAAAGATTGAAAGTGGTCTTGCCGGAGCGGCCTGGCGCGCGATACACGAAGTATTGCCCATTCCCGCATGACACGACTTGATCGGAAATGTGGGCCGCGTCCGAGTACACGACCGTTTCACCGCCTTCGGGCTTAACGACGCGGATATCGGGCGGTTGTGCGAGCACGATGCGGCCGTCGTGGGTCCAACCCCAATTCCAAAACATGCTCCGATTGGAAAGCGGAAGAGGATGAACGTCGTCGGGCCGCGAGAGGCTGGCGATTTCTATCTCGTATTTCGACTGAATCTGGCTGGCCACGAGAGTGCGGCCGTCCGCGGCGACCGAGGGGTACAGATAAGCATTCGTGTCCGTCGTCAGGCGCCGGTATTGACCATCGGGATAGCTGACCAGGCCGAGCTGAATATTCAAGCTGGCGAGGGCCGAATATTCAGAAACTAATAAGGATTCGCCGTCGGGCATCCAGGCGGGAAAACGATAGACATGCGAGAGCGAAGCCGCTTCGAGGTGTTGCCGACCAGTGGCGACATCCACGGCCAGGAGCGCACCGGTTAATCCTTTGTCCAGCTGAGGCACGGCAATAACAATCGTTTTGCCATCCGGCGACCACGCCGGCGTGTACTGATTATTGCCACCCGGAAGAATCTTCTCTTTAAAGAGAGGGTGGTCTGGCGAGCCGTCGCTGTGGGCGAGTAGCAGGTCGAAGCTCGGTGAGTCGTGGTCCTGGCGAAGGTAGGCGAAGCGCTGGCCGTCCGGGGAGAAAGTAATTGGACTGTCGACATCCTTAACGATTAAGTGAGGCGTACCGCCCAGAACTGGGGCGGAATAAAGAGAAGAGAGTGTGTGCTCCTCCTCGTCTCGGCGGACGCAGTAGATGTAGTTGGCGTCGGGGGAAAATGTGAGGCCAAAGTACCGTGTGGCGGTGGGCGGTAGTATCTCTGTGTTGCTTCCCGTGGCGATGTGGCGGAGCCACAGAGACTGTAAGCCGTTTTCGTCATGGACGTTGAGGAGATACTTGCCGTCGGGGGAAATGGCGGCGTGAGCGACGTGGCCATTGTTAGTGAGGTTTTCGATCGTGAAATTCTCAAAGGGCACGTGGCGGTTGCGGAGAACGATGGAATAGATGCCGTAGGCAGCAGCGGCAACGATGACGAGGACGCCCAGAATACTGAGGCCGGTGCCGAATTTGTGTTTTCTTGCCGCTTCGACGATGACGGAACTCCCGGAGGGCGTCACTCTGGGTTTAGAGGAGGGCGGTTCGGAGACGGCGGAGACACGCGCGGCGGATCTTTGCGTGCTGGCGAGGCGGCTGCCGGAATCGATTTCGCGCTGTAGCCTCTTGAGGTCGGCGCGCAATTCGGCAGCGACCTGGTACCGCATGTCGCGGTCTTTTTCGAGAGCTTTGTTGAGTATGCGCTCGAATTCGGGGGGCACGTCGGGATTGAGGGTGACCGAGGCCACCGGGGCATTGCGAAGGATGTTGTCGAAAACGACGGCGCTGGTGGCGCCAGGGAAGGCTTGTCTGCCCGTCAACATCTGATAGAGGACGGCGCCGAGGGAGAAGAGGTCGCTGCGGGCGTCGATCTCTTCGCCACGGGCTTGCTCGGGGGACATGTACTGGATGGTGCCGACGGCCATGCCTGGACTGGTGAGGAGGGTGTTTACGGGAGAGTCGACGGTGTGGTCTGAACCATCGTCTGAGAATCGAGCGAGGATCTTAGCGAGGCCAAAATCGAGGATTTTGATTGCGCCAGTTTCCGTGACGAAAATATTTGCAGGCTTGATATCGCGATGGACGATGCCCTTCTTGTGAGCGACATCCAGGGCGTCGGCGAGTTGGATGCCGATCTCGACGGTGCGATTGATAGGCAACGGACCGGATGCCAGGACTTTATCGAGGGAATCACCGACGAGGAGCTCCATGGCGATGAAGGTGCGGCCGTCGTGCTCTTCGATGGCGTGGATGGTGCAGATTGCGGAATGGTTAAGAGCGGAGGCGGCGCGGGCTTCGCGAAGAAAACGTTCGAGGGTTTGCGAGTCGCGCTCGTTCGCTTCCGGAATGAATTTGAGGGCAACGCGGCGGCCGAGCTT
>Ga0210410_10001798_pt1 | contig 19706 bp, 14 predicted proteins | sample IncBWC4MmetaG_FD_161058 | JGI IMG/M metagenome (GOLD analysis project Ga0210410, IMG submission 161058) | Forest soil microbial communities from Barre Woods Harvard Forest LTER site, Petersham, Massachusetts, United States - Inc-BW-C-4-M | ecosystem: Environmental > Terrestrial > Soil >... | reverse complement strand
CGGCCAGGCCCGTTATTTCAATATCGCCGAGCTTAAACTGTCCAACCAAACGTTCGAGAACCATCAGCCCATTCGGGCGGCCGACAGCATCATGGTCGAAATGAGCGTGAGTCGAAAGAACTATGTCGATCCGGAGGGCAGGAAACTCATTCAGGAACCACTTTGGGTAAAGGCCCGTTGAATCATTTCGCCAAGGATCGGTCAGAACCGTTAAACCGGTTGGCGATGTGATCTTGAATGCATCGTGGCCGTAGAACGCGATCTTGACATCGCCGGAACGAGTAGGGTCTCCACCGTCTTTCTGAATGGTGATTAGGGAATTGTCATTCCATGCAGGGGAGGGCGCCGAGGAGATATCAGACTGTTGCGCGTGCGCGCCGAATCCGAAGGCAAATGAGACAAACATGACGATGGAAGCAAGCGCTTTGAGACGCATATCATTCTCTCCTGCTTCACGCATGATAGTTTACGGTTTGCCTGTCATCCCATCCATTCCGTACCTGCTTCTCGCCGCAGCAGAAGGCTTTGGTAAAACGCATATGCCACTGCGCTGGATCCGAACCCGCTGGCAGGCGACGAAGGATCGAGGCTAGTGGTAGAGTCAATCATGCCATGCCCATTACGTGAGATCTAGGAAGACTCCTGAGTGTAACTTTCTCGTATCTCCACTGCGGCATACAAATTCCGATGCTGCAACTATTGACCGAAGCGCTGGTGCTGGCGATCACCGGGGCGGCGCTTGGGGTTAGTTTGTCTTTCGGGATTTTGGCCGGGATCAAGACCGCTGTATGGCTCTGATTGTTTTCTTCCGAGGCATCAATGTTGGAGGGCACAGGACCTTCTGCCCAAGCATTCTCCCAAGAGAACTGGGCGCGTATGATGTCGTGAATGTCGGCGCTGCAGGCACACTTGTCGTTCGAAGACCTGGGTCGCGCGCGAAGTTTGTTGCTGAACTGCGTCGAAAACTACCGTTCAACGCGGAGGTCGCGTTCTGTAACGGTAGTGATCTTATCCGATTGGAAATGGAGAATCCGTTTGGAGCTGAGCCACTACGTGCGGACGTTGTTCGATTCGTGAGCATCCTGTCGAAAGCTGGGCGCGACAAAATTTCCCTTCCGATCGCACTTCCCCAAAGTGGGGAATGGTTTGTACGAATTATCGGGTCGAAAAATCGACTTGTGTTTGGAGTGTACCGGCGTCACATGAAGACGATCGGCTATCTTGGCCAGATCGATAAACTCTTCGGCGCGCCGGCGACAACACGCAGTTGGAACACAATACTTTCGGTGCTGCGGATTTTGAAAGCCCAATCAGCGAATGCGCCCGGCGGACGGCCTATCAAAAAACGGGAAACATGATCTGCTCCAACGGCGAGCAGCCGCTCGCAGTTCGCGAAGTGTGATAGCTCCTGGATCACGGCAAACCGGAAACTATCAATCATGCCATGCCCAGCGTGAGACATAGGAAGAGTCTCTCACCGCAATTTTCTCGAATCTCCACTGCGCCATACAAATTCGGATGGTTGCAGGGTTTGCGGAAGTGATTGAAAGAGAAGAAACTTTGGTTGCGGGGGCTCGATACGTACTGAATAGACAACGGCTCTCGATGCCATTCCGGAGTGAGCTACTACATTGCTCCTCGCACTGAGCCCTCACAGAATCCAGGCCTCCGCCGTGACAGTTAACGGCTTTCAATTTCCAAACACATGAATGGCGCGGACGGCATCGCAAGTCACTGGAAGTACCTCAAAGGCAGGGTTATTATGAACCGCAGCCTCTCACAACGCGAGAGGATGCCCTGAATGTCGTAGATTAATCCTCGACGTAATCAAAATCTGTGACCAGCCCATCGCTAGTGAGATACACCATCAGGTATCGTATCTTCTTCTCTGTCACCAACTTGTAGTAACTGATTCTGCTGACTTCGCCGCGATGGCGTTGGATATTACGCCCAGCGACACTCTGAGAATCGATGTACTCCAGTGAGCGGATATTCACAAGGCCTCGAACCGGACCCGAGGAGGAATAATCTGCCAACGCTCCGGGAGACAGGCCAGCTATTTGCACGTCGCTGTGAACCCCTTCGCCGAGCGCCTGGAGAACAGCTCGCACCTGCTGCGTGAAGGCAGCATCGGGATCTGCATGAAGGTGCAAGGAATGTATGAAGGGGCCGATGCGCGGCACATTTCGTTGCTGCCCATTTTGTTTCCACAGAATGTCCGTCACTTCGCCTTGCAGGTCGGTAGTGAATTCGATCTGGGCGTTTCTCCGGGCGTAAAAGAACGTGCTCGGGGAAATTGGCGTCAGTTGAGCTTTGTCGCCGTCCTCGAACCCCGCCAAGAGAGAGCGCGCACCACGGCTCACGGTGAACAAGACATTGTTGGCGATTTCATAGCGGCCTGTGTAACGCTCGAACGTGCTCGGGTCGTATTTCGCTGCTGCGACTCGCACGCTCGTCTCTGAAGGGGGAGGCATCCGGCTGGAAACCTTTGTCCTTAGCCAACCCTCGAGTAGCTGGCGTTGTGCCGGTGTCATACCCGAGCGTTCACGGATCTGTGATGCGCCTCCGCTCTGGCCCTGCTGCTCCTCGATGCGCAGGCCTACTTTTGCCAGTTCCTGTTCTATAGGCAAGTCACCAGGACTGAGCACCCATTGGTCGTAGAGAGACCCCATGTCAAGCCCGCCGAAATGTACCAGTTGGCGGCGAATCTCGTCTTCGGCGAAACCCGGCGGATCATTCTTGGAGAGATTCCAAAGCGCTCGTCCCACGTCATCCAGCGATCTTCTTCCGCCTGTCCTCGAACGAAGCTCGATATCGAACATCATTCCGAGAATCCATCCGGTAGGATAGTAGTTGACTTTGTAGTGGTTAGGGCTGTCCCCGGATATCTTGTAGCTCGAATCGTAGGGACTGACCTCAAGCCTCGCGGGGTTGCCGCGAACTTGACGGATTTGGTCCAGCGCTCTAGCCAGAAATGCCTCGCGATTCCACGCACCATAACGGTAAGGCAGCAACACCGAATAGTAGTCTGTCACGCCCTCAATCCACCAAAGCGCGCCGGTGTGCGGGAGCTGCGTGTAGTCGAACGGCCCGAGCGATCGGGGGCGAATTCTTTTCGCATTCCAAAGATGAAAGAACTCATGGGCCATGCCTTGGATTGTGTTGGGACCTTCCTCAGTCGAGAGATGCATCTCTACGCTGCTTGCGTGTTCGGTACCGCCTGCTAAAGTTGGCCCTTCGTAGACCCATAAGTGCCATACGTATTTTTCGTACGGTGCGCCGCCGAAAAAGTTCGTTTCGATTTTCGTGACAAAACGCGCCATCTCCAGAGTTTTCTGGGGGTCAACCCAGTTGCGCGCGGGACCGCGAAACGCAAGAATATGCTCCTTGTCCAATTCCTTGTAGTGCTGTTCAAGAAAGGACCCCATCGTGACTGGGTTGTCGGCAAGCTCATCGTAGTTCTTAGCGGCGAACGTCGGATGCCCTCCGATTGGTCGCGTACTTCCGAGACCGACGGCTATCCTCCAATCCGAAGGTATCGCCAGTTCGAGAATGCATGGTTCGCTCTTCCGGTCAACAATATAGAGATACACAGGCTGCGCTCCATAGTGGACGGCGTCTCCATCGGATGCCGCCTGGTCAGAATCGAAGCTAGGTTTTTGTACCGGCCTCTCATACCGCACGGTAATCCTTTTGTGGCCGCCAGCGGCGATGGTCCAAGTGTCGCCTTTGGTGTGTGCGACGGAGAGTCTGCTCCCGTCCTCGCCGGTTGCCGTCAGGTTATGCAAAGTCTCCCAGGAATTTTGAAACGAGTATATGCCGGGGGACCAGCTGGGCATTTGCAGTTCAACCGTAGGCTTCGAGGCGACGAAAGTCATCTCAATCACTAGTGACTCTCGATTGACCGAAGGCGTAACGCGATAAAGTACGTCCGCCGCCGGTAATGCCGGGAGCATGGCGGCGACCAGACAGGCGTTCTTAAAGCACTTATGCTGAAACATGAGGTTCAAACAATTTGATGTCATAGCGACGCCGGCCTCGCGACGGTCCGCGCAGACTGTTTCGGTGTTCACCCTAACAGGCTTGGACCGAAGGAGACCGAGATGCGAATTATAGGCGTTTAACCGGCCATTCTCGGATCAAAGACACAAGAAGTTACATTGCATCCAAAACTTGCTGGCGCATCAAATATTCCGAGTTGATTTTTGGAACCATGTGGCACTGCGCCATTAAGTAGGAAAAGGCCGCTCCAAACGACAATGAACAAGAGAATCCAAGCCCAACGAAATGGAATACCGCGCCATCGAATCTCAGAGCTTGCTGGCGCAGTTGGCATGAATCCAGCTTCACGAATCCTGTTGTTGAGTTCCTCAGGATTGCCCATACACCAGAAAATAATTTTGGATGGATAATCGGCGCGAGCATGCAGTATTCGGATTCCGTTGGAGAAGAGGGGAATCGAGCCGTATCGCTCTAACGAAACCACATCACGCGGTTCAAAATCGTAGCTATCCAGCACACAAGTCAGTCTCAGTCGAACTGGGGATGCTGATAGTTTTGCAAACGGCCAAGTAGCATTGACAATGCCTATTCTTGCTCCACCAGTGACAGTGATTTCCCCCATGGACTACAAAATTGTACTTCAAGCCCGGATTCGGAGCTGATAATTGGCTAAATAGCGAATCGCTTCGGTAAATTATTGCTCCAGCTGCCTGGTAAAAAAAAACGCCAAAACCGTACAAGTGGAAATATTATAGCCAAAGCCGCATGTCCGGGTTGGTGACTCAGGAGCCAGCACGCCGAACACCTAGTTCGTCGTGGCAAATTGTAGGTAGGGCTTCGAGACTTTAACGATGACGTCTTGACTGGGGTCGTCCCGCCCAGCCAACTCGACGTCAATTCTTAAATATGGACAGTCTTGGCTGACGAATGATTCTCGTAATACTTGCGGAGGTCCGCCCCCAATCCTGAACGTTCGTCGTGGTGTGCCTTCCGTCCGGAGAACATTCAGAAGGTCCCATCGCGACATGCCGGGTTTAATCGTCTCCATTTTCTCAGAGACTTGTTTCAACCAAGCCTCATAGTTTTGCGCGCAGGGCTCCGGGTTCGCCGACTGTGCCGGTCGAAAAGAGGCAGAACCTCCAATAACGATGATGGAAAGCAATAAGAGGACGAGGAGTCGCTGAATCATTGTTTTCCCTCCTTATGTGGCCAACGCACCAAACTCGGGTTAGTGGTTCCCACTGCCTAGGATTGTGGACGGCAGTCTTTGAAATGTCACCCAGAAATGGGTCATCTCCATTTCATCCGCCAACGCCTGGTGAACGCATTATAAAAGGGCGCCCGCTTGAAGTAGATTTTGATTGCTTGTGTCAACGTCTACAACAAGGAGCACCCTCATGAATGACGCCAAGTATATTGGGATGGATGTACATGCGGCAACGATCTGTGCGGCGGTTCGGGATTCGAGCGGAAATCTGGTGATGGAGGCCACCATCGAAACAAAAGCCGAAACTATCCTCGAGTTTGTTCATGGTCTGCGCGGCAGTTTGCGAGTGAGCTTCGAAGAAGGAACTTGTGCCTCTTGGTTGCACGATCTTTTGAAACCTCACGTTGCCGAAGTGTTGGTTTGTGATTCGCATAAGAATGCCCTGTTGAGAGTTGGGAACAAGAACGATCGCGAAGATGCACGCAAGCTGTCCGAACTGTTGTTCCTGAACAAGCTTCATGCGGTCTATCACGGCGAAACTGGAATCCGCACGCTGAAGGAGCTAGCGCGTAGCTACCTGACGATGACCCGTGATCTGACACGCGTGATGAATCGCCTGAAGGCAATCTATCGAGGTTGGGGGATTGCTTGTACCGGCCAGCAAGTATATGCACCTCGCTACCGTGCCGAATGGCTAGCGAAGATCACAGAAGCCAGCGTGCGCCGACGTGCCGAGATCTACTACCAACAGTTCGATGTCTTAGCGGCTTTGCGCCAGGAAGTGCGCCGAGAGCTATTAGCGGAATCCCGGAAACATGCGGCCATGAAATTGCTGCGGCAGATTCCCTCGATCGGCCCGATCCGCACGGCTTTGTTGATCGCTCTGATGCAGACGCCCCATCGCTTCCGTACCAAGCGGCAGCTGTGGGCCTACTCCGGACTGGCACTGAGAACCTACGATAGTGGGGAATATCGCTTCGTTGGCGGCCAACTGAAACGCTCGAAGAAAGCTGTGACCATCCGCGGACTGAACAAAAATCACAATCATGATTTGAAAAATATCTTCAAGGGAGCTGCCACACGAGCGGCTGCTACAGCCGGACCCTTTCAGAAATTCTACGAAGCTCGCATTGCCAGCGGCATGAAACCACCGATGGCGCGCCTGACCTTGGCGCGCAAGATCGCGGCCATCACTTTGCTGGTTTGGAAGAAAGGAGTTCGTTTCGACGCTGAACAGTTAAAGCAACAAGCAGCTTGAGCGACAGGTGGGAACCCTTTTCTTCGCTTGATTCATGTCTGGCGGCGAACTGTCGGTTCTTCTGGCGCTCTGGTTCGAGGGTGAGTATCCATTACGGCGTTAGGTGGAGATTGTGCTTCAAGCACCACCCATCTCTTGGTTAACTATATGCCCCCTCGGACAACCAGAAAAAGCTATAGGCTTCGAGCCTCAGATAGAACTATGGTTGGCACTTTGCAACCGCACTGCTTGTCGCATCAGAAACCGCAGGCGTCGTCACGACAGCAACATGACTCTGCGAAAAAAGAGAACCCCAAGAGCCTCCCGACATTACATGGGCTGGAGAGCCGGACAAAAATCTTTGCTCCTTCCAGTCGCCGGGGAAGTTTTTCTCTTGACTATCCCTTTTATAGAACGCCGTAATCGTCGAAGTGGAATTCACAACAAAAGCTGACGGAGCACTTTTCCGGTTTCCGAGTTATCAGAGTTGGCAGAGCAGCGGTTCAGTGACGGGGCGGATTTATCAGCAGTTATGGTAGTGGAGAGCTATAATCCGGCGCTACGTAAAGAAAGGACATGCCGGGGGATTTCTTGGTCATCGGGAATACATGGACTATTCGCATGTCCACCATAACGGTGCTTCTGGCGATGGCATTCCTCAGTTTTGTTATCAGCTGCTCAAAGCAAAAGGCAGCCAAACCACCTATGCCCAAGTTCAGCGGGCTTTCACAAGAGGACAGAACACGATTAGCGCAGCAGAGAGCAATTGCCACAGCAGCTGCTAAGCAACGATACGGTACGTCCATCCTCAAGAAAACCGTGGCCGATTTGCCAGTCCTGCAGGGATTGATACCCGAACCCCTCATTTTTTCTCCACTGTGCGCGAACTGTGCAAAATAGCGGCCGATTTGAGCTACTGTGCACAATCACCGGAAGTACGTATGGCAACCAAATTAGGTTGTATATATATTTAGCAACCAGAATAGGTTGCTCTAGCTTTAGGCAACCTTATTAGGTTGACATAGCTTCGGATGCCCGTATGATATGAGCATGGCGCCGACCAGGAAAAAAGAGGCACTTCGTAGCGAGCCTTGCCTTGCTCTCATCGGAGACATGGTGGGCTCGCGTGAATTGCTTCCCAGCCGACGCCCAAAGATACAAGAAAGGTTCAGAGAATTTATTCAATATCTCAATAAGAAGTACGCGAAAGACATCTTGGCGAAGTTCGTCATTACCCTCGGCGACGAATTTCAAGGCCTGCTCTTGTCAGCAACACCTGTTCCCGACTTGATGTGGGACATTGACCAGCGATTCTCCGATCGCGACCTGAGAGTGGGTGTCGGATTCGGGGTCTTGACTACACCCATCCAAGAAGAGGCCATAAATGTCGACGGACCCGCGCTCTATAACGCGCGGGCGGCAATAGAGAACGCAAGGCGCAAAAGATCCTTGGGTGGGGTCTTTTTTGGGTTCGGCGAGGCCGATCAAGTGATGAATGGCATCGCTCACCTTCTGTCCTTCCACCGTTCCGAGCTTACCCAACAACAGCTTCGCATCGCTGAACTTATGCGCGATGGACGCACTCAACTGGAAGCCGCGGAGCACCTGAAGATCAGCCGACAGGCGGTCAGCAAACAGGTAAAGTCAATGGGCTGGGGAGCATATGCCGAAGCAGAACAAGCTTGGCGAGTCTTTATCGAAAAATGGGTAAGTCCAGCATTAGAAAAAAAACGTGCCAAGAATCATCATTAGCGATCAGTTTTTGATGTGGTCCGAATTGTTCGCGCTGTGGTCCATCGTGTCTTACGGAATCACGGCCGATCCCCTGCCCGAGGATGCGGACGGAGTCACGTTCAAATGGCAAACTTGGCGCTGGGGTCTGCTTTTGAGGGTCGTGGTCGCCGCAGTTTTCTCCTATTGGATCTGCCACTCCGTCATTGTCAGCGCTTGGTTGGCTACGTTGATCGCCATTCAACCGTGGTTCCGATTCCGAAGTCCTAAGAAGTGGACGGCCGAACTCGAGATAGCGGTCGTGGTTCTAAATCTACTTTTTGGCTTTGCCTTCATAAGACACTTCGATCTACACATGCACGCGTATCTTTCGCTACCCATCTCTCGCGAACAAATATCGGCAATTTCCATTGTGAGCGGTGTCCTGCTATTCGTCATTCGAGGTGGAACATACATCGTCCGCGGATGTCTCCGCAAAACCGAGACCCTTCCGCAACTTTCATTGCGCGGCACGGAAACAGATAGCGATACCGGAACGAAGAGACTTGATCTAGTGGAGATGAACCGCGGCCGCCTGATTGGAAATTTGGAGCGCTTGGTTCTAACCCTGGTCGTGGTTGGGGGGAGTTATGCGGCGTTGGGCTTTCTCGTCGCAGCAAAGGGCCTAATTCGGTCAGAGGAACTCCAGGAGCGGGAATTTGCGGAATACTTCCTGGTGGGCTCCTTATGCAGCGTCTTGGTTGCCCTGTGTGCCGGCCTGGTCATAAGGTACACGCTTCTAGCGTTATGGCCGGAGCTTTTGTCGCTACAGATGGGATCCTAAACTTGCAACACCCAGGTTTTTCCGATGAAAGAACGATAGCCCGGTCGGTTGGCGACTCGTGCCACCGTCTGCTCTGCCGATGGAGTGATCCCTAAACAGACAGGTTTTAGTACGCTCACAAATCGGAGTGACCTGCCCCGCTTTTCGGACTTTGGTCCGCGCCGCGCATGGTAGCCCGTCGGACCGGCCTCGTAACAGAATCGCAATTCTTCAACAGCACCCAGTTTCTTTACCAATTTACGAACGGACTCACATCGATTCGGTATTACTCCAATCGATCGCACCTCTCCGTCTAGCTCCGCAACGGCGACCGCAATTGTCTCTGGACTAAAGAGATACAAACATACTAAGAATCTTTCTCATATCTGGTGTCTCCTACCGCGATTTGGCGGCCAGTTCTCTCGAAATCCAAAACTGTCGCGATTGTATACCGGTCTGGGCCGAGACAATTGCAAACGGTCCCTTGCGTCTTCCGAACGCTAATGATTGTCTAGCACGTCATCGAGCAGCTTGATAGGGCGGCAAAGAAAAGGTATATCATGAGAGTGCGGCGCCCTCGCACTATCCAAAGAGCACAGTCCGAGTTCAGAGCGAAAATGAGAAAATTTAGCTATCCTGCGCTGATCCTGCTGTTAGCGTCGTTTTCTCTCTCCATGTCCCCTGATCCGATGCGGGCGGGGGCAGATCAACACCTTCTGTATGTAGCCAGTCCGGGAGTCCGCAATTACGTGGAACATGGTGGCGTCGGGATCCTCGTTTTCGATGCGGACAATGGATATACGTTTGTCCGGCGCATACAAACCTGGAGTGTTCCGGATGGTGAGAAGCCAGAGAACGTCAAGGGGATCGCGGCCAGCGCGACGACCGGCAGGGTCTATGTTACATCCCTGAATCGGATGATCGCCATCGATGCCGTCAGTGGCAAGAAGGTCTGGGACAAGAACTACGACGGCGGATGCGACCGGATGGCAATTTCGCCCGACGGCAAGATTTTGTATGTCCCACAGCTCGAGGGAACAGCATGGCACGTGGTGAATGCGATGACGGGGGACGTGATTGCAACGATTGAAGCAGAACCCGGTTCGCACAATACCATCTATTCGGCAGACGGTCAGCGCGTGTACCTAGGGAGCTTGAGGTCTCCAGTTCTGGCGGTGGTGGATGCGAGAACGCAGAAGATCGAAAGTAGAGTGGGTCCATTCGACAATATGATCCGGCCGTTTACGGTTAACGGGGACAATACGCTGGTTTTCGTCAACATTAATAGCCTGCTGGGCTTCGAAGTAGGTGATCTTCGGACAGGCAAGAAACTATACCGTGTAGAGGTTGATGGGTACTCGCAGGGTCCAGTCAAGCGTCACGGATGCCCGAGTCATGGAATCGCTTTGACTCCTGACGAGAAAGAACTGTGGCTGGCGGACTGCGCGAACAACGCCATACACGTATTCGATGCAACGGTGATGCCGCCGAAGCAAGTCACCAGCATCAAGGTCCGTGATTGTATCGGTTGGGTTAGCTTCAGCATAGATGGGCGATTCGGATATTCTTCAACGGGCGAGATTATCGATGTGAAGACGAAAAAGATTGTGGCAACGCTACAGGACGAAACCGGCCGCCCGGTGCAGAGCGAAAAACTGTTTGAACTCGTGATCGAAAACGGCAAAGTAATTCGTGCCGGGAATCAATTCGGCGTTGGCATGAAGCAAAAGTGAATGGACTTGGCTGAAGGAGAGCGGCCCGTCATGCCTCGTATTTTAGCGTATGCAGGATGGCGGGTCAGATGTTCGGTTAGGACTAACCAGAGTTAGCAACGAACACACACAAGTCTTACGGTCAACCAACAGCCCAAGCAGGCTATGTCAAAATTTGGATAATGCCAAAAAAAGAATGGCCCCGACTTGCGTTCTACAGAGCCGGGGCTTTCTCTAAGCGGACAGATTTTTAGGTGACTGTTCGACCTGGCGGACACACATGAACTCAGACAAGAGGCTCGTCTCCGAACTATTTCCGCGCGCCTCACGATACAATCCAGAGTGGGTTCTTGCCGGTGTCAGCGGCGCGTCCAATCCACTGTGGATCACTGAGTGGCTAACGACGGCAATGGAGCTGAATCCGGGGATGAAGGTCCTGGATCTGGGCTGCGGGCGGGCCGTGTCATCCATCTTTCTACGGCGAGAGTTCGGAGTTCAGGTTTGGGCCGTGGACCTTTGGTTCAGCGCATCAGAGAATATGACGCGCATCCAAGACGCGGGCCTAGAGGGCGGCGTGTTCCCGGTTCACGCCAATGCGAGATGTCTTCCCTTTGCTCCAAACTTTTTCGATGCAGTCGTTTGCGTTGACTGCTTTCCTTATTTCGGAACGGATGACTTATATCTGAATTACCTCGCTGGGTTTGTCAAGCCGGGAGGGACGATAGGCACAGCGGGAGCCGGATTGATGCGAGAAATTGAGGGATCAGTTCCGGAGCATCTTCGAGTGTGGTGGACCCAGGATCTCTGGTGCCTGCATTCACCGAGTTGGTGGCGGTGGCATTGGGAACGGACGGGGATCATGAAGATTGAAGTGGCCGACGCCCTGACCGACGGATGGAAATTTTGGCTGGACTGGCTAAGAGTGATCGCACCAGAAAACGAAGATGAAATAAAGACAGTCGAAGCTGATCAAGGAAGTTATCTCGGCTACACTCGCCTCGTGGGTCGGCGCAACGATGTCAAACTATCAGAACAGATTGTTTCCGTGCCATCGCACTATGTGAAAAAGCCGTTGTTCCGAATCGAAGAGTAGCAGCATTAAGCATATAGATTGCCCAAGGCGGGGTCTGCTGCGATGACTCCTGTGAAGTTGGGGCACGGCTAACTTGCCCGCCTCATTAAGAAGGTCGGGAAAATCACGATGTTGGACCCACTCTCAAAGTGGCTTGATTCTGACGTTTGTATTAGAATGAAAACAAATGCGTTGCGCGGTTCCCGGTAGCTCAATGGTAGAGCATTCGGCTGTTAACCGAGAGGTTTGAATCACCTAACTCGTTTCTCTGGCGTCAGTTAACAGCTCCCGGACCATCCCCAAACACCTATTTCTTGTCCCCAGGATGTCCCCAAGATTGCTTCCGTCCGTCTTCCACGCGATGGCATACGTCACGCAGTCAGCTCGGCGGAACCAATCGGAGTCTTCGGTTCGGCTCCGATTAGGAGAACCCGCGGCCTCTGCGTGACAGTTGGCAGCCAGAGGTAACTGATTGTAGTTTAACGGCACCGAGCGCCACCCTTGGCGCCTTAAGTAATTGTCGGGAACTCTCGTCGCACCCTAACCAGAGCTGATACGCAGTTTCGGGTCTAGAGGTGTCAGAAATTCTCCAATTCCGATTACTTCCTGTTTGCCCGTGATCCGCCCACGATCGGCGGTAAGCCTGCGAGTGCCTACAGTGGACGGCTCTTATAATAGTAACAATGAACGCAGAGACTGGCAGAAACCACTTGGCTGCGACGGTCACGCAAACGGCTATTCATATCTCACCGCTACCATCGGATTGACGCGCATGGCCCGGCGCGCAGGGATGTAGCAGGCGGCGAACGCGACGAGCGCGAGCAGGATGATGACGCCAGCAAAGGTGAGCGGGTCGGTTGCGGTCACGCCGAAGAGCAAGCTCGACAGAAATCTGGTAGAGGCCAGAGATCCTGCCAAACCAACCCCCAGTCCAACCAGAATCACCAATACTCCCTCGCTTAGAACCAGCCTCATCACGTCGCTTTGCTGAGCGCCGAGGGCCACGCGAATGCCGATTTCGCGAGTGCGCTGCGAAACTGAATAGGCGATAACGCCGTAGAGGCCCACCGTGCCCAAAAGCAGCGCCATGGCTGCGGCGATACCAAGCATCGCAAGAGTGAACGAAGCGCGCGCCATAGATCTGGTATAGAGATAGTTCAGCGTGTAAACGCTCGCGAGCGGCAGATTGGCATCGACGGACCAAACGGCCTGACGAATCTGGTTCATAAAGCTTGCCGAGCCGGCGAGGGGGCTGCGGACAACGAAAGTTACGTAGCGCTGCGCACGGAGCAGCTGGCTCTGAAATTTTGCCATCAGCGTGGGCCAATAGACGTCCGTGCGGGGGGGCTTGTCCATCCCGTCATCGCGCACATCACCCACGACGCCGATGACTTGACGCCAATCGTCGACCGTGGTGACTCGAATGCGCTTGCCAAGCGCTTCGCTGGGCGTGCTCCAATATTCGCGGGCGAAATTCTCGGAGATAAGCGCAACGGGAGCTTTGTTATACGTATCAGCCCAACTGAGGTCACGACCAGCGATGAGCGGTATGCCCAACGTATGAAAATATCCAGGCGAGATGAACAGGAGATGCCGAGGTGGAGAAAGCGCTCCTTCGACGTACGGGTGGTCTGCTGCGAAGACATTATCGAACCGGCTGTCTCCATCTAAGGGCACCGCGCTGGAAAAGGAGACCGAGGAGACGCCAGGAATAGTAGCGAGCTCTTCCTGAATTTGCTGCTCGACGCGAGGGACGCCGGTATCGTCAGGCACATCGGAATCCGCAATCGAAATGCGAAATGTCTGAAGCTCGGCGGGGCGCTCGAATCCGGGATGGATGTGCGTCAAAACCCGAAATGTTCGAATCATCAGCCCTGAACAAATCAACAGAACCAGGGCGAGCGCGACTTGCATGGTAACAAGAAGATTTCGTGCGCGATGGCGTTCGCGGCTCAGTCCGAGGGTGCGCCCGCCTTCAGGAACGCTGGCGCGGACACCGGAGTGTTTGACGACCGGAATCAGTCCGAAAAGTAGGGTGGTGAAGAGTGTGATAGCGAGAGTGAAATAAAGAACCGGCAAATTGACGCCAACGTCGCTGATCCGGGGCAGTCCGGAGGGCGCGAGGGCGACAAGAAAACGCAGGGCCGCGTACGCCATTCCCGAACCGAAGATGCTGCCCAGCAGGCCAATGATCGCGCTCTCGCAAAGTAATTGTGCGGCGATGCGCGGGCGGCTCGCTCCAAGTGCGGCCCGGAGAGCCAGTTCATGCTGTCGGCCTTCCGTGCGCACGAGCAAAAGATTGGCAACGTTGGCGCAAGCGATGAGCAGAACCATTCCGATGCTGCCCATAAGTACCCAAAGGAGCAGGCCGACATTACCGATAACCTCCTGCTTCAGCGGCAGGAGGCTTGGGGCCAAGCCAGCCTTCTGGAGTGAATCGACGCTGACACCGGGTGGAGGGGGAAAGGCGTCCAGCGTGATCGGAAGCATCCGCGCGACGTCGGCGCTCGCTTGGGTGAGCGTACTTCCGGCCTGAAGGCGGGCGATGCCGAAATAGCTGAAATTTCCCAGGAATGTTTTATTCCGGTCCAACTGGAGCGGCAGGATCAAGGCCAAATTTTCCACATCGAGAAAACGGAAGTTCCGAGGAAGCACACCGATGATCTGGCGAGCCATTCCGTCCAAGATGATCGTTTTCCCGACCGCGGAAGGATCGGCGCTGAATTTGCGCTGCCAGTAGCCGTAGGTCAGGATCGCAGTAGGCGGCGCACCAGGAGAGTCGTCGAAAGGAGAGAAGATGCGGCCGAACATGGGCGGTATACCTAAGACCGAAAGAACGCCATGAGTCACGTCCAATGCGTGCACGCGTTCGGGTTCTGCGAAGCCGGTGACGTTGACGTCTCTGTCCGTGTCGGTCTCTGCGTAAATACCGATGTCCTGAAACGTGCGACTCTGGTCGCGAAATACGAAGTAGTCCTCCGGCGCCATGCCGCGTAGTGATGGATCTATTGCGAGCGGAGCGACTTCCAGGCTCACTAATTGTTCAGGGTGAAGATACGAGAGAGGTCTTAGCACGACGCCGTCGAGTACGCTGAAGATCGCAATCGTCGCGCCGATGCCGAGGGCGAGCGTCAGGACGGCGACGGCGGTGAAGCCGGGAGATCTGCGCAGGATGCGCAGGCCGTAGCGGGCGTCCTGCGCCAGGTTCTCGAACCATTCCCAGCCCCACGCGATGTGACTTTCTTCCTTCAGGTATGTTGTGTTGCCAAACCGGCGCCGGGCAGCGGTCTGAGCATCGTATGCTGACATGCCGGACTCGAGCTGTTCTTCTTGGCGCAATTCCAAATGTAGGCGCATCTCCTCTTCGAGGTCCGCGTCAAACTGCTGCCGATGAATCAGCATCCTAATGCGTCTTGCAAATTTGGCCAGCCAGTTCATGCCAGAACTCCTTTCACACAGCCTCGATCACACGCGTGATCGCGCCAATCACACGTTCAAACTGCGACATTTCCACGTCTAATTGTTTGCGTCCCGCCGCGGTTAGTTGGTAGTACCGAGCGCGGCGGTTTCCGGCTGTCGTGCCCCATTTCGCGGTCACCCAACCTTTGATCAGCATCCGCTGCAACGCGGGGTACAGGGAGCCTTCTTCGACTTGGAGGACGTCATCCGATATCCGCTGAATGGAATTGGCGATCTCATACCAATGCCTTTCGCCAGAGCGCGCCAACGTTCTCAAAATCAGCAGATAGAGCGTTCCGGGAGGAATTTCATCTCGATGCAAAGCATCACTCCTGACATAGTTAGACTACACCACCGTCAAAATCGTTAGCGGCTCCTGTCAAGACGTCTGCGAGGACGCCAGGTTTGCACAAGAAACGCGCTTGGAAGCGGGGTTCCGGACAGATGGTCTGCAACTCTTCCACAATCGGCGCAGTCACATCAGGGCTTCGGTTCGATGCCTATGCGATCGTTGACGGCTGATCGAATCCCGTATGGACAAAAAACTCGTCCGATTATAGTCGCCGCCCTGAGCCAGAACGCATTGCCCTGCTTGTCTCGATGATAAATCAGGCCGGGAGGTCTTCTTGCGATAGGATATTCCCGGTATCCTTAATATATGCGCTGATTGTGAGCCCAGCGCCCGCTGTCACGTCGACTTTATGCCGCTTCCCTCTCGTAGTACTTCAGCAGACCTCCCAGTCGTTCTCGACACCGCACGGCTCCTTTGTTGCTTCTTGCTTCCGGCCGCGAAGGAAACAAGATCCGGTTGTCTTCGCCCTGGTGATTGCGCTCCTCGTGGTACAACTCGACAACGCAACTCCCATAATATTGAATCGCGAGAAGTCCTTTATCCTTGGCATCCTTGGCACGCTCGCACAGTGACCGTCCACGAAGCTTTCACGAGGAATAAGCGAGCTGTGTTCCAGTGCGGCGTCGATGAGAAGCCGGGAGGTCGACTCCTGGAGATCCCGCAATGGATGTTTGATTCGGTGGCCTGCTGCCGTATGCGCATGGCGAAAGTGCCGGCGGTCGGCTGCGGTGCATTGCTGGACTTGAAGGCGCTGCTTCGCTGCGCGTCGTTTCCTGACAGTGATGTTGTGCTACAAGATCAGCATCGTTCCTTGTTATCTCCGGGAGGTGCTGATGCGAGAATCACTAAGCCGACAGAGAGTCGCTCAATTCAAACTATTTCATCCGCCTCAGAAGCGCCCGTCTTGGCAGGTGCTGCCTCCAGAAACCAAACGAAAAACAGTACGGTTGCTGGCGCGACTGCTGCGCGAGCACATCGGAAGAGTCCGCGCCTCCGGCAGCAGAAAGGAGGCAAGCGATGAGTGACAAGATCAAGCCACACCACCTCGAGCGAAAGGCGATCCTGTATATTCGCCAGTCCTCCGCATACCAGGTCAGCCACAACCTGGAAAGTCAGAAGTTGCAATATGCCATGCAAGAACGTTTGCAGCAGTTGGGCTGGCGCGAGATCGAAGTTGTGGATGAAGATCTGGGTCGGTCGGCAGCCGGGACGGTCACGCGTGCGGGCTTCGAGCGTATGGTGGCGGAAGTGTGTTTGGGCAAGGTGGGAGCCGTAGCAGCTCGAGAGGTGTCTCGCTTTGCGCGCAACAGCCGGGAGTGGCAGCAATTGGTGGAAGTGTGCCGGATCGTGGACACACTGTTAGTTGACCACGAGACTGTCTATAGTCCGCGACAAAGCAATGACCGCTTACTGTTGGGACTGAAGGGTAGTTTGAACGAATACGAACTGGACTTGTTGCGCCAGCGTTCGGTCGAAGCGCGGCGCGAAAAAGCAAGGCGAGGCGAGTTGCTGGTGGCCGCGCCGGTCGGTTACTTGAAAAGCGATGAACAACATTGGGAAAAAGATCCGGACCGCCGTGTGCAGGAAGCCGTCCTGTTGGTATTTCGCAAATTTCTCGAACTCGGAACGGCTCGTCAAACCTTGCTATGGTTCCTGGAGCACGATCTGCAATTTCCTGTGTACACCCGGCAAGGAGAGACCTGTTGGAAACGTCCTTCCTACGCAACGATCTACCGAATTCTGACCAACCCGGTTTACGGCGGTGCCTATGCCTACGGTAAAACAGAACACACACTGCGCTATGAAAACGGCGAGCCACACCGTGGCATTCGACGCAAACCGAGGGAGCAGTGGCTGGCCTTACTTCCGAATTCCCATGAGGGCTATGTGAGTTGGGAACAATTTCAGCAGATTCAACAAGCGATCGCGGAAAATGTTCGCGGGAGTGGGGCATCGGGCGCCGTGCAAGGCGGTGCCGCTTTGCTGGCCGGTCTGTTGCGTTGCCGTCGGTGTGGTCGTAAGCTGACCGTGTTCTACACTGGCAGCCACCACGTACTCCGTTATGCATGTCATCGCGGCTGGCTGGACAGTGGGCAACCACGTTGTATTGCATTCGGCGGCGTGAGCGTAGACGAAACCATCGCCAAAGAGGTGCTGTGCGTGGCACAACCTGCGGCAGTGGAAGCGGCGATATTGGCGAGCGAAGAAGAAACCCGTAAGCAAGACGACGTCCTGGAAGCCTGGAGACGAGACCTGGAAGCGGCACGCTATGCGGCGCAGCGTGCCCAGAAGCAGTACGATGCCGCGGATCCGCAAAACCGCCTCGTGGCCGACGAATTGGAGCGCCGCTGGAATCAAGCTTTGCAGCGAGTACAAGAGATCGAACTGCGGATCGAGCAACATGTCCATGGTCAAGGGAAAGCCACGATACCAACACGAGAGGAGTTTGAGGATCTCGCAGCGAAACTGGAAGCCGTGTGGAATTGTCCGGACGCTGATATTCGTCTAAAGAAACGAATTGTTCGAACGCTGATCCATGAGGTTGTTGTGGATGTGGATCCATCGGCGGGTGAAGTCATTCTGGTCGTTCACTGGAAGGGTGGCGTGCACACGGAGTTGCGTTTGCCCCGGAGGCGGCGTGGGCAAAATAGCGCGCACACATCGAAAGCGATTATCGATACGGTGAGAGTGTTGACGCGAATCTGTCCGGATGGAGTGATCGCTGGAGTGCTCAATCGAAATGGTCTGTTGACTGGGCGCGGCAATCGCTGGACGCAGGAACGAGTGAGTGCGCTGCGGAGTCATCACGCCATTCCTTGTTACGATGCCGACAAGTGTGAGGCGGAAGGGTGGATGAACCTCACGGAAGCAGCCAATTCGTTAGGCGTGAATGCGAGAACACTTCGGCTGGCGGTCGAACGAGGTGAGATAGAAGCAGAGCATCCCTTGGACGACGGCCCTTGGATTTTTAATCGACGCGCAATAGAAACAGAGGCTGCAGCACAGTTCCGCGCACGTGTCCGAGGCAGCAATCGAAACCCCGCAATACCAACTTCTAAACAGAGTACACTCGGTTTTTCAACCACATAGCGAGGTGGGGCAGTATGAAACGCACTTGTAATGTACGAGATATTGCTGCAATGCTTGCCGCAGCGAAGATTCTCCAAACAGGATCAACCTCGACAGACATTCTTCTTTGACCGATCTCACCCAGCGTTCCGCATACGAGTTCAGATTCCGGCTCCTTGCTGGCAACGAATCTCACCGCGATACTGGTCTGTATCGGTCCATGAAGACGCTGGCACGGTGTGTGAATCGAGGATGGCCAATGTTTCTTCGGCATGCTGTCGTGCCAGATCTTTTTTGTCCGTCCGCCAAATACGCTTCGGCGAGGTTCTCGTGTACGCTGTAGTCTCAATGCGAGGTAAGGTCATTCCTGATCACCTGGCCGTTCTTCATCACAAATCGAACGCGCTCCAGTTCGGTAATGTCGGCGATCGGATCACCACTAACGGCGACGAGGTCAGCGAATTTCCCCGGCTCAACAGCGCCCACGCGGTCCTGCCAGCCCAACAATTCCGCGGCGCTGGTGGTGACCGCGCGGAGGATATCGAGCGGGGGCATTCCGGCGTCTTGCAAATGGGGAAACATTGTCGCCGAGGCTTGGCCGCGCGTTTTCCCAGGATAGAACCAGCACATGTCGGATCCAGCAGCGAACTTCACTCCTGAGCTGAGGATTCGCTGAACGAAAACGGCCACTCTTTTACGCCGGCGCTCATCGGAGGCGGCCAGCTCAGATCTCAACGCTGGGGACATCACTATGCTCGGCTCAGCAATCTTTGTATAAAAACCGCCCCAAAAAGTTGCCGTTACGTCGAAGAATATGCCCTTGTCACGCATCTGCTTAAGTTGCTCGTCGGTCGCTTCGTTGCCGTGCTCGATGGAATCGGCGCCGGAATCGATCGCTGTCTGTATGGCGGTCTTGTCGATTGCGTGGACAGCAAGTTTCAAGTGGTTGCGGTGCGCTTCTTCGACCGCTGCCGCAAGCTCAGGGACGGTGAGGTTCTCCTCCGCCGAAACCTTGATGACATCCACGTTCTGGAAGACATTCTGCCGGACCGCCTGGCGAGCA
>Ga0210410_10001797_pt1 | contig 19712 bp, 15 predicted proteins | sample IncBWC4MmetaG_FD_161058 | JGI IMG/M metagenome (GOLD analysis project Ga0210410, IMG submission 161058) | Forest soil microbial communities from Barre Woods Harvard Forest LTER site, Petersham, Massachusetts, United States - Inc-BW-C-4-M | ecosystem: Environmental > Terrestrial > Soil >... | reverse complement strand
CGGCGGCCGCTGGAGCACCGGGAGTAGGTGCCGGAGGCCGTGGCTGAGGAGCGGCTTGAGGAGGGGTCTCTGGGCGCGGGGCGCTGGAAGGGGCGGACGAAGATGGTGCTGTGGACCGCACCGGCGAACCGGAAGCGGGCGTTCCGCACCTAGCGCAAAATCCTTGTCCATCATCCAGCGGACTGCCACAATTTCTGCAAAAACCAGCCATTTCCGCCTCCGGGGATCTTTACCATGTAGATGCGGCGTTCGGTTCTTTCGATCGTGCCAGAACCGCAGAGCACGGGCAAGCGCAACGTGTTATTTTGTTGTGTGACGGAGCTGCGTTAGGGAGAGTTGGGGCTGAGCGACAGAGGAATTCGGAATCTTGTGGCGGGAGCCTTTCCAGTGAGAAACGGCGCCCAAGCAGCTCAACGGGTAGAATAGGCGCGCGTTCAAATTACGCACTCAGGGAGCTTGTATGCCTTCAGACTATCTACTGAAAACGGAACCTTCCGTGTATTCGTTTGCTGATTTGCTAAAAGACGGCGTCACAGTTTGGGACGGCGTATCCAATCCAACGGCGGTGAGAAATCTTCGCGAGATGGAGTCTGGCGCCAGGCTGGTCATCTACGAAACCGGTGATCGCAAGAGCGCGGTGGGAACTGCCACGGTAGTTTCTGTCGATGCCTCTAATCCCCAAAAACCAGAAGTGAAAATCAAAGCGGGAAAAGCGATTGCGAAGCCGGTATCGCTGATGGAGATCAAAGCCAACAAACTGTTCATCGATTCACCGCTGGTGCGCATAGGACGGCTATCGGTCGTGCCCCTCACCAAAGCGCAATATGCGGCGCTAACGGGCAACTGATTCCGCGAATCATCCGGGGAGGGACGTCCTGCTGGCAGCTGTGCCAAGAGCCATGCGCACGGGATTTTCCAACACTACAGTGGCTTGGGATGCTCGGCTAGGGCCTCGCGATAGACCTTGAGATTATTTTTGTCCACGGCCACGGTGCCCGTATCCACGGAAGTAGGCATCGGCGGGGCGAGGGCGGTGCGCCAGTCCTTGAATTGGTGTACCGCGTTGTGGTGCAGGTCGTCGAGGAATTTCAGGCCGTAGTAACTCATGACGTAAGGCTTTTGCGTGATCGTAGCTGTAATGACGCCTCGGTCGATCCAATCCAGTGTCTCCGGATCGTTGTCGAAGGCCACGATGGGCAGCTTGCCATCCAGGTTGAAGCGGTGCACGGCACCTGCGGCGCCGGAACCGCCGGTTGCCTCCAAGCAGATAATGCCATCTATTTTTTCTTTTTTCTGGAGCAGGTCGGAGACCTGGTCGAACGCGCTTCGCACGTCGCCCTTGTCATCCAGGATTTTTGTCAGCTTGAGAGCAGGAAAATTTTTCAGCGCGTCTGCCACGCCGGCCACTCGATCGTCGATGTTATGTTGTCCCGAAATCGTGATTACCGCAATGTTTCCTTTGCTTGCAAGGAGCGTGGCAATCCGCTTGAGGCTCTCTCTCCCGGCCTTGAAGTTGTCCGTTCCGATGTAAAGGATGCGGTTGGAATCCGGCACATCCGAATCCACGCAGATCACCGGGATGCCCTGGGCCACGGCCGTGTCAATCGCTGCCTGGAAAATCGCGTGACGCGCCGCGGAGAGGCAGATTCCGGCGGGATGCTGTTCGACGATCTGGCGGAAGACTCCCACCTCTGCGTCCGGGTCGTACGTCGCAGGACCAACGAGTTCTGCCTTTACGCCGAGGGCTCTGGCCGCGTCCAAGAAACCTGCCTGGGCCTCCTGCCAGTAAGGCAAGTTAATGTTCGTGGCTACGAAAACGTAACGTTCGTTTTCCTCGTGGTAGGGTTGCGCACAGGACGCAATCAGCGCAGCCCCGATGAGAATAAGAACAGCTACCAGCGTGATCCCATTTCTCCGCATTGGAATTCTCCTTTCGGATTCAGGTGGCCGGCGGGGGTGTTTGCTCGCACCCTCGGAAAATGCGGGTTCCGGTACATGCCTGGTCGGGAAAAGTCGAACAAACGGGCGGGTCACCTCCACTTCCCCTGCTTCTGCGCTTTGGCCCAGCTCTGGGCTGGGTTCTCGATTCCGGCTTTATCTCTAGCCAAGACCATAGGGCGGTCGACCTCCTCCTGTCAATCTCCGATCATCCCGGGGGGAGAACGATGGCGTTCGGCGTGATTGGCACGCGGGAGGCGAGGCGGGTATGATGCGGGGCGCGATGTTGCGAGGTGATTCTTATGAGACGCGCCGTTCTTGTGTGGGTCTTTGGTTTGGGCTTGTTTGCTGCTGGGCAGCTTTTCGCGCAGCAGCCGCCGGAAATTCGGTATACCTCCGTGCCGGATTTTCTGAAATTGCCGCCGGACATCTATTTGGGAGAAGTGGCGGGCGTGGCGGTGAATTCGAAGGGGCACGTATTTGTTTTCTCGCGGGCCAATAGCACGGGGCCGGCGTACGGAGCTTCTGGCGCGCAACTTCTGGAGTTTGATGCGGGCGGGAAGTTTTTGCGGGAGATTGGGCACAATTTGTATGCCTGGTCGTTTGCGCATGCCGTGAAGGTCGATCCGCAAGACAACATTTGGGTGACGGACAAAGGGTCGGACATGGTGATCAAGTTCAACCCGGAGGGGCGCGTGGTGATGGTGTTTGGGCGGAAACAGGAGGCTTCGGATGAAGGGACTGGCCCCTTGAAGCATGTAAAGCCGCCGCTGCCGCCTCTGGATGGCTTGTTTCGGCAAGTAACCGACGTGGCCTGGGACGCTGCGGGGAACACCTTCATCAGCGACGGGTACATCAATTCGCGCGTGGCGAAGGTCGACAAGGATGGAAATTGGTTGAAGTCCTGGGGCGAGCCGGGCGAGCAATCTGGCCAGTTCAACGTGCCGCACAGCATTGCTGTGGATGCGGCGGGGAATGTGTACGTGGCGGACCGCGGCAATCGCCGCATTCAGGTGTTTGATGGCGAGGGAAAATTTTTGCGGCAGATGACGATCGATGTGCCGGCTCCTCCGGACGCGCACGCGGCCATCGGTGCCAAGCCAACCACGACAACTGGTACGATGGCGCCGGGAGCGCCGTGGACGGTTTGCATCACGCCGGGCCCAAAGCAAGTGTTGTACTCGTCGGACGCGTTTCCGGGGCGAATTTACAAACTGAGCCTCGACGGGAAAGTGCTCGGTATGTTGGGCAAAGCGGGCAAACAGCTCGGACAATTCGGATGGATTCACGAAATCGCGTGCCCGTCCGAAAGCGAATTGTACGTGAGCGAAATTCTGAATTGGCGCGTGCAAAAATTAATTCTCGAGCCGAGTCGTTGATCGAGCGCTATTAACTAGCCCGGGGTCGAGCGAAGGCGCGGAGTTACTTCGGCTTGGGTTTGGTGGCAGCCGGAGCGCGCAAATTGGCGTCGAAAAAGTCGTCGACGCGATGCCACGCGTCTCGCAGAACGTGCTCGCGTGTGAAGTAATGAAACTCGCCGGGATAAATCATGAAGGAGATCAAATCGCCTTTGTGCTTCTTTAGAGCTTCGTCCATGAGCCAAACGGACTCGAGGAATGGAACATTTACGTCGGCGGTGCCGTGAAGGATTAGCAGGGGCCGCTCAAGGCGATCGATGTGCGAAAGCGGCGACGCGTTGGCGTAGACTTGCGGGTTTTGCTCGGGAGTGCCGATGCGGCTCGCGGTCCAGTCGCCATGATACGGGTCGGAGTAATACATGGTGTAGTCGGTCACGCCGGCGACGTCTACGCCGGCTCGGAAAAGCTTGGGTTGGTCGGTCATGGCGATGAGCGTGAAGAAACCGCCGTAGCTTAGGCCCCAGACGCCGATGCGCTCGGCATCAACGTAGGGAAGAGTTTTTAGATAGTTCGCGCCCATCCAGGCGTCTTTCGCATCCTTGCCGCCGACGTCCATGTAGACGCCGGTGCGCCAATCGCGGCCGTAGCCGATGCTGCCGCGATAATCGGGAGCGAAGACGACGTAACCTTTCTGAAGAAAATACTGATGAATGCTGTAGTAGACGGCGTAGTTTCGCTGAACGTGCCAGCCGTCGTAGTTTTGATTTACGCCGTCGCCATGGATCCACATGATGGCGGGATGTTTTTTGGCCCTATCGAGATTCTTGGGGACAAAAAGCCAGCCGGGAACTCGTTGGCCGTCGGGTCCGGGAAAATGCACGAACTGCGGCTCGACAAATTGGGAGCGGTCCATTCCGGCGGGCATGGAGTCGGTCAGACGCACGGGTGGCGCGCCGGGGTTCGATCCGATGGAGTAAAGATCGGCGCTGTTACGCGTGTCGGTGTGTTGATAGACGAGGCGTCCGTCCCCTTCGGACCAGTGCGGTTCGATATTTGTGCCGGGTTCGGCAGGAATGTAAGTGACTTCGGCGTGTGCGGGGTCATCGCCGATTTTCGCGATGCCCAGTACGCGATCGCCGGGGCGATCTTCGAGGTTAGCGTCGAAAGCGATGCGCGTGCTGTCGTGCGACCACGCCGGGCGCCAGGCTTCAAATTTGCCTTTGGTGATCTGCACGGCGTCGCCGCCGGACGCGGGCATGACGTAAAGATGGTCCCAGCCGTCTTGATCGCTGAGGAAGGCGATCCATTTGCCGTTTGGAGAGGGCCACGGTTGCGCGCCGGCTTCGCCCCAATCGGGAATGCTCCAGAATTTTTCTTCATGAATTTCGTGGATGGTTTTTGTGTTGCCGGTGGCGGCGTCGGCGAGGTAGATGAAATAATTTTTGAAGTCCGGGGACTGGCCATCAAACACAAGATGTGTGTTGTCAACCCAAGCCAGGCCGCCGTACTCGCCGGGCTTGGCGATGGCGACAGGTGTGCCGCCCGCGAGTTTCAGCGCGTAGATTTGGCCGGGGACATATTCGGAAACGCGATAGATGAGTTTGGCGCCGGAATAAGCCGGCGATTCGTCGTGGTGAATGATTTTGGAGCCGGCTGTGTAGGCCAGGGAATTGCCATCGGGAGACCAGAGGATGCCGCGAATACTCAGGTTGTCGTGCGCGGTGGTTGACTCGGTCCCGTCGGAGAGCCACCGGATAATCAAATCGCTTCCGTGGGGTGCGTCTTGCGCGGCCCCGCGATTACCGCGGTTACCGCGGATAAAGGCCACACGCTTCCCGTCGGGCGACGGCGCGTAATCGCTGCCGGGATCCAGCTTGCTCCAAACGGCCTTCGGAACGCCGCCATTGACCGCGACCTGCCAAAGATCGCCGTCGTGCGGAAAGTACATGACGTCGCCGTCCGCGCCCCAGAACGCGCCGCTTACCTGGCCCTCGCTAAACGACGTAAGCGGCTTCGCCTGGCCGCTGCCGTCCGCATTGGCGATGCAGAGATTCGCGACGCCCGCGCGATCCCACACAAAGGCGACCAGTTTGCCGTCCGGCGACCAGATAGGATCAGAGGGATGCTTGATGTCGATCAATTGCTCGATAGTGAGCTTCTGCTTTTGAGCAGCCGTTTGTGCCAAGATACCGCTCGCGCCTGCCAGCAGAATGATTGCGACTCCGACTGCACGAATCCAATTGCGCATTGCGCCCCCCTCGAGAGCTGTCAGAAAGTTTGCGTCCGCGAAACAAGACCGGCGGGTGGAGTGAAAATATCACCCCACCCGCCGAGGAGGAAAGTACGATTTCACTTTAGATATGGGGGCCGATTTAGAACGTAAACCGGAAACCGAAGCGAGTCACGAACGGGTTGATGGCCAGTGATGGTTTCAGATAGCTGCCCCCATTGGCAGCGCCAAGGGTGAATTGGGTCACTTCCGAAATCACTGTTTGAGAGTTTGTCAAATTGAAGAAGTCCACAGTCGGAGTGAGATGCCAGCGCTCATTAAACACGAACTCGCGCGAAAGGCGCAGGTTGAGTTGGTTCACGCTGGGCAGGCGCTGAAGGCCTGCGGGCTGAAGGATAACCGTCTCGCTGAAAATATCAGGATTTGGATGCGTTGGCGTGATATTTGCGTCGGGAATGGAAAAGGTCGCCGTTGGCTGAATAGGGAAGCCCGTATAGTGCTGGAAGTTGACGCTGGTCCCGAACTTCCAGGGCAGTTCGTAGGTACTGTCCACTTTGAAAACGTAGGTCGAGTCGAGGTTCAGGTAGTTATTGTTACGGTTGATGTTGTTGTTGGGATCCGTGAAGTTGTCGCCGGTGGCTTCGTCGGAGAAGCCGCGGCCGAAGGTGCCCTTCTGACGCTGAATTGTGAAGCCAGCGAGAACTTGCCATTTGTTGGAGAGGCGTTTGACGGCAGTGAACTCGACGGCGTTGTACGCGTTGTTGTCGAGCTGCGAGAAGGTGGTTACGGAATTGCTAAACTTGCCGTATTTGCTGGTGTCGGTTGGCTGAAAGCTGAAGAGGGTCATGGGCTGGTTGGTGAGGGGATTGGCAATCGGACTGCCGTTCAGCGTGGTGATGGGGACATAGTCCGACAGCGAAACCGCTGCGTTCTCTGTGCCAAAGAGGTTTTTCTTGGTCCGGTAGTAGTAAGTCGCTCCGACACGGAGGTCGCGCCACAACTGCTTCTCATAGCCTGCGCTGATTTCTTCCGAATAGGGGCGGCTCATGTTGCGATTGATTTGCGCTCCGCCGGACGAAGCCACCGGCGTCGCGTTCGCCGGAAGCCACTCATTGAGTTGCGGGATCTTGTCGCCGTTGAGGTCGGTCCATGGGAAAGTCAGGGTTAGCAGGCCGTTAGGATTCGAGGTCTCCGCGAGCCCCGTACCCTGCATGATGTAGTAGATGCCGTAGCCGAACCGGACAACGGAATCACCCTTGCCCGTGGGATCCCATGCCACTCCGATGCGCGGCGAGACCGTGTTCCAGTCCACCAGGTTTCCCGAGGCTGGGAAGGTGGTTCCGGCCTTGAAGAGCTGAGGAAATGTAAGGTTCGTGGCCGTTGTTTGCTGGGGGTAGTAGGTCGTGAAGCGGTCGTAACGCAAGCCCAGGTTGAGCGTGATATGCCGTTTCAGGTTCCAGGTGTCCTGCAGATAGAAGCTGGTATCGCGAAAATAGTTCTTTTGTGTAGCCGGCGTATTGTAGGCCACCACATTCAGCGGCACGGTGAAGGGGGTTGTCGGACTATTGAAAATCGCATTGATTCCCTGGCTTACGTTGTAAATATAGGAATTGTAGTTATCGCCCCACTCAAACCCAAACTGGAAATTGTGGGAGCCGCCCCAATTGGGCTTGTACCAGGAGCCGCTGGCGGACCACTTGAGCACCCAGGCCGGATTGACAAATTGGTAGGGTGCAGCGCCCGATTCCGTGGAAGTTCCCTGGTCCTGTAAATTGAGGCCCGTCGAATTGGCCTGATAGCCCAGCGGGAACACGATCTTGTTCCAGCCCACGCGGAAGTCGAGCAGGAAGTTGTTGGTGATCTGGCTGGTCCACAATCCCTGCAGGATATAGGCTGGCTCAATCTGCTTCCAGCTCGCGTTTTCCGTGACGAACTGATACGCCGTGTCGCGGCGGAAGAAACGATTCTGCTCGTTGTAGAGCCAAATAAAGCTGAACTTGTTCTTGGAGTTGATCTGCCAGTCGCTGCGCAGATCCGTGTTGGTCTGGTGATTCACGTCTACGACGGGATTGCCGGCTTGGTCGGTCACGGCAAGGATGCGCTGCCGCAGGTCGTAACGCCGATAGGAGCCAAAGAGCCACCACTTATCCTTAATGATGGCGCCGCCAAGACTGGCCGACGCGTCGAGGGTCATGTCAAACGGGGAGCCGGTGTTCACCACGGCATTCGCAGGCTTCTTTACGTTGGCTTGAAAGGCAGCGGTCAAATAGTAGGCGGCAACTTGCCCGTGAAGCTCGTTGGATCCTGACTTCGTTACCATGTTCATGTAGATTCCGCCGATGGGCACGGAAGCCGGTGCGTTGTCCGCCACAACTTGAAACTCATCGAATGAGTCGTGATTGGTATAGAACTGAGTATAGCCGCCACTCGAGCCGGGCCAATTTAAATCCAACCCGTTATAGCTGTAGACCTGCTCCGCCTGCGTACTCCCGTGCACCTGCATTGCCGACTGCTGGTAACTGTTGTTGCCTGCTACATCGAACGTGCTCGATGTGACCCCCGGCATCTGCGCGACGGTAGACCAGGGATCGCGCCCGCTCGGAATGTCTTGCAGCAGCGTTTGATCGAATGTCGTAGACGTCTGAACGTTCTGCACGTCCACCACGGGATTGGCTTCCACCTTCACAACCTCCGCTACGGCACCTACGCGAAGCTTTGGCGCGACAGACGCCGTGAAGCCAGCCGTGATTACAATACCGGTCTGTTCGAAGGTCTGAAAGCCGGCAGCTGTGACCGTCAAGTCGTAGGTGCCCGGCGGCAGAAGGTCGAAGAGATAAGCGCCATCCGCGGAGGTGTTTATAGAGCGCGGCGCCATTAACGCCGGGCCCTTGACGGTAACTGTTGCGTTTGGCACTGCTGATCCAGAGGAGTCGGTTACAACTCCTGTGATTTTTCCGGTGACTGCGACCTGTGCGGATAGAATTGCGGGCAAAAAGCTGACTAAAACGAATATAAAAGCGAACATAAATAAGATGCGGTATTTCATTGCGCCTCCCAGAATTCATAGATCGAGCAGATCGGCCTTGGGCAAACAACTCGGGAATCGATGCGCTCCCGCCAAATTCGCACCTGCGTCTGACCACCAGACGCTACGTCTAGATACTGGGAGGGATTCTGTACAGAATCCCGGTCGAGTCAAGTGAAGAATTCAGATTTCCCCCATCGAAAGGACGCGTCCCGGTTGTTAGTAATAGACGGATTTGGTAGCGATTTGTTCTGGCCCGACGAGAAAATTATTCCCAGGTCGGAAAACTAAACTGATCCGGCGATCCGGCGAACTTGGATGGTGGCCTGAGGCGCTGGGTTTAGCGCCCCGCGGGTGAATTGTGAGCCGAGACTGCAGGGCGTTAGCTTGCAGGCAGGCGGTCCACGATGAAGTCTGAGATGCGGCTGGCCGCGGGTGGGTCGAGATTGGACAGGACCACGATGACGTAGCCGGTTTGTGGAAAAATTTGGAGTTCGCCGTTCATACCGGGGGCGCCGCCCCCGTGACCGAAGTGGCGCATGGGGGTGCCTGCTTCGTTGTCCATGAAGCCGAAGGCGTATTTGTTTCCACGGGGCGTGTCGACTTTCCCGGCGGTGAGGAGATCGGTGTTTTGAGCGTTCAACAGCTTGTGATTGGTGAGGGCGTTCGCGAAGCGCAGGAAGTCCTCGACCGTGCAATAGCCGCCGCCGGCTGAAGTTCCACGATAGGGAAGCGTGTCCGTGTTGGGCCTGAGCCCTCCGCCGTCAAATTGCGTGTAGCCTATGGAGCGATTCGGCACAGTCTGGTCCTCTGGAAAAGAGCCGCTGGAAGTCATGCCCGCCGGCGCATAGATGTTTTCGCTGACGTAATCGTAATAACTTTTTCCACTGACGCGTTCGACGATCACGCCGAGCATCAAAAATCCGTAGTTGCTGTACTCCCAGCGACTGCCTGGCTCAAACTCTGGCGCGCGTTCGCCATAGAGTTTCAAGTAGTCCTGTAGCGTCTTCAGTTCGAGGCGATGGGCTTCAAACTGCGGGCCGAAAAAGTCGCCGGTGCCGCCGGTGTGAGTGAGGAGCTGGTAGATCGTGACTTTTGTGGCGATGTCTTTGTTGGGATAGTCGGTGAGGTATTTGCCCACGGGATCGCTGAGCGAGATTTTGCCGGCTTGCACTAGCTGAAGGATAGAGACGGCGGTGAACATCTTGTTCATTGAGCCGATCCGGAATTTCGTGTTCAGCGTATTGGGAATTTTCTTTTCGCGGTCGGCCATACTGTAAGCGCCGGTAAAAATGGGTTTGCCGTCTTTAGCTAGAAGAGCGGAGCCGGAGAACTTGCCGGCGGCAGAGTCTTTCTCCAGTTTTGCGCGTAGCGCCGTGACTAGATCACTCTGGCTCAAGCGCGGGAGAGTGAATTCTGCGGGACGTTCGATGGCCCGCACATCAAAATGCGTAATTTTGTTCGGTGCAGCGGCCTCGACCTCGATTTTGAGTCGCGCGAATTGATCCGAATCGCGCTCTTGAACGAGCGCAGTGAGTTGCGTACCGGTAGAGTCCTCGATTCTCCTGAGGTCGAAGCCTCCCGTCTGCTGCCGGAAGCCGAGCATACCCTCGAGTTTATGCTCTTCGGGTTTATCGAAACGGCTGCGGAATTTTTCAAGTTCGGCTTTGTCTCCGCCGTTGAAGGCGGTGAGCCACGCTGAGAATTGCTCGCCGGCCGGAGTTTTGGGAATTTCGACTGCGGCGGATTGGCCTGGCGCGGTCCGTGGGTTGCGAGCTGTAAGAGTTAGGGCCGTCAGTGCGAATGCCAGTAGGAGGAATCTGCCTGCGATACGCGAATGCTTAGACATAAGTTTCTTGACCGTCTCCCTTTGCGCTGGTCGTCCGGCCCGATTCTATAGCTATAGACTCCCGAAGAGCCGCAGGGTTTGCGACCGGAGCCAGAGTGGTTGAGCGTGTGACGAGTATAGACCATAGTCTAACCATGATTTGACTATGATCTAGACCCGGCGTAACCTATTCACAGGAGCTTAGATACATGGAAGAGATTGCCATTTCAAAGTTCAAAGCCACCTGCCTAGCGGTTCTCGAGCGAGTGCGCAAAACCGGGCAGCCAATCCGCGTGACACGCTTCGGGCAAGCCATTGCGGAGATCAATCCGCCTTCGACACCTCAGCCTGTGCGTCGTTTCGGGCGCCACATCGGGAGTGGCGTGATTCTCGGAGATATCGTCAGTCCAATCGGCAACGAATCGGACTGGGAGGCCGCGCAGGAACCTGAGTCTGACGAATCCGAAAATCAGAAATGAACTTACTCTTGGACACTCACATCTGGATCTGGAATGAACTCGAGCCGTGGAAGATCACTCCAGACGTCAATCGGGAACTTGCCAGCCCGGACAACCATCTGTGGTTATCCCCTGTGAGTGTCTGGGAAACAATCGTATTGCTTGAAAAGCGAAGAATTAGCCTCAAGCAAGATTTTGGACAGTGGGTAAACGAGTCGGTTGACGCGCTTCAACTGCAAGAAGCCGCATTGACCTGGCAAGTCGCGCATGAGTTGCGCTTCACTCCCCTGGGCCATCGCGATCCGGCGGACAGGTTTCTCGTCGCGACGGCGAAGGTCTACGATCTAACGCTTGTCACGGCGGATGAGCGGCTTTTGAACGTAGCTGGGCTAAACGTAATGCCGAATCGCTAGATTCGCGCCCGCAAATTTCCCCTCGCATTCTCTTGGTAAAGATAAGTCTAGGGAACCACGCGTCGGCGGATCTACGGATGTAAGCTTAGGGCTATTTGGAAGCGCCGCCCTGCAATTCCGTAAGCGCCGCCAGCACTTCTTCGCTGTGCTGCTGAGGCTTTACATCAAGATAGACTTTGCGGACGACACCGTCTGGATCGATCAGAAACGTATGGCGCGCGGAGAGTTTCGCGACGCCAAGATTCATCACCGAATCATAGAGTGTGGAAACGTCGTGTTTGGTGTCCGCGAGCAGCTTGAAGTTCAGCCCTTCCTTGGTGCAGAACTTCTGATGCGAATCCTCATCCTGCGCGCTGACGCCAACGATGACGGCGTGCTTTTGCTCATATTGAGCCAAGTCGCGCTGGAAGTTGTGGGCTTCTACGGTGCACCCGCTGGTAAAATCCTTCGGGTAGAAATAGAGCACCACCCACTTGCCCTTGAAATCATGCAGGCTCACCGGCTTGGACTCTTGCGAGTTCAGAGTAAAGTCCGGCGCAGCTGTACCAACCGCAGGCGCCTTGCTATCCGCGTGCAGTGCGTGGATTCCAAGGCCCCCAGCCGCTAACAGCAACAATCCGACAGCAATTATCGTTACTTTCATGGCTTACCCCCCTACATGTACCTGCTTGAGCTCTTATTTATTCCCAAAAGGGCTGTTCCTGCGAATGAAGACGCTCCGTTGGCTGGACGGATTTCATCATACCGTTCCAGTAGCGTACAAGCTAGTGCGAGCGCGTGAAGCGGCCAAAACCCAGCCGAAGTTGCAGCGTGTTTATACCAGGATTCAGGTTGGCGAGCGAGGCGTTGGAAATATGCATGAAGCGAAGCTCGGCGCTCCAATTGTATTTGCCTTGCAGAAAGTGCAGGCCCAGGGCGCCGCTCGACGTGAAGTTTACGCGCGAGGTCCCGGGAGGCACATTGTCATTCGTGAACAGTGTGCCTCCTCCGAGTTCGAAATAGGGAACGACCTTACGGGGTTTTGTAAAATTCCATTTCAGCGCGAACGGATTCAACCCGAAGCCATAAGCGGTGCCGCCGTGCTGAACCACCATGAACATGGGCACGACGTCCACCGCATATTCAAATTGACCGTGCAAAAACGCCGGGCCATGCGGCGCGGTCAGAATCCACCCGTAGCGCACGCCGACGTTCCACATTCCGGTGTCGGAGGTACTTCCATTCAGTCCGTGGCCGCCGCCGGTCCAGATTTGTAGTTCATGCCCGCCGTCCTCCGGCCCTGCTTGGCCCCTTGATAATGGAACGCCGAGGGACACTACAAAAAGTAGGATTGCAAACACTCGCATCACTGGTCTTGTCACCGAGAGATCTCCCTACGGTTTTGGATTCGCGTCCTCAAGACTTGGGTCCAGGAAAGATACAGAAAAACAGCTGCAAACGCGAATTGCTTTTGCATTACAGCTTCCGACGTTACTTCACTTCAGATAGGTTCGGACGATTTGAATGACGTCGTCAGCAGCTTCTCCCGAGGATTTCGAGTTGCGCGGCATGTGGTTTCGGATGTGGTCTTCCATCAGCTCGCCCATGAGGCTATTGATCGCGCCACGCGCGGCGGCCAGGCGCTGCAGCACCTCCGCGCACTGCTCATCTTCATTGAGGCCTCGGAGGACGCTTTCGAGCTGGCCGATGACTTTCTTGGTGCGTGTGACAAGGTCGAGTTTTTCGCGAGAAGTATGGGACATTTTGTCTACGCTAGAGGGGTATGGTATCAAAGTCGGCACGCAACCACAATGGCACTCAGCACAGTAGAGCAAGGAGGCGTCTCATTTCAACATCTGCGTGTCCAGCCCGCGTTCATCGTATTGTAATGGACCGCCTTTTACGCTGCCAAGGCTACGTTGGTTGCGAGCGATGGTGATAAGTTCCGCACCGGAGAGGCCGTCTGAGGATTTTGCGAGTAACATTAAGGCGACGTCACAGCGAAACGCGCTGTGCGGAAGCCATTTTTTGCAACCGGGCCTCCCTCTGTCCGCTTCGAAACGGCACGCGCCCGGTATCGAAAGGATTTCCTTTATACCCAATATGCTCGTCGGCGCAGGAACCATCATGGATAGGGAAGTAGCGCGGAAGTGCGTCGATGCCGGAGCGAGTTTCTTGATCCGTCCCGGACTTGATCTGGCGATCATCGAGTTCGCCACCAAAAATGAGAGCGCAGTTCTCGGTGGCGCCTTGACGCCCACCGAGGTGGTTACCGCGTGGCGGGCGGGATCCGATTTCGTCAAAGTGTTTCCTTGCGCGCAGGTTGGCGGCGATAGTTATATCAAAGCTTTGAAGGCGCGGATCCGCGAACTAGCCCAGCGCCTTGTAAGATTCGTGAAGGATGCGCGCGCCCGAATGAATGCGCATAAACCAAGCGGCGTTGCCAAAAAGTCCGATGGACTCGAAAGGTGCGAGGAGAAATGACACGTTCCAGACTGCGTCCCTCCTTCTGAAAACTGCATGCGATTGCGAACCAATGGGACTCTGTCCTTGCTCTGGCGTCACTTGGGCAAACAACGAACCGTTCTCGCGTGGGGCTGGCTGATAGGCTTTGCATTTGCAGTGCAGGCAACCCAAGCGCAGGATCAAGTCCCGGCGCAACAGGATTCTCCACCTGCCGCCGAGCCCTCGTCTGATCCCGAAGCGATGCTCCCGCATTTTAAGGACGCGCGGTTCTGGCTTTCCGGTCAGACCAACTTCATCTTTCAGGCTCACCCCGACTTTCACGCCGCCTACAGCGGGCCGAACAGCCTCAGCCCGCACTATGAGAAAGCCACGTCTCGTGTGATGACGCTCTACACCGGCGTTCGACTCAATAATTCCACGGAGATTCTGGTGGACATCGAAGAAGCCGGCGGTGCAGCGCTCAGCACCGGGCTTGGCCTGGCCGGGAATACCGATCTGGACATCGTGCGCAATCCGCTGTTGAGCAAAGCACCGTACCTCGCACGCGGCATGATTCACAAAGTGTTTGCGTTGAGCGAGGATAAGATTGAAAACCAGCGGAATTTTCTGTCGCTCTTTGACGAGCTGCCGCGCCGCCGCCTGGAACTTCGCTTCGGCAAGTTCAGCATGCCGGACTTCTTCGATCAGAATTCCGTCGGGTCCGACACGCATTTCCAATTCAACAACTGGACGCTGGACAACAACGGCACTTGGGACTACGCCGCTGATACGCGCGGCTACACGGTGGGTTTTGTGGCGGACTTCGAAGACAGTCACTGGGGTTTTCGCTTTGCCGAAGCGCTCATGCCCAAGGTCGCAAACGGAATTGAATTGGTGTGGAAGCCGTGGCAGGCTCATGGGGAAAATTGGGAATTCGAGCTGCGTCATGGCGTAGTGCCGAAGAAAGCTGGCGTGGTCCGCGTGTTGGCATACGTCAACCACGCCAATATGGGAATCTACCGCAACGCGATTGCCCAGTTTCAAGAAGGCCTGGTCCAGGCACCAGACATCACGAACCACCCTTGGCACATCACTCGCAAGTATGGCTTTGGCGTAAACCTGGAACAGAATCTCACGAGGAACGTCACGGCGTTTGCCCGTTGGGGATGGGACGACGGAGGAAGCGAATCATTTGCTTATACCGAAGTTGATTTGACCTTCGCCGAAGGCCTGAGCGTGAACGGAGCGCAATGGCATCGCAAGCAAGATCGCTTCGGCGTGGCTTTCGTATCGAACGGGATCAAGAAGGATCATCAAATCTATCTGGCTGACGGCGGGCTTGGTTTCCTGCTGGGCGATGGAAAGCTGAACTATGGGCGGGAAAACATCGTCGAGTCGTATTACACGGCACACGTTTGGCGTGGAATCTATGTTGCTCCAGGAGTGCAGCACATCAACAATCCCGGCTACAACCGTGACCGCGGGCCTGTGGTCGTGCCTACACTCAGACTGCATGTCGAATTCTAAGTTTCAACCCTCAGATAGCCTGTTAGCGAGCCGCTCTGTCCACCGTGAGCCAATTTCCTCCTCTTTTCCGAAATAGTAGGTAGAGACGCTTCGTGTGAGCTTTAGGTCGGAAAAGCTTGTTCCGAGTTAGCTGGCCTGGACCACATGCAAGCTCAACGTAGCCCTGGAAGAACCGAGGACGTTCTATGGCTGTTTTCCATTCGAGTGCAGTTCGCCGAATGTTGCTGCTATTGCTGGCGCTTATTGTCTTTCCGATGCGGCCTGCCGCCAGCGACTTGCAAAAGACCCAGAAAAAGGAATTGGAATCCGTTGCCAAGGCTCTGAACGCGGAAGCCAAGTCGCTTGAGAAGTCGGGCAAACTAGTGGAGGCGAGGCTCAAATACGCGGAGTCGCTGGGATACATCGAGGAGAAGGAAGCGAGCCAGGCGATATCGCGGCTGGATGACAGACTGAAGAATGACGTCAAAGCTGCGATTGGTTCTGCGCAGAAAATGTATGATGCCGGAAAATACAAGGAAGCCGCGCAAGCGCTCGAACAAGCCTGGAATCTGCAGACCGCGCAGCCGCTTCTGGCGTACGACCTGGCTCTTTGCTACAACCAGCTTGGTGAGCGTCAACAAGCTGCGGAGTACCTGGACCAGGCTATCTCGGGCGCTGGGGGGCCGAAGATTCGCGCGAGGCTCAAACAGACACGCACGAGTTTCACGACTGCGGAGACAACGGCACCGCACAACGACTCGACGAAGAAGCAACTCGAACTCTTCGATCATCTTGCCGAGACGCTAGGCAACGGCTCCTCGGCCGAAGATGAACTGGGAGATGACGAGGTCCTGGTGGAAGGGGATGCTCCCGATCCTACCGCGGCGGTGCGCGGCGGGGCGGCGAAGTTTGCACCCACGGATGCTGGCCGCAACGGCAAAACAAACCGTTTTTCGAGCGCGTGCACGGCTCTGCAGAGTCTGAAAGATACGCTCGCCGACAGCCCAGCGGCTGTCTTTGATCTCGCAAATTGTGCCCAGGATAACAACCGTCCGGACGAAGCCATGCGGTTTCTACGGCGTTATCTGGAACTCGCTCCGAACGCGCTCGACACCGTCAGAGTCAATCAACGCATCGCCGAACTGGATGCACTCAAGGCCTTGCCTACGCAGTCAGGCGTTCAAGTGCGTGCGTTATATGCAGCCGCGGAACGATCCATTGAAGAATCGCAATATGATGGCGCCCTTATCGCCTTCACGAAAGCGGCGGAGTTGCTGCCGGATTTCCCGCTCACGCATTGGAAGCTCGGCGTGCTTCAGGAGGCCATGGGGAATGTCTCCGACGCCCGGAGGCAATTCGTACGATGCCGTGAACTTGAAATGGACGCGGAGGCGCAGAAGCGCGCCGATTTTCACCTCGGGATTTTGGATGAGAGGCTCAAGAAATATGATGAAGAGGTCTCGGAGGCCGAGGATATCCTGGCCGATCTTTTGAATCGCTCGATGAATCTCACGTTTAATGGTCTCGAAAACCGTTCCGCGCTGCGTGCGCACCGAGCCCAGATAAAAAAAGGCAACGCGGCTAAAAAGATTGGGGGTTTTACTGTTCCTCTCCCCTATGCGCAGCAACAAATCGGCTCGGCCGCGCAACATTTGCAAGCGGCTCTCGCGCTTTTTCCTCTTGGCGCTGAGGCCAACGAACTTATGGCTCTCGTCTATTTGCAATCGCTGGATGGGCGCAGTGCCATTCGTTCGTTTGACGCCGTCTCGAGCCAGCACCTTCCCGTTTCTTTTTACGCCGAAATTCGCGGGCATGATCTTGATCGTCCGGCCAAATGCGAACTGAGCCGCGACCATATCCGGTTCATTTTTCTCGCCTCCTACGACAAAAAAGGTGTCGCAAAACCTCCCTCCCGCAAGGCCGGCCAGGATGGTTTAGGAGACCTGGTCATCGAAGCCCAAGCATCGCGCGCCCTTAATTTCGAAGATTTCGCCTTCCGGCTCTCTGACATTAAGAAAGTGGAAACAAAAGACGGCCAAGTTCTGTTCAAACTTGAACACGACACCTACTCTGTCTCACCGCTGGCCATCGCATTTTATCCGCCCAAGGAAGGAGGGCCCTTTGCGCGGAGATTCTCCAACGATTATGCTCGCTTGTTCGTGAGGTACCCCGGACTCGAAGACACCAAGCTGGGCGCCGAAGGTCTAACCGGTTACGAGAAATTCAAAATTGGAATGGACCTGGCGCAAGCAGGTGCGAGCATGGGCATGGGAGGAGTCGGCGCCATCTCCGCCGTACAAGACGTGATAACCGTCGTCCAGCAAGTACGGATGCTGCAGCGAACCATGGCTTCCATGAAAATCAGCTATGCGGCGTGGGAGACGAGCGTTGAGGAACAGCAAAACGTCCTGCTCGGAAATCCCTTCAAGCCGATTCCCATTGAGCCTGTCCGGCTGGCGTACGTGCGCGAACTGAAATAGAGGAGTTGCCAGGACGTGGGTACGGGAAAGTTGCCGGCGATCAAAGAAAACTGGTGCGCATAAAACTTTCGCGTTTGCTGCACACATCGTCGCCGCGCAGTTCCAGCAGAGCGCAGGTCACGAACTCCCCGGTCACTTTTTTGCGCCAGCTCATATCGAAGTCCGTGTTGTCGAGCGGCTTGGCGATGCGCGCCGCGAGAACCGCCGCTTCTGCAATCGAGTCCGCATTTAAGGGACGGCCCACCAGAGATTTTGCTGCTTCCGCCGCAACCAGAGGAAGCGAAGCGGCAGAACCAATCACAAGGCGGGCCTCCTCAACGCCGCCGCTACCGGAAATACGCGCGGCAGCGGCAACCGACAAGACCGGAAAGTCGAACGAGCCACGTCGCCTCAATTTCCAATAGGCGCTCTTCCATCCGTCGAGGGGATCAAGTAAAACTTCAGCAAGGATCTCGTTGGGTTTCCTCTTGATGTAATACAGTCCATCATTGTTATACAGATCGGAAAGCAAAACTTCTCGCTCACCCGATCGCGAAACCAAGCGAACTCGCGCGCCCAGAGCGATCAACGCCGGGGCCGCGTCTGTTGAGGAAACCGCCACGCACTTTGGACTTCCCGGTGCCACCCAACACGTGTCGCCGTCTTTCTTAAGACAAAAGTTGATCGCCTTTCGCCACTCGTAATTCTGATCGTAGTAGTTGCATCGCGTATCGAGACAGAGATTGCCACCGAGCGTCGCCATGTTTCGAATATGCGGTGTAGCCACCAACGAAGCCGCTTGGCGAAGTGCTGTCAATCCATTTCGAAAGCGTAGATCCCCCGCGATGTCCGCGAGCGTGACGCAAGCTCCGAGCCGCCGCGCCGAATGGTCCCATTGAATGTGGTTCAAGTCTTCGATGTAGCGCAGACTCATCAATGTCCGAGGAACTTGCTGCCTGCGCTTCATATTGGGAAGCAGGTCCGTGCCACCGGCCAGTGGCATAACGGTTGTTCCCTCGCCGTCCAGAATACGCGCTGCTTCTTCCAAGGTGCGCGGAGCGCGAAATTCAAAAAGAGGCAGCCGCATCATGAGCTGAGCACCTTTTCTTTATCTGCGCTGCGCTTCGACGGCCGCGCAACATCGTTCACCGCATGCCCATCTCCGCCCTCCCACGGTGGAGGAACGCGCAGCGCTTCCGGCCACTCGATGTCCGGAAAATGGCTCGGGCCAAAACGCGGCTCGCGTCCCGCCTTCTTTTCCGCGAGCGCTTTCATGATTTTTTCCGGTGTGATCGGCACTTCGTCAATCCTCACTCCCACCGCATCGTAAACTGCGTTCGCTACCGCGGGCATGATTGGCAACAGCGGCCCTTGTCCCACTTCCTTCGCTCCAAACGGTCCGCGCGGATCAGGCTCCTCGATCAACTCGGTGACCACTTCCGGCATGTCCAGAGACGTCGGACTCTTGTACTCCAGCATCGACGGAAATTTGTGCACCAAAGCGTGTGACAGTTTTTTTGGCAAACGCCTAAACTCCTGCTCCTCCATCAGCGCTTCGCCAAGTCCCATGTAAACGCTTCCCTCCACCTGCCCACGCACAAGCGTAGGGTTCAGCGCACGCCCGATGTCGTGGGCAATCCAAATCTTCGGTACGTTGATCCATCCAGTCGTCGGACTGACGACAACTTCGACGACCGCCGCGGTATACGAGTAGGTAGGCGACGGCCCCACGCCTCCACCTTTATAAAGCGCCGGCGACTTCGGCGGAGTGTACGATCCCATCGTGCCGATCGTGCCAAAGCGTGCCTCCGCCAGGCAAACTGCCTCCGCAAACGTGACGCCTTTGTCCGGCGCAGCCGAATCAAAAACGCGTTTGTCCGCAAAGCGCAAGCGCTCTCTGGGAACTTCAAGTTTCTCCGCAACCGCCTCGGTGATGATCGCTCTCCCGCGTTCCGCCGCTTCGAGAGCCGCGTTGCCCGCCATGATCGTCACCCGACTCGAATACGATCCCAAATCCACCGGCCCCAAATCCGTGTCGCCCGTGTACAAACGAATGTCAAACGTCTCCAGCCC
>Ga0210410_10001796_pt1 | contig 19724 bp, 13 predicted proteins | sample IncBWC4MmetaG_FD_161058 | JGI IMG/M metagenome (GOLD analysis project Ga0210410, IMG submission 161058) | Forest soil microbial communities from Barre Woods Harvard Forest LTER site, Petersham, Massachusetts, United States - Inc-BW-C-4-M | ecosystem: Environmental > Terrestrial > Soil >... | reverse complement strand
AGGATTCGTCGAGCACCCGGCTTTCGCCAGGGATCGGTCCGCTGCGCTCCTCCTCGCGTCCCATGCCTCGTAAATCGCGGCGGGATGTGACTACGACGGTGTCGAATAGTCCAGACTTCATCAGCCGGCGCGAAGCCAGTTGCTGGAGCCCGATACCGAGAGAGAGCATCGCGACCAGCGATGCGACGCCCACCGAGATGCCGACCGTGGTGAGCGAATTTCGCAGCAGCGATTCGCGCAGGTTGCGCAGAGCGAGTTCCGCCAAGTCAGGAATTTTCACGACCGCGCTCCTGGCGTGTTCGCCCTGTCGTCGATTAACCTGCCATCCGCTAGAAAGACCAAGCGCTGCGCGTAGCGTTCCGCCAGCGCCCGTTCGTGCGTCACCATCACTACCGTCATTCCCAGATTCTGATTGAGGTCGCGAACCATGTCCATGATTTCGGTGCCAGTGTGGCTGTCCAGGTTTCCGGTGGGCTCATCGGCGAGAAGGAGCTTCGGACGGTTAATCAGCGCTCGGGCCAACGCGGCTCTCTGTTGCTCGCCGCCGGAAAGCTCACTTGGTCGGTGATTTGCACGCGCCCCCAGGCCAACGCGCTCCAGCGCTTCGCGCGCCAGGCTCTGGCGCTTGCCGCGTTCGATTTCAGCAAAGCGCAATGGCAGTTCGACATTCTCTGCCAGCGTCATGCTGGCGATAAGATTGAAGGACTGAAATACCATGCCCACCACGTGCAAACGGTATTTCGCAAGCTCTTCGCGGGAAAGCTTCGACAGATCGCGATCCTGGACGACTACACTTCCTGAAGTCGGACGATCGAGCCCTGCGATCAAGTTCAACACCGAAGACTTACCGGAGCCGGAACTGCCCAGCAAAGCAACGAACTCGCCGGACTGTATCTGCAGCGAGACTCCATCGACAGCGCGGATGACCGTCTCGCCCATGCGGTAGTGGCGGCGCAAATCTTCACTGCGAATCGCGATAGTGGACCTCAGACAGGCTACGGATTCTGTCGGCATGCGCTAGCGCATCTCTCCTCGCAACACGCGCATCGCATCGCTCGATTTCACGTCGCCATTTTTTGCAGTTGCGCCGTTGCCTCCCACCGCCACGGCGTCACCCTCGCCGGGGGCAAGGAATAAATTATTCTCCACCCCATGCTGCCGCGTGTAGAGATCGTAATAGCGTCCGCGCGCGGCATAAAGTTCGGCGTGCGTGCCCCGTTCCACAATTTGGCCCTGCTCCATCACCATGATCTGGTCGGCCCGGCGAATGGTGGAGAGTCGGTGCGCGATCACGAAGGTCGTCCGGCCTTGCATCAGGTAGGAAAGCCCTTGCTGGATCATCTGCTCCGATTCGGAGTCAAGACTCGACGTCGCCTCATCGAGAATCAGAATGCGCGGCTCGGCCAAAATAGCGCGCGCAATCGAAATACGCTGGCGCTGGCCGCCCGACAACTTCACGCCCCGCTCCCCCACCACAGTGTCGTACTTGTCGGCGAAGGACTCGGCAAACTCATCGACACGGGCGATCCGGCAGGCCCGCATAAGGTCTTCCTCGCTGGCTTCAGGACGCGAGAACGCGACATTCTCGCGGATGGTTCCGTCGAACAGGAACGACTCTTGCAGTACTACGCCGAGCCGCGTGCGGAATGAATCCAGCCGCGCCGTACTCAAGTCGATGTCATCGACTCGAACCATACCTCTGGTCGGAACATAAAATGCCGAGATCAAGCCGATCGTGGTCGACTTGCCCGAGCCGGAAGAACCGACCAAGGCGGTGACGGTTCCTGGTTCAGCCCGAAAGCTTAGGTCGCGCAGGACATCACGACTACCGTCGTAGCTGAAGAAGACGTGATCGAACTCAACCGTCCCGACAATGTCTTGCAAAGGAACTGTTCGGTTGGGATCCTGATCCTCCGGCCTTTCGCGCATAATCTCCTGCGTGCGCTCCAGACCCGCGATGGCCTCAGTGAGCTGGGTTCCAATGGAGACGACCTGCATGATGGGCGCGACTAAGAATACGAGCAGGAAATTGTAAGAAACGAAGCCGCCTTTGGTCAGGGTCCCAGCCAGAATTTGCCTTGCGCCAACGTACATGGTTGCGGCGCCGACCACTCCAAGCAACACGCTGGCGGAAAGACTCATCAGTGAAGTCGCGGTCAGAGTGCGCATGACATTTTCGAGCAGTCGCTTCACCCCGGCTGCAAAAATGCTCTCTTCGCGATGCTCCGCATGGTATCCCTTGATGACTCGGACGCCGCCCAGCGATTCGGTGAGCCGCCCCGTGACCTCCGCGTTGATCTTGCCGCGCTCGCGAAAAATAGGACGAATCGTGGCAAACGCTTTATTCAAAGCCAGTGCAAAGCAACTCAACGAGCAGACGGCGATGAGGGTGAGCGGTACGCTGGTACGCAGGAGCAATACCAGTGCGATACCTGCCGCAACAATTCCTCCGGCGAAATCGACGAGCCCAGTACCCAAGAGATTCCGCACGCCTTCCACGTCGGTCATGATCCGCGAAACCAAAGCGCCGGTTTTGTTCGCGTCGTAGAAGGCCACGGGCAGCCGGGAAATATGCTTTTGAACCTGCTGGCGCAAGTCGGTAATCAGGCGCTGCGCGGCTTTGGACAGCAACTGCGTCAAGGAGAAAGAAGTCGCCCCCTGCACCAGAGTTGCCAGCAAAACGAACATGACAAGCTGATTCAGGTGCTCGGTATGCCGTTTGTCCATAACGTCATCGATCAGAAACTTCATGGAGTACGGCAGCACGAATCCGGCGAGCTTGTTAATGATCATGAGGATGAAGCCGAGCGCAAGCAGTTGGCGCCGCGGCCGCATCAGCTTCCACACCTCCGGCAACACAGCCTTGAACCGCTGTAACTTCGGAGGTTTTTGAACTTCTTTAGATGGGGAATTCAACTATGTGTTTGACTCCTTCGGGCGCCTTCTGGCTTCATTATTACTGCATTCTCGACTACTGCATTCTCGCACGTTCACGCGGTTGTGACAGTGCCGCCTTCGCCGTTGTATCCTCGGGGCGTGTCCCGTCCAGCGTCTCCAGACAATACTTCAGGCCGCTCGCCAACCCTCGGCCTGCTGCTGGGTCTGGTCGTCACGCTTTCGGCGGTGGTGGCTTATTCCGCCTACATCACGTGGCAGGTAGCGGGCCTGCGCAAGCTCCAGACCGAACTGGTGGACCGTAACCGCAAGGACTCATTGCAGTTGCTGCGCCTGCAGAATGATTTGAACCTGCTTGCCGTGGCCATGCGCGACATGGTGAGCAGCGATGAGCCTTATCCTCTGACCGCCTGGGAGGCACAGTTCCAGCGCATTCGCACGGATCTGGATGACGCCATTCGTCTGGAAGCCGGGTATGCCGCGGTCACTCGAACCGAAGAGCAGAGCAGCTTTCTGACGGGATCGTTCACGCAATTCTGGGACGCAGTGGACCGGGTCTTCGCCCTCGCACGCGATGGCAAAGAGAAGGAGGCCCGAGGCCAGATCCAGATTTCTTTGCAGGAGCGGCAGGCTTCCTTGAGTACCGCCGTAGCTCGGCTGCTGGTGCAGAACACGGAAAACGAGGAGCAAGCAGGCCAGCGGATCGTGCAGATTTACGACCGTGTCCAGCGCCAGGTTTACGTTTTTCTGGCCGCGACTTTGTTCGCGATCCTGCTCAGCGGACTTTCGCTCATTCGGTGGAACCGGCGCCTGTTCGCGCGCATGGCGGAAATTTCCGAACGCCGGAGCGAACTGGCGCAGAAGCTGATCGCGACCCAGGAATCGACGTTGCGGTATATCTCGCGTGAACTCCACGACGAATTCGGGCAGATTCTGACGGCCGTCGGCGCTATGCTGCGACGCGCCGGAACCCATGCCCCCGAGGGCTCGACTCTTCGGACCGATTTGAACGAGGTTCTACAGATCGTGCAGACTACTCTGGAAAGTGTGCGTCGCCTCTCGCAGGCGCTGCATCCCGTGATGCTCGACGAAGCGGGCCTGGAGAGCACGCTAGACTGGTACATTCCCACGGTCGAGCGGCAAACTGGAATTGCAATATCCTATGAAAAGCAGGGCGAGCCCTTTCATGTCAACGGCGGCGCGGGAGTTCACATCTATCGCATCGCGCAGGAAGCGCTGAATAATGTTGCGCGGCATTCCAATGCCAGGCAAGCATGGGTGCGCCTGCGCTTCCTGCCGCATACACTGGAGTTGGAAGTTGAAGATCACGGAATTGGATTTGTCCAGCGTCCCGATAAGCACGGCATCGGTTTGGTTGCGATGCGTGAGCGCTCCGAGTTGATGGGCGGACGGCTGGTCTTTTCGCAACCCGCGGTGGGCGGCACGCGGCTGCAACTGGTAATTCCAAGGGAGAAGGCGGAGACCTATGGCGGGGAAGATCACAGTCTTGCTGGTGGATGACCACAGCCTGGTGCGGCGCGGCTTTCGCCGCATGCTGGAGGACGAAGCCGATATTGAAGTTGTCGGCGAAGCCGGCGACGGCGAGCAGGCGGTCAAGCTCGCGAAAGAATTAAATCCGCAAGTCGTGGTCATGGATTGCGCCCTGCCCGGCATGAACGGCCTGCAAGCCACACGACGGATCATCGAGGATTCCCCGGAAATTTCCGTGCTCATGTTGAGCATGCATACGGAAAGCACCTGGGTGCGGCAGGCGATTGATGCCGGGGCCAAAGGCTATGTTCTGAAAAACGCGATGGATTTGGAACTGGGTGCCGCGATCCGCAAAGTTGCCGCTGGAGAAAGCGTATTTGATCCGTTGGTGGAGCAGCAGCCGGTGCTGAAAGGCGAACGTAGCGGTGGGCTGACGCAGCGCGAACTCGAAGTCCTGCAGATGATCGTCGAAGGCAAGTCGAACAAAGAAATTGCCACTGCACTCGATCTCAGTGCGAACACGATCGCAGTTCACCGCGCCAACATCATGAACTCGCTGGGTATTCACAAGACCGCCGAACTAGTCGTTTATGCGATTCGCGCCGGGTTGGTGAACGTACCGTGAATCGCCGGTCGTTCCTGAGTGGAATGGTGGGTCTGGCTTCGTTGTCGCAACTGCCACTGCTTCGTGCGCTCGCCCAACAAGGTACCGCAGCCCCTCCGGGATTTCAGTTTGTTGACGTAACGGCTCGCGCCGGAATTCAGTTCGAGCATAACAGCGGCGCCTTCGGCGGCAAATTCCTGCCTGAGACTCTTGGCTCTGGCTGCGCCTTTCTCGACTACGACGGCGACGGCTGGCAGGACATTCTGCTGCTGAACGGCATGGATTGGCCGGGCCACAAGAAACGCACGTCTACTCTTAAGCTCTATCGCAACAACGGCAATGGCACGTTTACCGATGTCACTGCTCGCGCCGGACTCGAGGTTGAAGTCTACGGAATGGGAGTGGCCATCGGCGATTACAACAACGACGGCTTCCCCGACATTCTGATTACCTGTGTGGGTCAAAACCGTTTATTTCGCAACACCGGCAAAGGCACTTTCGTCGATGCCACGCACAGCAGCGGCCTGGGAAAGCGCGAAGCCTTCGGCACATCGGCGCTGTGGTTCGACTACGACCGCGACGGCCACCTCGATCTCTTCGTCTGCAACTACGTGAAGTGGTCGGCCGAGCACGATGTTTTTTGCAGCCTCGACGGCAAGCACAAATCTTATTGCACTCCCGAAGCCTATCGTGGCGAGACCTGCTGGCTCTTCCACAACCGCGGCGACGGCACCTTCGAAGACGTGACCGCCGTCAGCGGAATTTTCGACAGCAGTTCGAAATCTCTGGGCGTGGCCATGATCGACGACAACCATGACGGCTGGCCCGACCTGCTGGTGGCCAACGATACGCAGCCGAATAAGCTTTATCGTAATCAGAAGAACGGGACGTTCCGAGACGCCGCCGTAGAGGCCGGACTGGCCTTCAGCAGTGAAGGCAAAGCCCGCGCCGGAATGGGAGTTGACGTCGCTGATTTCGAAAACTCGGGCGCCGCGGGAGTGGCGATCACTAATTTCGACAACGAAATGACTGGCCTGTATCGCCCGAACGGCAAGGTTTTCGACGACATTGCAGCTCAATCGGGAATCGGAATGGCGTCGAAGAATAGCCTCGGATTTGGCTGCGCTTTTCTCGATGCCAATCTTGACGGCTGGCTCGACTTCGCTGCAGCAAACGGCCATATCGACGAAACCGTGCGCAACATTCGCGGTAACGTAGGATACGCGCAACCTCCTCAACTATTCCTGAGCAACGGCCAAGGAAATTTTCATGATGTAGCGGGGGAAATCGGCGGTGGCTTTAACCAGCCGAAGGTCGGCCGCGGCCTTGCCTACGCGGACTTTGATCGCGACGGCGATCTCGACCTGCTCATCACCACCAACAGCGGTCCCGCCTATCTCTACCGCAACGATCTGACCAACGGAAATCGCAGCATCCGCTTTCGCCTGGTAGGAACGAAATCGAATCGCGACGGCATCGGCGCGGTGGTCCGCATCTTCGCCGGCGACACACGCCAGTCGCGCATGGTGAAGAGCGGGTCCAGCTATCTTTCGCAGTCCGAGTTGCCGCTTACCTTTGGATTGGAAAAGCGCAATCAGGTCGACCGCGTTGTGATCGATTGGCCGAGCGGCAGAACCGAGGAGTATAAGAATCTCGCTGTGGGCCGCGGCTACGACTGCACCGAAGGGAAGGGAATCGCACCGCAAAAGGGCTACTGAAAAACGACTTAGCTCCGGCAGCCAAAAAAAAACTTCAGCCGCCGGGTTCAGCGCGTAGCGATACTTCCGCCGGTGGCAAGGTCGATCTCCACCCAATCATTTACCTTCAAGAAAAGCGTGCTCGGATTTTTCATCCCCCACTTCGCGTAAGGCACGGTGAAGTGCACAATCGCTGTCCAGTGATCGGGCTCCATTTCGACATCCGCGGGTACGGTGATTTCACGATCAACGCCGTGAATGTTAAAGATACCGTGCACTTTAACCGAAGATTTTCCCGCGCTCGCGACCGCGCCCTCGACGCGATCCGGACGAAACGAAATTTCCGGATAACGGTCACTCTCAAGAATTTCTTTGTGCATCTTGCGGTCGCGCATGTTGCTTCCGCTCTCGCCGCTCCGGGCATCGACCACAATTTCACCTGAGACTTTGCCGGAACTCGGATCAAGCCGTAATCCGCCCCGCTTCAACTGAAACGTTCCATGCACGGTATGCAGAACATCGCCCAGGTTGAACTTCACCGTAGTGCGGGCAGGATCTATGGGAAGGGCGGTCTCTTGCGCCGCCGCAGAAATAATGCAAAGGAAACACAAAATCAGGAACGCGCTGAACCCGCGCCCGCATTTCCTCACGCGCACGGCGCGATCTGCTGCATTCCCCATGCTAAACAGTGAGCGGCTCCCGTTGATTTACCATTGCAGCAGCAACAGCTCTGAGCAGAATCCTGGCCCCATGGCCGCCAGCAGCCCGAGCGAACCCGGCTCCGGACGCCTGTTCTTCATCACGTCCTCAAGCACGCACAAAACCGACGCCGAGGATAGATTGCCCACTCGCTTCAGACAATCCCACGACGGGTCGAGCTCTCCATCGTGCAAATCGAGCGCTTCTGCTGTGGCTTCCAGAACTTTCGGGCCGCCGGTATGCAGCACCCAGCTCTTCAAATCTTTTCGCGTATATCCATGATCGGCGAGGAAGGCATCGACGCCGCGCCCGAGGTTTTCGCGGATCAGCACCGGAACTTCCGGCGACAGAGTGATGCGAAATCCTTTTTCGGTAATCTTCCATCCCATCATTTCTTCGGTCTGCGGATAGAAGATCGATCGCGTTGCCACGATCGTCGGCCCGTTCGACTCGATTTCATCGCCGGTGACGATCACGGCCGCCGAGCCGTCGGCAAACAGTCCGGACGAAATCAGATTGGCGACCGACAAGTCCTCACGCTGAATCGTGAGCGAACAAAGTTCTACCGAGACTAATGCCGCCGCTTGCCCAGGATAAGCCTTCACATAGTCGGCGGCACGAGCAATTCCCGCCGCTCCCGCTACGCATCCCAGGCCAAAAATCGGAAGCCGCCGGATATTCTGCGGCAGGTCCATCTTGTTGATCAGCATCGCATCGATCGAAGGGCTGCAAATTCCTGTGACCGAAGTGAAGAACAACGCGCCCAATTGACTCTTGTCGATCCCGGAGTATTGCAACGCGCGGCACAGAGACTGCTCTCCCAGTTCACGCGCGACTTCGATCCAAATATCGTTGGCTTGCCCCCACGTGTTCATGTCCAGATACTTTTCTGGAGGCATAGCCAGGTAGCGACCCTCAACCGTCACGTTGCGGTGCAATCGGGCGAGCATGGCGGGATTCTTGAGGCGTTCGCCCCAAAAATCCTGCAATTTTTCCAGCAATACGGCTTGGGAATAGTAATGCTTCGGAAACGCACTGGCGGCGCTGGCAATTTTCATAAGATGCCCCGATCCGGCACGCAGTCAGCGCCCTTTGCCTGCCGGATTAAAATTAAGATGCCCGGACGCCGTATGCCGTTGTACCTGCAACAGTTGCAGCAGTCAAGCGGTTCCGATTGCGTCCCGGATGGAAGCGTTGCGCGCTGGTTAAGATCGTACACCCGGTTGGAAATTTTTTTATGGCGAAATCACAATGGACGTTGGGGTGTTCGACGTCGAATACGAAGCGACCGAAGTCAGCGTGCCCGTGCTCGTGTCCAGGCTGAACGACTGAATCGCCGCACTGGACTGGTTTGCAACGAACAGATATTTCCCACTGGAATCGGTGGTTACAAAACTAGGCTGCGCTCCGGTGCCGAATGGCGAGTTGGTCAGCAAGGTTAGCGACCCGTCAGTCCCGATGGCGAAGGCTCCCAGATTGCTCGATCCTTCATCGGCGACGTACAGATATTTTCCCGAGTTATCCACGAGAAGAGCGAACGGCGCTAAGTAAGTCAGGCCAAGCGGAGAACCGGAAATAGGCAGCAACGATCCGTCGGATTGGATGGTGAACTCCGAGATCGAATTGTCCAAAATATTGGCCGTGTAAAGATGCGCGCCCGCAGCATCGATGGCCAGCCCGTAAGGACCGGACCCCGTGGTCATGCTGACCGATGCTCCGAGGACTCCTGCGTTGACTTGGAAGGCCTCAACGATATTCGGTGACCCAGTCACGTAAAGGACCGAACCCGAAGGCGACAGCTTCATGTTCAAAGGCAACACTCCGATCAGGAATGGAGATCCGGCAACTGCGGTCAGTGCTCCACTGCTCGCATCGATGGAAAAAGCTGAAATGCTGCCGTTCGATCCCGCACTGCCGACGTACAAGAAAGCTCCGGCCTTATCCATGACCATCAACGAGGGCGACGTGCCCACTGGCGTTCGCGGCGTTACTTCCGTCGGAGCGCCGGTCGCGTCGAGCGTAAATAGCGAAACATCGGACGAGCCTGAGTTGGCGCCGTAAAGAAACTTCTTGGAAGGATGGATCGCCAAGGCCTGCACCCCGGGCCCGGCCGTATATGGGCTGCCCGATAGCGCGGTGAGCACTCCCGAGTTTGGGTCCTCGCGGTACACCAAAATCTGGCCCGCGCTGCCTGTCGGAATTGCCGCGTACAGGAAACGGCTTGTCGTCGTACCGCAACTGATCCAAGTGGCCATTCCTGCGCACAGCAGGAACAGGGCCATCGCTCTCTTTAGCATCCTTCACTCCTGAAAGAATTTTCAACGAAAGGTCGGGTGGTTCAGTGCGCCGCGGCCGCGTACTCTCGGCAAAACTCCACAGCGCTCAACGCGCAATTGCAATCTTCTATCATACGGGACAAAGGGGCTCTCGTGCGCCCCATTCTCGCCTCACATTCTCGCTTCTTTGCTGCGATGCCGGATTTCCGTGATCTGGTTGTACCGACGGAAGGCGCACCGTCAGTGGGCTGGACTGGGGTGCGGGTTCACCGGAGCGCCCGTCTGCGGTAAGGCCTTATCTTCGCCGCCACGCAAAGCCAATCGCGCGCGATCAAGGTACACATAGACGACGGGCGTCGTGAACAGCGTCAACATCTGGCTCACGATCAAGCCCCCAACAATCGTGATGCCGAGGGGACGGTGCAATTCCGATCCGGTTCCAGCACCGAGCGCCAGCGGCAGGCCGCCCAAGAGCGCCGCCATCGTGGTCATCATGATCGGCCGGAAGCGCAGCAAGCAGGCCTCGTAAATCGCATCCGCCGGCTTTTTCCCCTGCGTGCGTTCGACCTCCAGGGCCACGTCGATCATCATAATGGCGTTCTTCTTCACCAATCCGATGAGCAGGATGATTCCTATCATCCCAATCACGTTGAGTTCGTTGTGCGTCAGCAACAGCGCCAGCAGTGCTCCCACGCCGGCTGACGGTATCGTGGAAAGAATTGTAATGGGATGAATATAACTCTCGTAGAGCATGCCCAGCACGATGTAGACGGCGCCGAGCGCGGTGATGATCAGGATCAGCATATTCGAACGCGAATCCTGATAAGCGGCGGCGGTTCCCTGGAAGCTAGCTTGAATCGTCGGCGGAAAGCCGATCGTACGCTCGGCTTTTTCAATGGCGTCCGTGGCCTGGCCCAGCGAAATTCCTGGCGCCAGGTTGAACGAAATCGTGACCGATGGCACCTGTCCTTGATGATTCACCGCGAGCGGAGTGTTCGACGGCTCGTAATGCGTAAATGCTGCCAGCGGTACCGGTGTACCGCTGGTCGAGCGCAAATAGATATCTTGCAATGCTTCGGTAGTTTGCTGGAACTGCGGCGCCACTTCCATCACCACGTGATATTGATTGAGCGGCCGGTACATGGTTGAAACCTGACGCTGCCCGAATGCGTCGTAGAGCGCATTGTCCAAAGTCTGCGGAGTGATTCCCATACGGCTCGCCGTATCGCGATCAATGACCAGCTTGGCCTGCAATCCCTTGTCCTGCTGGTCGGAATTCTGGTCGCGCAACTCAGGCAGAGTTTTAAGTTTTTGCAGCAGCCGCGGTGACCATGTGTTCAAGTCGTTCAGATTCGCGCTTTGCAATGTGTATTGATACTGCGCGTTGCCAAAGCGTCCGCCAATCGTCAAATCCTGCGCGGATTGCAAGATCAGCGTCGCCCCCGGCACTACGGCAAGTCTGCCGCGCAGACGGTTGATCACATCATCCGCCGCAACGCGAGGGCAGCTCTGCCAGAAATGCTGTGGCTTGCAAGTGCTGCGCTCCGCCAGCGGCTTCAGCATGATGAAGAAGCGCCCTTGGTTGGCCGCACCATTTCCACCCGCGAATCCGACCACGGTGTCGACCGCGGGGTCCCTTATTACGATTGCGACAAAGCGTTGCATTTTGTCGCTCATCGACTGGAACGACGTGTCCTCGGCCGCCTGCACAGCCCCCATGAGACGTCCGGTATCCTGCTGCGGGAAGAATCCTGTGGGAACAATGAAGTAAAGGTAGACGCTCAAGCACGCCACCAGGATCGTCACCACGAGCGTGACCGGTTGGTGGTCGAGCACCCACCCCAATGCGTGGCGGTAAGTCGCCAAAGTTTTGTCGAAGAACCATTCGCTGCCGCGATAGACGGCGTTATGCTTTTCATCCTTGTTCGGGGGCCGCAGAAACTTTGCGCACATCGTCGGCGTAGTCGTTAGAGAAACCAGCAGTGAAACGCCGATTGCCAGACTCAAAGTCACCGCGAACTCGCGGAAGAGCCGGCCTACGATTCCGCCCATCATCAGCAGGGGAATGAAAACCGCCACCAGCGAGACGCTCATCGAGATGACCGTGAATCCAATCTCGGATGCGCCTTTGAACGCTGCCTGCACGGCGCCCATGCCGTGCTCCACGTAGCGAGTGATATTTTCCAGAACTACAATCGCGTCGTCGACGACGAATCCGGTTGAAATTGCGAGCGCCATCAACGACAGATTGTCGAGGCTATATCCGAGCAGGTACATTCCCCCGAACGTTCCAACCAGCGAAAGCGGCACGGCAATACTCGGAATAATCGTTGCCCGCACCGTTCGGAGAAAAGCGAACACTACAAGGATGACGAGAACGATCGAGATCAGCAGCGTGGTTTCAATGTCTTTGACCGAAGCGCGCACTGTCACGGTGCGGTCCATCGCAATCGCAAGGTTAATTGCGGGAGATATGGACGATTGCAGATACGGCATCAACGAGCGCACGCGATCGACCGTCGAGATAATGTTTGCGCCAGGTTGGCGGAATATTATGATGAGGACGCTCGGCTTACCCGCTTTATCTCCGGCGTTTCCGGCCACTCCCAGGTTGCGAACGTCGGAAACCGAATCTTGAACATCCGCCACGTCTCCCAACCGGACTGCTGCCCCGTTGTTGTATGCCACAATCAGGGGCCGATACTGATCCGCAGTAAAGAGTTGATCGGTATCGCTGAACGTATAAGATCGCGTGCTGTCGGAGACCAGTCCCTTGGGCCGGTTGGCATTGGCGGCGTTCAACGCGTTTCGCACTGTGTCGAGCCCGACTCCGAGCTTATTCAACAGCAGGGGATTGACTTCGGCGCGCACCGCCGGCTGTGCAGCGCCTCCCACAAAAACCTGGCCCACGCCTTCCACCTGGGCGAGTTTCTGCGCCAGTATCGAGTCCGCCGCGTCATACATCTGCGGCACGGTCATGGTGTCTGAGGTCAAAGCCAGAATCAGAACGGGAGCATCCGCGGGATTGGCCTTGCGATAGCTGGGATTGCTGGGCAGGTTCGCGGGAAGCTGGCTGCGGGCCGCGTTGATGGAAGCTTGCACGTCGCGCGCCGCCGCATTGATGTCGCGGTTGAGATCGAATTGCAGCGTGATGTTGGTCGACCCCAGCTGACTCGATGACGTCATCTGGTTCACGGCGGCGATGCGTCCGAACTGCCTCTCCAGCGGCGTCGCTACAGCTGATGCCATGGTCTGAGGATCGGCGCCCGGCAATCCAGCCCCTACGCCGATCACCGGGAAATCCACTCGCGGTAACGAAGCTACCGGCAGAAAATTGAAAGCTAGGATTCCTGACAAGAGTAGCGCCGCCGCCAGTAACGACGTGCCAATCGGACGCTTAATAAATGGAGACGAGATGCTCATGCGTCAAATCGCCGCTCAATCCGCGGACATCGGCTCCTGCTCCATGGCATTGCCGATCTTGTATTTCTCAAATCGATGGGCCAGGCGGTCGAACCACAAATACACAACGGGAGTCGTATAGAGCGTCAGCATCTGGCTCAGGATCAACCCGCCAACGATCGTAATTCCTAGCGGCCTGCGTAACTCTGCTCCCGTGCCCGATCCCAAGGCGAGCGGCAATCCGCCCAGTAGCGCCGCCATCGTCGTCATCATGATCGGACGGAAGCGCAGCAGGCACGCCTGATAGATGGCCTCTTCCGGCGACTTGTGTTCCTCGCGCTCGGCTTCGAGCGCAAAATCAATCATCATGATGGCGTTCTTCTTCACGATGCCGATCAACAGGATGATGCCGATCAGCGCCACCACGGTCAGATCGTTCCCCGTAATCATCAACGCCAGAATCGCGCCAACTCCAGCCGACGGCAGGGTCGAAAGAATCGTAATCGGATGAATGTAGCTTTCATACAAAACGCCGAGCACGATGTAAACCGTGATCACCGCCGCGAGAATCAGCCAAGGCTCGCTGGCCAGAGAATTCTGAAACGCCGCGGCAGTGCCTTGAAACGCGGCATGAATGCTCGCCGGCAGCTGAATATCTTTTTCCGCCTGCTGAATCGCCTTCGTCGCGTCGCCGAGAGAAGCGTTGGGAGCGAGGTTGAAGGACAAAGTGACTACTGGGAATTGTCCCTGATGGTTCACGGCAAGCGAGGCGTTGGTCGACTGCAGACTGGTGAAGGCGTTGATCGGCACCGGCGCGCCGCTCGTGGTTACCGCCGCGCCATTCGCGGTGGGTGCGCCCGAGTTCGGCGTGACCGTGCTCGGACGGATGTAAATATCCTTCAATGCATCCGGATTCTGGGCAAATGTTGGCAGCACTTCCAGAATCACGTGATACTGATTCAGCTGGGTAAAGATCGTCGAAACCTGCCGTTGCCCGAAGGCGTCGTACAGCGTGTTGTCGATCGCCTGCGGCAAAATTCCCAGCCGCGACGCCGTATCCCGATCGATGGAAATATTCGTCTTGAGCCCGCCGTTCAACTGATCGGTTGCCACGTCGCGCAACTCCGGCAAACTGTGGAGTTTGTCGACCAGCTTCGGCGTCCATTGCGCCAATTCCTGCGCATCCGCGTCCTCAATCGAATATTGAAACTGGGTGCGGCTCACCCGGTCTTCCACCGTGAGATCCTGCACCGGCTGCATGTACAGAGTGATTCCCTCAACCTTTGCCAACTCGGGTTGCAAGCGCCGGATAATCGCCGACGCATCGTCGGCGCGCTGGTCTCGAGGCTTCAAATTAATTTGAATTCTTCCCGCGTTCGGAGTCGTGTTGGTGCCGTCCACTCCAATGAACGACGACAAGCTGTCGACTGCTTTATCCTGCAGAATGATCTTGGCCAGTTCCTGCTGCCGCGCCGCCATCGCGTCGAACGAAACCGAATCCGGAGCCTCGGATACGCCCAAAATTACGCCCGTATCCTGAACCGGGAAAAATCCCTTGGGCACTACCACGTACAGAGCTAACGTCAAGACCAGTGTTCCGAACGTGACCAGCAGCGTCGCCGTCTGGTGTTTCAGGACGAACTTCACCGTGCGCCCGTAAAACGCGATGACCCGGTTGTAATATTCCTCGGTGACTTCGTAGAAGCGGCCCTTCTCGCCTTCCTTGCGATGCTTGAGCAGCTTCGCGCTCATCATCGGAGTCAGAGTCAGCGACACGGCCGCCGAAACCAGGATCGTCACCGACAGCGTGACCGCAAATTCGCGGAATAACCGTCCGACGATATCGCCCATGAATAGAAGAGGAATGAGTACGGCGATGAGCGAGACGGTCAAGGAAACGATGGTGAAGCCGATCTGTCCTGATCCCTTCAACGCCGCGTCCAGGGGCGAATCTCCCTGCTCGAGATAACGATCGATGTTCTCGATCATGACGATCGCGTCGTCCACCACGAATCCGGTGGAGATCGTCAACGCCATCAGGGTCAGATTGTTCAAGCTGTAACCGAGCAGATACATCACGCCGAATGTACCGATCAGCGAAAGCGGCACGGCCACGCTCGGAATGACGGTCGCCGAAAGATTCCGCAGAAAGAGGAAGATGACCAGTACGACCAGCGCGATGGTCAGCATCAACTCAAATTCAACATCCTTCACCGACGCGCGGATGGTTGTGGTTCGGTCGGTGAGAATTTCGACGTTTACTGCCGAAGGCAGCGACGCGTGCAACTGCGGCAGCAACTTCTTGATCCGGTCGACCACGCTGATAATATTCGCGCCCGGCTGCCGCTGAATGTTCACAATCACCGCGGGCGTCAAATTCTTCCAGGCGGCAAGATGATTGTTTTCCGTGCCGTCGATTACATTCGCAACATCGCTCAGGCGCACCGGCGCGCCGTTGTGATACGCCACCACAATGGGCTTGTACTGCTCGCTGGAAAAAAGTTGATCGTTGGCGCCAATGGTGTACGATTGCCGCGCCCCGTCGATCACACCCTTGGCCTGATCGACGTTCGCCTGTGCCAGCGCCGTTCTCAGGTCTTCGAGGCTCAGACCGTAGGATGCCAGCGCGGTCGGATTCGCCTGAATGCGAACCGCCGGTTTTTGCCCGCCACTGATCGAAACCAGCCCCACCCCCGGCAGTTGAGAAATTTTCTGCGCCAACGCCGTGTCCGCGAGATCCTCTACTTTCGACAGCGGTAAGGTGTCCGATGTCATGGCCAGCGTCAGAATGGGCGCGTCCGCTGGATTCACTTTGTTGTAGATCGGAGGATTGGGCAAATCGGCGGGCAAATAGGTCGAGCCTGAATTGATCGCGGCCTGAACCTGCTGCTCTTCAACGTCAATATTCTGATCCAGACCAAACTGAAGAGTGATTACCGAACTGCCCAGAGAGCTGGTCGAGGTCATCTGGCTCAGTCCGGGGACCTGCCCGAACTGCCGCTCCAGCGGCGACGTTACGGAAGAGGCCATGACATCCGGATCGGCTCCCGGATAAAAAGTGATGACCTGAATAGTTGGATAATCGACTTCCGGCAGCGCCGAAACCGGCAACTGCATGAACGCAACCCATCCCACGAGCAGTACGCCGACCATCAGCAGCGTGGTCGCCACCGGCCGAAGGATGAATAACCGTGAAGGACTCATGAACCCGGAGTTCCTGCCGCATCTTGCCCGTGTGAACCGACACGTCCGGCGCTGGGCGCGCCGCTGCGCGGCTCGATCTTGCTGCCGGTTTGCAGCTTGTCTTGCCCATCGGTCACAACGGTATCCCCCGGAGCGACGCCGTCACTCACCACCGTCGTATTCCCCTGCGTGAGTGAGACCGTTACCGGACGCGCCTCGACCGTCTTATCGGCCTTCACAGCGTAAACGAAAGTCCCCTGCGGCCCGCGCAGAATCGCCGCCGTTGGCAATACCGTGCTGTTCTTGCGCGTCTCCAGCAACAGGTTCGCGTTCACAAACTGATTCGGCCACAGCTGCGCGTCCTTGTTATCGAAAACCGCCTTCAGCTTCGCGGTGCCAGTGCTGGCATCAATCTGATTGTCAATCGTGACCAGCTTTCCCGCCGCGAGCTTGGTCTGGTCGTCGCGGCTGAAAGCATCCACTTCCAGCGTCGACTGCTGCATGTGCTTCGACACATTCGGCAGCACATCTTCGGCGAGAGTAAAAACCACCGCAATCGGTTCAAGCTGGGTCAGGATCAGCATTGGATTGGTATCCGACGCATGAATAATATTTCCCGGATCCACCTGACGCAACCCAACCCGTCCATTAAACGGCGCAGTGATGTGGCAGTACGTGATCTGTAACTTCGCACTGTCGATCAACCCCTGATCGTTGCGCACCGTACCCTCGAGTTGGTCGGCGAGCGCCTTCTGAGTGTCGACTTGCTGCTGCGCGATGCTGCCGGAAGGGATCAGCGACGTATAGCGGTCCAGATTCAGCTTCGCGTCGCGCAACTGCGCCTGGTCGCGATAAAGTTGCGCCTGCACTTGTTCCAGTTGCACCTGAAACGGCCGCGGATCTATTTCGATCAGCGACTCGTTCTCCTTCACGTTCTGCCCTTCGCGGACGTTGACCCTCATGATCTGCCCATCAACCCTGCTCTTGATGTTCGCCGTATTGAAAGCGGTGACCGCTCCCAAGCCGGTCAGGTAAACCGGCACGTCTTGTTTCTGCACTTGGGCCACCGCCACGGAAACTGATCTCGGCCCCGCCGCCTGCGCCTTCTGTTGGCCGCCGCTGGCGGCACTGCTGCACGCGATCAGAAAAGCGCAAAGCGCCCCGGCTATGCAGAGCGCAATGAACTGGAATGCAGATTGCATTCCAGCTCGGAATTGTTTCGACGAAGAAGCAGCCATCATATTCACAGGGATTTTTCCAGACTCGTTGCTGAAACACCCGCGGTGATCGGCGAGTCAGCTATTAGACGTATGTATTGCAGGTTCGGTTGCGGCCACTCTACACCGCAAAGAAGGAACTTCGCCCTGCCAGGTGATTGCTAACATCTGGCCCAAGCGCCACTTACAGCATCCGCTTTCGCCCGGCAACGGGTCAAGATGAAGGCGAATGTTTTACAAATCTTTACTCCTTGTTGACTTTGGATTACTCTCGCAGCGCAGCCGAAGACGCATTTCTTGCCTCGTACGCCATAATCTCGGCTTCATGCTGAAGCGTGAGCCCAATATCATCCAGCCCATTCAGCAGGCAATGCCGCACAAATTCATCGACGGAAAACTTCACCTGAAAGCCGAGATCATCGCGCACTTCAGTTTTTTCCAGATCGATGGTCAGAGCGTAATCGTCGATCTCCTCCCCACGCTGCATTAATTCAGCAACCTCGTCTTCGCTCAAGCGCACCGTGAGGAATCCATTCTTGGTGCAGTTGTTGGCGAAGATGTCTGCGAAGGAAGAAGAAATTACAGCGCGAAAGCCAAAGTCAGCCAGCGCCCACACCGCGTGCTCGCGCGACGATCCGCAGCCAAAGTTTTTTCCTGCGACCAGGATGCTCGCACCCTCGTAACGCGGCTCGTGCAGTACGAAATCCGCAATCTTCTCCCCATCGGCTGTGAAGCGCCAATCGTAAAAAAGAAACTGGCCAAAGCCGGTTTTTTCGATGCGCTTAAGAAATTGCTTGGGAATGATCTGATCGGTATCCACGTTGATACGATCCAGCGGCGCCACGCGCCCGCGATGCACTGTGAATGGCTTCATTTCGTATCCTTGTACGCCCACTTCAGTTCTAAGTATTCGTCGCCGACGACGGTGCAAACATCAATCGTCTGGTGATTCTGATCGAAGAACTCAACCTCGTAAGCCTGAGCTCCAATGTCGTGCACCATCACAATCGTCCCCTCGGACAATACAGGCACTGCTATTCCCTGCAATGCTTTCTTCAGTTCGACAACGTCATACTCGTGCAACATCCAAGGCTCCTACTGAAATTTCCACTCCCGAATGTCAGTGAAATGTCCGGCAATCGCCGCCGCAGCCGCCATCATTGGACTCACCAGATGCGTCCGCCCCCCGCGCCCTTGCCGTCCTTCGAAATTGCGATTGCTGGTCGACGCGCAGCGTTCGCCCGGCTGCAAAATATCCGGATTCATTCCCAGGCACATCGAGCATCCCGACTCGCGCCATTCGAATCCAGCGTCGCGAAAAATCCTATCCAGTCCCTCCTGCTCAGCCGCGCGTTTCACCGTTTGCGACCCCGGTACGACCATTGCTCTGACGTTCGAGCTCACGTGATGTCCCTTCGCCACCCGTGCCGCTTCCCGCAAGTCCTCGATCCGGGAATTTGTGCACGACCCAATGAACACGCGGTCGACGCCGATCTCTTCAATCTTCCGTCCCGGCTCCAGCCCCATATACTGCAAGGCAAGCTCCGTCGCGCGTCGGTCGGATTCCTGCAACCCGCCAAACTCAGGCACGCGTCCGGTCACCGGAGCCACCATCCCCGGATTCGTCCCCCAGGTTACAAACGGACTCAGCTGCGCCGCATCCATCTCGACTACTTTGTCGAACTCCGCTCCGTCGTCGCTCGGCAGAGTGCGCCAATAAGCGACCGCCTTCTCCCACTCCGCATTGCGCGGCGCGAATTTCTTCCCCTTTACATATGCAAACGTCGTTTCATCCGGCGCCACCATTCCTGCGCGCGCTCCCGCTTCAATGCTCATATTGCATAGCGTCATGCGTCCTTCCATCGACAGCGCGCGAACCCCTTCGCCGCAGTACTCGATCACATGCCCGGTCGCTCCGTCGGTGCCGATTTGCCCAATAATTCCCAGCGCCAAATCTTTCGCGGCTACGCCTTCCGCCAGTCGTCCACTCACGTGAATCTTCATGGTCTTCGGCTTCTGCTGCGCCAGGCATTGCGTTGCCAGAACGTGCTCGACCTCTGACGTTCCGATCCCAAATGCCAGCGCGCCGAATGCACCGTGCGTGCTGGTGTGACTATCGCCGCAAACGATCGTCATCCCCGGCTGCGTTATGCCAAGTTCCGGCCCAATCACATGAACAATCCCTTGTTCCGGCGAATCCATGTCAAACAGCTTGATGCCGAAATCTTTGCAGTTCTTCTGCAAGGCCGCGATCTGCCTC
>Ga0210410_10001795_pt1 | contig 19755 bp, 15 predicted proteins | sample IncBWC4MmetaG_FD_161058 | JGI IMG/M metagenome (GOLD analysis project Ga0210410, IMG submission 161058) | Forest soil microbial communities from Barre Woods Harvard Forest LTER site, Petersham, Massachusetts, United States - Inc-BW-C-4-M | ecosystem: Environmental > Terrestrial > Soil >... | reverse complement strand
AGATCAAGATCGAGGTCGCTGTCGCCTCGGACCAAGTCGACAAGACCATCGATGCCATCACGTCTGCCGCGAAAACCGGACAGATCGGCGACGGCAAGATCTTCGTCATCAACCTCGACCATGCGGTTCGCATCCGCACCGGCGAGGCCGATGCCGCGGCACTCTGATTTCGCGCTCACCCAACTTACCAATCAGGAGTTTTACATATGACGTTCAAACGTCCAACCAGCGCGGGATGGGCAGTCCTCGCTATCGGAGCGCTCTGCGCCGTAGGCTTCGTCGATGCCGCGCTCGCGCAGAATGCGGCGCCCGCCGCAGCGCCGGCGGCTGACGCAGCCGCGGCCGCGGCACCTGCCGCCGCCGTTCCCAACAAGGGCGATACCGCCTGGATGCTCGTATCCAGCGCGCTCGTTCTGATGATGTCGATTCCCGGCCTCGCTTTGTTCTACGGCGGTCTCGTCCGCACCAAGAACATGGCCTCCGTCCTGACCCAGGTGTTCGCGATCGTCGCCATGGTCGGCGTGGTCTGGACGCTCTACGGCTATTCGCTGGCCTTCAGCGACGGCGGCAGCATGACGCCCTGGATCGGCGGGCTCTCCAAGGCATTCCTGCATGGCGTCGACTCCAATTCGACGGCGGCAACGTTCTCGAACGGCGTCGTCATTCCGGAATTCGCCTACTTCGTGTTCCAGATGACGTTTGCGATGATCACCCCGGCCCTGATCGTCGGCGCCTTCGCCGAACGCATCAAGTTCTCGGCGGTGATGCTGTTCATCCTGCTGTGGGTCACCTTCGTCTACTTCCCGATCGCGCATTGGGTCTGGTACGTCGCCGCTCCGGATGACGTTGCAGCTGCTGCCAAGGCGCTTGCCGCGGCGACGGATGCTGCGGCCAAGACGGCGGCCCAGGCCAAGCTCGACGACGTCACGGGTGCGGTCGGCTGGCTCGCCGGCGCAGGCGCCCTCGACTTCGCCGGCGGTACGGTCGTGCACATCAACGCCGGCATCGCCGGCCTGGTCGGCGCGCTGATCATCGGCAAGCGTACCGGTTACGGCAAGGACCTGATGGCTCCGCATTCGCTGACCATGACCATGATCGGCGCCTCGCTGCTGTGGGTGGGCTGGTTCGGCTTCAACGCCGGATCGAACCTCGAGGCCAACGGCGTAACGGCGCTGGCCTTCGTCAACACCATGGTGGCCACCGCGGGTGCGGCGCTGTCGTGGCTGCTCTGCGAATGGATCGTCAAGGGCAAGCCGTCGCTCCTGGGCATCTGCTCCGGCGCGGTCGCTGGTCTGGTTGCGGTCACGCCGGCTTCCGGCTTTGCCGGCCCGATCGGCGCGCTGGTGCTGGGTCTTGTCGTCTCGCCAGTCTGCCTGTTCTTCGTCAGCGCGGTGAAGAACGCACTCGGCTATGACGACGCCCTCGACGTGTTCGGCGTCCACTGCATCGGCGGGATCATCGGTGCGCTCGGCACCGGCATCCTGGTCAATCCCGCCCTCGGTGGCGTCGGCATCACCGACTACACCAACATCACCGGCAACAATGCTGGTACCTACGACTTCGTCGCTCAGATGATCTCGCAGGGCAAGGCGGTCGGGGCGACGCTGGTCTGGTCCGGCGTCGGTTCGGCGATCCTCTACAAGTTCGTCGACGTGGTCGTCGGTCTTCGTCCCTCCGTGGAAGCGGAACGCGAAGGTCTCGACATCACCGATCACGGCGAGCGCGCTTACAACATGTAAGTTCTCCCGGGGCGCGATCATCTTCCGATGGTCGCGCCCAGAACTACGGTTCGGGCACATACCCGGCAATGCCCTGACCGTTGAGGGGCTCCAGCGCAAGTTGGAGCCCCTTTCTTTTTGCGCCAATTCAGGGTCTGGACGACGCCGGCCGCCGATGGTTAATCGCGTCTTAACCTCGCCGTATCTATGGTGGTTTGATCCGTTTTTCGGCCGGCCGCGCCTTGCGCTCGGCTGCCCAACAGTGCTGGCGCTCTAGAGTATGGCAATGACCGCTTCATCCCGTGCGCCAGAGGGCGCCGGCACCCCGGAAAGCGAGCGCTCTCCATTCGCCCGGCTGACCGAATTGCTGGCTCCCTACAAGCCGGGTAAGCCCTTGATTACGCTATCGTTGGGCGAGCCGCAGCACCCGGTGCCTGACTTCGTCGGCCCGGTCCTGACCAAACACATCGCCGATTTCGGCCGCTATCCCATCGCCAAGGGGATCGAGCCGTTCCGGCACGCGGCGGCGAACTGGCTTTCCAACCGGTTCAAGATGCCGCGGCCGGTCGATCCCGAGACTGAGCTTCTGGTACTCAACGGCAGCCGCGAGGGGCTGTTTTTCGCAGCCCTGACGGCGGCGCGGTATGTCGGCGAGCGCAGGGGTAGGCCCGCGATCCTGATCCCAAACCCGTTCTATCCGGCTTACGCCGCCGGCGCGCGCGCCGCGGGCTGCGAGGCGGTATATCTGCCGACCATGCTCGCCAACGGATTCTTGCCAGATCTCGATGCGCTCGACGATGCCACGCTCGCGCGCACGGTGGCGATCTACATCGCTTCACCAGCCAATCCGCAAGGCGCCGTGGCTTCGAAGGACTATTTCGGCAAGTTGAAAAAACTCGCCGACCGCCACGGCTTCATGATCCTGAGCGACGAATGCTATTCGGAAATCTATACCAAGGAAGCCCCCGGCAGCATGCTCGAATGCGCCGGGCCTGATTTCACCAACGCGATCGCGTTCCAGTCGCTGTCGAAGCGCTCGAACCTGCCGGGCATGCGGGTCGGGTTTGCCGCCGGCGACAAAAAGTTTCTCGCCATGTTTCACGAGCTGCGCAACGTCGCCGCGCCCCAGGTGCCGGTACCGCTGCAGCACGTCGCGATCGCGGCCTATGGCGACGAGGCGCATGTCGAAGAGAATCGCCGCCTCTATCGCATGAAATTCGATCTCGCCGACCAGATCTTCGGCAATCGCTATGGCTATCGCCGGCCTGCCGGCGGCTTCTGCGTCTGGCTCGATGTGTCGGAGCGCGGCGGCGACGAAGCGGCGACGGTGAAACTCTACAGGGACGGCGGTGTGCGCGTGGTGCCCGGAAGCTATCTGGCGCGACAGCAACAGGACGGAAGCAATCCCGGCGCGGGCTATATTCGCCTGGCGCTGGTCGCGGACAGCGAAACGACGGCCGAGGCGTTGCACCGGCTGGTGGAAATTCTGGATTAGTCGCGAAGGCCCATGAGCATGCCGGCGATCGAACGTGTCATTCCCCTGGTCGGCCAGTTGCCGGCCGCGATCCGCGAAGCCCTGGGGCGGCGCCTGCGCGAGCTCGCAGGACTGGGCCTGATCGCGCTTACCGGCGTGGCCGCGGCGGCGCTGATGACCTGGTCGGTGCAGGACCCGAGCCTCAGTCATGCGACGTCGCGCGCGATCCGCAACGTCGTCGGCTATCCCGGTGCGATCGGCGCCGATCTCTTGATGCAGATTCTGGGCCTTGGCGCGATCATGCTGATCCTGCCCGTCGCCATCTGGGGCTGGCGCATGCTGACCCATCGCGCCTTCGACCGCGAAGCGCTGCGGCTCGGTTGCTGGATTCTCTGTACGGTGATCTCGGCGGGTTTTGCCAGCTGCTGGCCACATGGAGGCGCTTGGCCGTTGCCGACCGGGCTCGGCGGCGTCGTCGGCGACGCGCTGGTGCGCGCGCCCGCCGTGGTGTTCGGCCCGCCCGGTTTCCTCTACCGCCTCGGGCTCGGGACCCTGCTTTTCGCCGCCGGGACCGCTTCATTCCTGTTCGCGAGCGGCCTGGGTTCGCGCCCGAACGAGGATGATTCGACCGAGATCGAGGACGACGACGCGCCGTTCGAGGAAGACGAGGACGGCGCTTCGGTTTCGCTCGGATGGGCGTTTCACGCCCTGATGAGCGCGAAGGCGCGGTTATGGCGGTTGTTGACTTTGGCTTACAGCTCGCTGGTCGCAAGCGCGCCGGCGCCGCCCCAGCTTTCGTTCGAACGCCAGGAGCCCAGCCTCGGCCGCGCCGGACCATCGCTGGCTCCGCGCGCTGACGGAGAACTCGACGACGTCGAAGAAGACGAGGAGGAAGAGGAGGAGCCGTCCGCCCGTGCGCCGCGCAAGAAGCCCGCTGCGCGCGCACCGTCGCGAAAATCAAGCGACCGGTTCGAGCTGCCGCCGATTTCCGTGCTGACCGCGCCGAAGGCGTCCGACCGCCAGCCGCTCAGCAGGTCGGAGCTCGATTCCAACTCGCGTGCGCTGGAAGGCGTGCTCGGCGATTTCGGCGTCCGCGGCGAAATCGTCAAGGCGCATCCGGGCCCGGTGGTGACGCTGTACGAACTCGAGCCCGCGCCCGGCATCAAGTCTTCCCGGGTGATCGGACTGTCCGACGACATCGCCCGTTCGATGAGCGCGCTCTCGGCCCGCGTTGCCGTGGTTCCCGGCCGCAACGCCATCGGCATCGAACTGCCGAACCCGCATCGCGAAAAGGTCTATTTGCGCGAATTGCTGGCGGTCAAGGACTACGCCGAAACGGTCGCGAAGCTTCCTCTGTGTCTCGGCAAGAACATCGGCGGCGATTCCATCATCGTCGATCTCGCGCGCATGCCGCATCTCTTGATCGCGGGCACCACCGGCTCGGGCAAATCGGTCGCGATCAACACCATGATCCTCAGCCTTCTGTACCGGCTGCGTCCGGATCAGTGCCGCCTGATCATGGTCGATCCGAAAATGCTCGAGCTCTCCGTCTATGACGGCATTCCGCATCTGCTGACGCCGGTCGTGACCGACCCGAAGAAGGCCGTGGTCGCGCTGAAATGGGCGGTGCGCGAGATGGAAGAGCGCTACAAGAGAATGGCCAAGCTCGGCGTGCGCAACATCGACGGCTACAACGCGCGCCTGAAGGAGGCGAGATCCAAGGGCGAGGACCTGACGCGCACGGTGCATACCGGTTTCGACAAGGAGAGCGGCAAGGCGATCTATGAGGAGGAGAAGCTCGATTTAGATCCGCTGCCCTATATCGTCATCATCGTCGACGAAATGGCCGACCTGATGATGGTCGCCGGCAAGGACATCGAAGGCGCGGTGCAGCGCCTGGCGCAGATGGCGCGCGCCGCCGGCCTGCACGTGGTTCTCGCCACGCAGCGGCCCTCGGTCGACGTCATCACCGGCACCATCAAAGCGAACTTCCCGACCCGCATCTCGTTTCAGGTCACCTCGAAAATCGACAGCCGCACCATCCTCGGCGAAATGGGCGCCGAGCAGTTGCTCGGGCAGGGCGACATGCTCTACATGGCCGGCGGCGGCCGCATCAGCCGCGTGCACGGCCCGTTCGTCTCGGACGAAGAGGTCGAGAAGGTGGTGCGCCATCTGAAGACGCAGGGCCAGCCGGAATATCTCGAAGCGGTCACGGCGGAAGAACCCACCGACGAAGATGGCGCGGTGTTCGATTCGACCGGCATGGGCGGCGATGGCGGCGGCGACCTGTTTTCGCAGGCGGTGGCGATCGTCAAGCGCGACCGCAAGGCCTCCACCAGCTACATTCAGCGCCGGCTGCAGATCGGATATAACCGCGCCGCCTCGCTGATGGAGCGGATGGAACTCGAAGGCATCGTCGGCCAGGCCAATCATGCCGGAAAGCGCGAGATTCTGGTCGAAGAGGAAGAAAGCGGCTTCTGAGCTGGAATCACGCGGCCGCAGGATTGCGGAGATTGGTATTTTATTTTCACGGAAAAACGATATCTCCTTGCCTCGAAACCACGATAAAATGGCCGAAAGCCCGACAGGACCCCGCGTTGAACAGAAATCCAAACCTTGCTGGAAATCCAACACATCGAGGGGCCGGGCCAACGGCTGACAGGGGCATGCGCCGCGGATTGGCGTTGCTGATCGCAGCATCGATCGTCTGCATTGCCGCGCCATCCGTCGTGACATCCGCTTCCGCGCAGAACGTCCCGATTCCGAAGCCGGCGCCGAGGGCGCGCGATCGCGTGCAGATGAGTGCGTCGGACCAGCAGAAGGCTCCGATGACGACGGGGGCTACAACGGCGACGCCGCCGGATCCGGTGATTCCCGATCCGCGCCGGAATGTCCCCGCCAGCATTTTTGCCAGCTTCGACGCCAACCAGAAGGCGCAGGCCGCCAAGGTGAGCGCCTATCTGTCGTCGCTGCAGACGCTGGTCGGGAATTTCGTGCAAGTGGGCCCCGACGGCGCCAAGACCACGGGCGATTTCTTCATCCAGAAACCGGGCAAGGTGCGCTTTGAATATGACGCGCCGAGTCCGATCGACATCATTGCCGACGGATCGTCGGTGGCGGTGCGCGATCGCAAGCTCGCGACCCAGGATATCTATCCGCTGTCGCAGACGCCGCTGCGCTATCTGTTGTCGGACCGCATCGATCTCATGAAGGACACCAATGTCGTCAGCGTGACCGCCGACGACGTCTTTGTCAGCATCACCATCGAGGAGAAGCAGGCACTGATCGGCACCAGCCGGCTGATGCTGATGGTCGGCGCCAAGGACGGACAGCTCAAGCAATGGACGGTGACCGATCCGCAGGGCTATGACACCACGGTCGCGGTCTACAACCTCGATGCCTCGAAGAAAGTCGATCCCGGCCTGTTCAAAATCGACTTTACCAATTACGGGACGCCGCCCGGCTGAAAATCATTCTTGATTGCGGGGCGCAGACGTGCGTCATCAATCGCACGTTTTCCCGCCCAGCCGGTCGCTATGCGCTTCTCCCTGACAACCTGGAACATCAATTCGGTGCGCCTGCGCATCGACCTCGTCGCCAAATTCCTCAAGGCGGTGAGGCCGGATGTGCTGTGCCTGCAGGAAACCAAATGCGTCGACGACGCCTTTCCGCTGAAGCGATTCCGGCGCCTGGGCTACGAGCATGTCGCGCTGAACGGGCAGAAGGGCTATCACGGCGTCGCCGTGGTTTCGAAACTGCCGTTCGACAGCACGGATGTCCGCACCTTCTGCGACAAGATCGATTCGCGGCACATCTCGGTCGCGTTCGGCGAGAAGGCGCAGCTGACAAAACCGCTGGTCGTGCATAATTTCTACGTTCCGGCCGGCGGCGACATCCCCGATCCCGCGCTCAATCCGAAATTCGAGCACAAGCTGCAATTTCTCGACGAGATGAAGGCGTGCGAGCCGCTGCATCCGCGCGGCGACGACCGTCATATCCTGGTCGGCGACCTCAATGTCGCGCCGCATGAGAACGACGTGTGGTCGCACCGGCAATTGTTGAAGGTGGTGTCGCATACCCCGATCGAATGCGAGAAGCTGCTGGCGGCCCAGGCGCATGGCGAATGGTTCGACGTCGCGCGTGAGCGGATCCCGTTGTCGGAAAAAGTCTACACCTGGTGGAGCTATCGCGCCGCGGACTGGACGGTGGGCGATCGCGGGCGAAGGCTCGATCACATCTGGGTCTCGCGCGCGCTCAAGGACGCAGTCAGCGATTTCCGGATCACGCGCGACGCGCGCGGCTGGGAGCGGCCGTCCGACCATGTGCCGGTGACGGTGACGCTGGAGGCGTGAGCTCCGACGTCGTCCCGGCGAACGGCGGGACGAGGGCTAATGGCGGGTGGCTCAAATACTCAGCTTCGCGCCCGCCATCAGAATATCGCTGGCGATCTGGCTGGTGCGGGTGGCGAATTCATCGCGCAGCCGGCGCGCCGCGGCGGGATCGCTCTCCAGCACGCGCTGAAACAGGCTGCGTGCGATCCGGATCACCGCGGCATGTTCGATCGCGGTCGCGGTGGACGGGCGCTTCATGGCCGTGATCAGCGCGAGTTCGCCGATCAATGCGCCGGGGCCCGCGGTGATTGCGGCGCCGGCGCCGTCGTCGATCCGGAAAGCGCCGCGGTAAACGACGAAGCCCGCGTCAGCCTCATCGCCAACGTTGAACAGCACATCGCCCCGCGCAAAGCCGCGCTGCTCGGAACCGATCGCCAGCATGCGCAGGGCCGCATCTCCCAACAGGCGCAGCGTTGGGACGCGCTCGAGCAAGACAACATCATCTTCGATCGACATGCGGGACCGGTGATCGGGGCGCGCTAATCAGATTGATACGAATCGTTGCCCGAATCGTATCACGGCACCAGCTTGTAGCCACCGGCTTCCGTCACCAGGATCTCTGGATTGGCTGCATCTTTTTCGATCTTCTGGCGCAGCCGGTAGATGTGGGTTTCCAGGGTGTGGGTGGTGACACCCGAATTATAGCCCCAGACTTCCTGCAGCAGGGTCTCACGCGAGACCGGCAACTGGCCAGCGCGGTAAAGGAACCGCAGGATCGCGGTCTCCTTTTCGGTCAGCCGCACCTTCCTGGCGTTGGCGCCGGTCAGCATCTTGGAGCCGGGCCGGAAACTGTAGGGACCGACGGAAAACACCGCGTCTTCGCTGGCCTCATGCTGACGAAGCTGCGCGCGGATCCGCGCCAGCAACACGGCGAAGCGGAATGGCTTTGCCACGTAATCATTGGCGCCCGATTCGAGACCGAGGATGGTGTCCGAATCGGTATCGTGTCCGGTGAGCATGATGATGGGCGCCTTGAAGCCGCCCTTGCGCAGCGAGCGCACGACTTCGCGCCCGTCGGTATCCGGCAGTCCGACATCCATCAGCACGAGATCCGGCGCATTGGCCTTGGCGGCGCTGGCACCCTTGGCGCCGGTATCGACCGCCGAGGCTTCGAACTCGTCGTGCAGCGATAATTGCTCCACCAGCGTATCGCGCAGATCGATATCGTCATCCACGATCAGGATCTTGCGGGCATTGGCCATTGGTACAATCCTCTGAGGCTGCGGGTGCAAGCAGAAAGCCCCTTGAGCCTTGGTCTTGGTTGGTAAATTCAGGGTCCGTCGCGTCTAGTTCGTGTTGAGGTAAGGGTCTGTTACCGATTCACAAGCGGAGGCGCAGTCTACCCCAGAAACCACAGGTATTCAGATGAATGTCCTGTAATGGGGATGAAATAGGGCACCGTTGGCAGGCAGACAATCCGTGGGATTGCGAAATTTATGGGAAATATAGTCAATTCAAACGGTTATCGATCAAACCGGGGTGCCCGGCCGCTGTCCGCGATCCGGATTCGCGCCGCCGCCGGTAATCCGCAGCGGGGCTGGCTGATCGCCGGCGGGCGGACCGTGCCGGTCGCATTGGGGCGCGGTGGAATCAGGGCCAACAAGCGGGAGGGTGATGGCGGCACGCCGAGGGGCACCTTCCGGCCGCGACAATTGTGGTGGCGCGCCGACCGCCATCCCCGGCCGGGGACGCTTCTGCCGATTCGCGCCATCGGCCCCGAAGACGCCTGGTGTGAAAACCCCGCAAGCCGCCATTACAACCAGCCGATTCGGCTGGAACGGGGTCGGCACGGCGACCGCCTCCGGCGTGACGACCATCTCTACGATTTCATTGTTGAGATCGATCACAACAGTTCGCCACGGATCGCGGGCCGCGGCAGCGCGGTATTCTTGCATTTGGCGCGTGACAATTTCGGACCTACCGCGGGATGCGTCTCGATGACGCGACCGGCCATGCTGCGGCTGTTGGCGCGGCTGGGGCCGGACACCAGGATCATAATTGAGTGAGTCCTCCTGGCCCGGATGAAGCGAAGCGCAATCCGTGGCCCGGACATGAGGCGGTGACCCGGATTTTGCTTTGCTCCATCCGGGCACCATTGAGGGGTATCAAGAACAATGCTCGATGAGAATCAGATCACGGCGGCGTCGCGGACGCTGCACGATCATTGGCGCGCAGGCACCAAGCTCGCAGGCCTCGAAGAAGCGCTGCGACCGCGCAATCGCGCCGAGGCCTACGCGATCCAGGAAAAAATTGAAGACTGTTCGAAGCAAAAACTGTTCGGCTGGAAAATCGCGGCCACAAGCGAAGCCGGGCAGAAGCATATCAACGTTGACGGCCCGATGGCCGGACGCATCCTGTCCGAAACCGTCATCCCCGATGGCGGTACGGCTTCGATGGCAGGAAATGAAATGCGCGTCGCCGAACCCGAATTCGCCTTTCGCATGGCGGCCGATTTGCCGCCGCGATCGCAGCCTTATTCCGTGCGGGAGGTGCTGGACGCGGTCGGCACGGTGCACCCGGCGATCGAGATTCCGGATTCACGGTTCGCCGATTTCATCAGCGCGGGAGCCGAGCAGATCATCGCGGACAATGCCTGCGCACATATGTTTCTGCTCGGCGCGCCGGCCACGGCGAACTGGCGCACGCTCGACCTGGTCGAGGAAAGGCCTGTCATCACGCTGCGGGAAAAGCAATTGATCGGTCACGGCAAGAATGTGCTCGGCGATCCCAGGATCGCATTGACCTGGCTCGCCAACGAATTGCGGCAGCTCGGCCTGACGCTGCGGGCCGGCGAGGTTGTGACAACGGGCACCTGTCATCCGCCGCTGCCGATCCGGTCCGGCGACGTGTGCGCGGTTGATTTCGGTGTGCTTGGAAGGGTGTCAGTCAGGTTCGAATAAGCGGGTTTCGCTTACCTCGCCCCGCCTGCGCGGAGAGGTCGGACCGCGAAGCAGTCCGGGTGAGGGAGCGCCGCCGAGTGCTTCGCCGGCACGACACACGCCTACCGGTGGCCGAAAATCGCCGAGCCGACGCGTACATGCGTGGCGCCGAACTGGATCGCGATCGCGAAGTCGGCGCTCATGCCCATCGACAAATTCTTCAGGCCGTTGCGCGCGGCGATCTTTTCGGTCAGCGCAAAATGCGGCGCCGGCGCGTCGTTGACGGGCGGAATGCACATCAGGCCGGAAATCTCCAGACCGTATTTGTCGCGACAGCCGGCAATGAAGGCGTCGGCATCGCCGGGTGCGACGCCGGCCTTCTGCGGCTCCTCGCCGGTGTTGAGCTGGACGAACAATTGTGGCCGGCGGTTCTGCGATTCGATTTCCTTGGCTAACGCTTCGCAAATGCTCGGACGGTCGACCGAATGGATGGCGTCGAACAGCGCCACGGCTTCCTTCGCCTTGTTGGATTGCAGCGGTCCGATCAGATGCAAGGCGAGGTCGGGGTAAGCCGTCATTAACCCTGGCCATTTGGCTTTGGCCTCCTGAACCCGATTTTCGCCGAAAACGCGCTGTCCAGCCTCGATTACCGGGACAACCGCGCCGGCAGCGAACGTCTTCGACACCGCGACCAGCGTCACCGAGGCGCGGTCGCGGCGCGCTTCGGTGCAGGCGCGCACGATCTCCTGCTCGACATTGGCGAGCCCGTTTGGTGAATGCGCGGTTATCGGCGAAGGGTTTTGCGGCGCCATGTTCGTCAGCCGGTCGTCGGTTGGGCGTAATTTTACGGGTAATTCGAATTTTACCGAGTTCGGGAAAGGCTTCTTGAACCATTCCCTTTACCCTCTCACGCGGGGTTGGGGACCAAAGATGTCACGCGTTAGTTTCAACCGCAACAGAGTGAAACTCAAGCAGCTTCTCGGAATCCGCGCGAGGTTCGCCTTGCTGGCGCTGATTCTGGTGGCGCCGTTGATGCTGGAACGCGCCCGCTCGCTCGAGGACGCCCGGGGCAAGCAGGTTGCAGCTGCCGCCGCGGAATTCGCCGGCATCGCGCAGCACAGCGCCGATGCCCAGCAGGAAGTCATCTCGTCGGTCGAGACAGTCTTGAAATCGGCGGCCTATATCCGCGCCTCCGCGGGCGGCATCGCCCGCAGTTGCGACATCCTGCGCGCCAGCCTGCCGACCAATCTGCCGTGGATTCGCACGCTGCTGATCGTCGGCGGTGACGGACGCGTGCAATGCTCGACAAACAACGTCTTTGTCGGGCTCGATGTCGGCGACCGCGCCTATTTCAAGAAAGCGCGCGAGACGCGCGACATCGTCTTCAGCGATTACCTGTTCGCCAGGATCACCAACAAGCCGGTGGTGATGGCAGCCTATCCTGTTTCCGCCATCAGCAACGATTCGGATTCCGTCATTCTCGCCGGCGTCAATCTCGACTGGATGTCGAAGATCATGAGCAATCTCGGCGGCCGCCCCGGTATTTCGGCGGTGCTGGTCGACAGCACCGGAACGGTGCTGGCGGCGCCGGAGGATCAGGGCAGCATGATCGGCCACTCTCTGGACACCATACCGCTGTTGTCGGCCATCGCTGAAACGGCGCTGGATTCCGACCACCCGCAAGGCTCGCTTTCGTTCGTCGCCGCCGATGGATCGCAGCGCATGGTCAGTTTTGCGCGCATTGCCGGCACGGACTCGCGCCTGATCGTCAGCATCGACGAAGCCCGGGTGTCGGCCGCGATCAACCGGGATATCCGCACCGCCTATCTGCAGCTCGGCTTCGTCAGCCTGTTCGTGCTGCTCGGCGCCCTGATCGCCGCGGAGAAGCTCATCATCGGGCCGATCGAGATGATCACCTCGATCGCAAAGCGCTTCGGCCAGGGCGACTGGTCGGCACGCGCGGCACGCAAATCGCTGCCGGCGGAATTCGTGCCGCTGGCCCGCGCCTTCAATGCGATGGCGGCGCAGCTGAGCCAGCGCGAGCGCGAGTTGGTCGCGACCAATGACCGCCTGACCGTGATCGCCTCGATCGACATGCTGTCCGGGCTTGCCAACCGCCGCGGCTTCCAGAGCCGGCTCGATTTCGAATGGATGAAGGCCGAGCAATACGACAGCGAATTGTCGCTGATGATGATCGACGTCGACCATTTCAAGCTGTTCAACGACACCTACGGCCATCCTGAAGGCGACGCCTGCCTTACCAGGCTCGGCGAAACGCTGGCCGGGATCGCCGCCGAAACCACGGGCTTTGCCGGGCGCTATGGCGGCGAGGAATTTTGTCTGTTGCTGCCGAACACCGACGCGAAGCGGGCGCTGGAGATCGGCGAAATGGTGCGCACCGCGGTCGAGCGCCTCGCGATGCCCCACAGCACCAGTAGCCATCAAACCGTCACCGTCAGCGTCGGCGTCGCCTGTACGAGGCCGAACGTTGCGCAGCAGCCGGGCGACCTGATCGAGGCCGCGGACGCCGCCCTCTACGCCGCCAAACACCGCGGCCGCAACGCCGTGGCCGAACATGGCTTTGGGCGTCCGGCCGACGGCTCGGTCGCGCTGGCGAGCTAGGCTCTTTTATCCTAACGCTTTTTTTCTGCGCGAACCGGCATTCACCTCGCTCGAAGGCGCTTTAGCTCCCAGCCAGTTCACGACCAAGCTCTTCCTCGGTCACGACCCGGTCCCGGCCGTTTCTCTTGGCGAGATAGAGCGCGCGATCGCATCGCTCAATCAAATCCGCCATCGACTCGCCGAACTGAAATTGTGCGACCCCAATGGACACCGTGATGCCGGGAAGAAGCTCCTTGGTCGAGCGGCGGGTGATGCGACACTCCGAGATCAGGCGGCGTATCCGCTCGGCAACCGCTGCGCAGGTCGCAAGGTCGGCGCCCGGAAGCACGGCGATCAGTTCCTCCCCGCCGTATCGGGCGGGCAGATCGGATTCCCGCAGCCGTTCCCGCAGGACGCCGGCCATCAACCGAAGCACCTGGTCGCCTACCCCGTGTCCAAAATTGTCGTTGATTTTCTTGAAATGATCGATGTCGATCAGCAGGACGCTGAGCGGCTCGCCCTTTTCCATCGCCGCAATCTGGGCCTTGCGAAAAAACTCGTCGAGCGCACGGCGGTTTGGCAGATCGGTGAGCGTGTCTGTCTTGGCGCGCTCCTCCGATTTGCTCAGGGAGTCGCGGATCGCGTCCAGCTCTCGCGTCGACTCGGCGAAGCGAGCCTCCAGCTTTGCCGCCCGGTTGACAGCCTTGGCGAGTTCGTTCAGCAGATCTTCGACCAGCGGCGCTGGATCGACCCCGACTTCACTGCGCTCGGCGATATCGCCGATCGCCATCATTTGCGACCGGTTATCGGCGATGGCCACGTTCAGATACTCCTTGGCGGAGGCCATGACCGAATGGAGCTGTTGTGGAACGTTGTTGACGTCAGTGTCGTCGCCGGTGTCCGCTCGGACGTACAAATCAAACAGGTCACGATTGGTGGTAGTGTCGAACTTTCGCTTGTTGCCAATCAGAATGTCGATGGCCCGCTTGAGATCGGGCGAGGTGCCGAGCGAATATTTGAACCAGGTGTAAAAATTGTTCGGCGTCGGCGGTACACGATGTTGCGACATCGTGCGCACGGCTTTTTCCGCAACAGCCGCGGCATATTCAAAATCAAGCTCGTCGAACGCGTCCCCGGTCACGATCCAAACGATCTCGCATCTGCTGGTTGCTGTTCGCCCACGCTATCGTCTCACGGAAGCGTTAACCCTGCCTCAATCCGATCGAGCGAAATGTTCCGATTGACCAGGGGCCACGCACTGCAGCCATAAACGCATCAGGGCCAACGCCGCGCGCGGGAGCCGGGCGACCTGATCGGGGCCGCGGATGCCTCCCCCTGCGCCGCCAGACATCGCGGCCGCAACGCCGTGATCGAGCACGGCTTTGGGCGGCCGACCGACGGCTCGGGCAGGCTGGCGAGCCGAGGCCTTGCCACCGGGCATTTTGAGATGCGGGGCGTTGACCCCAAAGCCGCTTTTGTGGCCTAGTCCGCCGTCCCCAAATGGGACGCGAATCCACAAAAAGCCCTTACGATTCCATGACCTCCGAACGCTACAACGCCCGTGAATCCGAACCGCGCTGGCAACGCCAGTGGGACCAAAAGGCGATCTTTAACGCCAAAAACGACGATCCCAGGCCGAAATATTACGTGCTCGAGATGTTCCCCTATCCGTCCGGGCGCATCCATATCGGGCATGTCCGGAACTACACGCTCGGCGACGTGCTGGCGCGCTTCATGCGGGCCAAGGGTTTCAACGTGCTACACCCGATGGGCTGGGACGCCTTCGGGCTGCCGGCGGAAAATGCCGCGATCGAGCGCAAGGTGGCCCCTAAGGCGTGGACCTACGACAACATCGCTGCGATGAAGAAGCAGTTGCGATCGATCGGGCTGTCGCTCGACTGGTCACGCGAATTCGCGACCTGCGATCCCAGCTACTACAGGCATCAGCAGAAGTTGTTCCTGGATTTTCTGCGCGCCGGCCTCGCCGAGCGCGAGAAGCGCAAGATCAACTGGGATCCGGTCGACATGACCGTGCTCGCCAACGAGCAAGTGATCGACGGCCGCGGCTGGCGCTCCGGCGCCGTGGTCGAGCAGCGCGAGATGAACCAGTGGGTCTTCAAGATCACGAAGTACTCGCAGGAGCTGCTGGACGCGCTCGATACACTGGATCGCTGGCCCGACAAGGTGCGGCTGATGCAGCGGAACTGGATCGGCCGCTCCGAGGGCCTGCTGATCCGCTTCGCGCTCGATCCCGCGACCACGCCCGAGGGCGAGAGCGAGCTGCGAATCTTCACGACGCGGCCCGATACGCTGTTCGGCGCGAAATTCATGGCGATCGCCGCCGATCATCCGCTGGCGCAGACCGCGGCGGCGAAAAATCCGGAACTGGCGGAGTTCATCGCCGAGACAAAACGCATCGGCACCGCGCAGGAAATCATTGACACCGCCGAGAAGCAGGGTTTTGACACCGGCATCAGGGCGATCCATCCGTTCGATCCGACCTGGAAGCTGCCGGTCTACGTGGCAAACTTCGTGCTGATGGAATACGGCACCGGCGCGATTTTCGGCTGCCCGGCGCACGACCAGCGCGACCTCGAGTTCGTCAACAAATACGGTCTCGGCAACACGCCCGTCGTGTGTCCCGAGGGTCAGGACCCCAAGACATTCGTCATCACCGACACCGCCTATGACGGTGACGGCCGCATGATCAATTCACGCTTCCTCGACGGCATGACCATCGAGCAGGCCAAGGAAGAAGTTGCAAAGCGGCTCGAGACGGAGCTGCGCGGCAACATGCCGGTCGGCGAGCGCCAGGTGAATTTCCGCCTGCGCGACTGGGGTATCTCGCGGCAGCGCTATTGGGGCTGCCCGATCCCGGTGATTCACTGCCCGACCTGCGGCGTCGTGCCGGTGCCCGACCAGGATCTGCCGGTGGTGCTGCCCGAGGATGTCACCTTCGACAAGCCCGGTAACGCGCTCGACCATCATCCGACCTGGAAGCACGTCGTCTGCCCGCAATGTGGTGGAGAGGCTACCCGCGAAACCGACACCATGGACACCTTCGTGGATTCGTCGTGGTACTTCGCGCGCTTCACTGATCCGTGGAACGAAAACGCCCCGACCACGCGCGCCGTGGTGGACCGGCTGATGCCGGTCGACCAATATATCGGCGGCGTCGAGCACGCGATCCTGCATCTGTTGTACGCACGGTTCTTCACCCGCGCCATGAAGGCCACCGGCCACATCGCCTTCGACGAACCGTTTGCCGGCCAATACACCCAAGGCATGGTGGTCCACGAGACCTACAAAAAGGCCGACGGCACTTACGCCACGCCGGCCGAGGTCAGGATCGAGAGCGGCGCCAACGGCCGCCGCGCCAGCCTGCTGGATACCGGCGAAGAAGTCGGCATCGGTCCGATCGAGAAAATGTCGAAGTCGAAGCGCAACACCGTCGATCCCGACGACATCATCACGACCTACGGCGCCGACGTCGCGCGCTGGTTCATGTTGTCGGACTCCCCGCCCGACCGCGACGTGATCTGGAGCGACGAGCGGGTGCAGGGTGCCGCGCGCTTCGTGCAGCGGCTGTGGCGGCTGGTCAACGAATCGGCCGATAGCTCGAAGGCAGCGCCCGTGGCGCGGCCGGCTTCGTTCGGTCCCGATGCCCTGGCGTTGCGCAAGGCGGCGCACGGGGCGCTGGACAAGGTCTCCACCGGCATCGAAAAGCTGCATTTCAACGTCTGCCTGGCCTATATCCGGGAATTCGCCAATGCGCTGGGCGAGGCGCTGGCACGGGAAGGACAGCCGTCCCCCGATCTGGGGTGGGCGATCCGCGAGGCAGCCGTCATCCTTGTTCAACTGTTCGCGCCGATGATGCCGCATCTGGCCGAGGAATGCTGGCAGGTGCTGGGACGGACCGGCCTGGTCTCGGAGGCCGATTGGCCCAAAATCGAACGCGATTTGCTGGTTGAAGACACCGTGACGCTGGTGGTTCAGGTCAACGGCAAGAAACGGGGTGATGTAACCGTGCCACGGGGTGCCGAAAATCCCGAGATTGAGGCTGCCGTTCTGGCCCTCGATGCGGTAAGACTGGCCCTGGGTGGCAAGGCCGTCCGCAAGGTGATCATTGTTCCCATGAGGATCGTGAATGTCGTTGGCTAGGTTTAGCATCGCCGTCCGGCTTTTGGCCGTGGCCGTCTTGGCGGCGCTGACGGCCGGCTGTTTCCAGCCGATGTATGCCGAACATGCCGACGGCAGCCCCGCCCTGCGCGAAAAGCTGATGGGCGTGGAACTGCCGCCGATCGACAAGCCCAATGGCTCGCGGGACGCGCGGCTCGGCGTCGAAATCCGCAACGCACTGGCGTTCAAGCTCTATGGCAGTGCCACCGGCATGCCGCCCACCCATCGGCTGGTGATTCGCTTCAGCAGCAGCCGTTCGTCGCTGATGATCAATCCGCTCACCGCGCTGCCCTCCAGCGAGAATTACGGCATCGACGCCCAATACAATCTGATCGAAATCGCCACGAACAAATCAGTCATGACCGGCACGACGTTCTCGCGGGTGACCTACGACATTCCCGGCTCCTTGCAGCGCTTCGCCCGTGCCCGCGCCTATCGCGACGCCGAGGATCGCGCCGCCCAGGAGATCGCGGAAAATATCCAGACCCGGCTGGCCTCCTTCTTCGTCGCCGGCACCTGAAAACCCTGTCATTCCAGGGCGCGCGTTAGCGCGAACCTGGAATCTCGAGATTCCCCGATGCGCAATTGCGCATCTGAGGTCTGGTCCTTCGGACCATCCCGAAATGACGAAACCCCGGAATGGGCTGATTGTGGTTGCGCTTCGCGGAAAAGAAATCGATGCCTTTCTGGCCCGACCGGATCCGGGCCGTCCGATCATCCTGCTTTACGGTCCCGATGCCGGCCTCGTCCGCGAACGAGCCGACGCGCTGCTGGCATCCGCCGTCGATGATCCCGGCGATCCGTTCTCGCTGGTGAGACTGGACGGCGACGAGCTTTCGGCCGAGCCGTCGCGGCTGGTCGATGAGGCCATGACGATCCCGTTGTTCGGCGGCCGCCGCGCGATCCGAATCCGCGCCGGTTCGCGCAGTTTTGCCAGCGGCGTCGACACACTGGCGGAGGCGCCGCTGAAGGATTGCCGCGTCGTGATCGAGGCCGGCGAGCTGCGACCGGAATCGCCACTGCGCAACGCCTGCGAGCGCGCCAAGACCGCGGTCGCGATCGCTTGCTATCCCGACGGCGAACGCGACCTCGCAAAATTGATCGACGACGAATTGCGGGTCTCTGGTCTGCGCATTGCGCCGGATGCCCGCGCGACGCTGGTCTCACTGCTGGGCGGCGACCGCCAGGCCTCGCGCAACGAACTGAAGAAGCTTGCTCTCTACGCTCACGGCAAAGGCGAAGTCACGCTCGACGATGTGATGACGGTGGTGGCGGATGCTTCCGAGCTGAAGCTCGATCCGATCGTGGACGGCGCCTTCGCCGGAAAGCCGGAACTGGTCGAGGCCGAATTCGCCAAGGCCATGATCGCCGGCACCTACCCCGGCATGATCATCTCCGCGGCCCAGCGGCAGGCGGCCTGGCTGCACAAATCGGCGCTGGCGCTCGCGGAAGGAACGCCGCTGTCGTCATTGCTCGACAGCGGATTCCCGCGCCTGCACTTCTCGCGAAAGCCGATGGTGGAAACCGCGCTGCGCCATTTCAATCCGGCGCGATTGGCGCTGATGATCGACCAACTCGCAACCGCCGCGCTGGAGATGCGCAAACAGGCGCCGCTGGCAGCCGTGATTGCCCAGCGTGCGCTGCTGTCGATTGCGGTGAACGCGAAGAAAAGAGGATGATGTCCTCCTGCTCCTTACCTCGCTGTTCCGGGATGAGGTAAGGAAGTCAGCCCTTCGTACCCAGCCTGCGCACGATCTCGTCGAGCTGATCGAGCTCGCGGTAGCGGATGTGCACGGTGCCGCCGGAATCGCGGTGATCGATGTTGACAACGAGCCCAAGCGCGTCGCTGACGGTTTTCTCCAGCGCGACCGTATCGGCATCCTTCACCTTGCCGCCGCGCGCCTTCTGCGGCTTGCGCTCCGGCACGCCCTCGACATGCGCCAGCGCCTCGGTCTGGCGCACATTGAGGCCTTCCTCGACGATGCGCTTGGCGGCGGCGAGCGGATCCGGCACGCCGATCAGCGCGCGGGCGTGGCCGGCCGACAACTGGCCAAGCGCGATATAGGCCTGCACCTCGGCCGGCAGTTTGGTCAGCCGCATCGTGTTGGCGACATGGCTGCGGCTCTTGCCGACGATCCTGGCGATGTCTTCCTGGCTGCGTTTGAATTCGTTGGCGAGCGCGTGATAGCCCTGCGCCTCTTCAATCGCGTTGAGGTCTTCGCGCTGAACGTTTTCGATGATGGCAAGCTCGAGCGCGTCGCTGTCGCTGACGTCGACCGGCACGATCGGCACGTCGTGGAGGCCGGCCATCTGCGACGCGCGCCAGCGGCGCTCGCCGGCGATGATCTCGAAGCGATCCTGCGCACCCTTGACCGGCCGAACGATGATGGGCTGGATCACGCCGTGCTGCCTGATCGAGTCGGCGAGTTCGCCGAGCTCCGTATCGGAAAAGGTGCGGCGCGGATTGCGCGGATTGGGTTTGAGGAATTCGATCGGCACCTTGCGCTGCGCGC